>Ga0302322_100000402_pt1 | contig 32916 bp, 24 predicted proteins | sample Fen_T0_2_FD_203757 | JGI IMG/M metagenome (GOLD analysis project Ga0302322, IMG submission 203757) | Peat permafrost microbial communities from Stordalen Mire near Abisko, Sweden - Fen_T0_2 | ecosystem: Environmental > Terrestrial > Soil > Wetlands > Permafrost | place: Sweden: Abisko...
GGTCAGGTACGCCTTTTGAATGAAAACGGATGCGGCCTTCCTCAGAGCTTGTAAGGCAATGGGAATCGACTGGTTAGTGCTACGACTCGTTTCTTCGTGTCTGCAATGGCGGTGGCCTCGTTCGGGGTGCCGATCGCCTTGAGCACGGCGTCGATGCAGGCTGCGATTTCGTCCATGTCCTTTTCGACCATGCCGCGTGTCGTCACGGCTGGCGTGCCGAGGCGAATGCCCGAGGCCTGGAACGGCGAGCGCGTTTCGAAGGGAACCGTGTTCTTGTTGCAGGTGATGTTGGCGAGATCGAGCGTCTCTTGCGCTTTTTTGGCGGTGAGTTCGGGAAGGTTGGAGCGGAGATCGACGAGAAAGAGATGATTATCGGTGCCGCCTGAAACGATCTTGTAACCGCGCGACGACATGGCGGCGGCGAACGCCTTCGAGTTCTTGATGATTTGCTCCGAGTAAGTTTTGAACTCGGGCTTGAGACATTCAGCGAAACACACCGCTTTGGCGGCGATGACGTGCATAAGCGGTCCGCCCTGACCGCCGGGAAACATGGCGGAATCGAGTGTTTTCGCATGCTGGGCTTTGCACATAATCAGACCGCCGCGCGGGCCGCGCAGGGTTTTGTGCGTGGTGGTGGTAACGAAATCGGCGTGCGGCACGGGCGAAGGATGCAGTCCGGCTGCTACGAGTCCGGCGATGTGGGCAATATCGGCGAAGAGCAACGCGCCGACGGAGCGTGCGATCTCACCCATGCGAGCAAAGTCGATTGTGCGCGAGTAAGCGCTGGCGCCGACGGTGATCATCTTCGGTTTCTCGCGTTGAGCGAGTTCGGCGAGGGCTTCGTAATCGATCAGGCCGGTGTCTTCACGGACTCCGTATTGCACGAACTGATACAGTTTACCCGAAAAATTTGCCGGATTTCCGTGCGTGAGGTGACCGCCGTGACTGAGATTCATGCCGAGTAATTTATCACCGGGCTGGAGCACGGAGGTGTAAACAGCGAAGTTGGCTTGTGAACCGGAGTGAGGCTGCACGTTGGCGTGTTCGGCTCCGAAAAGTTTTTTGGCGCGTTCGATCGCGAGGTTTTCGACTTTGTCGACAAACTCACAGCCGCCATACCAGCGTTTGGCCGGGTAACCTTCGGCATACTTGTTGGTCAGCACGCTGCCCTGTGCTTCCATGACGGCCGGGTAGGTGAAATTTTCCGAGGCAATGAGCTCGATGTGGCTCTGCTGACGGGAGTACTCGGCGGAAATCGCGGAGTAAATTTCAGGATCGAGAGTTTTGAGCGGCGTGGCGTTCAGTGACATGGTAAGGCGTGCAGGTTAAGCCGTCAGGGCATAGCTAAACTGAGCGGCCCGCAACATGAAAACAATGCACGCGATTTACCCCATATCCGCGAAGTAGCTCGCGTCATTGCTGGTGAGCGAACGCGGGCTGGGAGGCGCCGCGCCTGCGTCGGGGTATCGCACGTTGAAAATGGGGTGAACAGGTTGTGTTTGCAGCAAACAAAGCTTAGCATCAGGCCGCGCTTTCTGGCCTTGGCGATGGGAGGAGGTTTTGTATTTTCTGACAGCTCCGAAACGCTTCACATGACTGTCTAGTAAATCGTCGCTTGCTAGAACGATAATTGCGTATTGATCGTCCCCTTGGCGTAAATTTTCCCCGTTTCTTCGCACTGCTGTTTTTTAGGGCAAGCTCAAGCCAGCTGGGAAATTACTTTGGAGGGTAGCGGTGCTAGATTTTTTGCGGACCCCCGTGGGTGCCCGTCGGTGTTCATTTGCGCGGCAGGAGCTTGTCCCCTTTCCACCGAAGCAATCGGCGGATTCGAAACAGAAACAACCCAAAACGGCAAAACCGTATGCAAATAATACCTCATATAAAAATCAGGCACGGCAAGAAGGCATCACTTCTTCTCTGGTCCTTGGTCGCGACGTGCCTCTCGGCTCAAACTACGACAGAAACGCAACCAGCCGACGACACCGTGATCGAGTTGTCGCCCTTCGCGGTGACAACGGAGAAGGACGTCGGTTACAAAGCGTCCAACTCAATCGGCGGCACTCGCTCGAACACTCCGATTAAAGACATCGCTCTGAACATTCAGGTCTTCACGAAGGATCTGCAGAACGACCTTCTAACCGCCGACCAAACCCAGCTTTCGCGGTACAACGCGGCGCTGATCAACGGTGGCTCGTCGGACACGAACCGAGAGATCAGTACGGGCTACAACTCGTTTCTTTTCCGCGGCTTCATCCAAAACTGGGGCTTGCGCGACGGCGTTCGTGAATATGATACGGTCGATTCGCAAGGTATCTCGCGCGTCGAAGTGGTGAAAGGACCTGCTGCTGCGCTCTACGGATTGTCGTACGCAGGCGGCGTTATTAACACCATCACGAAAACAGCCGACATGACCAAAAACTTCACCGACTTGCGGATCATCGCGACCGACCAAGGTGGCGAGCGTGCAACGGTTGACGTGAACCTTCATGGCAAAGTCGGCACGAGCGACGTGAAAGCAGCCGTCCGCTATAATGGTGCTGGCGCGTTAACTGAGGACAAGCGCGAGCACTCCAAGGGCAAAACGAGATTCAATCAGGTGAACCTTTCGATTCTGCCACTCAAGGAGACCGAGATCCAATTACTTGTATCGAATGGATGGGTACAAAAGCCCAACGATATCGGCTACTACTCAGTCGCTCCTACGGATGCCGCCAAATATGGAACCACCGTTGTCGGCATCGGAGCCCAAAAACCGCTTCAAATTGTCCATCCGGAGATTCCATGGACTTGGAACTGGGCTGATACAACCAATGTGGTCTCAACCGGTACAAATATGTATAAGGTGACGATCAACCAGGCGGTGGGCGAAGATCTGCATTTCACCGCCTATTTCCAAAACAATAGCCGGCTAAACGTTGCTGGTTTTGGCTGGGACGATAACGGTAACAGTCAAAACGGCTCCGGCTGGGACGTCGGGGGCAAGATTATAGAGTCGGGCTGGATTGTAAACCAAGCCGGGCAGCAGGTCATTCGTAAGGTTTATCACTACCGCGATTGGAAGGATGACGACCATGCCCAAGGCGTCACCGGCGTCTATAAACTCGAAACAGGTCCAATCAAAAACACCTTCACCGGAGGTTGGGCCCATTGGGATGAACGGTTTACTTCCCACAAATACCACACGAAGGACGCCGTCGGTTACAAGTATTGGGAGCTTCCACTCCAGGCGGGTATCGATACTGCCTCTCCCGGGGCTCCGGACGATTATTATCTGGTCAGTCCCGGCGGTAATCGCGAGCACAACCAAAATAGTTACTATTTTGGGAGCTGGCAGATGTCTGCAATCGACAATCGCCTAAAGGTCAATCTCGCCATCAATCACACTCAAATCACAAATCTGATCTGGGACGATGTAGACACTTCTCAGTATTATTCCAACAAGGTGGATATATCGAAGAACTCTCCAATGATTGGAGGTATGTTTGATATCACCAAGGAAGTGTCTCTCTTCTTCGTGCATTCGACATCACTGTTTCCCACGACTGACAAGAACGACTTCTGGAAGCAGATGCCTTCTGAAATCGGCAAGAGCAATGAAGTCGGTGTCAAAGTCGAGCTGCTGAACGGCAAGATCTCGGGAACTTTGAGTTATTATAAGATCAAGAAATCGGGTGGCGGTGTGCGCGATGCTCACGCCGACAACAGCAACAAAATCCTCTGGGATCAGTGGCGAGCCAACGACGCTGTTCAATACGGTGACCAATGGCACACCATCGATATAAAGGGATGGTCTCACACCCGTGACGATATCACCACGGCCGATGGCAAAACCGGTGCCTTAGGCGACCTCGTGCCGGCAGAATTGGAATCGAAGGGTTTCGAAGCCGACCTCGTCATTCAACCGATGAAGACGCTTCAGTTTGTCGTCAGCTATGCGCATAACAACGAGGAGTCGACAGCTGGAGGGACGAAAGGCCAGACCAATGGCGGGCACGTAAAGGATCAGCTGGCCGGCCTGGTCAAATATACTTTCGATGATGGTGCGGCAAAAGGCCTATATATAGGTTCGGGCTATCAATACACGGGTAAAGCAGTGGCTGATTATCAAACGCTCAATGGTGCTTCCGTTGCGCGTTATTACCCAAAGACCTTCTACTTGGAGGCCTTCGTCGGTTACGGATTCAAGGCCTTTGGGGTCAATCACAGTGTGCAGTTCAATGTGAAGAACCTGACCAAACAGGCCGATTTCTACGGTTGGCAAAACGCATCGAGTTCCACCGAAATCGCGAAAGATCCTTACAAGGTGCCGACGTATGCGTTGTACAGCCTGTCCTATGGCGTCAGCTTCTAAAGCATAACGCGGCGTTCGTTAGCGGGAGGGGCGGGGGAAACCCCGCTCCTTTTTTTCGGTCAGTTAGGCGCTTTTGAAAATTATACAGGCGGAAGAGCGTGCACAGGAATTCTGGCGAGGACCGTCTTAAGGAATATAGTGGCTCAGCCTGATAGAAGTCACTTAGCCGGTTTGGATACAGTCGGTATGAGGCTGCGGATATAATCGAGGAGCGAGGGAATGGCTTCGACCATTTCGTCGCGAGCGGCTTCGTAGTGTTTGAGCGCGCCGCCGTACGGATCGCAGATTTCGTGATCGGCGGGAGGCGGCATGAATTCGCGGAAAAGGTGGACGTTTTTCGGCGGGGGATCGAACGAGAGTTGGATCATGGTCCGGTGCGACTCAGTCATGCAGAAGATCGCAAGCGCTTCGTCGACGAGTTCCTGCGAAAGCGGCTGGGCAACGTGGCCGGTGAGGTTGAGGCCGACTTTTTTCAGCGCCAACACGGAGTTTTCCGAAACTCGGTCACCTTTGTGTGCGGAAACGCCGGCGGAAATCACCTTGAGTGACTTTAACGGTTCGGGCTGTGCAAGTAGGGCGTGTTGAAGGAGTGCCTCTGCCATCGGGCTACGACAGATGTTGGCAGTGCAGACGGTGAGGATGTGACCCGGTTCAGCCATTCAGTTGGGCGCTGGCCAATGGATACAGTTTGGGTAAAAAGGCAAAACCTGAGTTCACGGCCGGTTGCGAGATCGCGTCAAGCATCAGAGTTTTTTCAACGCTAGTAACGAGCGGTGGAGTTGCACGGCGCGCTCGAGTACGAGGTCGTGCAATGGTGGCGGGGGCTCAGGTTTTTTCTCCGCGTCGGCGGCTTTCTTGCCGCTAGTTGGTTCGGCCACTGAGTCATCCTCGGCATCGGCGGGCAACTCTGCGTCACCGGGGATAATGCCGTTGGCGTGATCATGCACGAGCTTAGCCTCGTCGTAACGGCGTTTGTCGCGGGTGTCGGCGATGAGTGTTTCCAAAGGAGTACCGCTGGTCAGCGCCGCGAAAGCTTTGCGGTCGTCGTCGTCGGAGGTCGTGACGGCGACGTCGGGCTTGATGACGGCTGATCGCGGTCCGATGGTGATCACAGCGTTCAGATTATCGTCGTTGAGCGTGGTGACGAGTGCTGGCGCGGTGGATGAATTGATCAAAACGATGCGAACGGCGTGGGCGGCGGGCGTTTTGGCGAGCACGGCGTGGATTTTGTCGGCAAACTCGTCGTCTGCAGAAAGCGAACGCAGATCTAAAACGAGTGCAGGGCGGTGTTCGATCGCGTCGATGACGGCCGCTTGATCGGCGCTCGCGTCAGTCACCCGAAAATAGGCGAGAGCCTGACCGAGATCTTTCTCAATCGCGGCACGAAGGCCGAGCGGGAGAACGATAAAGAGAAAGATGAAAAGGAAAGAGCGTTTCATTTACGGTTGAGTTGTTTAGCGCCGATGTCGTGGCGGTAGTATTTGCTTTCGCACTGGATCTTCGCGCAGGCGGCGTAGGCGCGGCTGGCGGCTTCGCGGAGCGTGGGCGCGAGTGCGGTTACGCCGAGGACGCGGCCGCCGTTGGTGACAGTGCGACCTTCAGCGTCGCGGCTAGTTCCGGCGTGGAGGATTGCGGTTTGCGGCGGAAGGTCGGACGGGAAGGTGATCACGTCGCCTTTTTTGAAGCTGTCGGGATAGCCCTTGGCAGCGATAACCACGCAGATGGCTGCGTCGGGCTTGATCGTGAGCTTTATGCCGGCGAGTTTTCCGCGGGCGGCGTCCCAGAGAAGTGCGAGGAAGTCGTTCTCGATACGCGGGAGGACAACTTGAGTTTCGGGATCACCGAACCGAGTATTATATTCTAAAACGCTCGGGCCGGTCGGCGTGAGCATGATACCGATGAAGAGCGTGCCACGGAAATCGATGCCTTCGTCGGCGATGGCGTTGACGGAAGGGCGAACAATGTCGCGGTCGATCTGGGTGAGCAACGCGGGCGTGATCACGTCGGCGGGTGAGTAGGTGCCCATACCGCCGGTGTTGGGGCCAGTATCGCCGTCGCCGATACGTTTGTGGTCTTGCGAAATGGGCAGGACGACGTAGTCGCGGCCGGAGGTGATGACGAGAATGGAGGTTTCTTCGCCGTACATGCAGTCTTCGATGAGAATCTGTTTTCCGCTGGCGCCAAATTTGCCGCCTTCGAGCATGGAGCGCACGGCCTCTTCGGCTTCGGCCAGGGTTTGCGCGACGATCACGCCTTTGCCGGCGGCGAGTCCATCGGCTTTGACGACGATCGGGATTGGGCGCGTGCGCAGATAGGCGAGGGCGGGGGCGACTTCGCTGAAGAAACCGGCTGGCGCAGTCGGGATCTTATATTTGAGCAGGATCTGTTTCGTGAAAATTTTCGACGCCTCTAACCGGGCGCCATCGGCTTTAGGCCCGTAGGCAGGAATGTTTTCTTTTGCGAGAGCGTCGACCAGTCCGAGCGAAAGCGGCACTTCGGGCCCGACGATGACGAAGTCGACTTTCTCGCGTTTAGCCAATCCGACGAGACCAGCGATATTATCGGCGGCAACGGTGACACAGTAGGCGTCTTGGGCGATACCGGCGTTGCCAGGAGCGACGATGATGCGGGGCTTGGAAGGTGAGGCGAGGCAGGCTTTGACGAGCGCGTGTTCGCGTCCGCCGCCGCCAACGATGAGAATAGTACGAGGAAGAGACATTGCGGAAAAGGGGTAGTGAAGACTGAATGGGGGAATCAGGAAAGTCAGGAATGAGAAATCAGCAGTGTGCGTAGACGGACGGTGGCTTGATCCCGGTCGATCCGACTTGCAGCGATATCGAGGGTGAGCTCTTCCCAATGCGAGCTGTCAGGCATGGGCTTGTAACTGTTGAGGCGCAGAAAAACCAGACAGGCGCCCAGCGCAGCGCGTTTGTTGCCATCGATGAACGGATGGTTGCGGCAAATATAATAGAGATACGCGGCGGCGATTTCCGGGAGATCGGCGTACATGGATTTCCCTCCGAAAGAAGCTTGGGGTGCGGCTATCGCGGATTCAAGCAAGGCGAGTTCACGCACGCCATCGGAGCCACCGAACTGGGTGATAGCTTCCAAATGAATCTCACGCACGATCTCAACCGTGAGATGAATGCAGTCGTCGGGCTTTGCGCTCATGCGAGGCGGCGCATCGTCTTGGCGTAATCCTTCATCGTCTGCTTGATGACCTGGGTGACTTCGGCAGGCGCGGGCTTTGGGCGTAGCGGTGTGATTGTGATGGTACCGCCTTCGTGCACTTCTACGTTGACCTCGTCGCCCGTGGTGAGGTGGGCCATCTCCATGATAGCGGAGTCGAAGATGATGCCCTGGGAATTACCGACTTTGGCGATCGTTTTGATCATGACGTAAAACTATGTATTACGGCTTGAGAATCAAGGCTGAATACCTAACTGAATTTCTTGGGGCATCTAATCGCAAGTCACGTAGGCGATGACTTCTGCTGTTTTAACGTCCATAGCCCAGATCATGATATGGGCCAAGCAGAGCGCGGCTTGTGCTTTTTCGGGCGGAAGCTTCTCAAGCTGCTTTTCGTCGATAATATCTTCCCAATGACAGACGATGATCCAGCAATCTCCTTTCACATATTTGGCGAGATAGGCACCGACAGGGATGATCGCGAGGCGTTCGTTGTAGTAACGCTCGGGTTGAACGTCTTTGTCCTTTTCTATCCTGGCATTTTCTTCAGCCGCCTTCTTTTCGTACTCTTCCACGACAATTTCGGAGGCTTTGATTTGCTCAGGAGTTGCTCGTGGCGGAGGTAGAAGACTAACGGGAGGAACCAAGCCAGCACACGCCATCGTCTGTCTATTTCGTCCGTAATTTAGGGCTGTAAGGCATTTCGTTAGACTTTTGGCATCTAAATTTTTTTTGGATGCACTCTTGGTAAGCGCCTTGGTGAAGAGATCCCATTTCCTCCTCCAATCCGAACTGGTCAGTCCGCCATAACGCATTTCCTCCGATTGGTTGAAGAAGCGTTTGGAAAGCGCGTCAGACGATTCGAGTGCATTTTTCTCTTCGGGGAGTGTGAAATCCAGTTTCACGACGGGAACCTCAGCCGCAGCGGTGGCGAGTTCGGCTGGCGTGATGATCGGTTTCGGCGGCTCGTATTTTTCGGCGGAAAGTCGAACCGGCAGAAACGCCACAAAGACGAGCAGCCATTGTGCGACCAAAGCGTGACGACGATCCCCCTTAGGGTAGGGACAATGCTCCCCATTGTCCTCGGCGGATAAGATACCATCCGCCTTTCCAAAATACGGAAAGCGGCGTTGTTTCATTTATTGAGAGCGCTCACAGCACTTTCAGTGTCTTGCGGTAGAAGGCGACGACTTCGTCGGGGTCGTCGGTGAAGAGGATGTAATCGGCCATCCACGCGGGGGCGCGTTTGGTGCGGATCATTTCGCGGACCTGTTTGCGCAGGTCGGTCCAGAATTTTGCGTTGTAGAAAATGTACGGAACGCGTGGGCGGATGCCGAGTTTAAGATTGCAGAGTTCGATACCGATTTCTTCGAGTGTGCCGACACCACCCACATTAAAGATACAAAAATCGGCGATCTCGAACCACTTTTGGCGATTGTGGCGGGCGGTATCCTGGAAGGTGTTGAAAAAATCTACCCCGAGTTCGGGCGGTTGGGCTTCGAGTTCGAGGAAGCACGCGCCGGTCATGGCGCCCTTGTTGCGAGCTTGATCGGTCGCGAGACGCATGACGCCGCCGCCACCACCAGTGAGTACGCCGACGGACGGGCCGATGAAGGCCGTGAGTTTTTCGATGAGCGTGGAGATTTGGCCCGTTTCGCGATCGTCGAGGCCGACAGCAGATCCGTAGAAGGCGAGGATGGTGGATTCCTGGAATTTTTTAACGTGTTCGTCGCGTACAAAGAAGCCGTGGCTTTTCTTGTAGGTGTGGAGAAACAGGTCCTTTATGCCTTCGTTGTGCCAGTAGATGTCGATGCCGAGCGTGTTGAAGGTTTCGAGGCGCGCGTGGGCGTTGTTGGAGAGGAAAAAACCGTGGGTGCGCGACGGCTTGCGGAAGATGATGCGGCGGAGTTTTAGCTTTGGCAGGCGGGTGAAGAGCTCGATTTCCTCGAGGAGATTGGGAAAGTAATCGACGAGAAGAGTGTCGGCGTGATCGGGCGCGGCATCGAGGGCCTGGATCATGGTTGGAAAACCGCAGGGGCCCGTGAGTTTTTCCACCATCGCCTTGAGGCCGGCTTGGTCTCCGGTATTGAGGAGAATGCTGAAATTTTCCTGCGTGGAGCTTTGGCCCTTGACGGTGATTCGGGCTTTGGGGCGGGCCCCGCCGTTGTCTTTTGGCGGGGTTTCGTCGAGACATTTGTAGATGGCGGTTGAGGCGGTGAGGAAACGCGCGCGGCGTTTTTCGAGCGACTTAGCCTCAGGGTCAGTGGCTACGGGAGCACGGAAAACTTCGACGGACACTACGGGATTTACAACGAGCTGGTCGCTAGTGTTGTAGATCTCTAGCATGATGTTTGTACCAAATGTCTTGATCGGGTCGAGCAGCACAGCGCTGGTGTGAAGGCCGAAATTTCCTTCGCCGCGGTTGAGCAGCACGTAATGCTCTTTAAGATACATCGAGCAGCTGGTGAGCACGCCGGAGTGGGGCGGCACGGTGAGCATTTCGGTTTCGTGGCGGACCTGGACCTTGTCGAGATAACCACGACCGGCGTCGCCACTGACCATGCGCTCAAATTGCGGGCGCTGAAGGCGCGGGTTGAGCGTGTAGCGCACGCTGTGCGGAGTAAGGAAAACGTGCCCTTCGCGGTCGATGCTGATGGTGTTTGGAAGTTTAAGACGGTTGTTTTTGACCGCATCCCAGATCTCGTTGGTGGTGAGTTTGGCGGATTCGGGCGCGAAGTAGAGACGACCGACAGGCACACCGGAGCGAAGGAGTTTTTTCCAGTAGGCGGCGTTGGGGAAACTTAGGTCGTAGAGCGAGGCTTCAGCTTCAAGGACGATGCGATTGCCGTCGATGGCAGGGGTGCCCTTGATCGTCATCTCAATGCCGATGCGGGCGAGGGTGCTGCGTTCGGTGAAATGCAACTGCGTGCGTTGCTCTTTCATGAAATCGAACTCAGCGGGGTTGCGCGGCCAAAAAGCGAGCGTCAACGCGACCGTCTGTTCGTCCTTGGGTTTAACGGTCAGAATCTGGCCGTCCTCGCTGGTCCAAAATTGATCAGGCGTCATGGGAGCGGTTAGTCAATGCGACCGCATGCGTTCTGACAAGGGGGGAAACACGAAAGGTGTGTAAATGCGGCTTAGCGTTTTAGCGCCAACAAAACGATTCCGCTAGCGACGAGCGCGATGCCCGACCACTCGCGGAAATTGGGACGATCACCGAGAAAAATCACTGCGAAAATGGCGACAAGGATGACGCTTAATTTATCTATGGGCGCGACTTTCGAAGCGTCTCCAACTTTCAGCGCGCGAAAATAACAGACCCACGACGCTCCCGTCGCGAGGCCGGAGAGGACGAGAAATGTCCAGGTTTTCGGGGAGAGGTGAAGCGGGTTGCTCCATTTGCCTGCGTACCAAACAAAACTGCTCAAAACCACCAAAATGATCGCGGTGCGAACGAGTGTCGCGAGATCGGAATCAATACCCTGAATGCCGATCTTGGCAAAAATCGCGGTCAGTGCGGCGAAAACCGCCGACATCACCGCCCAGTAAAACAATGTATTATCGGCAGTCACTTCAAGTTAAAGAAATGGTGATTGGTCACAGAGGGCGCGGAGCACGGACCTGAAGTTCACGTTAACGAGTCTTTCGTAGGGCGTTTTTGCGGGAAACTTTGGACTTACTTTTGATTTTCCCACCACCTCTGTGTCGGGGCTCTGTGTTCTCAATGGCCAATGCCTTGTCTGAATTATTTGTCGTGATCGTCTACTTCTTTTTCCGACTCTTGGGCTCGATATTGAGGTAGGTTTTGTTCTGCATCTGGCTTTCGTAGATTTGGAGGAGGCGAACGCCTTCGCGGGGTTTGACGTGGTCTTTGCGCGTGGCGTGGTCGATCTGCGCTTTCATCTTTCGGCAGAGTTCTTCCTGATGGTATTGCACGCCCTCGATCACGTCTGCGATGCGGCTGCCGCTAAGTGCCTCCTCGATGTAGAAGCCGTTGGGTTCATCAGGTTCGAGGAAAACGTGGACCTCGTTCACGCGACCGAAGAGGTTATGCAAGTCACCCATGATGTCCTGATAGGCGCCGGTTAGGAAAACGCCGAGGTAGTAGGGTTTGCCGTTAAGTGGGTGAAGGGTGAGGTAGTCTTTGGTGTCTTGCAGATCGACGAAGCTGCTGATCTTGCCGTCAGAGTCGCAAGTGATGTCGACGAGGATGGCGTTGACCGAGGGCCGTTCCTTTAACCGATGCAAAGGGGCAATCGGGAATAGTTGTTTAAGCGCCCAGTGATCGAGTAGGGATTGGAAGACCGAGAAATTGCAGACGTACTGATCGGCCAAGAGTTTTTTAAGGTCGTGCAACTCCTCGGGTTGATAGCCGGATTCGTTGCCTTCCTTGTCGATCTGTTCGCAGATTTGCCAAAAAATCGACTCGGCGGCGGCGCGGTTCTCAATGTCGAGATAGCCGAGGTTGAAGAGCGAAAACGCCTCTTCTTTTTTCTGCAACGCGTCGTGGAATCGTTCGAGGCGGCCGAGCTTAGGCTTGTTTTTAAGCAGCTGTTCCAGGTCGGTGACAACTTTGTCCTTTTCTTTTGGTTGGTGCTGCTGACCGAGCGTCTCCTTTTTGTTGATACGCTCGAAAACCTCGACGACGAGCATGGAATGAGGCGCCACGACGGCACGGCCGCTTTCGCTCACGATGTCGGGTTCGGGTACGTCGGAGGAGCGGCAGATTTCGCGGATGTTGAAGACGACGTCGCGAGCGTACTCTTCCATCGAGTAGTTCATCGACGATTCGAAGTTGGTGCGGGAACCATCGTAGTCGATACCCAGACCGCCGCCAACATCGAGGTAGCCCATCGGGAACCCCATCTTGTGAAGCTGGCAATAAAAACGTGTGGCCTCGATGACCGCGTTTTTAATCGTGATGATGTTTGGCACCTGCGAGCCAATGTGGAAATGGATCAGCCGGAGACTTTGCGAAAGTTTGGCGGCTTTGATTTTCTCGGCAGCGAAGAGAATTTCGGCGGTGTTGAGACCAAACTTGGCATTTTCGCCCGTGGACATCGCCCACTTGCCTTCGCCGCGCGTGAGCAGTTTCGCGCGGATGCCGATCATCGGCTTAATACCGGTTTCGATTGATAAGCGGATGATGTCGTCGACCTCGGCGAGTTGTTCGACCACGAGGATGACTTTTTTGCCGAGCTTGCGACCGAGCAAGGCCAGGCGGATGTAGTCGTCGTCCTTGTAGCCGTTACAGATGATCAGCCGCTGGTTGTTGTCGTGCATGGCCAGCGCGATCATGAGCTCGGGCTTGGAGCCGGCTTCGAGGCCGTAGTTGAACTCCTTGCCAGCATCGAGGACTTCCTCGATGACCTCGCGCAACTGGTTGACCTTGATTGGGAAGACGCCGCGGTAGTCGCCCTTGTAGCCTTCGTCTTTGATTGCGCGGGTGAAGACTTCGTTGAGTTGCAGCACACGATGGCGCAACAAGTCCTGAAACCGGATCACCATCGGGGCACGCAGGCCCATGCCGACGGCTTCCTGGATTACATCCATGATGCGGATGCTGGCGCCCTCGGGGAGGGGCTGGACGTTGACGAAGCCGTCGTCGTCGACGTGAAAATGGCCATAGCCCCAACGTTTGAAGCCGAAGTGTTCTTCGGATTTGGCGGCGGACCAGGCGGAGGATGATTTGCTTTTCAACGCAGGAGGGCGCGGGCGGGGGTTATGGCTTGCTTTTTGAGCGGTGACTCACGTTTAGTGCGTGTTTTCTTTTTTCAAAACCCACAACACGCAAACACGAAAATGACTTCCCCTTTGGCTTTCCTGACTATTTTGGCTCAACAAGCAGCTCCCGCTGCGGCGCCCGCGCAGGGTCAAACCGGTGGACAGCCCAGCGCTTTGCAGGGTTTGCTTTCGATGGCGCCGATGATTTTGGCAATGGTGGGTCTTTTTTTTATTATGACTGCTTCGCAGCGTAAGAAGCAGAAAGAGCACCAGAAGATGCTATCGACACTCGATACGGGCGACGAAGTTATTACTACCGCTGGCATCTACGGCGAAATCACCAACAAAAAAGAAGATCGTTTCGTCGTACGCATCGCTGACAACACCAAGATCGAGGTCGCCAAGGGCTTCATCCAGACCGTGGTGAAAAAAGCTAACGCCCCGAAGTAACCCCGCCCCGTTGGCACCGTTTGCGTCGGCCGGATCGGCCATTGGACGTGCGAGCGGTGCCTTTGATACTGCGTGCTAACCCCGTTTCTCGGCACGCGAATCTATTTAAACCCAAATAACCCATGCTCAAACGCAACCTCTGGAAGCTGATCGCCAGCTTAGCCATCGGCCTCTGGGCCGCATGGTCGCTCCTCCCGCTGGACGACCGTCCGTTCCCTGAATACGCCAGATCAAAAGCTCAGGCCAAGAATGCGGAATTTACCGCGCTCTTAAATGAAGCCAACGCCCGCTTTGTCGCGAAGCAGGCCCCTAGCGATTTCGTCGCCCTCAAGCAGATCGCGAAGGAGCGCAAGATCGACCTCTCACAGTATTTCCCCGGGCTAAACCTCGGTGACGTTCAGAATGTCGAGCGCAAGAACGGTATTCTCCTCGATTACCTCCTTAAAGAATCGAAGGCACACCTTCAGTTAGGTCTAGATCTTAAGGGTGGTGTGGCCTTCACGTTGGAAGCAGATCAGACTGCGCTTGCGGAGTTGCCAGAATGGCAGCGGAAGGAAAAACTCAGCAAAGCCGTCGCGATCATCAGCGACCGTATCAACGGCCTTGGCGTGGCTGAACCCATCATCCGCCCGGTCGGTGAAAATCGTATCGAAGTGCAGCTTCCCGGCGTTAACACCAAGGATAATCCCGAGGTGGTCGATAGCGTCAAAAAACCTGCCCGTCTCGATTTCCGCCTCGTACATCCTTCTTTGACTCCGCAGCCCGGTGTAGAGACGCCTCCTGGTTATGAAATTTTGTCCCTCGAACATGAAAGCCGCACGGGCGAGCTCAACATCGAGGAAGTCTTTGTTAAGCAACGGCCGGAGATGACCGGTGAGTCCCTGGAAAGGGCTTACGCACGTCCCGATCAGTACGGTAAACCCGAGATCATCCTGAAATTTACCAGCGACGGCAAAAAACGTTTTGCAGAAGTCACTGGCACGATCGCACAAGCTGGCCAACGCGCAGGCCGTCTCGGTCGTCTCGCGATCATACTCGACGGCAAGCTCTACTCGGCGCCCACGGTTAAGGAAGAAATCAACAGCGAAACAGCGCAGATCACCGGTTCATTTACGGATCGCGAAGCGCAAAACCTCGCGAACGTCCTGAACAACCCGCTTGATGTTCCGCTTCAAGTTAAGGAACAGTACGAAGTCGGACCTTCGCTCGCCGAAGGAGCTATTGCTAGCGGTAAAATCGCCACGTACGTCGGCGTCGGTTTGGTCGCGGCGTTCATGATCGGTTACTACACGCTCGCCGGCCTCATCGCCGTCATCAGCGTCACGCTCAACATCCTGATCGTCCTCGGCGTGCTCGCCTCGCTCGGCGCAACGCTCTCGATGCCCGGCATCGCTGGTATCGTGCTCACCGTCGGTATGGCGGTCGACGCGCACATCCTAATCTTCGAGCGCATGCGTGAAGAACTCGCGCTCGGCAAAACCCTCGTCGCGGCGTTTCATGCCGGCCACGAGAAAGCGTTCACGACCATCGTCGACGCCAATCTTACGACCTTCATCACCTCTGGTCTGATGATCTTGTTCGGCAACGGTCCGGTGAAGGGCTTCGGCATCACGATCACGATCGGTATTTTCTCAACCATGTTCACTGCGCTGATCGTCAGCCAGATGCTTTTGGAGTTCGTTATCTTTACGGGCTTCATGAAGCGCATGATCATGCTGAATGTGCTGAAGGCTCCGGGCTGGGATTTCGTGAAACGCGGACGTATGTTCTTCATCGCGTCTTGGGTCATCGTTTTGGTCGGCGTCGTCGGTATTGCCATGAAGGGTCACAAAATCTACGGCATCGATTTTGCCGGCGGCGACGTGATGAACCTATCATTTAAACAGAAGGTTGATACCGGCAAAATTCAGAATGCCACCGACAAGGCAGGCCTGGGTGAAATCATGGCTTCCTATCAAAGTCCGATCGGAACCGGCATGGAAGTATTGAACGTTCAAACCGAAACCGGTAAAGGCGACCAAGCTGTGGAAGTGCTTCGCAAGAACTTCCCCGAAGCCGGCTTCGATATGGTGGGCAAATCAGCGATCGGACCTTCGATCGGCAAAGAAATCCAATGGAACGCGCTCATGTCCATCGCGCTCTCGATTCTCGGTATCATGATCTACGTCGCCTTCCGCTTTGAGATTGGCTACGGCATCGGCGCGGTGGTTTCAACCATTCACGACGTGCTCATGACTGTTGGCATTTTCGTCCTCACGGGTCGTCAGTTTACGGCTCCGATGGTGGGCGCGATCCTTCTCATCGTCGGTTACTCCATTAACGATACCATTGTCGTGTTCGATCGTATACGTGAAGAGCTCAAGAATAACCCGAACCTTCGTCTACGCGACGTGATCAATCTGGCCACATCCCGGGTGTTTGCCCGCTCGATTCTCACCAGTACGACGACGTTCCTTGCGGCCCTCGCGCTCTACATCTTCGGCGGCGGCGTCATCAACGACCTCTCGTTTACCTTCCTCGTCGGTATCGTTACCGGTACGTTCTCCTCAATCTTCATCGCCTCGCCAATCTTCTATTGGTATCACAAGGGCGATCGTAAGCACGTCGAGAAACACCAGGACGTTAAGCCGACTTACGAGTGGACTGGCGCTAGCAAGGCCTCGCAGTAATGCAAATGAAGAATGGAGAAGGCAGAATGTAGAATGGCCGAAGATCGGGGTAGTCCCGATGGACCGCACATTCCGCATTTTGCGTTCGACATTCTTCATTCTTCCTTAGCGGCAGAGCCGCGCAAACATGCGTTGGATCTATACACCGCTCCCGGTCGCAGCGATCGACGAGCTTAGCCGCAGCGCTGGCATCAGTCCAGTGCTGGCGGAGCTGATGCTGCGCAACGGTCTAGCCGAACCGGCTGCTGCGACTAAGTTCCTTAACCCTGCGTTAAGTGAACTCAAAGATCCATTCCTGCTCCACAACATCGAGGCTGGCGCCATTCGCCTGCGCCAGGCCATCGCACAACGCGAGGAGGTCGTCGTGCTCGGCGACTACGATGTCGACGGCGTGAGTAGCACGGCGTTACTCGTAAGTATTCTGCGCCGCTTCGGGCTCAATCCCCGTTTCATCGTGCCGCGACGTATGGAAGATGGTTATGGTCTGTCACGCAGCGCGATCGACCGCGCGCTCGAAGGCGGAAAGCCGGCATTGTTTGTGGCGCTGGATTGTGGGACCAATTCCATCGACGAGATCGCCTACCTCGTTGGCCAGGGCGTTGACGTTATTGTCGTTGATCACCATCGCTCCAAGGAAAAGCCGCTCGACCAAGGCATACTCATCAACCCGCACGTCGGCAGCGACGATGCTGTGGAAGAACCGTGGCGCCACCTTTGCACCGTCGGTCTCGTCTTCAAACTCGCGCATGGCCTGCTGAAATTGTTGCGCGGTGAAAATCATCCCGTCGCCTTTCGTATCAAACTTCGCGACTACCTCGACCTTGCGGCCATGGGTACCGTGGCAGACCTTGTGCCGCTTCGCGGTGAAAACCGCATCATTGCCCGACAGGGTTTAAAGATATTGCAGACGACCCAGCGTCCAGGTCTCAAGGCGCTCATGCAGGTCGCCGGCGTGAAAATCGAAAACGAGATCATGCCCGTCGATATCTCGTTTCGCCTCGGGCCGCGCATCAATGCCAGCGGACGTCTTGCCGACGCCGCTCTTTCTGTCGAACTCATGCTCAGCGAAGACGTGAAGTTCTGCATGGACACTGCGCGCCAGCTCGATGCTTTCAATCGCGAGCGCCAAGATATCGAACGTCTGATCACCGAAGAAGCAGAGCAGATGATCGAGAAACAATTTTCCGATTGGCCTGGAATCGTGCTCTACGGTGATAACTGGCACCCGGGCGTGGTCGGCATCGTGGCTGGCCGCGTGACCCGCAAGTACAACCGCCCTTGTGTTGTCCTTGGCAACGAAGGTGACCTGGCGAAAGGTTCGGGCCGCAGTGTCGACGGCGTGAGCCTGGTCGATGTCCTTGGATTGTGCGCCGAACATTTGACCAGTTGGGGCGGACACCCAATGGCTGTCGGTGTGTCGCTGACGAAATTGAAGCTGGACGGATTTCGCACCCACTTTGCTGAAGCCGTGCGGCAACATTGCGGTAACGATCTAATCGAAGCGCGGCTCGAACTCGCTGCTTGGATTCGGCCTGAGCAAATCCGCGATCAACTCATGGACGAACTTGCCGAACTACATCCCTTCGGCCAGGGCAATCCCGAGCCCGTCTTTGGCCTGCGCGGTGTGGTGTTTCATCAGCGTCCCGAAGTTTTCAAGGAGCAGCATTTTCGTTTTAGCTTCGACGACGGACGCGGTCGCCGACTCTTTGGTGTGGCTTGGAAAATGGCCGATCGCCTCCCGCCGCTAGGCGTGCCTATCGACCTCGCCGTCGAACTCACCTGGAACTATTTCAACGACCGCAAACTCCTTCAGCTCGAACTGATCGATTGGCGTAAAAGCGTGTGACGGCGCGTGTAGACTAGGGACGTTCTCCGAAATACCCGCGACTTATTTCACCTTTGTGTCTGCGCGGCTCAGCGAGCATGAATTCGTTCGATCTTGTATATGGCTCTCGCAGAGCCATAGAGACGCAGAGATGAAGTCCCCTAATTTTTTTTCGTAAGAAACCTGGGCTTGCTGCGTAGTGTAGAGTGCAAAAGGTTACGGCCATTTTATCCAATACCCTTATGTCTTTACGGAAAATTATTTTCTGCGGTGTGAGTGTGTTTTGTTTCGTGAGCCAAAATTTGGCGATGGCTGGCGATTTGGGCTACGCCGCCGACTCGATGAACGCTCTCGGTATCGATCTGCTCGCGCGCGTTGCCAAACCGAACGAAAATGCACTGATCTCGCCATACTCGATCCAGTCCGCGCTCGCGATGACCTACGCCGGTGCCGCGGGTGAAACGAAAACCGAAATGGCGAAGGTGCTGCATTATCCGGCGGATAACGAAGCGGCACTGCATAGTTCGTTCGCGGCCTTTCGAGCAGAGTTTGAACGGATACATACGAGTACTCTTGAAATTGTAAAAGAATCGGCTGAACACGAGGGGCCTAGCGAAGCGATAACTCTTGAAACAGCGAACCGACTTTACGGACAAAGTGGATACGCGTTCCGGTCAGAATTTCTTTCTTTCATGAAGAGCAACTACGTTTCTTCTTTTCAGATTTGCGATTTCGTTGGCTCATCTGAAAGCGCTCGCAACGAGATCAATCGATGGGTCTCCGATTCGACTCATATGCGCATCAATAATCTGCTGCCATCGGGCAGCGTTAATCAAAATACGCGGATCGCTTTGGTAAACGCAGTCTATTTCAAAGGGGCCTGGGCGAAAGAATTTTCGAAATATAGTACGAGGAAGGAGTCGTTTTGGGTTAATGGCGCCAACGAGGAAAAAGTGAGTACCATGCAGCGCAAAAGCCTATATGGATATTTTAAGGGTGACGGCTTTTGTGCGGTGACTATCCGCTATGTGGGTAATGACCTGCAGATGCTCATACTCTTGCCAGATGAAAAGGATGGACTGGCTGCGCTAGAGAAAAAATTGACGGCACAATTGTTGGTAGAGTGTGCGAATCCGGCCCCCGATGATTTCATTTTGCACCTCCCAAAGTTTAAACTAGAGCCGCCTTTAGCTCCTCTGGCGGCCATCCTCCAATCGCTTGGTTTGAGAATGGCTTTCGATGCACCCAAAGGTAGTGCAGACTTCGAGCGAATGGCACCACGTAAACTAAATGAATATCTCTATCTTTCGGAGGTTTTCCACAAGACCTTCATCGCGGTGGACGAGCAAGGTACGGAGGCCGCAGCCGCAACAGCAGCGCCGGTAACATTCGGACTCAGTGCGATCGGTCCTCGTCTTCCCAAACCCATCGAGCTAAGGGTCGACCATCCTTTCATCTTTGCGATTCAGCATCGGGCGAGCGGTGCGTGCTTGTTCCTCGGGCGTGTCGTTGATCCTCGGTGAGTTTAGATATGGGATTACCTGTTGCTAGAGTTGCCCGTTAGCGAAAGTTGTCTGACTTTGAGCACTGCCATGAGTCGCCTCCGTCATATTTTTATTTCTACCGGGCATAATTATTTTGGACACCACGGACAGCCGGCGGGTGAACATGAAATTGTCGAGGTAGAGGAAATTGAATGCGTCGCGCAACGTGGACTGCGCGGAGATCGTTTTTTTGATTTTAAGGAAGACTACAAAGGACAGGTCACGTTGTTCTCGTGGGAGATATTTGAGAAACTTCGGAACGAGCACCGGAAGCCCGAACTTTCACCGGCAGTGCTGCGGCGAAATCTGTTGGTTGAGGGACTTGATCTCGACGCGCTGATCGGTCAGCGATTTGAGTTGCAGGGTGTGACGCTGGAAGGAACCGGCGAGTGCAAGCCTTGTTATTGGATGGATCAGGCAGTTGGTTCAGGCGCAGAAGAATGGATGAAGGGCCGTGGTGGGTTGCGTTGCCGAATCATCACAGACGGGGTTCTGCGTAGTGAAAAATAACGAAAAACAATCGTTCACCGGTGTGGTGCTCGCGGGCGGACGTTCGGTGCGCATGGGACAAGACAAGGCGTTGCTGACGTTGCCCGATGGGCGGACACTACTCGAACGCGCCATCGAAACTTTGAGACAAGCTGGAGCGAGTGAGATCATCATTTCAGTGGGCGTGGAAAAAACGTATGGCATCCCTGGAACGCGCGAAGTGCAGGATACCCAGGTTGGTTGTGGTCCGATGAGCGGGCTGAAGGCCGCACTCACGGCGGCTAAATTTCCGCTTTGTTTAGTACTGGCGGTTGATTTGCCAAAAATGACCGCGACGTATCTGTCGGATTTGATGGCTCAGTCCGAGCATGGCTGTGGGGTGGTTCCGACTAGCGATGATCAAGCAGAGCCGCTAGCGGCTGTTTATCCACGCGAAGCGGCGGAGGAAGCGCAGCGGGCGTTGGTAGAACAGATTTATTCTCTCCAGCGATGGGTTAACGTTTTAGAATCGAGCCAGCGCGTGCGGATGATTCCGGTGCATGCAGAGGAGCAGATTCTTTTTGCCAACTGGAACACGCCAAGTGATTGCCTTTGAGCAGTTCAGTGTGACTGGTTTTTTAATCTGCGGGCGGACGAAGAAATTTTTTCGATCGTGACAGCGCAGGCTTTGTAGGACGGCTGGCGCGAATGGGGATCGAAGGCGGGATAGGTGAGGATGTTCACTGTCTCGAAATGCATAGGCATGAAAAGCTGACCGGGCCGTACAATTGCAGTGACAAGAGCGAGCGCGGCGGCACGCCCACGTGGCGAACGGATCTGGACGTGTTCACCATCGGTGATACCGAGGCGCGAAGCATCGTCAGGATTGATTTCGACGTGAAGTTCGCGTGGGGCGAGCTTGCGTAGGACTGCGCTTTTGTTGGTGCGACTGCCGGTGTGCCACTGCGCTGATGAGCCGCGTCCGGTCATGAGTAGAAATGGGAACTGTTTATCCGGTAATTCCGGCATGGCGCGTGGTTCGTCGAAATAAAAACGGGCTTTCTCGTCGGGCGTGAAAAACCTTCCTTCGGTGAAGAGTCGGCGCTGCTGAGAGGATTCATTGTCTGCCGCATCACGTTCAGTGAATGGCCACTGAATGCCGCCGGCGTTGTCGATGTGTGCGTAATCGCGAATGCCGCTGAAGTCGCAGGGCTGGTTGCGCGAAAGGGTTTTCAGGATCTGGAATGCCGCTTCCGGCGTTAGCCAGGCGCGAAACGTTTCTCCGCAGCCCCATGCTTCCGCCACGAGTTTGAAGATGGCGAAATCGCTGAGCGCTTGTCCGGGAGCCCGCGCGACTTTTTTCACGAGACCGAACCGGCGCTCAGAGTTAATGAAGGTACCTTCTTTCTCGCCCCAACCGGCTGCAGGAAGTACGAGGTCGGCCATGCGCGCCGTCTCAGTTGTGGCGTACATGTCTTGTACCACGAGGAAATCGAGTTTTTTGCGCAGCTCGCTAAAACCGCCCTGGTTAATCCAAGAATGCGCAGTGTTGGTGGCAATGATCCAAAGGCCGCGAATTTCCCCGCAATCGATTCCGTCGAGAATCTGATCATACGCCAAGCTCGGCTGATCGGGGATGAGCGAGCTGTCGATCCCGAGCGTAGCGGCCACATGAGCGCGGTGCGCAGAATTGGCAAAGTCGTATCCACCGAGTAATGACGTGGCGTTGCCAAAAAGACGCGAGCCCATGGCGTTGCACTGGCCGGTGATGGAGTTAGCGCCGGTGCCGGGCAGACCAATGTTGCCGGTCATGAGCGCGAGATTGATAATGGCCTGTGCGGTTCGGGTTGATTCGTGACCCTGGTTGACGCCCATCGTCCACCAAAAGGAGACGCGTTCGCGGCTGACGATGATGTCGACTAGCCGAGTGAGAGTCGCGATTGGAATATCGGTTTCCGCGGAGACAAATTCCGGTGTGAAGCGCTGGACGAATTCGGCGAACTCGGTGAAGCCATGGGTGTGCGCGTCGATGAACTCGCGCTTCACCGCGCCGCGTTCGATCAGGAGATGAGCGACGCCATAGAGCAGGATGAGATCACTTTTCGGACGTAGCGGGAGATGTAGTGTAGAAACCATTGCAGTTTCGGTCCGCCTCGGATCGATCACGACGATCTCCGGGTTGCGTTTGTTCATCATCACCCGCTGCCACATGATAGGGTGGGCGATGCAGGGATTGGCGCCGATAAAGATCAACGCGTCGCTTTCTTCAAAGTCGCTGTAAGTGAACGGAGGCGCGTCGAAACCGAACGATTGCTTATAGGCAACATGTGAAGTGGCCATACATTGCCGGGTGTTGCTGTCGACATGAAGCATACCCATGCCGAACTTCGCGAGCGCGCCAAGCAGCGCCATTTCCTCGGTTACAATTTGGCCTGTGCTCAAAAAAGAAATGGAGTGAGGGCCGTTCCGCTTTTGGATGAGTTTGAAATTCTTCACCAGCGCGGAAAGCGCAACGGACCAGTCAACCGGCTCAAGAACACCGGCGGCGTTGCGGAGCAGCGGTGTGGTTGCGCGGTCGGGAGCGGCCAGCGGCGTGAGTGCTTCCCAGCCTTTAGGACAGGCCATGCCGAGGTTCACGGGGTAGGACGGGTCTGGAGTGAGATTAATGGCCTGGCCATGCTGATCGATATGGACTTTGAGCGAACAGCCCGTGCTGCAGAATCCGCAAACCATATTAGTGGTGGCAAATGGGTTTAGTCGGGCAGGTACTTTACCCAAACCGAAATCACCAGGATGTAACACGAGTTCGCTGGTCATCGGACCGGTGCGGTTTTGCAGAAGATTGTCCAGCGCGGAAATCATGATGAGACAAACCCGGGCATTTTGCGTACAGCGACGGCGCGGAAATAGGTGTAGCGTTCGATCAATTCACCGCCGAGTGCGAGAGTGAGACCAGCCCAAGCGCTAGCTGCAGGCACATAGTGTAACGTGACCAACAGAGGAACTAGACCCGCTCCGATAAGCGCCAGAAAATAGCGTGCGGTGAGCTTGAGGCGTAACAGCCCGGTGAGGAGCAGCGCGGTCTGTCGGGCCTCGGTCGGCTTGTCGTCGTCATCGTCGAGCGAACGAAGAACGCGGGTTTCAATAGCGAGCTTGCAGAGCACGACGAGAATGATTGCTACCGCGCTAGACGAATTTGGCGCAAGGGCGAAGAGTACGCCGAGACCCAGCACGCCGGCTGCGCCGAAAAAGCGCGGAGCGGTTTGGGCGAAACGCCAGAATTCGCGGCGAGTGTCGACGTAAATCATGACCGAACAGAACAAGCCGAGAAGGCCAATGGCTGCTACAGTGAGGCTGAAAAATTTTGGTAACGGAGGAATCAAACCAGCGGTTAGTGGGAAATGAGTGGCCGCCAAAATAGAAACCAAAGCAAACCAGCCGCCGAAAACGACCGCCTCGCGGCTTAGCCACGATTTGCGCAGGCCGAGAAAAATGCGCCAGGCCCGGAACGGCTGGCCTAGATGGAAAAAACTGCTCGCGAGTCCAATCGCGGCGGCGAACCAACCGATTCCGGTAAGCTCAGCGACGTGCCCTGGCACAACAACTGCCAGAAAGAGGCAGGCCACCGCCATTGGCATAAAGGTGAGCATGATAACGAGCGGCCAATGGGCTGGCTGCAACCGGAGCACCTCGGCGTCGACTGCCATGACGTTGTCGGGAAGGGCACGCTTGGTCACGTAGCGCGTGGTCGGCAGCGTGTAGTGGGGCGACGGCGCGGTTGGCAAAAATGCGGAGGTGTCTGCCGATAGTACACCGTTTACGTGGGTGGTTACCGTGACGATTTTGATGGCGTGGGTTGGGCAGGCCTGCACGCACGCCGGCGCTTCGCCGGCGCCGAGACGGCTGTGGCACATGTCGCATTTGCGGACGATGCCGAGCCGCTCGTTGTATTTGGGAACATCATACGGACATTTAAGAATGCAGTACTGGCAGCCGATGCACTGGTCGTCGAGATGACGAACAATGCCATTGATTGGATCTTTTTCGTAGGCGAGTACGGGACAGCCATTGAGGCATGCTGGATCGGCGCAGTGGTGACAGGCAGTGGTTACGGTCTGCTGAAAAGGATGCGAACGTGTGCCGCCGTGAATGAGGCCGACATCGCGCCAAGTTTCCTCATCGTCGAGGCCATTGAGGGAATGGCACCCAGCGACACAGGCTTTGCAGCCGCTGCAAGCATCGAGGTCGACCTCGAATGCGTACTGTTCACCCGGGCTTGGCGCGGTGAGAGGAATAAGATCGCGATAAATCGGCTCGAGGGAGGGCGTGGCTCCTCGGTTGTGAACATTGGAGAAACGCGCCACCGGCGTCTGTAACCGCTGCTGTTCTTCCAGCAATTCGTCGATGAGCGTCCGAGTCGAAGAAGACTCGGCGTGGGAAACGTGATTGTGCGGCGTGGATGTCGCGGCCTCGGGAGACCTGGCCTTCTCTGGCGTTATAGCTCCATTTATCATGGGATCAATAAACGTCGCGCTGATAACGTTTGGCGGTGCGAAGTGTCTCGACGTAATCAGCGGCCTGCTCGGCAGTTTTTTTACCGGCGGTTTCGATCACCTTATGCAGGGCAGCATCGACATCCTTTGCCATACGCGAGGCGTCGCCGCAGACGTAGAAACAGGCGCCGGCTTCGAGCCAGGCGTAGAGTTCGTTGGCGTGTTCGAGCATACGAGTCTGCACGTAGATTTTCTCGACCTGATCGCGGGAAAACGCCGTATCGAGGCGCGTGAGTACGCCGGTTTTCCTCATTTCCTCCAGCTGTTCGCGATAGAGAAAATCGGTCGAGGCGCGCTGGTCGCCGAAGAAAAGCCAGTTTTTTCCTTTTGCACCAGAAGCCTGGCGTTCTTCCAGAAATGCTCGGAATGGCGCGATGCCGGTGCCGGGGCCGATCATGATCATAGGAGCATCCGGGTTGGTTGGAGGACGGAAGGCTTTGTTGCGGTGAATGTATACGCCAATGCGGGATTCGCCGGGGTTATTGCGGTCGGCGAGGAAAGTGGAGCACACGCCTTTGCGCGAACGATTGGCGGTTTCGTAGCGGACGGCACCGACGGTGAGGTGAACCTGACCGGGGTGAGCTTTCGGACTGGATGATATAGAATAGAGGCGTGGCTGAAGTTTTCTCAGGAGACCGACGAAAGCAACGGGCGTGAATTTGGTTTCTGGATACGCTAGCAGAACATCGATCACGTGATGAAGCGCAACGGTGACCGCAACTCCGCCAGAACCATTGGACGCTATGGAAGCCGCCTCGACCAACTCAGGCGAAGGTTTACCGAGATCGTAGTGTAGAGTGAGGGCCTGTCGGAAGGATGTCGTGGTGCCATCCGGCGTGAGCACAGCTTCTTCGCCGTCACACCCGAGTAAGGTGAGAACGTCGTTCACGAGCTCGGTACAATTCTGCGGGATAACGCCAAGGGCATCACCGGCCTCGTAAGTCAAATCGGAGCCTTCGAGCGAAAACTCGATGTGACGTACTTCTTTGCCTGAACCGTCGCCGTTGAGTTTGCGCGACGTGAGTAAAAGCGCCGAGAAAGGATTAGCTTTTGAATATTTGCTTTCGGGCTCTTCGGATTCGTCTGCGATGAGAGCCGAGGCCGGAGAGGCAGGAGCAGTTCCGCTACCGAAGGTGGAGAGAGCCCCGTCGAGCCATTGAGTGAAGACTGCGTCGTATTCGACGTCACAATCGGCACGGGCGAAAACCCGAATGGCGCCGTGTTTTTCCAGGTGCGAGTCGAAGTCGACGCCGCACTGGCAAAAGCGCGTGTAGTTGCGATCGCCTAGGCTGCACACGGAGAATCGTATTCCAGATAACGTTGGCGCAGATTCCCTTTTTAACGTGGCAAGAAGCGATTTGGCGTTATCAGGCGGTTCGCCTTCGCCATAGGTGCTGGTGATGACGAGCAGGTTCTTTTCGGACGAAAGTTTGGCGAGATCGGTCTGCGCCATGTCGAGTACGGTGGGAGCGAAGCCGCGTTTGCCGGCTTCCTTGGCGGTGCGTTTAGCGAGTCGTTCGGCGGTTCCAGTCTGCGAGCCGAAAAGGATGGTTAGGGACACGAGTGTGGCGGCAGACGGCGCCCTGGTTGCGGCTGGTGAGCGCGAGAAAAATCCGGCGAGAAAACCGTTGAGCCAGGCGCGCTGGTCGGCGCTGAAGGGTGCGGTGTCGGGAATAACGGGAAAAGAGGTCATCAAAGTGATGGCGAATGGTTGGTCAGGAGGACAGCAATTCCTGGAGTTCTTTCATGGAATGTCGGCGGCTCCACTGAGCGAAAGTTTCGCCGCGGGATTTTTTCTCCTGGAAAGTCGTGAGAATTTTCTCGACGAGGTCATTGACTTCCGTCGCGCGGATCCCGCGGAAAATTTCTCGGCCAATGCCCTGTTCGTGATCCATGCCGCCGCCGAGCACGACGTGATAACCTTCACCTCCATCAGAAAGCTTGGTCGCGACGAAGCCGATATCGCCGCAGTAGTGTTGTGCGCAGGAGTGAGGGCAACCGGTGAAGTGGATGTTGACCGGGCTGTCGAGTTTCAGTCGTGCATCGAGTTTCTTAATAAGATTTGTAGCATGGGCTTTGGTATCGGCGGAAGAGTATTTGCAACCGCGATTGCCGGTGCAAGCGATGACACCGGCGGCGATGTTACCTGCCTCGGTGAAGAAACCGGCATGTTTAACTGAGCGTTTGAGAGTTTCGACGAAGGCGTCATGAATGTGTGGGATGATCAGGTTCTGCCACACCGTGAGCCGGAGTTCGCCTTTGCCATAGTTGGTGGCGAGTTCAGCCAGCGTGTGCATCTGTTTCGCAGTCATTCGACCAACGGGAATACCGATGCCGAGGGAGTTGAGGCCGGGCTGCGACTGGCGAGCGGCGCCGAGCCAGCCGTGCTTGATAACCGGGCGTCGTGGTTCGCAGGCTTCGGCGGCTAAGTGCACGAGAGGGAAAGCGAGTTTCTTCTGAGTTTCGGCAACGAATTTTTCGAAGCCCCATTTATCGAGGAGGTATTTGAGTCGGGCTTTTTTGCGGTCAGTGCGGTCACCGTTTTCCGCGAACACGCGTAACATCGCGGCGGATACAGCTAAGGCTTCAGAGGGTTTGATGAGCAGCCCGGTGTCACGGGCAAAGTCACCGTGTCCGGTGATGCCGCCGAGGTGGACGCGGAAGTAGACGCCAGGTTCGAAGCGAGGCGTACCGACGGGGGCTTTGGCCAGTGTGGCCTCGGTTACGCGGGTGGCAAAAAACCCGATGTCGTTGGTGTCAACCGCAGCGGAGAGTGAACCGCCGTTATCGAAAGCGATATTGAATTTACGTGGCAGACCGTAGAGATCGCGATGGTTTAGGATATAATGGTGAAGCGCCTTCGCAAACGGCCGCACATCGATGAGCTCGTAGGGATCGAAGCCGCTGTTGGGCGAGGCGGTGACATTGCGGATGTTGTCGGCACCGGCGCCGCGAGACGTGAGCCCGAGTTCCTGTACGCGGGTGAGCAGTTTGACGATATCGCGTGGTTTAAATTCGCGGATCTGGAGGTTGCCGCGAGTGGTGATGTGTGCATAGCCGCCCCCGAGTTCGGACGCGATGTCTGCCAAGCCGTGGAGCTGCACGGAAGTGAGCTCACAGGCAGGAATGCGCAGGCGAATCATGAAACTGTCCTGTGCGGGTGCGACGTAGAAGAGGCCGTGAGTTTTAAAACGATAAGTGTGCTCCGGGTCGGGGACTTTATCTTCGTCGGCGTGTTTCAGCAGGCGTTCCCAGGCATCGAGCGGATTTTCGTCGTACTTCCAGCGCTCTTCTTTGCAGAGGTCACTGAGCGGCGTTCCGTAAACGGTCGTCTCGGATGGTGCAGCAAGGTTTCCCGAATCGGCCGCGCCGGGAGTGGCCGTGAACTGACCCGCACTCGTAGTCCCGACAAATGTGAAGACGCCGGAGGCCATCGCGCCAGCCATGAAGCCCTGCAAATACTCCTTCTGCTCTGCCGAAAAAGGCGCGGACGGTGAAAGTGGATCAGGAACGGTTGGCACGTTGCCGTTTCAGCAGTCGGGGTGCCATGAGCGGATAATGCACGATAAAGACGTTGAATTAATTTCGATCGAACGATGAAAGTGGCTCATTATGTGGGAAATCGATTCACCGATAAACGAGTGCGCTTTTAAAGATTTAGGGTGACCTGCAAATAGGCGTAGCTCGCATCTTTTGATCCCACAGTGCTCAGCGATTGCTTGATGTATTCGCCGCGGAAATACCGGCTGAGGCCGAGTTCGACTTGTGCGCTGGGAGTGAAAGCCCAGCCCGTAACGAGATCGAGTTCCTTACCGAGCTGCCGACTAAAGTTCGGGCTGATAGCGTACCCGTTTCCGGTGTTGGATGCGCCGCCCGCTCGGCCGACGCCAGCAACATTGTACCAGCTGTCTGTCGTGCGATCGAGGTAGTGGGCGTGGGCCTCAAGCGCGACGCTGATGGTAGGCTTGGGTTTGAATGTGTAGGCTAACCGGATGTCGTGGAGATTCTGGAGGCTGTTGAGATCCATGTATCCATAGAACAAATGCGTTGTGGCGAAAAGATTTTGAAACGTTTGGCTTTTACTGTCGGTTGAATCTTTGTCGCCCGAGGCATAGCTGTAGGTAAGGCCGATTCGATGCTGCCACGCGCTATCGGTCCAAGTGTAGCCGCTCTGAAGTACGGCAGCATAGGCGTCCTGGCGCAGACGTGGCGCTGAGGCAACTACAGCGGAGAGCGCGGTCGGACCGGTGGTGGCACGATTGCCGAACTGATGCATAAGTTCCACTCCGTAGTCCCATGGACCGTACGCGAGCGGCTTTGATTTGATGCGCAGTCCAGCCGTGTAGAGGTCCTGTTTGGGTGGATTGCGAAATGGGGCAGCGACACCGGCGTACGGGTTGCCGTTGGGGTCGACGTCCACCGTTGCGCTAGCGACGGTCACATTGCGCGAGTAAAGAAAGGCTTCGACGATGTTGTTGGCGGAAAGCGTAGGAAAATTGAAATACGCGCCTGAAAAATGGTCCGCGGAAACATGGGAGCGATTGAAGTTATGGTTGTCATTGTAAACCAATCCACCGGTGAACACGTCGACTCCGAAGAGCGCGTTTTGCCAGCGGACCTTGGCTGCATCGAAGGTTCGAGCGTTATTGTTCCAGCGGAAATGACCGAGCGTGCGCTGATCGCCATAGACGAGTTCCTGACGGCCAATCTTTAGTGAGAGCGGAAACTCTTTATGATTTCCGATGAAAAAATAGGCCTGGTGAATGTTTAAGTCGTGGTCATCTTCGGCTAAGGCGTGTCCGGGTTTGCCGGCGTCAGCCGCCACTCGTTGATCGCCGCGTTCGTCTCCATTTGAAACACTGGCGCGCCCTTCGAGTAAAAACGCATACCATTTCGCGGTGTAGCCGATGCGGGGCATAATGCGGGTTAGATAATAACTGTTGTTATTGTCATTGTTGAGGCCTGTGCCCGTATCACGGAAATCGGCGTTTTGGCCAGAATAGGTGAAGCCGGCATTGTCTTTCGCCTCGAGACGTTCGCGAACATTCACCGCAATATCCCAAGCGTTCAGGTACGGATCGGAAGCGCGCAGGTATTCGTTAATGAATCCGGGGAATGGACGTGAAGGAACCGGTGGCGCGTACTGGGCGTTCAACCGGGTGATGGCGACCGTCGTGGCGAGAACCAGGACGATCATGCGGAGTGGTGTTCTCATGGTGTATATTAATTGGTTTTATTTAGAGTTGTTGACTGTAGGCCCGGCAAAGCCACAGCGGCATCGGCGACGCGCGAACAGAAAAACGTGATTTGGTCAAACTGCAGACCCAGTAGGGGTCGCGCTCAGGTTTTGACGAATTGCTGACGCAGAGAGACGAGTATGGATTTCAGTTTCGACGTATGATTGGTAGACGGCGCTTTTTTTAGCGATAACTTGTGATGTATCGAATTTGTCGGTGGCGTTTCGTTAGATGCCATTTGTGACGCCGGCCTGAGGTGGGAACGTTCTTCGAGGAAAGTGATGAGGTGTTCGCGCAAGCGGTAATATTCAGGATCTTCCATCAGTTGTTTGCGTGAGCGTGGGCGGGGAAACTTGATCTCCAGGATATCGCCGACTGTGGCGGCCGGTCCATTGGTCATCATTACGATACGGTCAGAGAGAAACAGAGCTTCGTCCACATCGTGCGTTACCATGATCGCGGTCTTCTGATCTTTTTGCCAAAGATCGAGTAGTACTTCCTGCAATTCGTAGCGGGTCAGTGAATCGAGCATACCGAAAGGTTCGTCAAGCAGCAGCATCTTCGGTGAAAGAGCGAAGGCGCGGGCGATACCGCAACGCTGACGCATGCCTTGGGAAAGTTCGTTTGGCCTTTTGTGCATGGCATCTGCCAGACCGACAACCGTGAGATAATACTCGGCGATCTGGTGGCGTTCCTCGCGGCTGGCGGTGTAGTAGACTTGATTCACGCCGAGCATGACATTATCGAATGCAGTCAGCCATGGCAGTAGACATGGAGACTGAAAGACCACGCCTCGATCGGGTCCAGCGCCGGTGACCTCACGACCGGCGAGCACGATCCCTCCGTAGGTTAGTTCGGCAAGCCCAGCTAGCATCGCAAGTACAGTGGATTTGCCGCAGCCCGAGTGTCCGATGAGAGTAATAAATTCGCCTTTACGAATACGGAGATCGAAGTTTTCGACGATCACCGCTGGGCCTTTGGGTGTGTCGTAGGTTTTATTCAGCTGCGAAATTTCAAGGAAGGAGCTCATATTTTGGTCAAATTTGCTCAGGAGGTGAGCGTGATCGTCTCATTCTTCTGCTCGTGCGGACGCAATGGACGTCCACGATGGGTGCGTGGTGCGTCGAGATCTTCAGGCAAGATATCCGGCAGGGTAAGCTTACGAGTGACGGTTGTGCGGCGCTTCGCGGCGTATCCAAGAAGTTGATTCGTGACCAAAGCGCGCAATCGTTTGAATTCGGGATCGTGGTTCAGAGCTTTGCGGTCGCGGGGCCGAGCGAGGGTGATCGGTACGGATTCGCCGAGCGTGGCGCCCGGGCCAGGCGTGAGTGGAATGATGCGATCGGCAAGAAGCAGCCCTTCATCTACATCGTTGGTGATGAGGACGACCGTCTTTTTGTCAGCTTCCCAGATACGTTCTATCTCATCCTGCAACGTGGCACGGGTAAGTGCATCAAGTGCAGAGAGCGGTTCGTCGAGTAGCAGAATTTGTGGATCCATCGCGAGTGCTCTCGCAACGGACACGCGCTGGCGCTGACCGCCGGAGAGCTGGCGGGGTAGTTTACCTGCGTGCGGTGTCAGATTTACCATGTCGATATTTCGAGCCACGTGCTGATTTTTCTTCTCGGTGGACCAGTTCGGGAAAACTTGTTCGACCGCGAGTGCGATGTTTTCTGTGACATTTAGCCAGGGGAGGAGGCTATAGTTTTGAAAAACGATGCCGCGATCAGGACCTGGACCTGTGATGTCGAGGTCGTTGAGCTTGACTGTGCCGCGATCGGCTTTGGTCAAACCAGCGATAAGCGAGATAAGCGTAGTCTTCCCGGCGCCGGAGTAGCCGACGATGGCGACGAACTCGCCTCGCTCGATGCTGAGGTTCAATCCCTTTAGCACCGAATGGTCACCATAGCTTTTATCGACATTAGTTAGTTCAAGAAAAGGCATGATAAATTTAGAGCACAGATTTGAATTTGCTCTCGGCTAGGCTCATTAGGCGGTCGAGGGCAAAGCCGACCACGCCAATGGTGATGATTGAGAGAATGATGTGTTCGTAGACCAAGCTGTTGTACTCCTGCCAGAGGAAGCCGCCCACGCCTGGCCGTCCAGTGAGCATTTCCGCTGCGACTATAACCAGCCAAGATATACCAAGGCTTAGACGAAAGCCGGTGAACATATAAGGCAGAGTGGCGGGCAGGAGAATTTTCGTGAGTGTTTTCCAACGCGAAAGCTTCAACACGCGGCCGACATTGAGATAATCCTGGGGGACGGCGCGTACGCCTACTGCGGTGTTGAGCACGGTGGGCCACATCGAGCAGAGCGCGATGGTGAAGAGCGCGCCCAGCGTGCTGGCGTCCTTACCGGCGTCGAGGAACAGCACCAGACCGAGCGGAAGCCAGGCCAGCGGTGACACAGGGCGCAGGATCTGAATGAGGGGATCGAAGGTTTTGGTAAAAGTCCGCGAGAGTCCGAGGCAAAAACCGATTGGTGTGCCGATGAGAAGCGCGAGAGCGTAACCTTTTGCTACCAACACGAGTGAGTACCAAGTGAAGCGCAGAATCCCCTGGTCCATTTCGCCGCGTTTGGCAAAAGGCTCAAGGATGTAGAGCTTGCTGGCCTCCCAGGTCTTGAGCGGCGAAGGAAGATTTTTGGCGAGCGAGTAGCTCGTGATCGTCCATAGAATCAGAACTGACAGCAGTCCAAGTGCGGGTAAAAAGAGCCAATCAAAACGTATTTTTTTCATGTGCGTTCAGCCTTTGAGATTATTCGTAGCAAACCCTTTGGCGTAGGTTTCCGGATCGGCTGGATTAAAACTGACACCATCGAAGAGTGCTTCTGCATCATTGTTCAGTCCGCCATGGGTGTAACCAATCTCCTTCATCGCTTCCTCATAGATATCGGTTCGCATG
>Ga0302322_100000403_pt1 | contig 32909 bp, 26 predicted proteins | sample Fen_T0_2_FD_203757 | JGI IMG/M metagenome (GOLD analysis project Ga0302322, IMG submission 203757) | Peat permafrost microbial communities from Stordalen Mire near Abisko, Sweden - Fen_T0_2 | ecosystem: Environmental > Terrestrial > Soil > Wetlands > Permafrost | place: Sweden: Abisko...
GAAGTGCAGGTGCCACTCGCGGAGCAACTGGTTAAGCTGATGGAGCTTGGTGGGAGGCTCGTTTTCAGGATAGCGAATGCAGGGGCAGAAAGGCTTAAGGCTGGACGTTTTTTTGAGGTGGTGGCGGATTTTTATATGACGGTCACAGGTGCTCCCGATTTGAGCTGATGTAATAATTTATCGTGGCCATAGCCAAACTTTTCCTTAACTTTAGGGCTATCCATCAGTTTGTAGAGCACCGCCCGAGCGCAAACTTGGTGTTCAATAAATTCGCGGACCATGTGCTGCATGAATCCTCTGTCAAACTGGCAGACCAAGCTACGCACTCGTCGGACCTCGTAACCATCCGGCGCCCATCGGGCGCCCAGATCTGCCAGCTTTACCACAAAGCCAATCGCATGTTTTGCGCTGGCCTCGCTACGGAATCCGTATTGTTCTTCCATCTCCCACCGAAAATGAGAGATGGCACTCTGCATTGGGGAGTCGTCGCCTTTTGGACCACGCGGATTAGCCCCAAGGGGAAGCAGTCGGTCCACCACCTTGGAATTCCCCAAGTTGCAAGCTGTTTGAAACATACGCTGGAGATTATCCCTGCGGGGATTCAAGCCGATCTTGTCGACAATATCGAAATGTTGCCGTAACAAGGCATCTTCGATTGCGCTCGTATCGTTGTTCCGGTCTGATGGTTCACCAATCATCGGTAATCGCAAATGACCGTCACCGCCGGCCCATAACAGCAACGATACCCATTTTAGATTCCCGTGTTGGGCGTGATATTTCAGCGCCAGATTCAGTTGATGGTTAAAGGTGGGCAAATTATGCCGGTATTTCATGTAGACACCGAGATAGCGGTGTTTGGGAAAACACAATGCCCGAGCGAAGGGATAATCCGTTTCCGCATCAATACCCCGATCCAGAAAATAACGGATAATGAACGGGTGACCGGTCCGGCACACATCCTCGAAATCAACAGCCTGGATGTCTGCGCCATACTCAACTAGCAATTGGATGACCTCGAAATCTCCGTCCCAGACCGCGTGGTTCAACATGTAATTTAGCTCCGTTTGTTCCACCCCTAACCGAAGCAGCAATTCAATCATGCTATGGAACCCGCTTTTAACCGCTACGCGCAGTGGTGAAAACCAGTAGGGTTTAGGCGGCGTGACAGGTCTGCCATCGGCGATCCATTTTTGGACGGCAAAGAGCTTGCCGGCCCGTACCAAGCGCATCAGTTCTTTGATGTCAGGTGGCAGGGCTGGCCGAGCTTTCATAACCGAAAAATCAAATCGATGGGGTTTTAGGCAATCAGGTGCGTTGTGTGCCTGGCGTTGTTCACAAGTTTGGCCATGCGGCAACTGTCCATCTCTTCGGCAGGATAGGGGCGCAACAATATTTTCAAAAACTGCGGTTGAAACCGGTTGGGCTCCCGCCACCTTTGGCTATGCTTTGGACTCAGCCTCACCGGCATCCGATTTAGCTGTTGCCCCGAGCTGCTTATTCCACTTTGGGGCCACGTCATCTGCTGCACCTCAGCGCTCTTCATGCGCTGCCGTCCTCAAATGTGTTGGATGGGTGTCGAGTTTTTCAAGATTAAAAATCGCAAGCCGAATCTGCCGTCCAGGCAACTCCTGGCTTGTCATGATGTCGCGAAGCATTTCCCTCCAAAAAACTCGCGGGAAATAGCATCAGCCGGGTCAGCTCCAGCCTTGAAGCCACTCCTGCTTGTTGCTTAATTCAGCCCACGGCAAAATGAAACTACGCCGGGTCAGCACTGCCTCCATCACCACCTGCTCAATCTGATGGACCGGCGCTTCCAGGTTGACCACCCGGGTGACCAGAAAATGCTTTTCTTTTCCGTGGGAGTTCACGGCTGTCCATTTGCTCAGCAGCAATTTCTTGGGATTCAACTGGTGAAAATCGGATTCAGACATGCCGCTTGCACCTTCCGCTTGAAGTTGCCATTAGGCAAGCGCATTCTCTCCGGGTGCATGCGCTAGCGGACATGGCCGGGGTGTTGAACCGTTCGACGGTCTATCTGTCGGGCTTGCAAGCGAGGTTTGAACTGCCGCCCGTCGCGGGCGCGACCTATCCCGACGCCTATCTGGAATTCTTTCGCACCGTTATTTATATCCGCTCCTTCGGGGTCAGCGAGGAAGCCCTGCACGATTTATGGTCCATGGAAAAGAAACTTCTGAGGTTGCTGCATGTGGATTCCACCGGCAGCCAAACATGGTTTCTGGATGCTTGCGGGCGCACCACACACCGGGAACGGCGGTTGTTGTTGAGTAATTTTGACCTCGGCATCCCGCTGGATGCGAGGGAAATCCAAGCCGGCCTGGATTTCAGCGACCGGCTGCCCGAGCTGTTTGAAGACAAGGCGATGGTTGAAGATGCGTTGCGCGTGCTCGACGACTGCCTGAAATTCCGTAAAAATATCCTTACCGAAGTTTATGCCGAATTGCCGCACGTTAGGCACGCAGTCACATGGGCCGCGCATTTGCCGCAATGTTCGTAGACCAAATCATGCAACCTCAATGGAACAACTGGTTGGATCGCCTCTACAATCTGAGACGAGACAAATGCGGGGCGCATGAGCGGCCACACAAGCCGGCGTTGCTGCTCAGTTTACTTGATTTGCTGGATCGCAATGTTATCACAAAAAACTTGTTCCCGTTGTCGGAGGAATTGGTGGCCACATTCAAACGCTATTTTGCGGTGGTGAAAAAGCAGGACGACCAGCCGACGATTCAGAATCCTTTTTTCCATCTTTGCGGCGACAAATTTTGGAACCTGGTTCCAGCAGTGGGCGAGGCCAACCTTTATCGAGAAGGCGCGACGTCCGGCGCACCGAGTGTTTCCGAGTTGCGGCGACGCACGGCAGGTGGACAATTTGATGCGGGACTTTGGTCATTGCTAGCCGAACCCGTGGCGCGACATCAACTGCGGGAGGCTCTGATAGCCCGATATTTCCCAGAAGATCATGACACCTTGGCTGCGATTGCTGCCACCAGTTGCCGCGTTCCGGCAGCAGATCAGCTCAAAGAGGACTTGCCGCCGGGCCGAGATGGTGCGTTTCGCCGGACCATTCTCGAGGTTTACGATTTTCGCTGCGCGGCCTGCGGAGTTCGCGTGTTGCTCGATCAATCCGTCTCACTGGTGGAGGCCGCCCATTTGATTCCCTTCAACGTCAGCCGGAACGACAAGCCAACGAACGGCATGGCGTTGTGCCCGAACCACCACTGGGCGATGGATCGGCATCTGATCGCCCCGGTTCCAGACGGAAAGAAGCGCGCCGGCGTCTGGCGTGTGAATGAAGAGCGTCTGGATGAACGTATCGAAGGACAACGCGATCTGGTTGCAATTGCCGGCAAATCCGTGATCCCACCGGGCGAAGAAAAATTTTACCCCGCACTGGAAAGTTTGCGGTGGCGCGAAGAACACCTGGTCACGATCTACTGACGATGACCCAATTCGCACTTTATAAAAGTGGTGCCAACGATCTGAACCTGCCGGCGTTTGGCTTGATTGAATCGGAGCGCGTGCTGGCGACCGATGAATTATTTGCGGTAATTAGCGACAAGTTCCCGGTTTCCCCGGGGCACACATTGATTATTCCGCGTCGCGCACTCACCCGATTTCAAGAACTTTCCGCGACGGAAAAATCACGATTGCTGGAATGGGTGAATTGGGTTCAAGTTCGCTTGCAGCAAACTCTGACGCCTCCACCGGAAGCTTTTAATCTGGGGGTGAATGACGGTAAATTGGCGGGACAGACGATGTCGCAGTTTCATTTTCATGTCATTCCGCGTCACGCTGGCGATGTGGCTGATCCGCGCGGCGGGGTGCGATGGGTAATTCCGACGAAGGCAAAATACTGGTGAAGACGTTTTGGGGTAACCACCACAACGGTTTTCATCAAACATCTTGGCCGGCTTCGGATGGGCGAGTCGCCAGATCACCTAGATGGGGCGTTCCGACTGATGGCATTTGACAAGCCGTTCTGTTTTAACATAATGCAATTTATTTGACGCTAACAACTTGGTGAGCAGAAAAGTGGAATCAATCCGGCCAATTTTGTCCAGACCGCCAGCGACATCAGGCGCTTAAATCGGCAATTCCGAGTTCAAAACTTAGTGCATTGGCAGGGCCGTCGGGTAAAGGTAGCCGGAGCCCAAGAGTTCGCCGATTTTCGGCAATGCTTCGGCGGACCCGATAAGCCGCTATTTCAATTACTTTGATTGCTGCCTCGTATTCATCCATCAGTTCAGACGTTCGTTCGTGCTCCCCGGCGGATTTGGTTGTTCAGGACAGAGGGTGTCACGAATCGTGTAATTCTGGCCCGATCATGGGGTTGTGTATTTTCATTGGGGCGCTATTCCTCAATTATTCTGTATAGGCGACATTCTTTGTCCGGCGTGACCAGTCGGTAAATGCCACCCGAAAGTTCCACGACAATGCGCTGAAACTTGTGGGTCGGCGTGGCAGCAGTATCAACGCGACGCGTTCGCCGCACTGGCAGGGGGACATCCAGCGTGAGATAAAATTCAATCCGCCGGTCATGAAAATCTCGATCCCGCAATCTTGGCAACTGGAAGACCATTGGCCCAGATATGCCTAAATCTGAAAGGTATTTACGCATCTTTCCGGCAATGACTTCCCTGGTTTTGGATTCCAGCACATCATGAGACTGGCCATATTGCACCGTCACTGCCTTGGGCAAACCTTTGCAAAGTTTTCCAAAGAGGCTGAATAATTGTTGAAATGCCGCCAAAGCCGCTTCATTGGCCGTGATATACGGATCACAAACCAATATCTTCTCAACGCATGAACCTTCCAGGAAGGCGAAGTCTTGCTCAAGTTGCCGCGCGGAATTGGAAAAATACTCCTTTCGGTAGAGCGCTTGCGGCGGCTGCACTTTCTTTGGGGACAAAAGTTCACAGGCCTTCTGAATGGCAGTTACCTCCTTTGGAGGCAAAGTTTTGCCCAAAAACAAATGCTCGCTCACGATCCGCTCCAAGGTCGCTGCTTGGCCGCCAACATCGTAAATAGAAAATGGCCCTTCCTTGTGCTCGCCGAAAATTCTGAGTTTTGACGGCAATGCCTTCGCGTCTTTGATAAGATACAGATTTAATTGGTTCTGATTGATAAAAGGAAGCAACCAGTCCGCCATGAAGGCGGCTTTTGGCAGGCGATAATCACCGAAATCAGGAAAGGACTGACAATACAGGTTCAATGTTTTCTGGGTCTTTCCAGCCAGCCATTCTCGCAGGGTCGGCCACTCAGGGAAGAACTGCTCCAAACCAGTATCCGCCTCACCGTCCTTGCTCAAGGCTCCCACAAAGTTGCCCAGACTGGGTGCAAAAATAGAAAGCGATGTGGCGTCTTGAAGCCTCTGCATGACGGCCGCTTTGTTCGTGCCTTGCAAATCAACCCCGGGACTCCATTCCTTGGTGGCATAGCTTAGTAGGGTTTTCACCCAATTGAGGCATTCATTACGTCGAAACTGATCCCAGTATATCTGGTTCGAATATGTGCAGACACAGTGGCTGCATCCATTGCTGCATTTCTTCACACAGTCGAGGACACGGGCGGCTCCTTTAAGCAGGTCTTGGGCCGTGAATTTTTGGAAAAACATTCCCACATATCCCGCGCCGCCGGGCACAGAATCAAAAATGATTACCTCCGGTCCGGCACTCAAGTGCCAGCGAAATGTTCCGATAACCTCGCCCTCTTGGATTTCCAAGGCCTCCGCCAATGCTATCCGAACTGCTTCGGCGAGCGTGCGAGCGACCTCCAACCGGAAGGTCTCTTGAGAATCGGCAGACAGTTCTGCTGGTATCGGGATTCGATGATCAATTCTGATTTGCAGGACGTCCGTGCGAAATTGATGGGCCAAATCTTGAGCCTTGAATCGCTCCTGGCGCACACACTCCGAACCAGTGTAAGGTTCTTTGTGGGGCGGAAGATTGTAGGTGGCAACGCCGCCCCGCGGGATGGCCTCGGTATATCCACAACCGCACCGTTTGAAGCCATCACCTTTTCCTCGATTGACGACCAGCATGGTGCCGGCCTTCGCATCCTGCATCGCCCAGGTGATTCCTTGCAGTGGCGAGTCCAAAAAATCCTCGTCACGGGCCGACGTTACGAGTTGAGTCTCCATTGCAACCGGAGGACGAACACGGGTCATCCCTGGCTCCTTTCCCTGGCTTTCATGCACGGAAGTCACAAAACTTCTTGGCTCAATGAATGCCCTGGGAAAACCGGGCATCGGCACTTGGCACTTGGGACAAGTGATGGGCACCAAATCAGGTGCTTCACCAATTTCAACGTTTCGGCACGAGGAACACACCTTATAATACCGTTCTGGCATGAAGTGCTTTGGGTAGAATCCGATGCCACGGGACGTCCAAACTCGTCCTCGGGCCACGACTTGTGCCCCGGGGGCATATTCCACAATGCCAATCCGGGCATCGCGGTCCAAATCCAAGTCCTTTTCCCAAGGTCGCCCTCCCCCCTGTTTTCGGCTGGTTAGGATTTCGAGGGTAATATTGTTGACAGGAAAACTGTAGGTCGGGATCACGCCAAACCGGCTCAGGAAATTGATCAGCGGTTGCATGGCCCACTTGTAGGCCATTTTTAGAAAACGCTGGGCCTTTTGCATCTGCTGTAAATTATCGCCGGCCGCTTGCTTAATTTCGTCGTATTGGCGGATATAGAAATCATGGCGCTGCCCAAATTGTGAAGCAATATCGGCTATCTCACCGCGGAATTCGGCCGCAAGCAAAGCGGGTTCGCAATGTAGGTCTTTGGCTTGCTGCGGGGTTAGGTTGGGTTTGACCAATATCTCCAAATCAAGAGCGAGTTCCAAATAGGACCGGGCTTCCTCGCCACGAGTCCATTTATCCAGCCGCTCAAGAAACAGGCGCTGATCTTCTTCGGAAAACCGGATGCGGGCCGAATCTTCGGGTTCAGGACTGTCTTCGGTGCCTTTGATACGACTCAGCCCAAACAGCTGGCCAATCTGGATTGAAATCTCCTCTGAAAGCATGTGTTGCAGGAACCCGGCTAAGAGAACGGAATATTGATGCCTGCGAAAAAGACGCCGATTGTTGAGATGAACGAACGGGGTGCGCGGATCTTTGGCCAGAAACTGTTCGGCTGTGCCATACACCACTTGATCAAATCGCCGATTTCTCGCATAGGTCACGCTCGCGGGTGCCGCTTGCGCTCGCCGACCGGCACGACCTGCGCGCTGTTGGTAGTTACCAATGTCCGGCGGCACATTCCGAAGCAGAACGCCTTCAAGATCGCCCAGATCAATGCCCATTTCCATCGTGGTGGAGCAACTGAGAATATTAACGCGGCCCTCCTTGAATTCCTTTTCCGTTTGCTCGCGCAGTCCACTCGACAGCGCGGCGGTATGTTCGCGCGCGACGGCGCTTTCCAAATTCTTGAGCTTCCAATAAAGATATTTGTAGTGATTTCGGCTCAGGTCTTCCTTCAAGGTTTCAGCGGCCATCTGTTGCAATTCACCATCACAACCAAATTGCGGACAACGATTCCCGATGTCACGTGTATGAACAAACCCACATTCCTTGCACCTAAAAATGGATTCATCTTTCGCCAAAGAAAACTGCAGCCGTCTTGAATCCAAAACCATTCCGGGGTTTCCGGCTTGGAATGGAAGCAAGAGCCCAGTTTCCGAGTCACACCCCATGTGCCAATATTTGGACAAGATCATTTGCCAGTTCGGCAGTCCGAGCTTCTTGCCAAAAAACTCACTCCAACGATTTTTATGAAGTTCGCCATTGAACTTGGTTTGCGGGATAAGCCTGAACTTGATCCCTTCGATGGGTATAAGTGAATATACGCGGTCATCTTGTGCATACGCGCCCCAGATGAATTCATCAGCTGGCCCAATACCCGCTGGCATCTTGATGGCTCGGTTGCGGCGAATGCCATCCAGCATCAGGGCCAGCAAGGCAACCGACTTGGCCTTGTGTTCACCCAGCAACTCGGCGATCCCGGATTCAACGCAGACCTCATTAATTTCTGAGCCGTAACCAACTGTCACCAAACCAAGATCTTCCAAGGAATTTCTTGCTCCCCCAGGCGAGCAAAACTCAGCCAGAACTTTAGCCCGGATCAGCGATTCCAGGTCATCGGTTTTGGGTTGTTCCCCATCCTGATCCAGTATGCCCCGTCGCACCTCCGATCGTTGCACTAGTTCCCCAACCAAGTTTTTAAGGGACATCGGGGATCCAGAGTTCTCTTTAAGCAATTGGATAATTGCCCATCGAAGGACGATTTCCTCGTGCCGCCGTTGGAAACTGGGGGCAAAAAAGGCCGCATCCTGGCGGTTATCGCTAAACACCAGCAGGCTTTTTCCTTGTCCCGGTAATTTATACGCGTTTGGCTTGTTTGCCGGCAGATGTGAGTAAAGGACTTCGCCCACCACCTCAGACATCGCTTGGTCTCCGGGGTGGAAGGGGGTCACAATCTCGAACCGGTCTCGCGCACCACAAGATGGGCAGTGGCTCATCCACGCATCCCGCTCCTGGTTATCCTCGGGTTGTTTAAGTTCGGCGCGACAAGTCTCCAACCAATCCTGCGGGTTGTCCTCTGGCAACAGTCGATCCTTGATTTGTCCGGATTGAAAACTGATAAAGCACTGGCGCACAGCGGCTTCTTCATCCATCTCATCTTCAGTGATGACGCTGTGGGACTTGGGCTTCAGCCAAAAGACAGCACGTTTCCAAGCGCCATGACTGGGCCTGCGTCCTTTCAGCAGTCCTTGCGCAGCAGACTCAAAGCCCTCGAAATAAATTTCCCCGCATTTGCGGCAGGTCAGCAGACGATAGCGCTCCCGCTTCTGCTCCTCATCGTAGAACGCCCGCACAAACTTGAGCTCGGAAAAGCGGTCGGGGCAAGACGTCGAATTTTCCAGCAGAATGGTGGCCTCCTCGATGCCCGTAGCAAAGAAGTGATAACGCGCCGGCAGAAGTGGGTATGCTTCCGAACTCTCGCGGGCAAACGCCGCCACCGCAATCAGCCCTTTGAGGGCCGCATTGGCGGCTTCCATTGAGACATCCGGAAATATGTCGGTCGCCAGCTTCCGAAACTCCATGAACTTGTTGACGGACAGCAGTTGAGATGCCTTTTGGACATTCGGTTCGCCACTGAAAACGTCACATAGGCTGGCCGCCAATGGTTTATCAGCCGCAACCCGACAGCTCAGTCCTGCTTTACCAATTTCCCCGTTCCAGCATTCGCTCTCCTGTCCATTTGCACAGGCACGCGCACAGGTTAAAGCCTTATGTAGTTTTTCCCAATCTGCTGGCTTGAACGCTGGGGTCAGGCCTTTTCGAGATAAATAATGATGGGCTTTTCGTTTCGCGGTTATGGGCAGTTCAAACTGAGCCCCAAACAGATCACCGGCAAATTTTTGTATTCGCTTTCCGCTCTCTGAATTCTGAGAAAGACTGGCACTGGTGCCGATGCAATTAACCTTCATGCCCTTGCAATGGCGGCTTTGAAGTTTCCGCAACAGTAAGGCGACCTCGGTCGCCTGGGCTCCGCTATAACTGTGGATTTCGTCCAGTACGATAAACTTTAAATCACTCCCCTGAAAGAGTGCGGCGTTCCGCGGCAACAGCAGCAGGTGCTCCAACATGGCATAGTTTGTCACGAGCACATGGGGTGGCGTCTCCAGCATTTCACCTCGGCTGAGCAGCCAATTCTCAGGAATGTCGCTGCCGAACAATCCTTTGAAATAGGGATCCTGCAAATAGGTCTCCACGAATCTATCCCGGTTCCAACTGGGGTTGGTTTGCCCAGTATAGCGTCCAATTGTGATGCCAAACTCCTGCAAACGGCACACCAAAGTCGGTACCAATCGGTGATAGAGCTGGTCATTTGCCAAAGCATTCAGCGGATAAACGAGCAACGCCCTGACACCGGGACTGCCTTTGACCTTGGCCTTGAGAAGCTGGTCAATGATGGGATACAGAAAGCATTCGGTCTTGCCTGAACCCGTGCCAGTCGCGACGACGATGTTGTGATGCTTTTCAACGACTGCCTCAATGGCCTGATCCTGATGCTGGTGCAGTGGGCGCGTGAACTCGGTTGGCTTTAAGCGGCTAAAGCCCTCATGCAAAAGCCCCGCCCCCACATGATCCTGCAATGATTTCCCCTTCGGAAAATCGGGCAGCGCCTCGACAAATGGCCCCTTGATCAGCTTGTCGGGCTCCGCCAGAGCTTTTTCGGCCTGCTGCCGCAACAATGGAAATCGATCACTGATCGGAAGCGCCGTGAGCAGATAGCGACGAACGCGAGCCTTCAAGTCTTCATGCAATTGGATTGGATCAATTTCTTTCATTTTGGACGCGGGGTTTCATCGTGGCCTCCCAAAAAAGCATATAAAAGGCAAATAGCTCCGGCGCTAAGCTCATCAACAAACACAGTCTGTGCACCCGACGAGTCAAACTTGCTCCCTCGGGACAAAGCAGTTCGTCCAAACGCTGGCAGTAATGCTCGGGACTGAGAAGACCATTCGCTGTAAGCCGCGCCAAACCGGTCACTGTTAGGAGTAGATCAGAGACCACTTGAACAAGGCCGCTCTCAGCTGAGCTGATAGTAATGCTCAAGCTGAGATAATTCGGATGGCCCACCAAATCTTTAACAACGGGTGACACCTGGTCGAGCTGATTGCCACAGCTCTGAATTTCTTGGTTCAACCGGCCGAGCGTTGCTCCAGTCTCGATGCTGTTCCGGACTTGTTCCAAAGGTCGGAAGCGCCGGTTCAAAGCCCGAACAGCAGCTACAAAGTGTTCCGGCGTCAGGAGCAAAGCTGCGGTAATATCGCTTTGTTTGAAATCAAGTTCCTCGGATTGCTCCGCCAGCTCTTTGAGAAACTCTTGAAACCGAAATCCCTGAAACTCCGGGGCAAAACCGCTGGATACCGCCGGCGCATTTGCAAAATATCCGAACAACTTTAAATCAATGGCCCCGCCTTGAAAGGCATACGCCTTTAGCGAGGCCAATTTATAGAGATTTCCCAGTTCTTGAAAGGTTCGTCCGATCTGGGATTCAGCCGGGCCGACACCGGCAAATGCTCCGCCAGCCTGCGCGAGCAGGAGCTCCTGACTCCCGAAAATTAAGGTTGAGTGGATGCTCAATGCGGATTCGCTTTTTTGGGAGAGACTGCTCACGGCGATTCTGGCGTAAACTTGGCCAACCGAATTCAGGCCGGCTCCATAAGTATGCTGACAAAGCCTCACCAGCGCCGTTTCCAGCCACTGAATATATGGCCAGACCTCGGAGGCATACTTAAACAGCAATGCCTTCTGCAATTTTGCCAGCAGGGATTCCAGCTCGGTTTCTAGCACAGGGATCGGCACAACGCGGTCGGTCAGATCCCGATTCCGTAAAGCGTCGTTCAATACGCGAGTCCAACCGCACTTTTGTTCCCCGTCAAGCAGATCACCACAAATGACCAGGCGACTTTCGGATAATCCATGCTTGTCTGCCACCCGCAAAGGTTGCCACCGCGTTTGGTCGACCTTCCGCGACCGAAAGTCCACGAAGTAAACCCCAGGCGGGAGCTTGACCAAGTTGACATCCAGTGTTGCGATCCAATCATTTTCCTCCACTGCGAATCGAAGTTTCGCGGCATCCTCCCCGAAACCTGTGAGCTCAAATTCCCCCTCGGCCACCTCGATTTTTTGAGCTTTTGTGCCCGAGCCAAGGTCGGCAAAATTTTGCACCTCCAACTCCAATTCCCGGATCTGCGACCGGCTGATGCGGAAGGTCGCTTGGTATTGCTGGGAACCTGGCGCAGCCTGGATGGTCAGTTTGCGTGCAAGATTGGCTTTAGCAAATGAAAGTAGCGACAATGTCTGGCCAGAGGAACTCTTTGCCTCCAACGCAAGACTCTCCCCAAATTGGCTCAGTACTGCGCCTAAGTTTAAGGTGTGCTTGGCCTGGCCTGGTTTTAGTTCTGCCAAAACGGTTGATTCGCAACAGATTGTCCAGGTCAAAGTGTCACCCGATTCCAGAATTAATTGCTCGCTGGCTTTGACATCAATGTTTTTCCCTAAAGCAATTGGCCGGCTATCCAGACGATCAGAATCCATGAGCCTCAGCCAGATTCCTGGCTTGGCGAGGGTGAACGCTCGTTGCGGGTGGTTGATGCCAATGACCACCTCGGCCCCGTGGTGTTCCTCACAGATTTGCAGCCCTTTTTCCGCAGTACGGACGCCGACGGAAGTCGTTGCGTCAAAATTTTTCGGGACACTATCGCATACGAACCCAAAATTTTTGGTTGTCCGCCGAAATCCCTTCCAATAGAAAAAACGTCGAGTGAAGCTGCGGGCGCTGCCTTCGGCCGTGACTAGGACTTCGTGAATTCCGGCTGGCAGCCCGTTCAAAAATGGCTGAACCAAGTCCACCGAAAGATCATAAAAATAATATGCCCCATTCATATCCGCGCTTTCGCGGAGCAGCCGCAGCGGAGCAACGCCCGGGTTTTCCAGGCACGCCATTTTAAATTCCATCGCCGCCGAAGCTGCGCTGCTACCAGTTGGCGTGAAGGCGTTTATATCCAATGAATCACCGTAGAAAATTGTTGTGCCATCTAACGACTGCAATTTATTTCCATGGCGATCCTGCAGGATCAGGTCTGAACCCAGCCGGGGACGCAGGAGATATTTGTTCACTCCGACCGTGATCTTCAAGTCCACACGGCCAGGAAACATTTCGACTTTACCGGTCTTGAACTGGCCTCTCTGGCCGAACGCATCTTCTTCGCTTGTCTTATGTTCTACCGGGAGGAGAACGTGGTAGTCACCCAGGGGAAGTTCGATGACTGGCCGCAGCCCAATTTGTAGCCGGCGGCCATCCAGGGCGCGGAAGATGAAAAAGGGCTCGTGCTCATCGGTCGCCATTTTGACGGTGAAAGCCTGATCCTTAAACTGACTCCGCAGACCGGTCAGGCAAATTTGGCATTTTGTTCCCGGCAAATCTCCGACCGCCAGCGTGCGTTCAATCAACGCGTTGTAGGTGTTCTTGCCGAGAACCCAGCAGGAATTAAAGTCAGCCAGCCTGGGACTTTGCTTCGGCAGTACCACCTCCAGCGTGCCGTCCTCCGCATTATAGCGCAGGTAAGGCGACCGGATGCTTTCGCCGCCGGTCTTTCGGCGGGCCTCCCGCATGGGTTCCCGGAGGTGCGGCGGTAATTGGTCGAAATCTTTGGTGTTGAAAGCGTTCAAGATCGCCCGACAGACCAGCGGGCCGACGCTGCTTTCCAACGTACGCCGCAAGCGCATTTGTGCTGCCGGAACACGGTCAGCCAGCAGGCGGGCAAATGGTGCGACCTGCTGTTCATCTTCCAAATCCGGGCACGGATTCTTTTCCAAATAACTCAATACCGCGCCAGCCAAGTGTTCGACCCAGTAATGCAGAATGCCCGCTTGAAAAATGATCGGGCGAAGATTCCGGTCCGTGTGGGTTTCTTCATCGGAATCCGGCATCACCAAACCTAAGGCGCGACAGGCAACATCTAATGCCATAGACATTACTGGGCGCTCATTTGAGGAAATTCTGACTCCTAAGCCATTCTCCAGCGCCTTATAGAAATTGGCCTCTGTGGTACCTTTGCTCAGGGCCAGTGCGATTGCGTAACTGGTGGCGGCGGGGTAGTCCTCCTGGAGTTTCGCAAGAAGTGGAAACCTTCCATTCGATAACGTATTGACCAGTTCCAAAATTGCCTCCTGCTCCGTGGGATTCACGGGTAGCAGGCCGAGAATCGTTGGAGTGGAACATTCTCCGATCAGCTGCATGATCTTCCGATCTTTAACTTCCAGTGGTTTTGCCATATAGCCCGGGTCTTGTTGAATCTGATCTTTAAAAAATCAAAGCCATAACGCAATTCTGATGGCTCACTGAGCGCTCCAATGGAAATCGGTCCATGTTTTGTTGATTGATAAGGGAGCCGGCATGGTTTTCTTAGTGAATTCTGGCTTTATGAATTGATCGAATCATGCGTTTGCTAAGCCCCTTTGACAGCAGGTTAATTCGTCGAAAGCAATTTTTGCTTCCGGTGCCCGATAACCGTCCAAGTTTAGGCCGAAAATGATATTCATCCCGGAGTCCCATCAGGGTTGCGTCGAGTCGTTTGGTCCCAACGATATTCCCACAGATACAGTGCTTGTCCATGACATTTATGACGTTGCAGGGGCTTTATCATTTTGTTAAGCGCGAATGATTTCAGGTGGAATGGAAGGCCGGTGATTTTGCGATGAGATAGCGCAACGCTGAAGCGATGGTTGTTCGACATTTTTCAAATCGCAGGTTTGAACGTTGTAGAGCATGGGGAGCTTGGTTATATAGCGACGTTCACGAACGACAGAGATTTCACCCTCCCGATAACCGCTTTGAGCTACAGTGGCTGGGCGTAAAATGACCAATTCAGCTCGCAACGACACTATAAAAGTTGATCCGCTGAACTTAACCCAAGGCGAACCTCGTAATAATGGCGACCAAAGCTTGGCACCCTCCGGCGAAGCGACGATCAGGAAACTCATCGGTCCTGGTAGCCGGAGAAAATATTTATGCTTGGGTTAATTTACATGCTCTGCCAGCCAGGACTCCACGGCACGGTGGTCGCGTCGGCTCATTGGTATAAATGCATCGCTCAAGATCCGCGCACATTGCCCGCTGCGTTTCACGACCCCTAGCCACAAGTCGTCCGCCGGCTCGCCCAGCTCATCATAGGCAAATCGAGCGGCATCTCCTAGCAAGTCATCCCGTCTGACGGAGATGGCCAATTTACTGAGTGTAAGTTTTGCTTTCAGAAATTTTTTGGCTTTGACGCAAACGTCTCCGGCAATGACAATAACAGCGTGGTCGCTATCCTGCAGCGCCGCTTGCAGCTCTGAGAAATCCAATTGCTTGATCATCTCCATCAAGGCCATGGGCGACGACGACGACACCGTCAACCCCAAAATCTGGACCGCCCTGTTCTGCGGCACGACCGCGCCGTGATCGAACAGGAGTCGGATCATCGGAACGCTGCCACTGCGAGCTGCGCGCAAAAGAAATTCACCTGCGAGACCGTTTGCATCCACGCCCTCGATTAGGAGGCGGCGCAATTCAGCAGTATGTCGGCAACGAATGCATTCCAGCATAAACTCCTCGATGGGTTGAGCCTTTCTAGTGGATTTGTTCTTCATAATTGCAGTGAGTGACTTTCTTCGTTTCCGGTTCGATCATCGCGGTTAAGGATTGGTGCGCAAATAACCACCGCCAGCTGGCACGGCATATTCCCGCCCATCGCACACCTGGGCGCGTTGAATTACCTTGTCCCTCTCTGCTGCCGGGTCAACTGCTCGTACCACTGTGGCCACGACCGGCCAGACTGCCGGTCTATGGAACAGCCGATGTTCTGGATTTTTGTTTAACATAATCTGACTATTAGAATTGATTGTAAAAAGTGTTGGGTTTCTCTTTAAATCCCATGCGCCAAAATCTCCGGCGGGCACATATAATCAACCCCGACGCGGCCGCCGAGAGCGGAAAGCTTGCAATGAAGATGCGCTAGTTGCGGCCAAAACTCGACCTGATACTTTCCGGGCTGAAACTCTCTTATCATCCGCGAAATCCAAGCCCCTGCCAGGGCCGCCGTTTTTTTGCTTGGACGCTGAGCCGTCGCGAGATCGCAGAAATATAATCCCGGAAAATTTAATGCTTCTTCCACTGTCCGGGGAATCCAAAGCGCCGCCAGCATGGCAGCGCAAGCCGCTGGCCGCCGGCGCGATGAAAAACACTGCACAATGCCGATGTAGTTGCGCGTCGTCACGATCTTTGAGCGGCAAGCCTTCGCAAGGGCGGCAATCTCCTCCGGATTCTGACTGTTCAGGCCCGCGGTGTGGATGGCAGTCCTGCAATGGAGCATGGCTGTGTAGGGATAGGCCCGGGACGGTGTGCGGTATTGTTTGCAAAGCGGGCAGCAGGATTCCGAGGGCGACCAGCGCTTGGCATGGTCGAACGTGCCTTCGGGATGTTCGTGGCGGTCAGCACGGGCGATGAACTGAATCAGCGCGCCAGCCAATTCCGGCCGGAAGTTAAATTGCAATGGTTTCGCAGTCATATCATGGTTGTTGTGGTTGAGGTGGGGCGTAGTGGTGTATCGGTGAGGACTTGACGGTAAGAGTGCAAACGCCCAGTGCTTTTGCCGCGCTGCCGAGCAAAACTGCGCCGTGTGTTCGCTCTGGCACCCAGTAATTGGCGGACTCCCCGTCAATGTACTGGAGAAAACGCAACTTCTGCGGCGGGATGTGCTTTTTGTGGGCTTCAAACGTGGCGCGGGCATAACTTTCCCATTGCTGCTGCGCCCGTTTGGACCCGTCAGAAACCGATTTAAGTAGATTCGCCTCGGTTTCGAACCCGCCCGTCAGCAGTGCCTTCTCCGTTCGTTGAAAGGATGGTCCCCGAACGTTGATTACCTCCGCCCAGACATGTTCTAGTTTTGCAACCCGCAGCGCCTGACACATCGCTTGAGAAAAGGCAGAGTAATCATCCTGCGGAAGACTGGGGCAAATCATCCCAAACGTTCGGAATCCCCTGTCTTGGAGCCAGTGTAAACTTTGAAGTCGTTTGGATACCAAAGGCGTCCCCGCTTCGAACGATTTTGCAAGGCGGTCGTCGAGTGTTCCCGTCGAAAATCCAAATATTATCCGTTCGTGATGCGTAAATCGGCTACCGTCCTTTTTCTTATTCGGAACCATGCCATTCTTAACCAGCAAATGGAGTAAATTGCTTTTTGTCAGCAACCGTATTTGCCAGTAGGTCTTATCGAGAATTAAATTGACCAATTCAGCCGTCTCGCGGAGCAAATCCATATTGGCCGCCACATCGACCAACGAGCTGGAAAAAACAACCCGATTGTCGCAAGGGTCATCGAAACGCGAAACATCATGATTAACAATTTGTTTTATAGCCAAATCAACGGCTTCAGCGCGACGGACAACGACATTTTGTAAGCAAAACTTTGCATTGTTCCGCAGGTTGTAACCTTTCAACAAGTCATGCACTAATTTCCTGGAAATTTCCGAGGCGTAGCAAAAACTGCAGGAATAGACGCACAGGTCGCCGCAGTTCAATACTATGCCATCACACAACTGCTTCTCCTGGAAAGCTTTATTATCCAAGTTCAAAACAGTTTTTGCCATGCGTTCCAGCACGGGCTTGTTGGCGCCCATCGACCGAGATCCGATTGCCCCGACTGTTTTCTGATTCGATTCGGGCTTTAGTATTTCACTTTGTTGACTCATATATCTTTTTGTTTTATAGTCGGCTCTGGTTGATTTGAGCAACGACATTTGAATAATATATACACAAAACAAATTGTGTCAAGAGGCATTGAATAACAAAATGAAACAGACTTATCTTACTGTATTGGAGGAGTTTTTAACAAGTGGAGGCTGTTTGGAGCCTGGTTATTTGCAGTGTACGCTCGAGCATATTGGAATTGTGGGCTCTGATGGAAAAATTGTAGAACGTGGTTTGCTCGAGCGAATGCTGCGCTTGGCAGAGGCACCAGTTGACGAGCAGTCGGCTGCATTGCAACTACCTAAAAAAAATCCACTTAGGTTATTTTATGAACGTTCGCTGGCTGGGCAGAGCGAGGAGAGTTGGCAAATCCTCGACCTTGTTCGTCGGCATATACTGCCCCGAAAAAATCCGGACCTTTTTCAGTCTAGCCATGCTCCGTTGCCGGCTCGTACAAATAATGGATTCGGCGGGAAGCTCTTTGACCATTTCCGAAACGCGAATACCTATGGTGATTCCCTCGGAAAGCCGGCCCACCGTATGCTGCCGGAACGCATCGTGTGGCCGGTGCGTCTAGACCTGGCGAGCGGATTGGAATCGCAATTGAGCGAAGTGGAGCGACACAAGCACGAGGCTTATCAATTGTTGATCAAAGGCGCACCGGATGCTGGGGAAAAAATTCTCAAGCTTGGTATTCCCGCGTCCAGCATCCCAGCGATGCGGGCGTGGTTGTCTCGCACCGGCTGCCCACCACTCGTTTTAGCAGGATTATTTCAACTCCACGTTGGTAAAAGTCGGCTCCGCGCGAATTTGTTCTGTGCTTCCAAGTCCGCCTTGCTGCCAGCTTTCACCGAGCGCTTCCGCATGGTAGCAAACCACTCCGGTCTTTCGAACGAACTGATCGTTGATGGACCACCTCACGGCCGGGAGGTGAAGGAAACATTTTCGGCCGCGCGGCTTTTCAATCTGCCCGAAACCTTGACGGAGCCTGATACCATTAACGCGATCCGGTTTACCAAGGAAACTTGGGAGGCGATATATCGCGTTTTGCTTGGTTGCAACGCAAAGTAATATCAGATTCCAAAAACGCCCTTCTAGCAAAAGCAACACGGAAATATAATCAATAACCGATAAATCGGTCATTTTCTGCAATCATTTGGAGATCGTCGAGTCATGCGCTGTGCCGCGCTATTCCTGCTCAAAGCTTTGGCTCTTGAACTTCAGTGTTCGGCAGTTTTCCGAAACGGTGCGGACGACATTATCCGGCACGCCGCCCGGAATGTTTGCTTGGATTTCCACCGTGACGGAAATCTCGCTATTAGGCAGGCTGGCGAGATGTTGGAGAATCTCATTGGCAATCGTTCCCACATCCCGGCTGATGCGCTCGGCATCAACCTTCACGCTGCCGAAGAAATGCGTTGGTGGTGATGCCGGTGGCGTTGAACCGCCTCCCGAAGGTGCGGCTGTTGGCCCCGCTCCGATACCAGGATGATTTTCACCGGTGGATTCTGTCCCCGGACCGGGCGGCTTCGATGGTGCTTTGGGGCCCTCTGCCTCTAGCTGAGCTTCCGCCGTCGGGCTCTTGACCAATAAACCGACGGAGTCCGAGCCAAAGCCAAGAATCTGTCCGCCGCGCAGGCCCAGATAGCGGATCTTGCCCTCATCGTATCCTTCGGCGAAGGCAAAGGTGTCCGTGCGCCAGGTGACTGAAGACACGCCTTCGCGCATGGCGCTCAGCAGCACATCGTCGTCACGCAACCGTTGCAGATAGGGATAGCGGGCGAAATCTTCGACCAGTTGTTTCACCGTCACGTGGTTGCCGCGCCAGAGGGGAATCGTATCCAGCGCTTGGCGCAGGAATGTCGCCGTGAACTGGGCGACCATCTGCCCATCATTGCGCAATTTCTTGGAGGCGCGCGCGGCGAGTGCGTCTGATCCCGTCAGCCGGGTCTGTTGCCATTCCAGCGTGGCTTGCGGACTGGGTTGGGTGGGCACGAGCAGCCATTGATACGTCTCGCCAGCCCGGCTCGTGGTGGCGCGATCCCAAGTTGCCTTTTGCGTCGCCGCCTGCCGCGATTGCGATTTATCGAGGTTTAATTCCGTCTCCTGGTCCATGATGGATTGCCACGCCAAATAATAACGCGCGGCTTGCTCCAACTCATCCAGCCGACTGCGGTCAGCGGCGAGAAAAACCAGCGTATTCTGATAAATGCGCGGACTGTTGCCTCGTTGGGCGAGAATTTCTTTCGCCGTTTCCAGCGCGAGATTCGTCCCCTCTTTGGCATACGGTTTCTCCACATCCAGCACCACGAGCCGGACTTCCATTTCGTCGGGGACCTCGGCCGAAGTAGGGGGGAACGACTGAATCTTGGGAAACTCCCCGCGCGAACGCAGATCCTCGCGCACCCGTCGGCGGATTTCCTCCCAGACCCGGTCCGGTTCGCGCCGCAATTGTTCGGCCCGATCATCCGCCAATTTGGTGACCGTCGGCTGCGTCGCATACCAATAGCGCGCGTTGTCTTGATAAAGATACGTTGCGGCTTGGGCCAGATGCCGGAGGGCATCGCCGAAAACCGCCGGAGCTTCGCCGGGCAGAACACAGCCCAGCTTGATGCGCCGATCCTCTTCGCCCCGGTTCGCCGCGCCCGGAATGGGTGCCGAGCCAAGGAACAAAGTGCGCGCCACCCGGCGGCACGCCGAGAAGCGTCCCATGTTTGGTTTCTCGCCGTCCAGCTTGCGGGGCAGGGCGTCGGCGCCGTCCACATCTTTTTCAATGACGGTTTCCCAACCGCCCGGCAAATAACCCGTGAGTTGCGATACGATGCCGGGATCATCCAGCGGGATGCTTGCCGGTAGAATGAGAGGGCTGCGGTCGTTGCTTTCCCACAGGCGATGAATCACCGCCGCCATGAGGCGCAACACCCCGCGTGTGCGCTGGAATTTCACCAAGCCCGACCAGTCCTGATATAACCGCTCGAAAATTTCCGGGTGAATCGGGTAGGCCGCTTTGAGTTTCCGTTCATAATCCGCTTCGCGACACTCTGCCGGAAACTCCTGATGGTTGCTCCGGTAGAGATCGCAAAACGCCTTCGCCGTGTTGTCGCGCGAAGCGTAATTCGGCTCAGGCAACGGTTGAAATAAACGCCGCCGCACAATCTCGAAACTTTCCTCCGCGTTGGCCGGGCGCCACATCGCGGCTACACGGCTCACCACGTTGCGCAGTGCCGCCAGCGCCATCCGTCCGCGAACACCACCGACTTCTTCATCGTTGGCATCGCTCGTTGGAGAGACACCGCTGCCGCCATCGGCAGACGCCGGCAAACTGACTACCAGCATCGCGCCGGGCGTGCCTTTAACCTCTTCCGTCAGCGTCTGTGCAAACGTGAACTGGGTCTCAAAGTCGCCACCGGGCAAATCCTTCGTGTCATGCAGACCGCGTGCGTAGGCCACCCATTCATCAATCAGGATCAGGCACGGCGAATACTTGCGCAGCAACTTGCCCAGAGCATCACCTGGATTTGTGGCCGTCTCGTCCGCCTGCTTCACGATGGCGAAACCTTCCTTGCCACCGAGCTGCCAAGCAATCTCACCCCACAATGTCCGGACCACAGTGCCGTCATCTTTCTTGGATGGCTGTCCTGGAGAAATCTTGTTCCCCACCAGCACCACCCGTTTGACATTCTTGGGAAGCGCCACCTTGGCATCAGCAATCACGGCTTCCAGGCCTGGCATTTCCGCCGCCGGACGCCCGGAGAATAGATGCCACAGCGCCAACATCGAGTGTGTCTTGCCACCACCGAAGTTCGTCTGCAACTCCACCACTGGATCGCTACCATCGCTGGCCAATCGGCGCACCGCGCGCACCAGCAAATCCTTCAAGCCCACCGTTAGGAACGTGCGCCGGAAAAATTCCTGCGCGTCCGCATATTCGTCGGACACCGTCTTGCGAATCTCCGGTGAAAAGCTGGCTCTATAAACCTGCCACAAATCAGCCGCGAATTCCGCCTGCTGATACCTGCCCGAGGCCACATCCGGATGCGGCGTAACCACTTCCCGCCACGGTTTGAGTCCCGCCGCAGCTCCGGCTTCCAGCCCCAGCGTGGCCTGCGTCTTGCGCCGTTCATGCCGGGCCTGCTCGTCAAACTTCACGCGCATCAACTCCGCTTTTTGAGATTCAAGCTCGTCAGCTTCCTTGCTCGCACCCACACCGTTCAGGAGGCGGTGCATCGAATCAAGCGCGCGATACGCGTCGTCCGTGCTGAAAGGCTTCTGATGAGCCCACTTGTTGCGGATTTCCAGTAACTCGCTCACGATGCTGCGTTCGGCGCGCCCCAGCGTTTTCCCAAAAATATCATTCCAGCATTCCCACATCACCCGCAACAACCCGGCGGCGTCCCAATCCGGAGCCTTCTCAGTACCACCGATTTGGATGGCTGGCCCGAGAACCAGCCTCGCGGTGGCCAGCCACTTAGATCCGTGAGCGTTTTTGAGTTCGCGCTCTACATAAGCGGGCAACCCCGCCTTCAATACTTCCAGCGCCTTGCCGACGCGCTCATGATTGCTTAATGCCATAAAGCTGTGTTCCTGAATGCTGTTTGCTTAATCTTGCGAAAAACCTCGTCGGATGTAACGCGGAATCATCGGCCAAAAACGAGGTCATCTGATTGGTGCCAATCCGTTCTGCTTGTGTCGAAGAACAGGCACTTCTATGTACGTACGTTTTCAATATACGAAAATTTCGCCCTTTTCCAGGTCATCATCTCCTTTGACTTGAGATCTCACTTTTGGATGACTACCCAAGATGAACCGCAACGCGTGCATCATTTCATAGACTCTTGTCAGGAGCGATCGCTGCTCGGCTAAATATTTCTGGTCAAATGCATCGTCTGTCAGTTTATGCGCTTGCGGGTTTCGCAGATCCCTAATTTGTTTGAATATCGAAAACCCGTCTTCAAAAGCCCTTGGGTCGTTTGGTCGCCAATTCTTCAACAACCATTCTTTCAACAAAGAAATCGTGCCTTTTTTGGATATTACGATTTTGCCGTCTTTCCGCACGGTTTCGTACTCCTCTGTAATCTCCCCTCGAAAAAACTCCCTGTTTATGTTTTCAGACATCATTTTGTCGAGCGTTTGGCAGAATTCTGAAAATTCTTTGGCGGTAGGGCGAATTAAGAAACAAAAGTTCCTCGGCCTCTCTGTCTGCCAAAATGACTGGCGGAAAAGAACCGGCTTTCCCATCATTTCACAGTATTCATTGATGCGATTCATTTCCCAGAGAGTTGCGTCTGTAACCACTGAGTCAGTAACCCAAATTCCTTCGACTTGGGTTTTCCAAAAAATTGGGTGCAGTTTAAAATCTCCATTCAATCTCCGGAGTTCCCAGATGCATTGATGCTCAGGCGAAAGTTTGCGCAAATCAGACAAAAAGACCGCAACCGCTCTTTGCATTTTGTCGTCGTAGGCAAAGCCAAAATGCTCAAGAAAAACTTTGTCTGATTCCTTCATGTCATGCTCGTGGCGAACCCATATCGAACCTTGCGTGTCGCTGACTTGATAATGATATCTTGGGTCATTGCGATACTGTTCGAGGACAATCAAATCAAACGCTCTAAACTCAAGCCACGCCGCACCCAGTGCCAATTCTAAATCGAATGGTTTTCCCGCGAAATCTTTAGGCTGAACTCTTGTCGCCATTTCTTTCCGTGTTGGATAGGCAATTAAAATTCCACCTTGCCATTCGTTTAGCCGCGCCACTTCTCTTTCTGGGGCCAAATCTGGCATCCGCTTAATGAATGGATTCAAATCAACTCCGTCGCACCTTACAGTGATTCTCTCCGCTTCAATCAGCGGTTTTAGAAATTGCTTCGCCTCTTCGACATTTTCTATCTGCGCTCCGAAGATGTCCGACAAAGGCAAACCATTGAAGTCTTCCGACTCAAGATAATACTTAACAGTCTGGTCTACCAGCCTCTTTGCAGACCGGTGTTTGATTTTATGTTGCTCTGCCATGGAACATTTTCACATGAATTACTTCGTCATTTCCAATTTCACCGTCGGCACTACTTGTGCCTAGTTTGTGTCGCTGTCGTCGCGGCCAGAGACGCACACATAGCCCGCTTAAACTCGTGACTCTCGTCATTCCAGTAAATCGAGAATTTTATGGACATGATCTTATTTTCTCGTGCTATTCATTCTTCGCCTCGTTGCGTTAGGCCTTCGCGGAAAAGCTCCACAACCTTAATCTCGGCAAAATATAATGTGACCGACACTGTCAAGGCTCCGACCACAGCCGATATTAGGGTGGCAGATTGATAAGCATCGGGTGTCTTCCAATCGAACAGCATCGCTACAATTCCCGCCCCTGCGAAAATCAGTCCGTAGACGAGGGCAACCACAATGCCGGATTTGAGCTCCCCATAGCGCTGCCAGCCTTGGAGCAAGGTTTCTTTGTCCGCCGCAGGGAAAAGAATATCTCTCGCAACCTTGGCGTCATATCCCAACAATCCCGCAGGCAGCAGCCATGCGTAATTCAGCACATCGGATCGCTGAGCGATTTGCTCGCTCACAGCGAGGAGCCAAGTAGGTCGCCACCAGCAGAGTGTCAGCCCGGCCAAGGAGATGAGGAACTCCGGCGAGATGAAGAACGCTCGCAAAATGTGCCCAATCATTTTCATCAATGTTTCATCTTCCGTTCTTTGGATATCTTTTTGAAATGGGATGCTGCCGCCTTCGCCAGCTTCAATGGATCGGGGTTTTTGGTAAATAAAAAGCTTTTGTGGGTATCAGAGGTCCGGATCACGACCTCCTCACCCTTCTGTTCGCCAACAATTTTTCCATTTCCGTATCCGTCCGCCGCCATTAGCATCGCAGCGTCTGTAATATCCGGTTCCTCATCGACCCCAGCGAGACTTGGCTGATCTTCGGAGGCCCGGGCCAAGACATCTTTCATCGAGCCCGTAAGTTGCGTGTGTAAACCATCCCCATTCGTTTTCTTCTCCTTGATGACAACTTCTTCTGCATTCCGCTTCTGGATGTATTTTTTCAACGAGCCCCACAAATGGCCAAAGAGAGGATTTGGAGGATGAACCCTCGCAGACATCTCAGTGATGCGTTCAAGTCCTTCGAGTTTTTGCACGAACGCTCGGTAGTCCGCTACGGTTTCAACCGAAGCACCTTCGATCAAACTTTCGAACCGTTTTGGAAACAAATCCTCCTGAATCCCATTCCAGACATGCAGAAACGCTAATCCAGAATACTCGGGCAGGTAAATAAATGGCGAACTGGCAACGATCAAGTCGGGCGCAGGCGCTTCGATCTGAGACTTCTTTGTGCGATTCACAACATTGACGCGACCTTCGCTTGAAAACTTCGTGAGTTTGCCGAATACAAAAACGGGGCTTTCTTTTCTGCCGTCAGCAGCATCAGTGATCGACCAGGTATATTTCCCGATGTTCCGCACCGAAGCGTTCAGAATCTGAGCGATCACTGTCTCTTGCGTAGCAGTGCCTTTTTTCACGACCCGAGACAGGTAATATCTTCCTCGTTCTTTTGCCATAGCCATCCTCAGATTAATTCCTTCTGTGCCGGGCCGAGGTCTTTCTGTTCATCGGCCTGACGTTTCAGGTCCGGCCAGCTTAGAACAAGTGCGTTATAGCCGATGGCATCTTGTGACCATTTGCGGCGCTCGCACACCGTATAAAGCCGGTAGCTCAGGTCACGGGCGACTTCTGCCATGGCGCCGAGTTTTTTCAGCAGTGCGGCCGCGACCTGTTCGCCGCTGTCGAGGGAACGGATGAGATGATGGGTTGCTTCCCAGACCGTGAGCCGGTCGTCCTGGGTCGGATTCCAGTCCGCCTGGAATTCCTCTTTTTTCAGCAGGCGCACCTTGCCGCCCTTGGCCGCGAGGATGCCGGCTTCGACCATCCCTGACACGCTGGTGTTCTTGGCGGTGCAAAGTGTTTCGGCCAGACCATATGCGCCCTCGTTGAATCCATTTTGGTCGAACCACGCCAGCGCCCAGCGCGTGTCCGAGTCGAATTCGCCTTCCTGTTCGGCCAACACTTCGTCGAGCGATTGGTTGATGAGCGATAGGGCGGTGCGCACGCTCAGGGGTGAACCATCTGCTTCAAGCACCTGTGCGTAACGGCTGAACACCGCCATACCCGGTCCGATTGCGGCTTGGGCCAAATCCACTGGCGCGATGTTGCCTTTTTGTAAATTACGTAACGCCTCGGGCAGCTCCCGCTTCATGGAGGCGAGGAGATCGCGACGCGACGCGACGCCCGCGTCCTTCGGGCGTGGGCGACAAACCAAAACAATTGATGAAGCAAGAGCGTTGGTTCCACTCGCAATCATTCGATTCGAAAGCTCGCTCCGAATTGGCCAAGTTCCATCAATGGCGAAACCTGCTTGTAGCAAGCCCTCAAGCATAGTTTCCCAGCCCGTAGATGCTTGGGATGAGTTAGATCCTTCGATATCCTCATCGCTTTCAGCTTGCTTGAATGCATAGTAGACGGTGAGGGGGAATTCCGAGCTTTGCTTGTTGCGCATTTGTCGAAAGGCGTCTCTCAACCCAGACTCAAAAAACGTCCGAGCCTTATCCTTGCTTCCGCCAAACCGGAATGGTGTTGCAATCAGTTCTTGCGCTTTTGGCACCTGAACCGTGCCCATCAGCTTCGGATATACCACATGTAGACCCAGGCGGAGCCACACGTAAAAGAAATCTGAAAGGTCGGCGTAACCGATGTTGTCGTAGTATGGAGGATCGGTCGAGATCACAGAGCCGGAAGGATAACCTCCATTTTGAGTGGCATCTGCTTGGCTGGCGTATCCAGGTGCCTTTGTGATGGCTCTGGCTAAAACCTTCGTTATCCATCCAATAGCATCACTCCAATTTCCACTTGAGTCATTGAACGGGTTTCCTTCAGCAAAATCACACGTCATGGCGAGTGTTTGCCTCGCAAACGTATTCCGAATCTTCGGTGCGTATCCGCTCGGATTCGGATCCCACGAAGCTAAGGTTGAGCCTCGATCTGCCAACCTGCTAACCCCAAACGCAAGATAGGTTGCGATAGCGTCGGCATAGGCCAATGCGCCAGTTCCTCCCGATTCAATTCCATGGGAATCTCGTTCTATTACCCCAGCTTCAGCATCTGCATGTGCCTTCGCTCTTGCCTCCATGATTAGGCCGGCAAAAACCGAAAGCGACGACAATTGGCGTGGCGTGAAAAGATGACGGTGCTTTGTCATGCCATAGTTCTGGACCCGAAATCCAAGTGCCTGCTCTGGGAGATCGGTTTCCGGGACCTTGCCTGGCTCCGCAGTTCTAGCGATCCGATCCTGCTCCTCGCTCGGGGCGAGAAAGACTCTGCCAACCGGCAATTCCGCAACAACCGCCATGAGCCGCATCGCAAGACGTCCCCCTTTACCTTCTGCTCTGACATATTCGAGAGTTATTGTACTGCCAGTGAGCAAACAAACGGCACCAGTCCGGCTCACCGTGCCCGCGGCCGCTTCACCATCGCCTGTGCGTATTGCAAATCGGTAGGTCATCGTGCTTTGGTCTATCACGGGCTCGACCCAAGCCTTCTTAGTCCCCTTAGTGGATAGCCAGAACGAACGCACCAGTGGCACATGCGCACCTTTGGCCGCCGGGTTTGGACTCGCCACCGTGCGCGCCCACAACCACGCAATGACCGTAGCTTCACCGCTGCCATATTCCTTCGGCAATTTCACCTTCGGATAGAGATGGCCCATGCGTTTCTCCGCCTCATCTCGCATCCATTGGCCGTAGTAACGAATGTCCTCCGCCAAACCTGCCGCCCCCTTCCAGGAGCCGGATGCGCCGAGTTTGGCTCGTGACTCTGGGTTCACCGGTGGTTTGCCCGCAAACTTCGGCGGGATTTCGATGAGCGCCTTGTTGATGAGCACCGGCACGGGATTCAGATCACTCGCATGCGCCTCCAGTCCCAACCGTTGCGCTTCGAGCGGAATCGAGCCGCCACCGCAAAACGGGTCATACACCGGCGGCAGCTTGCCGTTGCACGAGCGCAAGATTTCAGCGCGTGCGGCATTGAGCACGCGCTCGACATCAGAGTTTTCCCACTTCACCAGATCTCGGATGACGTTGAACAAACGCTCCCGCTCCAACTCTACAATGACATCCTCCACCTTTGGTTCAACGCCGGGATTAGGGACGGATTTCATTCCTGCACCGCTAGCCTTGGTAAAAATCGCTTTCAGCTCCGCCCAAGCTTTCTTGCGCTTCTTGAGTTCCTTCTCCGCCGCCGCGTGTTTTCCCGCATCGGCGAGCAATTCGTTCACGCACTCGGATGGATCATCCACCAACGACGCGAACAGCACCGCCCGGCACGCCGCCAGCGGCCGCCGCGCCCACCACAAATGCAACGTGGACGGATGCCCATGCCGGATGGATTTTTCCCGCGCCGCCTCGCGATTGATGTCCTCCAGCGGCAACGCGACTTCGATGAGCTTCTTTTTATACGTTATGGTCATGGGAAATGTGTTTCGGGATTAGATCAAATCTGGCCGTATTTCTCTTCATAAACTGAAAGCTGGACGTAGCCAGAATATTTCATCAGTTTCAAAATCATGCAGTTGATGGCCCCGGCGATTCTAGATTCAGCGAGCGTTTCTTCGATAATTGATTCTTCCGATTCGCTGCCGTTCGCCATTCGATGGCTGATGGGGTTTCGTAATTTGCTCCAAAGCCCAAAAAGCTCCGGCCATTTTTGCTCCGGTTTCAATCCCAGATGTTCGATCACCGCGTCAAATCGCATTCTGATATTTACGGGTTCAGCGTTGCTCAATATCCCCGCCAGTCGTTTATACGGCGGCTGATTCTTTTTGACGAGTTCCTCGCAAATTTCTTTTTTCACCCTTTGAAACAAATTCGTTTCTATGGCTTTTTGGGGCGCAATCTGTTCCTCGTAGATGAGGCGGACAAGGCTTTCCAGCAAACTACAAAGACTCAAAAGGGTGATACGTTTGGGGATGCCTTTGGCCGTGGCCTCCCGGAAAATAAAAAGCAGGTTTTCCGATTCCCGCGCCAGTTTTGAATCACTGCTGAAAAACATGTAAGCGAGTTCTAAAGCATCCTCAAATTTCCATTTCAATTTCTTGACTGCATTATTAAAAGCCAAACGTTCTGTGAATGGGGCATGCGGTGAATCGGCAACATCCTCGTTAAGCTGGATGCGGTCCATGACCAGTTTGCTATCACGCCGGTGTTCCACTGAAAAGGGCCATGCGTGCTGAGCGTGCGTAAAGGCGAGTGCCTGGAGGAAGGCATGAAGCAGTCTATCATCATGCTCTGCCCCCAGTGATTCCCGATCTGGCTTTGATGTCAAATACACATGGAGGTCGCCATCCCGTTCAATCAACCCATATTTCCATCCCTGCATTTCGCCGTGAAATGTATCGCTGGTAGAGCGATTGCTTTCGCCAAGGAAGGCGTTGTTGCTCTTCGTCTCCGTGCCTGCGTTGCGTTCAACGAGTTTGAACCCCGCCAATATGGCATGAAAGGTCACTAACACGCTGGGTGCCGATGCCGAGTCATCGGCCACGACAACAGCGGAACTCGTAGTTTCGGCGATCCCGGCTTGCCGATTCGCTTGCTGCTGTAGTTCATACATCTGCCGGCTCGTCATGCAGTCGAAGCCCGTCGGCGTTAGTTCTATGCGATTAGCCGAAAATTCCAGCGTTGAACGATCCTGCTGGCCGAAATGGTAATTATGCGACGAGTTTGATGGCAGACTCCGAAAACTAAAACTGATTTGATCTTCGATCATTCCTTGTATGAGCCAGAAGTCCCGGCGCACTTTTATGCCCATCTGCAATTCTGGTGGCTGGCTGCCAGCACTCAGAGTTACATACAATCTGAATCTCCCAGCCACGACTTCAATAGCGCCCTTGCCATGCAATTCACCTGTGTCCGTCGCGATGACGATGTTGTCGGCGCGGAATTTCCCGCCCTGTCGGCGAACGGCATTAAGGAAGTCACTTTTATTCATTCTAATTTTCTCCTCTCTTCAATGGTAACGTAACTTTGATGAGTTTTTTGAAAATCATGATTGGGGGTAGAAATTCCGCATCGGAGTTTTGCTGCCGTCAGGATTGACGATGTTCAGCTCAACCGTGCAATTTCCTAAGGGAACAACTTGCTTAACGCCCAACTTCCCGATGGCGTCCGGGGTCAGCGCCACCACTTCTTCCAATTTGTTATCTTCCAGGGCGACTTTGCTGTAGCGCAATATGCCGTCGTAACCTGACTCTTGGAGATATCCGCGATTGGCCTCAATGATTTTGCAGGAGATACCTCGATCAGCGTTGTAATACAAGCCGCTGAAGTTGGCGTCCGGCACGTTTCTCAAATCAAGCAAGCGTAGGTTTGCATTGAGGGTGACGTGATAGGTGTTTTCAGGATATGGACTATTGAGATGAAGTTCGCCGAACGAAGTTTCTACCTTCGCCGAGAAATGACTGCCTGAAAATCCATCTCCAAAATCACGACGGTTCGGTGCTGTGGACATCCAGCCTAAATCGTAATCATACTTCATGCCCGTGCCTATGAAATGAAGATCCTGATTCCAGGTTGCCGGTGCCAGCCCGGACAAGTTTCCAAATTGCAATTGATATGGGTTATTCATGGGTATGTATTTTCGGCCCGTTAATTTTTGGAGCGTTGTGTGACTGAATGTCCGGCCGCCTCGTTCGCGAGGCGTTCAATCTTGGCGGCATTATCCTGGGGAATCTTTGCGCCAAGGCGAATGGTTTCAAATAGCAAACTGGTGTTGACTGGGATGACCTGACAATTCGGTGGTTCACCGTCGGCGGTGTTAAAACCGCGTGCCCATGCTTGTTCCGTCACAGTGGCAACGAGACGAACTTCTTTTTCACGCACAAATTCTGGGCGGGATTGTTTTCGGCCAACCGGCAGGCTTGCGATAATTTCCGGGATTGCTTCCTGCTCATCGGTGTAAGTAATCCGCCGGAGTTCCGGTTCCAAATGGTCGGGACAAGTCAACGCGTTGAACAAGCGGCCCGCCGTCGTTTGGATGCAAACTCCCTGACCCGCATCGCCATAATCGTGCCACATGGAATGGTCTTCCGTCTCGGATGCGAACCAGCAATGGACGTAGGTGAGTTTGGGTAGCGTGACCGTAATAAAATGTTTCCAAGACTTGACGTTCTCTTCAGTCATCCCGAACTGACGACGGAACTGCGCCGTGAAGTCTGAAATCTTAGAATCGTTAGCCGCCGGCAATTTTCCCTCGAACTGATCCTCAAACAAATCCAGCCGCCGAAGGTAAAGCGCATTGTTCGTAATCAGTGATTCAAACCGCTGGGCGGGCATGTAGTGCAACAGGCATTGATTTGGATGCACAGGCTGAAGATTCCCGAACAGATCAGACGTCGCGCCATCAATCGGTATCGGCGATCCAATGGCGAAGCCATGTTTCTCGACCTCGGCAAGTAGTTCTTTGATATCGCGTGGCATGATGTGTTCGGGTTTCGGCAGCCAGCCCTTACGGGAGCAATCGTCGCAGCTTTGTAAAATCTGTTTTGGTTAGCTGTTTGGGTGAGCGCGTGTTTGGAAATGGCGCACCAAAAATGCCGTCTGGCACGAGCGGTGGGTTGACGAGTTCCGGGCCACCAACCGCCCGGCAAATAAGAAATGACGGATAATGTTCTGAGCGCCAGCGATACCCAGCCTTCCAAGCAGCATAGGTCGTAAAGTTTTTCGGCGGCACCGCTAAGGCGATTGGCAGCGTTCCCATGCACGACACAGTTCGTCGGCAAATCCAATCCCTCGCGTCGATACCAATCTGCCGCCGCCGCGTGGCTCGGCATTTTGTGCAACACTTGAAGGATGGCGACTATTCGGCGTGGGCCAGCGCTCTTCACCGTGACATAAGCGATGAAATCACCTGCTTCGGCCTGCCCAACAAACATGTCACATCGGCACAACCCGGTGACGGATGGAAATGGATTCTGAAAATCAGGTTCGCGCCGGATGGAATAGTCCACAAAGTGTGGGATTCGATTTTGCACCGCCACCATAATCCCTTGCTCGGTCTCGCCGAGCGGGTGATAGGAATTAAGATAAAAGCGAATCGCCCGTTGGGACCGGTCCGAGGGCACGGGCGTGCTGGCACATCTGATAAATACTTTTGGAGTGGCAGCACAGCCCGAAGCAGGTCGCTTGGCGTCGAGAACACCACACCCTCCAATATATTTCTTTGATGACAGTTGCATCATTGTCTTGCCAATTCTGGCCACATGCGGCCGATAACCACCCAGCCCAGGTCCGTGGCGTGCATGCCGAAAGTATCTCCGGCCTCAACGGCTTTTACCCTGTAGTCGGTGTAGATGAGTCGTTTCGCGAGTAATTCACGGCAGGCAGCGTCGAGTCTTTCAAATGGGGTTTCGGCAACATTGAAAATGAGTCCGGCCACTTGACGATGAATTGAGTGCGCCGGGTTTACTTTTTGCAGTCGTCCGTAGCCATTCAAAAGCATAACCGCATCCGGTGTGAGCACCTTTTTAATGGAGTCAATCATCAGGTCGACATTCGCTTCGAATGATTTGGCAGCGGCAATCATGGCTTGCGCAATCTTCGGGACGGCATCGCCGGGGTTGTAAGACAGAACCTTGTTGTGTTGCAGATCGAAATGGAGGTCGCCGATGTCGCCTTGAGTAATCAGCACGATTTGAGGATTCGGCTTTAGTCCCATCGCGATACCCACTTCAAGAACGACTCCTGGATTCTCAAACGTCATGTCGCCAATGAAAAAGTGTGAGCGCAGAATGTCAGTCACAATGGCCTCAGTGATCACAACTGCCGTGCCGGCACCGTCGTCAATGCGTCTTGGGAGTGCAAACGTCCTGGCTGTCTGCTTCAACTCGTTTGCTTTGATTGCGGATGCTTGGATTACTTCCGCGTAAACCTGTTTCGACCGGTAACTGAACCGATCGCGAAACGGCATAGCGACGAATGTTGAATACTCGGTGGCGGTTGCCTGCCGGGCTAGAGCGTCGTCGCGATATTGGCTGTATATAAGGTCGGGGTTCATAATGCCAGGAAATTTGATTCAAGAACCGTGGACTCGAACATAATTTTCCAATGTTGTGCCGGTGTTTTGGCCTGGTGAAAACACCCCATAGCCACGAGCGTCCGTCCCTTCGACGCGTTTATACAATTGTAGGTATTCGTTTCCGTCGAAGCGGCCCGAAGAATCAGCAACCGGTATTAAGAGAATCCGCTGTTCGCCTTTGCATTGATCTGCGATTCCAATCTCCCAAGGCACCCATCGCGATTCGAGTGCATTGCGGGTTGCCAAGATCATGAACAACGCTTTGGTCTTAATCGCGACTTTGATTTTCTCGGCCGTTTCCTTGTTGGTTAACCGCGGCATGTCCGAGTCATTCCAATCGACGTAAACTTTGATACCGAGAGATGCGAGATAGTAGATGAACCCCTCTGCTTTCGCGCGGTCCTTGTGGCTATGCGATAGGAAAATAGTGGCGGCAGCAACCGAGGATGCATCTTTGGCCCGAAT
>Ga0302322_100000404_pt1 | contig 32908 bp, 36 predicted proteins | sample Fen_T0_2_FD_203757 | JGI IMG/M metagenome (GOLD analysis project Ga0302322, IMG submission 203757) | Peat permafrost microbial communities from Stordalen Mire near Abisko, Sweden - Fen_T0_2 | ecosystem: Environmental > Terrestrial > Soil > Wetlands > Permafrost | place: Sweden: Abisko...
TCTGCGGTTCAAGCGGATCTACCCGCGGATGCTGGTCGGCTGCCTGGTCGGTGGCCTGATCACCGGCATCGGAGGGGGCGTGCGGACGTCGGCGTTCGCCTTCACCTCGCTGCTGACCATCCCGGTGTTCACGCCGGCCGCGCTCTACGTCATCTCGATCACGGCAGCGTTCGTCACCTCGATGCTCCTCGTGGTCGTGTCCGACTACCGGACGCCGGAGCAGAAGGCGCAGGCGCTGGCCGATCGCGACCAGGCCGAGTCCGATCTGGCCCTGGAGACGTCCGCCGCCCATGCCGCCCCGGTAACTGCCTCGGTCGCCGCCTCGGTCGTCGCGCCGGTCGCTGCCTCGGCGGCCGGCTCGGTGGTGGTCGCGGCAGAGCCCGCTGCGTCGGCACCCGCGGCCGTCCGGGCGGCGTCCGCGGTTGTGGTGGCCGTCCGGCCCACGACGGCGGTCCGGGCCGCGGTCGCCGGTCACGTCGTGACCCTCGACGAGGTGGGCGACCAGGTCTTCGCCTCGCGGGCGCTCGGTGAGGGGGTCGGGATCGTCCCGTCCGACAGGACGATCCACGCCCCGGTCAGCGGAGTCCTCGTGCTGGTCGCGAGCACCGGTCACGCCTACGGCATCCGGACCGACGACGGTGTGGAGGTGCTCGTCCACGTCGGCATCGACACCGTGCGGATGGCAGGCAAGGGCTTCGACGTGCTCGTCGCCACCGGGGAACGGGTCGAGGCCGGGGACCGGCTCGCGACCGTCGACCTGGACGCCGTGCGCGCCGCCGGGTACGACCCGACGACCATCGTGGTGGTGACCAACACCAAGGACTTCGCCGCCGTCCGGCCCCTGCCCGGCCGCGACGTGTCCGTCGCCGAGACGGTCATCGAGATCGACAAGGACTGACGCGTCGCCGCTCACCCGGGCCGGGCCGGGTCAGGCCCCGGCTCGGCCCGGCAGGTATTCGGTCGGAACGGGCAACCGATCAACGGGCTGCCGCGACTTGACCAGGTAACGCCCGTGAGCGCTCACGGGCGTCCCGACGACGTGCTCCACGCCCTGGTCGCGCCGTGCCTGGCTCGGTCCGGCCCCCGATGCAAGGTACAAGGAGGTACCCGTGAGCCACGCCCGCCGGATCGCCACCGCGGTGGCGCTCGCCTGCTGCCTGTGGGGCGCCCTCGCCCCCGGAGCGTCAGCCGCCGCGACGCCGACGCCGACGTCCGCGCCGACGTCCAGTCCTTCGCCGACGCCGACCCTCAGCCCGTGCGCCGGGACCGCGGTGCTCGTGTCCCAGGCCTTCACCCCGACGTCGGTGGCGCCCGGCGGTCAGTCCACCGAGACCGCCACCGTGCAGAACTGCGGCACCGCGCCGCTCACCCTGCACCTGCAATGGACGGCCCGGTGGGCCGGAGCGGACGGCAGCACCCTGCCGGCGGGTTGCCCCGTCTACGACCCCCTCCTGACGTCCGTGACGATCCCGGCCGGCGGGCAGACGACGGCCAGCCTGGGCTACTCGGTCCTGGCGGGCTGCACCGCCACCAGCCTGACGGGCTTCGTCACCGCGACCGACGCCAACGGCGTCTCCGGTTCGGCCGTCCTGCAGATCGCGGGATCGAGCAACTGCCCCGGCGGCGCGACGATCACCGCCCAGTCCTTCACGCCCGCCTCGGTCGCTCCCGGCGGGACGACGACCGAGAACGTGACCGTGCGCAACTGCGGAACGGCCGCACTGAGCACCCGCGTCCAGTGGTACGCCCTGCCGCAACCGCCGTCCGGCAGCACCGGCTTCCCGGCGGGATGCGTCGCCTACGACCCGGTCCTGACGCCGCTCACCGTGCCGGCAGGGGGGAGCGTCACCGTCAGCGCCCCGTACACCGTCCCCGCGTCCTGCACCGCCGCGACCCTGAAGGCGACGGTCACCCTGAACGACCTGGCGGGTTCACCGTCGGGCACCGCCGTCCTGACGATCACCCCTCCCACCTGCACCGCCACGCTCGTCCAACGGTCGTGGCCCGGTGGGTTCACGATCGCCGCGACCGTCACCAACGCCGGACCGGCGCTGACCGGGTGGACCGCCACGTACACGTTCGGCGGCGACCAGAGGGTGACGAACTCCTGGTCGGCCACGGTGACCCAGAAGGGCGCGGTCGTGACCGCCACCAACGCGCCGTGGAACGCCCACTTGGCGACGGGCGGTACCGCCTGGTTCGGCAGCAACGGCACCTGGCGTGCGTCCGACGTCGCGCCGACCGGGCTCCAGCTCAACGGCCGTCCGTGCACCACCACGGTGACGGCCGGCTGACGCCCGGTCGATCTCCGGCTGAGGTCCGGTGGGCACGATCGCGGTCGTGCCCACCGGACGGCGGGCGGTCCGCCCTGGTGGGACCGTCCCCTCCGCCGTTCGGCCCATCGCCGGGGCGGCGGGCCCGGCCCGGGCGCTCGCACGTGCTGAGCTGGTGCGATGGCCCTGTCACCCGCCGTCGCGGCGCTCGTCCAACGGCTCGACGCCACGCCCGGGCTGGCCCCGGTCCTGCTGATGACGCTGCTGGTCACCACGGTCGTGGCGGTGTTCGCCGGGCGCTGGTGGGCGCTGCCCCTGATCCCGCAGGCCGTGGCGTGTCCGCTGCTGAACCATCAGCTCGAAGGCCCGATCCTGTGGGCGGTGACCTACGGCGGCCGGGCGCACGGGCTCAGCCTCACCGACCTGGCCACGCCCCTCGCGCTGACCGTCGTCGCCTGGCGCCTCCTGCCGTGGCGGACGTTCCTGGCCCGGACGGCGGCGTAGGGGATCGCGCAGGCCGACGGGCTCCATGGACCTGACGCACCTCGTCAGCGGGTGACCGGACGGCGGGTGCCGAGCCGGGCCGACAGGACCCAGGTGATCACGGCTGCGGCCACGGATTCGGCGGCCAGCAGGCCCACCAGCACCAGGAGCTGGACGGTGCCGGCCAGGACGGGGGAGGCGCCGGCGAGGAGCAGCCCGACGTAGGCGCCGGGCAGCACGACCAGGCCGACGTTGCGGGTCTGGTCGATCGCGGGCACCAGGGCGCGCGCCGCCGCCGTGCGGGCCATCGGCCGGACCGCCGTCCCCGGCCGGGCACCGAGCGCCAGCCACGCCTCGACCTGGTCCCAACCGGCGGTGACGTCGTCGCGCAGACGTTGCCCGGCCAGGGTGGTCGCGGTCATCGACCCGCCGACCAGCTGGGCCGTGAACGGGACGGCGGAGCGCGCCGTCAACGGCAACGCTCCGCAGGTCAGGACGATGCCGGCACACACGGCCGCCGACGTGCCGATCGCTGCGGCGCAGGCGAGCCAGGTGGTCCGGCCACCGCCGAGGCGACGCGCCGACGTCCACGAGGCGACGGTGAGCATCAACGTCAGGTAGACGGGAGCGAGCCCCGGCGTCCGGAAGATCACGGCGATGACCAGGCCCACGCCGGCGAGCTGGGCCGCCGCGCGGACGACCGCCGAGAGCACCGACGACAGCGGCCCGCCACCCGCCGCCGTGACCCCGGCCGCCGCGACGCCGGTCAGGAGCGCGACGGCCAGCGCGGTCCTCATCGCTCGCGCCGCGCGTCCGGGCGTGGACCGGGCACGCGGTTCGCTCCGGCTCCGGCGGGCGGCAGCAGCGGGAGGCGGACCTGGAGGTGGCCGCCCGGGTCGCCGGGGCCGGCCGGCCGCGCGTCGACGTCACCGGCGGCGCTGCGGGCCAGCCGGCGGGCGAGGGCCAGGCCGAGGCCGACGCCGTCGGAAGCGGTGGCGCCGGCGGCGCTCCCGCGCCACCCGGGGGTGAAGCCGTGCCGGCAGTCGTCGTCGGTGAGGCCGGGGCCGGCGTCGTCCAGCGTGACCAGGGCCTCGCGACCGTCCTGCCCGATGGTGACCGTCAGCTCGCCGGCGCCGTAGCGGGCGGCGTTGTGCACCAGCGGCGCCAGCAGGCGCACGACGAGCCCCTGCTCGGCGGCCGCTTCGACACCTCGGTCGTCGATCCGGTACGTGACGGTGAGGGCTGCGGCGTCGGCCGGTCCGACGGCCTGCAGGACGGCCAGCCGCACGGCGACCGCGAGGTCGCAGCCGGCCGGGAGCTCGCGCCCGGTCAGGACCCGGTCGGCGGCGGACCGCATCAGGGCGTCCACGGTGGTGGTGAGGTGTTCGGTGTCGTCGACCACGGTGGACAGGGCGGCGCGCAGGTCGTGCGTCGCCCCGGAGCCCCGGAGGGCGACCTCCGCCTCGGCCCGCATCCGGGCGAGCGGGGTGCGCAGTTCGTGGGCGATCTCGGCGGTGAGGCGGCGCTCGTGTCCGAGGCTGGCGGCCAACCGGTCGAGGAGGTCGTCGAGGGTCCCGGCCAGGGTGGTGAGCTCGTCCGTGGGGGGTCCGAGCCGGAAGCGTTGGGTGAGGTCCTGCGCGTTCCAGGCCGCGGCGGTGGCGGTCATCCGGGAGACCGGGGCCAGGGCGGCCGTGACGGTGCGCCAGGTCAGGGCCGCCATGGTGGCCACGACCACGCCGTCGAGGGCGAGCGCGGCGGTCAGGGCGGTGTCCTCGGCGGCCTCGAACGGACGACGCGGTTGGGCGGCGACGACGACGGCGGTGCGATGGGTGGCATCCCCGACCGGCAGCGCGTAGAGGACCAGGTCCGCCCGTTCGGTCCGGGTGGGGTGGTCGGCGCGGGCCAGGGCCGTCACGGCCGCGGGGACGGCGGCGTCCCCGGGCGGTCGCTCGACCAGCCGGCCGGCCGGGTCGTAGATCCAGGTGCCGGCGTCGAGGGTCTCCTCGCCGGCCAGGTCCGCGGTGAGGGCGGTGCCCGAACGGGTCAGCGTGACGGCGACGGCGGCGGCACGGTCGACCAGGACGTTGTAGGCGTCGGCCTCCAGCGATCGGGAGAGCACGACGTAGAAGACGGCCGTCATGGCGGCCAGGGCGACGGCGACGATGGCGACGGCGATGCTGGTGAGGCGTCGCTTCACCCGCCCGTGCGGCCTCACCGGTCGACCCGGTAGCCGATGCCGTGCACGGTCCGGATGATCAGGTCCGCGCCCGCCGCGCGGACCTTGCGCCGGACCCGGGCGACGTAGGCGTCCAGGGTGTTGTCGCTGACGATCGACCCGTCGGCCCAGGCGGCGGCGACCAGGTCGCGGCGCCGGACGACCTCGCCGCGGCGGGCGATCAGGGCGGACAGGACCCGGAACTCGGTGGGGGACAGGGCTGTGCCACCGTTCAGGTCCCCGTCGACCTGCAGGGTCTGCGTCGTCGGGTCCAGGTGGACCCCTTCGGGAGGCCGCGTCGCGCGGACGTGACGGCGGGCGAGCGCGGTCACCCGGGCCACGAGCTCGGCGAGGGCGAAGGGTTTGGTCAGGTAGTCGTCGCCGCCTGCGTGGAAGCCCAGGAGCCGGTCGCCGACGGCGGTGCGGGCGGTGAGGAACAGGACCGGGACGTCGACGCCGCGGGCCCGTAGGGCCAGGCACAGGTCGCGGCCGTCGCAGTCCGGCAGGCCCACGTCGACGACCGCCACGTCGACGACCGCCACGTCGACGATCCGGGGCGAGGCGGCCGTCGTGCCACCGGTCGCGCTCGGCTGCTCGCGCTCATCGGTCCCGGGGCCCGACAGGGCCCGCAGGAACTCCGCGCCCGAGCCGACGGCGAACCGCACCTCGAGGCCCTCCTGCCGCAGCCCCCGCTCGACGCTGGCCCGCAGGCGCTCGTCGTCCTCCACCAACCCCACCCTGAAGGGTGCCATGATCGAGAACTCTCCCTCGTCGTGTGAGCCCTCCACCGGACCGGCGACGGGCGCCGGCCCGAAGGGACCCGACGCCGATGGGATCACAGCCGGCCCGGTCACGGCGACCTGCCCCGGGCCGCGCCGAAGTCAGGCGGTGCCCTGGAGCCGGTCCAGGGTGTCGCGCAGCGCTTGCAGGGCGGTGACGTCGGCGGAGCGGGTGGGGTGGTCGGAGCGCAGAGCCGTCAGGACGGCGTCGATCCGGTCGTCGACGGCGTGCCAGTCGGCGGGGGAGCGGGGCTTGAGCCCGGCCTCGGCGTCGTCCCAGGCGACCTCGAGGTCCTTCACCCGGGTCCTGGCCCCGCCGAGGTCGCCCTGGTCGGCCCGCGCCTGGACGTCGGCCACGATGGTGACGAAGGTGGTCAGGTCGCCCAGTGCGGACGCCGGGCGGGCCGGGGCCGCCGCAGCGCGCGGCGTCGCGGGCGCGACGGGGCGGGCCGTCCCCGTCCCCGCTCCGGTCGGGGCGGCGACGGCGGCGGCGGGAGTGCTCGCGGAGGCGCCTCCGGCAACGGCCACGGACGCCACCGGCGGGGCCGGGTCCGGACCGGGGGCGACCATCGAGAAGGCCGCACCGACGGCGGCGACGGCCACGGTCGCCGTGGCGGCCCACAGCCGGTCCCGCACGGCGCCGCCGCCCGGATCGGATCCCTTCGCCGCCACACCCCAGCGCGCGATCACCCGCTGTTCCCGGACGACCAGCGCGACGATCACCACGAAGAAGAGCACGCTGGTGCGGCTGGCCCCCACGCCCAGACCGCCGTACTGCCGGTCCTGGGTGAGCAGGTCACCGACCGACGCGCCCAGAGGACGGGTCAGGACGTAGGCCGCCCAGAACGCGAACACCTGCCGGCCGAGGAGGCGACCGGTGAGCAGCATGACCAGGAACAGCCCGCCGAAGATCAGGGCCCCGTTGCGGAAGCCCAGGGCGAGGGCCTCGGTGGCCAGGTCCCCGGCGGCGGTGCCCAGCGCGAAGGTGGTCAGGATGGCGCCCCAGTAGAAGGCCTCCCGGCGCGGGGTGTCGATCGAGGTGATCGACAGGGTCCGCTCCTGCCGGTGCCACACCACGAACACGACGGCCAGCACCACGCCGAACCCGGCGGTGCTGAGGTAGAGGCTCACGCCCAGGGTGTCGGTGAGGAAGTCGGTGACCTGGGTGCCGAAGATGCTGACCAGGACGACGGTCAGCCAGTAGTTCCACGGCACGTACCGCCGCGCGCGCAGCTGCATCGCGAGGGCCGCCGTGAGGACGGCGAACACCGTCCCGTCGGTGACCAGGGGACCGAGACCCAGGTTGACGCTGAGGTAGTCGGAGAACGTCTCCCCGACCGTGGTGGAGAGGATCTTGATGACCCAGAAGGTCGCGGTGACCAGGGGGACCTTGGTCAACCATCGGGTCCTGGGCTCGTCGGTGCCCGTGTGCCGGGAGGCACCGAGGGGGCGGGTGGTCATGCTCTGTCCGATCGGGACGTCGGGACCGGTACCCCCGTGCCGCGGCGGCGGTCGGCGATGGTCAGCCACACCACGGCGGCGACGATCAGGCCGGTGGCGGTGATCGTGACCGGGCCGTCGCCCAGGCCGAGCCCGGTGCGCCCGGCGGGCTTTCCGAGCCAGTCCGCGATCGAGGCCCCCAGCGGGCGGGTCAGGACGTAGGCCGACCAGAAGGCCACCACCGGGTTCAACCGGAACCGCCACCAGGCGATGGCCGGGACGGCGATCATCGCCCCGTACAGCACGGCGGAGGGCAGGAAGCCCAACCCGACCGTGATCGCGGACAGGTCCCCGACCGCGGTACCCAGCGCGAACGTGACCAGCACGGCCGCCCAGTAGAACAGCTCGCGCCGGGTGGTCCGGACGCTGTGGATGTCCAGCGTCCCCTCCACCCGGTGCCACACCGCGAACATCAGCGCCACCGTCGCGGCGTACCCGGCGCTGGTCACCCAGTACGACAGGCCGAGGACGACGTGGACGGCGTCCGCGGCCATGGTGCCGAAGACGGCCACCATGGTCACCGCCGTCCAGTACGCCCACGGCACGTACCGGCGCACCCGCAGCTGCACGGCGATGCCGATGAGCAGGCCGATCAGGCCCAGCCCCGCGGCGACGACCAGGTTGCGCGCGGCGAGGAAGTCCGAGGCGGCCTCGCCGGTGCCCGTCGTCAGGACCTTGACCACCCAGAACGCCACGGTGATCTCCGGCACCTTCGCCGCCGCCGGCGACGGCAGCAACCGGGTCAGTGCCGACCCGACGGCGCCAGGGGGTCGAACGGTCGTTCCGGGCATGGACGTCCTTCCGTGCAGGTGGACCGCGGCGAGCCGGGGGGCGGGCGTCCCACGCTGTCAGGCCTGCCGTCGCTCGCGGGTCGGGTGCCCCCTGTCGTTCAGGATGTCGTCAGGACCGGCCGAGCGGGTCGCCCCGATCCGATCCTGGTCGTCCCGCTGCGCGCCGTCCGTCGGGAGCGTGCGTGTTGTCCGGAGTGTGCCGTCCGTGCCGTACCGGGTGCCCGGCGTGCCGGTCCGCCGGGCGCGGCGGGCGAGGCCTGCGCGGATCCGGCGGATCGCCCACGCCATGCCTGCCAGCCAGCCGGCACCCAGCAACCACCCACCGGCCACGTCCGCCGGCCAGTGCACTCCCAGCCAGACGCGTGACCACCCCACCGCGGCCGCGTACGTCGCCGCGGCGCCCCAGGCCAGGAACCGGACGCCGCGCCGTCCGCTGTGCCGCGCCACCGCCCAGGCGAGCGCGCCCGCCCCCAGGGTGGCGGCCGTGGTGTGCCCGGAGGGGAACGCGTACCCGCCTGCTGTCGAGGCCCAGTCGACGGTGGCCGGGCGGGGCCGGGCGGCGAGGAGGCTCAGGGCCAACCGGACACCGATCCCGGCCCCCACCGCGGCCGTGAACGCCAGGGCGGCCAGCAGGCCCCGACGGTCCCGTCCCCGCGGGTGGATCAGCGTCGCGAGCGCGAGCAGGGGCCAGACCACACGGGTCGAGCCGCCCTGGGTCGCTGCCCGGGCGATCCTCAGCGAGGTGGCGCCTCGGCGCTCGAGCACGACCCGGTGGAGCCAGGAGTCGATCCCCGGCACCCCGTGGCGCGTGACCGTCCACAGGACCGCGACACCCGCCAGCAGAACGACACAGGTGATGGCCGGCGCGACGGCCCGGTCGTCGTCGGCTATCCGCTCGCGTCCGTTCACCCGGTGAGGATGTCCGCCCCGGCGCGACCCACACGCTCCGGCGGCGGACTCCTACCCGACTCTTACCCGACGCCTGCCCGGGCCTTTACCCGGTCCCGGACGGCGGGACGGACGTCGGCACGTGATCATCACCAGCGGCGGTTACGGTGAGGGGCGGTCGCCCACCAGGGTCCCCGCCGGGACGTCGGACGTCGAACGTCGAACTCGAACGTCGCCGACCGTCGTCACCCGCCGACCTCCGAGGACCTCATGACCGAGCGCGACGCTGCGAGGACCGCGTCCGGGACCGTCCCGGGGGCGCCGTCCGGTGCCGTCCCGCGGTGCCGCCGTCCGAAGCACCCGTGATCGCGACGATGGATCCGGTGGCGCTCGGCCTGTCGGCCGGGGCCTCGGTGGTGTTCGCCGCGGCGAACAACCTGCAGCGCGGAGCCGCGTCGGCGGTCCCGGTGGAGGCCGGCGGGCCGTTCCGGCTGTTGCTGCGGCTGCTCAGGACGCCCCGCTGGCTGCTGGGTTCGACCCTCGCGCTCGCGGCGCTCGGGCTGCACGCCGTGGCCCTGGGCCGGGGCGGGGTGATCCTGGTGCAATCGGTGCTGGCCTCGGGGCTGGTCGTGGCCCTGGGCCTGGAAGCCCTGCGCGAGCGGAGGGCGTTGCGTCGGCGGGAGCTCGTCGGAGCGTGCGTCCTGGTCGCGGGGGTGGTCCTGGTCCTGGCCGTGGGCCGGCCCGCGGGCGGGCGCCCGATCGGGCTCGGGGTGCAGGCCGTCACCTTCGCGGCGCTCCTGCTCGTGGCGGTCACCGGGCTGCTCAACTCCTCCGGCCGGCGGCACCCGCACCGGGCGGCCGTCGTCATGGCCGCTGCCGCCGGCGGCTGCTTCGCCGTGGACGCGGTGTTCCTCAAGGGCGTGTCCAACTGGCTGGACGACCTGGACGCCCTGCCGGCCGTGACCTGCATGGCCGGTTTCGTGATCGCCTCGTTCCTGGGCAACCTGCTGGTGCAGCGCGCCTACCAGCGGGCTCCGCTCCGGGTCGCGCTGCCCGCGGTCACCGCCGCGGATCCCTTGGTGGCGTTCGTGATCGGGCGCGTGATCCTCGGCGAGACCCTCCGCAGCGGCCCCCTGGTGGTGATCGCCGTCATCGGGGGACTGGTCGGCATCGCGGCGGGGATCGTGCTCACCACCACCTCCTCGGGGCCACCCACCGAGCCGGACTCCTCGACGGACGGCCAGCCGTGAGGGACCGCGGGCGCCGTCGTGCTGCGACGCCACGACGCCGCGACGCCTGGCAGCTCGACCGGCCGGTCGAGCGGTCGAGCGCTCGCAAGCGTGGAGCCGGTCGAGGAGGGATCAGTCCGGCAGGTAGAGGCAGAAGGGGTGCCCGGCGGGGTCGAGGCACACGCGGACGTCGTCCTGCGCCTGGAAGGCGGCGGCCGTGGCACCGAGCGAGATCGCGTGGCGGAGCGCGCCGTCCAGATCGTCGACGGCGATCTCCAGGTGCAGCATCATCTGCTGGTCGCCCGCCTGGGCGGGCCACGTCGGCCGGCGGTAGTCGGGCTCGGGCTGGAAGGCGAGGCCGACCCCGCCGTCCGCGGGCTCGAGGACGACCCAGTCCGGCGACTCCTCCTGCACCGACAGTCCCAGCAGGTCGGCGTAGAAGGCGGCGAGCCGGCGCGGATCGGGACAGCTCACGTTCAGATGCGTCACTCGAAGAGACGGTGCGGTCACGTCGGGGGCCCCCCTCTGCCGGAACGGACGCCTGCCCCCTACCCGCCGCCGACCGCGTGAATCGTCACCTCCCTCGACGAGCCGCCGGACGTCGCACCGGGCTGCACGCCGTGCAGGTGGTGGCCGTCGGCAGGGCCTGCAGCCGTTCGGCCGGGATCCGCCGTCCGCACCCCGAGCAACGCCCGTAGTCCCCTCGGGCCAACCGGTCCTGCGCGTCCTGCAGGCGCGCCAACTGGTCGCGCGCCCGCTCCAGCGCGGCGACGGCGTGCGCGCGCTCCAGGGCCAGACCGATCCCCTCGGGATCGTGCTCGTCGTCGGTCGCGACGTCCTGACCGGCGCCGATGATCCGCCGGACGTCGTCCTCGGCCGCTGCCAGCCGGGTCACGACGGCGGCGCGCTCGGCCGTCAGCAGGGCACGTGCCGCCTGGTCCGACCCCGCACCCGCCGGCGGGCCGTCGGGCGGCGTCGACGCAGCCGGTCCGGAGGGCCGCTCGCTCATCCCGACATGGTGCCCCCTGGGGACGCCGGTCAGCGGGCGGGGGAGGTGAACTCGGGCTGGTCGAGCAGGCGGAGCCAGCTGCCGTCGGGCTGACGCCGGGCGACCTGGGCGCGAGCGCCGGCGCCGTCCGTGGGCGGGGTCGACGTGAGGGCGATGTCGCCGCTGATCAGCGTGGGCAGCGGCGGCTCCGGCTCGAACCGGGGACGGGCGACGAGCACCGTCTCCCACAACGCACGGATGGCCGCCCGGCCCACGGTCCGCTCGCCGGGCGGGTACGCCATCACGGCGTCCTCCTCGTACAGCGCGGCGACCCCGGCCGCGTCGCCGGCGTTGGACCGTTCGACGAACAGGCGCGTGATGTCCTCGGGCCGCATGGCCTTCTCGTACTCCGGCATCGGAATCCTCCTGATGATCGCATCGCATGGGATCGCCTCGGGCATCGCCTCGGCATCGGGTGCCCTCACCGCCCAGTCTCGCCATCCCGAGATCAGAAGTCCAACAGCTGGTTCTTCTCGAAGTTAGAATCAGCAGTCATGGAGCTGAGGCAGCTGGAGTACTTCGTCGCGGTGGCCGAGGAGCGCAGCTTCACCCGGGCGGCCGAGCGGGTGCACATCAGCCAGTCCGGGGTCAGCGCCCAGATCCGGCAGCTGGAACGCGAGCTCGGTGCCGAACTGCTCGACCGGTCCGCGCGCACGGTCACCCTGACCGTCGCGGGGAAGGCCGCGCTGGAGCACGCCCGGGCCGCGCTGGCCGCCGCCGGGGCGATGGGCCAGGCGGTCGGCGAGGTGAACGACCTGATCCGGGGCCGGGTCACCGTCGGCATGGTCGTCGGCTGCACGATCACCCCGCTGTTCGACGCCCTGGCCGCCTTCCACCGCGCGCACCCCGGGGTGGAGATCTCCTTGTTCGAGGACAGCTCCGACCGGCTCACCGAGGCCGTGCGCGCGGGCGCCGTCGACATGGCCCTGATCGGGACGGCGAGCCCCGTGCCGCAGGGGCTGGACGCGCTGACCATCATCAGCGAACGGCTCGTCGCGGCCGTGCCACCCGGCCATCCGTTGGCGCGACGGCGGCGGATCACGCTGCGCGACCTGGCCGCGCACCCGATCGTGTGCATGCCTCCGGGCACGGGCCTGCGAACGGTGTTCGACCAGGCCTGCGCCGTGCAGGGAGTCCAACCCGTGATCGCCTTGCAGGCCGGTGCCGCGGACGCCCTCGCGGACCTCGCCGGCCGCGGCCTCGCCGTCGCCGTCCTGACCGCTTCGATGGCCGCGCGGCACCGTGACCGGCTGACCTCGCTGACCATCGACGACGCCCCGGCGCCCGTCCTGCTCGCCCTGGTCTGGAAGCCCGCGCCCGCGCCAGCGGTGCGTGAACTGGTCCGGCACGGCCGACGGGCGTTCACCGCGCCCGACCTCGACGGCGCGGCCCCTCTCACGCGGGGGAGGCGTTGATCCGGGCCGCGAGGTCGACAGGCAGCTGGTAGGGGCGCTCGGCGGGCAGCAGCCGGGCGGCGGCGTCGGGATCGTCGCCGCCCACCGTCGTCCGGACCTGGGCCGCCAGGGCGGTGACGTCGGTGAGCCGGACCAGCCACTCGTCCACGTAGCGGTCCACGGCCGGTCCGGACAGGCCCAGTTGCAGTGACCGGTACGGCAGCGGCTCGAGCCGGACCGACCGTTCCGGGTCCCACTGCACCCGGACGGGACTGTCCCGCAACTGCTCGGACCAGTGGCTGCGGTCACGGTGCCGGGGCGGGTCGTAGTGGGACAGGCACGCGTGGCCCAGGGCCCACTCGAACCCGTCGCGGGTCAGCTCGACGGCGAGGACGTGCTCCTGGTCGGGCTTGGTGGCCCACCCGCAGCGGTACATCATCCACAGGAACGACGGCTTGACCCAGGTCATCCGCTCCCGCTTGAACGGCGGCACGAACCGACCTGCCCGCAGCGCCGGCTGCGCGATCTGCGCCGGGTAGGCCTGGTAGACGGTGACCGTCTGGTCGGTGAAGGCGGCCCGGACCTGCCGCACGGGAACTGGCACAGGCCGACCATCGCGGATCGCCCGAGGGTGCGCCATCGATTTCATGGTTGACTCCTGCCCCGGACGGCCACCGTCGAGGAGTGCCGCCGCCCCGGGAGCCGTCGAGGAGCGAGCCGTGCCGTCCGCAGGGAGACGCTGATGGTCGCGTACTACGTGATCATGGGACTCATGGCCCTGGTCGTACTCGGCTTCGCACTGCTGGGGCCGATCTTCGCGCTGCGGTACCGCGAGCTGTGGTCGCGGACCGGCCTGCGCCGGACCCGGGGAACGCCACGCTGGTGACCCTCGCGGCGGTCGGCGGGGCGGTGACCGTGGGACTCGGCGGCCTGCTCCTCCAGCTCGCCGGGGCCTCGCTGTCGTACAGCGACGCCGACAGGCTGCCCGACGACGTCTGGCTCAGGATCTGGATCGGGGCCGGGGCGCCGGTCCTCGTCGTGGTCATCGCGTTGGTCCTGGCCCGGGCGTGCCGTCGCACCGGACGACGTTCGTGCTCGCCCTGGTCAGCCCGCTGCTGCCCCTCCCCCTGTGGTTCCTCGGAGCGGTCCTGTCGAACGTGATCCACAACAGGTGAGGTGACGGCGACGCAGGTCGTCGGCGCCGGTTCGCGGCGCCCGGCCGGCACGCCGGACGCCGGACGCCGCGACCGTGCACGTCAGGTCGGGGCGGTGACGGACGAGCCCAGGTGCCGGGCGAAGAACCGCACCGCGCTGTCGGCCTCGAACCGGGGCAGGTCCTGGTGCCTGCCCGCATTGGCGTGCAACGTCTTCTCCGTCGAGGCGAAGGCGTCGAACAGCGCGAGACCGGCCTGGCGTGGGATGTGCTCGTCGTCCCACTGCAGGTCGAACTCGATCGGGATGGTGATCGTCCTGGCGGTCCCGGCCAGGACGTCGGGCCAGTGCTGGCCGAGGACCGCCGCCGTGATCCGCGGTTCGGCCGCCAGCAGGGGCACGCCGATCGCGGTGCCCAGGTTGAGGCCGAAGTACCCGACCGGCCCGCAGGTGCCGATCTCCGGCAGTTCCTGGAGCGCATCCAGCGTCGCCCGCCACTCGGGCACGGCCAGCTCTGCCAGGTACGCGTTGTAGCGGACGACGATCGGGCCCTCCGGCTCGCCCGCGGCCCTCGCCCGGAACAGGTCGGCGATCTCCTGGTCGTCGTGCGCCGTGCGCGGCCGGTCGCCGTGACCGGGCGCGTCGACGGCGGCGACGTGGAAGCCGCAGCCGCTCACCAGGCGCCGGGCGCGCCCGGACACGGACTGATGCTTCTTGTGGCTGCCGCCGCCGTGGCCGAGCAGCACCAGGGGGGCGCGATCGGCACCCTCGACGGGCGACCAGAGAACTCCGGGGACGTCGCCGACGGCGAAGTCGCGTTCGACCATACCGTTCGAGGACGAGCCGGTGGTGAGGTGCAGGAAGGACATCGGTGTTTCCCTTCGGGAGTGCCTGGCGGTCGAGGCGCTCCCGGCGACACCTACGTCAATCGCCGGCCGTGACGGCAAGGGGGAGCACCCACGTCGATCCAGCGTTCATGGGTCTCACCTCCTCGGGCGGGGTCACGGTCGCGGGAAAGCTACCAGCCCGATCAGCAGCTCTCCATCCGTTATCGGCGCCGCGTGAGCACGCCTGCGCAGCGGCTCACACCATGGGAGGCAGGGGCTCTCCGGTCTCGACGACGGTCTTGAGGCTGCTCAGGATGTAGGACCAGCCCCTGACGCTGCCGGCCGTCCGGGGCGACCGCTCGAGGCGGTCGTGGATGAGCGTGAGCCCGCAGAACCCTCCTGGCTGGTCGGTGATCTCCCAGGTCACGCGGCTCTCGGGTTCCGCGGCGAGCGCCGGGTCGTAGAGGCTGCGCCAGGTGTGCACAAGGCGCCGGGGCGGGTCGCACTCCAGGATCGTGTGGTCGCCCCAGACCTGGCTGCCGTCGGGGGACAGGCTGCGCAGGGTGGAGCCGACCTCGTACGTGGACTCGACCCGGGCGCCGTGGAAGAACTTGGCCACGATCCGGGGGTTGGTGATGGCGTCCCAGAGCTGCTCGGGGGTCGCCCTGATGTACAGCTGGTAGACCTGGGTGGTCGTGGCGGGCGTCGTGGCGGGTGTCGTGGTCGGTCCGCTGGTGGTCATCTCTCTCCCTCGATGTCGTTCTTGAGCTCGAGCAGCGCCCCCGTCAACCCGTGCGCGTACTTGCCCATCCAGCGCTCGTAGATCAGGCGGATGGGCACCGGGTTGAGGTGGTGGTGCTTGTGGCGTCCCTGCTTGCGCGTGACGACGAGCCCGGCGCCTTCCAGGACGGTCAGGTGACGCATGACCCCGAACCTGGTCAGCTCCGGTACCTCGGCCTCCAGCTCGCCGAGCGTCAGACCGTCGTGCTCGAACAGCCGGTCGAGGAGGCGTCGGCGGGTCGGGTCGGCCAAGGCCTTGAACACCTTGTCGTCGTCCACCGCACCGACGGTAGGTGCCTATCGAGTCACGTGTCAAGATAGTCACCTGTTGGAGGCGGCGGCCACGGCACGACGGCTGCGGGAACGCCCAGAGAATGCTGGGAATGCGCTGGGACCTCTGGCGCCGCCCGCCCGGGCGCCGTCACCCTGCCGTCATGACGGCGACGAAGTCATCGCAGCGCGGCACGGCCGGTGTCACGACCGGCGCGCGCCTGCGGTCCGATCCCCGCTGGCAGGCCAGCGGCTGGGTGCTGCTGCCCCTGCGGCTCTATCTGGGGATCACGTTCCTGTACGCGGGTGTGTCCAAGCTGCTGGACGAGCACTACCTCGACGCCTCCTCGCCGCTGGGCGTGCACTCCCAGATGCTGCGCGCGGCAGCGACGTCGCCCATCGGCGGGCTGGTCTCGTTCGGCGCCGACCATGCCACGCTCACGGGCCTGCTGATCGCCTTCGGCGAGATCGCCGTCGCCCTGGGCACGCTGCTCGGACTGCTGCCGCGCCTGGCGGCGGCCGGCGGCGCCCTGCTGGCCCTGAGCTTCTTCCTGACCGTGAGCTGGACGACGAGCCCCTACTACTACGGCGCCGACATCGGCGTCGTGTTCGCCTGGCTCCCGATGGCCCTCGCCGGGGACGGCGGCCTGTTCTCGCTGAACGCGACGTTCCACGCGCAGGCACGCCGACGGCTCGACCTGCCCCCGCAACCGACGCTGCGCGAGTCGCGGCTGGTGCGCAATGAGGTGCGGCGTCGCACCGTCCTGCGGGAGGGCCTGGTCGCCGGGCTCGTCGGGACGGTCACGGTCGGGGTGGGAACGCTGGTGGCGCTGGCCCGCCGTCCGTCGGGCGGCCAGGCCGGGGCGTCGTCCGCGTCGGTCTCCCCGACGGCCGCCTCGACGGCCTCTCCGTCGGCCTCCCCGACCGGCTCCCCGACGTCGTCCTCGTCGCCGTCCGGGTCGGCGGCCGGCGGTGCGACGGTGATCGCGCAGGCGGCGAGCGTGGCGGTGGGCTCGTCGACGTCCTTCACCGCCGCCGGGGGACACCAGGCCTACCTGCTCCACCCGGCCGCGGACACGTTCGTGGCCTTCGACGCGACGTGCACCCACCAGGGCTGCCCGGTCTCGTTCGTCGGGCCCGGTTTCCGGTGCCCGTGCCACGGCGCGACCTACGACGCGCAGGGCCAGGTCACCGGCGGTCCCGCCACGAAGCCGTTAACGAAGATCCCGGTGACGGTGGTCGACGGGAAGGTCACCACGACCTGACCGGGCGGGAGGCAGGACCACCTGGCGACCAGGGCCTCTCGCACTGGTCTCCTCCCGGGTCGACGGCGGTAGTCTCACCGGACCGGGTTGCCGTCGGGTTGCAGCCGGGGCGAGCGCCTACGTAGTGGGGACGGCGTGGACTTCGGGATCCTGGGTCCGCTCGAGGTGACCCTCGACGGTGCCCGGACGGCGCTCGGGGGGTCGAAGCCGCGCGCCCTGCTGGCGGCGCTGCTGCTGCACCGCAACCACGTCGTCTCGACCGACCGGCTGGTCGACCTGCTCTGGCCGCTCCGACCGCCGGCCGACGCCGTCGCCGGGCTACGCACCTACGTCTCCCGCCTGCGACCTGCCCTGGGTGACGTCGCGGGCGGGCCGAGGCTGCGGTTCCAGGCGCCGGGCTACCGGCTCCTGGTGGCGGACGACGAGCTGGACGCATCGCGTTTCGAGCGGCTCGTCGCCCGGTCCCGACAGGACGCGGAGGCCGGCGACGACGAGGGCGTCGTGCGGGTGCTGGACGGCGCGCTGGCGCTGTGGCGGGGCCCTGTGCTGGCCGACCTCGACGTCGACGCCCTGGACGCGCGGGCCGAGGTCACCCGGCTGGAGGAGCTGAAGCTGGCGGCGATCGAGCAACGCGCCCGGTCGCTGCTGCACCAGGGTGGCGGGAGCGGGCTGACCGCCGACCTGGAGGCCCTGGTGAGCCGGTTCCCGCAGCGGGAGGGGCTGACGGTGCTGCTCATGCGGTGCCTGTACCTCGCCGGTCGGCAGGCGGAGGCGCTGCAGGTGTACCAGCAGCTGCGCCGGTTCCTGGTGGACCAGTTGGGCGTCGAGCCGTCCGAGCAGACCCGGCGTGCCCACCGGCAGGTGCTCGAGCAGGACCCGGCGCTGCTGCAGGTACGAACCGCGCCCACGACCAACCTGCCGCGGCGGGGCACCAGCTTCGTCGGCCGGGGCGAGGAGGTCGCCCGGGTGACGGCCGCGCTGCGGGCTGCCTCGCTCGTCACGATCACCGGGGTGGGCGGGGTGGGCAAGTCGCGCGTGGCGGAGGAGGTCGCCCGCCGCGAACTGGCGCGCTTCCCCGACGGCGCGTGGTGGTGCGAGCTCGCCACACTTGCCGACGGCACCCCGGTGGGCCACTCGGTGTCGGCCGCGTTGCGCATCCGCGACCGGCCCGGGCTCACCATCGAGCAGACCGTGATCGAGTACCTGCGCCGACGGCACCTGCTGCTGGTGCTGGACAACTGCGAGCACGTGCTGAACGAGGCCGCCGGGCTCGCCCGCAAGCTGGTCACCCGGTGTCCCGGCGTGGTCGTCCTGGCGACGAGCCGGGAGGTGCTGGCCGTCGACGGGGAGCAGGTGTGGCCGCTGCCGCCGTTGCCGATGCAGGAAGCCTCCCGGCTGTTCGTCGACCGGGCCAGGGCGAGTCGGCCGGACTTCACGGTGGACCCGGCCGCCGACGTCGCAGTGACCGAGATCTGCCGCCGGCTGGACGGGTTGCCGCTGGCCATCGAACTGGCCGCGGCCCGGATGCGGGTCATGAGTCCGGCGGAGGTCGCCGCACGGCTGGGCCGGGCGCCCCTGCTGGACGGCGGCAGGCGTCGTGACCTGCCCCGGCACCAGAGCCTCACCGCGGCCATCGACTGGTCCTACCGGTTGCTGTCGGAGCCCGAGCAGCGCCTGTTCGCCCGGTGCTCGGTGTTCACCGGCGACGCCGACCTGGCTGCGGTGCACGCCGTCTGCGGCCGTGAGGGGGCCGACGAGGGGGAGACCCTCGATCTGATCGGCGCCCTGGCGGACAAGTCCCTCCTCACCGCCACGCACCGCCCCGGCGGCACCCGGTACCGGATGCTGGAGACCTTGCGGGCCTACGGTCGGGAGCAGTTGCCCGACGACCCGGCCCTGGCCCGCCGGCATGCCCGCTACTACGTCGCCGTGGCCGAGCGGGCCGCCCGAGGCGTCCAGGGACCGGACGAGCGGGCCTGGGTCGAGCGGACGGGACCGGACTACGACAACCTGCGGACCGCCTTCGAGCGCGTCATGCTCGACCGGGACGTGGACCTCGCCCTGCGGCTGGCGGCGTCGTTGCCCGAGGTCTCCCAGATCCGGATCGGCTACGAGGCGGCCGACTGGGCGGAGCGGGCCCTGGCGCTCGCACAGGACCTGGCCCGCACCGATCACCCGCAGTTCCCGGCCGCCGTCGGCGCCGCCGCCCGCGGGGCCTGGAACCGCGGCGACTTCACCCGGGCGCGCACCCTCGCCGCGTTGGCCGAGGGCCGGACGCCGCCGCCCGGGACCGCCCGCACCGGGTACCCGGCCGACGTGCTGGCGGACGTCGCGCTGTACGAGGGCGCCGTCGCCGAGGCGTTGCGGCACCATCTCGGTCAGGTCGAGCAGGCCCGCGCCGACGGCGACCTGCTCCGCCTGGTCTGGACCCTCTACTACGTGGCCGTCTGCCACGCGGTGCGGCGCGAGCCCGGCGCCGGCCGGGCGGCCGCCGAGGAGTGTTTCGTCGTCGCCGAGTCGACCGCCAACCCGACGGCTCGCTCGATGGGCCACTACGCCCTGGGCCTGGTGGTCAAGAAGTCCGAGCCGGCCCGTGCGCTGGAGCTGTTCGAGCAGGCCGCCGCCCTGGCGATGTCCGTCGGCAACTTCTGGTGGCAGGGGATCGCGCTGATGGAGGCGGCCGCCACCCGAGGCGTGCACGGCGACGAACGGTCGGCGGCGGGGGAGTTCAGGCACGTCCTGGACCACTGGGACCGGGTGGGCGACCACACCCAGCAGTGGCTCGACCTGCGCTACGTGGTCCGCCTCCTGACGCGACTGGGCGCCGACCAGGACGCCCTCGCGCTGCACCACTGCCTGATCGCGTCCGACAAGCCGTCGCCGCTGTCCCCGCAGCGGGCTGCCCACCTGGCCGACGGGGACGGCGGGCCGCTCCACCGGGCCGCCGCCGACCGGGGGGCCCGGCTGACGCTGGCCGAGGCGGTGCAACTGGCCCAGGCGGCCCTGCGTCGTGCGGGCTGATCCGGTGCAACGTCCGTGCATGCCGGCTGCAACGCCTCCGACCGACGCTGGGCGGGCACCGGCCGGACCGCGGTCGCAGCATCGAAGGAGAACGTCGTGCCACTGATCAACGTGAAGATCATCGAGGGGGTCTTCGACGGCGAGCAAAAGCAACAGATCGTCCGCTCGCTGACCGAGGCCATGGTGGCCATCGAGGGGGAGAACATGCGCCAGGTCACCTGGTGCGTCGTCGAGGAGGTGGCCAGCGGCGACTGGGGGATCGGCGGGCAACCGCTGACCACCGCCGACGTCAGGGCGCTGGCCGCCGGAGCCGGCGTGGGTTGATCCGAGGTGGGGAGGTCGGGCGAGCCGGCTGCACGCGCCGGCTCCCCCTACCCGTCACCCGAGGTGGAACCGGGCGGTGGCGGGGGCGACGGCGGCTGCGCAGCCGAGCGGCGTCAGGCGCAGCAGGTCCTCGACGGTTCGCAGGGTCGTGCAGTGGGTCTGCGGGGTGGGGTCCTGGATCCGGGTGGTGGTCGGTGAGATCACCAGCGTCGGGATGTGGTTGTCGGTCTTCGACGAGCTCTCGTCCCAGGTGATGATCACTGTCAGGCGACCGGCGCGGTAGTCGGGTCCGGCCATCACGACCGGCAGCCATTGGTGCAGCCAGTCGTCCCCCCGACGGATCAGCTGGTCCTCCGGACAGCCATGGCCCCCGTGCATGTCGTTGCAGGCGTCCGGGACGACGAACGACAACGTGGGCAGCTCCGTGTCGACGTCCCGCTGGAGGTTGCCCGAGGTCGGCGTGCCCAGCGGGACGTCCCAGGTGGCGCAGCGCGCGCGCTCCTGGGTGAAGTACGTCGCCGGATTGTGCTTGACCAGATACGTGCCCGTGGTGTCGAGGGTGCAGTTCGCGGGCATGGACTGGGCGTAGACGCGCCACTGGCGCCCGGAGTCGGCGATCTGCTGGAACACGCTGCTGCCGGACAACGGGTGGCTGCCGGGCGGGTCGTCGTCGCAGATGCCGTGATCACTTCCGCTGGTCAGGAGGATGTAGGCGGCCAGCGACGGGCACCTGGCCGGGTACCCGGCGTCGTAGGAGCTGGCGGAGCCGTAACGCCGGGCCAGCTCGGTCAGGTAGGGCGCCTCGGAGGATCCGACGATGTCCTGGTAGGCCTTGTTCTCCTCCATGATCATGAGCACCTTGCGACCCCCGGCCGGGCTGCCGTTCGAGCTGCTCGACGCGACCGCCGGGCCGGACGACGACGCGGACGGCGACGCGGACGACGACGGCGCCGCGGACGACGACTCGGCAGCGGGCGCGCCCGTGGACGCCGGGCTCGGCGCATCCTGGCCCGAGGCGCACCCGGTCGCCAGCATCGACACCGCAAGCACCGCCACGCCGAGGGGTACGCGGCGACGCCGGCCGGTCACGGGCTCGGCCGGCGTCGTCCGCAGGGGCCCCCGGAACACCCTTTCGCGCATGGATGCACCGTTCCACGACCCTGGTTAAGCCCGACCCATCGCGCGGGCAGGCGCCGGGTGTTCAGCCCGGTGGGTGGGTGGGCGTCGACGCTGCTGTCCGTCGTCCGTCGTCCGTCGTCCGCTGGGCGCAGGCGACCTGCACCGACGTGACGGACGCCGCGATACCCGGCGATCCCGGAACGGCGGGCTCCTGTACCGGCTCCAGTACCGGGCCGACAGCCCTGCGGGTCCTGCGCCGCTAGGCGGATGGTTCAGGGGCGGATCCCTCCGGCTGCGCTCCGGTGAGGGGCTCGAGCACCGCGGCGGTCTCCCTCCGGCCCAGGTGCCGGGCCCAGTCCAGCGGGGTCGCGTCGAAACGCCGGTCGCGAAGGTCGGGATCGGCGCCCAGGTCCAGGAGCCGACGGGTCAGGGCGACGTCGCCGTTGCCGGCGCTCTGGTGCAGCGCGGTCTCCCAGGGCTCCTCGACGGGTGCATCACCCCGTCCGTACCCGTTGACGGGGAAGCCGAGCTCCGCCAGGAGCGTCACCGTCTCGGTCGTGGACCGGGCGGCGGCCCACACCATGAGCCCGGGGCGCGCACGGCGGGCGTGCTCCACGACGCCGTCGTGCTCGGCACGGAGACGCTGCACCGCGGACCGGTCGGCGTGGAACGCCGCGGCGATCAGCTCCCGCACCGGGTCGGGGGCCGGCGGGGTCGCCCCGCAGGCGATGAGGTGGTCGGCGATCTCGCTGTCCCCGTTGAGCAGGGCGAGCTCGACGGGGGTACGGCCGTCGCCGGGACTCCACGCCGGCCCGTCGCCCTCGAACGGCGAACGGACGTCGACGCCGTGCTCGGCCAGCAGCCGCACCCGGTCGGGTTGGTGGTGCTCGACGGCCCAACGCAGCTGGGTCCTCAGCAGCCGTGCGGGCGGGTCCAGGTCGGGGATCCGGGCTCGCCACGTGCCGCCGGCGCCGATGCCGAGACCGTGGTCGAACAGCAGCTCGAGGTGGGAGTCGTCGGGTGCGAACATCCGGTTGTACAGCGTCTGGCCGTCGTGCGGGTCGGCGCCGGCATCGAGCAGGAGGCGGCCCAGCGCCCGCCAGTGCGGGTGGCACGGTTGGCGCCGCGGGCCCAGCTCGCCGTGCCCGAACACGCCGGTCAGGACCGTGAACGGCGACGGCAGGGCGTCGAAGAGGTACCCCTCGTCGGGGTCGGCGCCGGCGGCGAGCAGGCGTCGGGCGATCGCCAGGACGGGTTCGGCCGGCACGGCCGGGTCGAACCGCGAGTAGGCGAGGTAGAACAGGGGACGCCACCGGAACGGCCCGCCCCGCTCGACAGCCCGCTCCGGTCGTTCGGCGACCAGCCGCTCGACGTCGTCCGACCGGGCGGCGGCTGCGGCGGCCCAGATGTTCCCGGCCGTGAGCTCGGGACGTCGGGCCAGCAGGCGCCGGGCCTGCGCCCAGCGCTCCGGCCCGTCCTGGCGGCCGTACGTCAGGCAGGCCAGCCGGCAGAACTCGTCCGCCGGGTCGGCCGCCGGCACGTCGGCGAGCCCGGTGTCCCAGCCGTGTTCGGCGACCGTGGCCACGTAGCGTCTCAGGCGCGGCCAGCTGGCGAAGCCGTACTCGCGCGCGACGACGAACTGGGCGACGGCCAGCGGAAGGCGCTCGACGCCGTCGCGCACCGCGTCGGGACGGTGGTCGGCCACCCGCGCCACCGCCTCGGCGCCGCCCGCCCGGGCGGATCGCTGCAGGGTGCGGGCCTGCCGGCGGAAGCTGTCGAGGTCCGGTCGGTCGGGCATGCCGTGGGTCGGCACAGTGGTCTCCTCTCGCGCGCCTGATGTCCGCAGGGTCAGGCCGAAAGGAGAGCGACGGGTGACGAAGGTTCACCGTTCCAGGTGGGCTGAGCCCGTTCCCGCGGACCGGTGGCTCCCTGGCAGCCGGCACCAGCGTAGTACCTGGCCGGGCGATCATCACCTGCGTCGGCGGCGACGCCGAACCCGCCACGGTGGGTCGCCGTGCTACCTTCCGCGAGCCGGTCGGCGCGGAGGCCGTCAGCGGGCTCGGTCACGGCGGCCAGGGTGGAATGGCGAGGATCTCGTGCACGGCAACACTGATGTGATGCCCACGAACGTTCTGGTGTCCGGCGCGTCCGGTTTCATCGGCTCCCGGCTCTGCACCGAACTGGTGGCACGTGGCTATGCCGTGCGGGCCATGACGCGCAACCCCGGCGGCTATGACGGCGCCGGCGAGCCGGTGTTCGGCGACGTCGCCGACGAGGACAGCCTGCGTGCGGCGCTCCAGGGCGTGGAGGCGGCGTACTACCTGGTGCACGCGCTGGAGTCGCACGACTTCGAGAACAAGGACGCCGACGCCGCCATCAACTTCGGCGGGGCGGCCGCCGACGTCGGCGTGGATCGCCTGATCTACCTCGGCGGCCTCGGCGTGGACGACGGTCAGCTGTCGCCGCACCTCGCCTCGCGCCGCCAGGTGGAACAGCTGCTGCCGTTGGCCGGGGTGCCCGTGACGGTGCTGCGGGCGGCGGTCGTCGTCGGCCACGGCGGCATCTCGTGGGAGCTCACCCGCCAGCTCGTCGACCACCTGCCCGCGATGGTCACGCCCCACTGGGTCAACACCCGGACCCAGCCGATCGCGCTGCCGGACGTGATCCGGTACCTCGTCGGCGTCCTGGAGTCGCCCGCGGCCCGAGGCAGGACCTTCGACGTCGGGGGCCCGGAGGTGTTGAGCTACCTGGACATGATGCAACGCGCTGCCGCCGTCATGGGCAAGCGGCTGCCGAACGTGAGCGTCCCGCTGCTGACCCCCGGCCTGTCCTCGCGGTGGCTGTCGCTGGTGACCGACGTCGACACCGAGACCGCGCGCAACCTCATCGACTCGATGGTCAACGAGGTCGTCGTCTCGGACCGTTCGATCGAGGAGATCGTCCCCGGTCCGACGCTGGGGTACGACGACGCCGTCCGGCTCGCCCTGGACGAGCGCGAGAAGAGCGGGGCCACCCCGGATCCGGCCACCGCGTGAGGGCGTGGGTCACCGGCGTCCGGCGGGCGCTGCGGGAGTCGTACGTCGACCCCGTCCCGCGCGACCACACCGAGACCGACGAGGCCTTCCGTCGGCGACGTGTGATCGTCGCCGTCGCGCTCGTGCTCGGGGCGGTACTGCTCGGGTTCTCCCTGGCCGTACGGCCGGGTGACGTCGTGTTCTACCCGCTGACGCTGCTGGTCGCGTCGGTCTGGACGGTCGGCGGACTGCTGTCGGGCCGGCTGCACCTGGGGTACCTCCCGGTCCGGGGGACGCTGCGCCGGCCGGCGCTCAACGGGCTGCTCACCGGGCTGACGGCAGGACTGGTCTTCATCGTCGGAAGCCTCGTCGTGCGGACGCTGCCGCCGTTGCACCGGGAGGTGGAACACGTCCTGGCGCACGCCCGGTACGGCTCGCTCGGCCTGGTCGCCGTGGTCACCCTGCTCAACGGCGTCGCGGAGGAGATCTTCTTCCGTGGTGGGCTCTACGCGGCCGTCGGACGGCGCCACGCGGTTGTCGTCTCGACGTTCGTCTACGCCCTGGCGACCGTGGCCACGTTCAATCCCATGCTCATCTTCGCGGCGTTCACCCTGGGCGCCGTGCTGGCGCTCCAGCGGCGAGCCAGTGGCGGCATCCTCGCCCCGGTGATCACCCACCTCACCTGGTCGACCATGATGCTGTTCCTGCTGCCGCCCCTGTTCGGCTGAGCCCGGGACCGGCTACAGCTTCTCGCAGGCGATCCCGTCGTGGTCACGGTCCAGGTGGGCATTGCGCTGGTAGAGCGCGAGATTCACGCCGAAGGTGGTCACGGGCTTCTTGCCTGCGGCGGTCTTGTCCTTGGCGCCCGGTTTCCCCACGCCGTGCTTGTACGCCTTGTTCAGCAGCGTGCAGTTCTTGTAGCGCACCGGGGGCTTCGTGGCCGCCTCGGCCGCCGGCCCGGTGACCAGGACCGACACAACGGCCAGGACGACCGGTGCGGCAAGGGCTCGTATCTTCACGCTGGCTCCTCCTCGAGCAGATGCGAAAGGACGCTACCTCGCTCGAGGCGCCCCGGTCGCGGGAATGTCCGAATCGCAGCGGAAAAGCCGCTGCGCGTATTCTTGGGCGTCCTGCAGCGGTGCCGGACCGAGGGTCCGAGGTTCGGGATCATCCGTCGCCGTCCCGGCGTTCTCCCGGCAGGCCGGCGTCCGTCAGGTGGTGGGGTCCTCACACCTCCTCGGCGAGGTGGTCGAGCACCGCCTGCATCCGGTCGTCCGACGTCCAGTCCTGGCCCGGTGGGGGCTGCCGGCCCCAGGGCATGTCCCGCCGGTACACCTCGACGGTGTCCCGCGTGCCATCCTCGCGCAGGACCGGGTACGTCGTGCCGATGTCGTACTCGGCGACCACTTCCAGGATGCAGTCCTGCAGGACCCGGAAGCCGTGCCATTGCCCCGCCGCCACGGTGACCAGGTCGCCCGGCCCGCAGACGCGGCGGTCGTCCCCGCACCGGACGAGGAGCCGGCCGCTGACGATCCGCAGCACCTCGTCGCCGGCGTGGCAGTGCACCGGACCGGGGTGGCCTGCCCGCAGGCGGCCGGAGGTCACGAACAGGGCCCGCAGTCCCTGGTCGCGACCCGCGACGTCGGCCACGACCGCGCCGCCCGCTCGGGGTGCCCGGACGGCGGGTCCGGCGGACCATGAAGAGGTGGCCCACTACGCACTCAACCAGGACGCCGTCGACCACCTGGCCGGGCTGATCGACGCGCACCAGTACGTCCTCGACAGCGACTGGGGCGCCGTCCAGCCGAAGGCCGACGCGCAGAACGCCTACCTCGAGCGCCACTCCTGGCAGGACTACGCCCGGTGGCACCTCGGCCTCACCGAGGGCGCCGCCGACGAGACCAAGGCCCGGTACGCGTTCGTGGCCGGAGACCTGCGGCGGGTCCACCGCTCGGCGCTGATCGCCTGCGTCTACCGGGCCTCGGAGTGGCGGCACAAGGACGTCGAGCTCGCCGCCCACGAGCTCCTGCAGCGGCTCGACGCCACGGCCTCCTGATCGGCGCCCGGCCCCAGGCTCCGGGCCGCCGTGACGGGTGACGCGTCCAGCCTCGATGATGTCGCTGTGGACGGGACCGACGGCAAGGTGGGGTACCGGCGTTCGGCCGGATCGGCGCGCGGTGAGGCGCGCCGGCAGGAGCTGCTCGACCTGGTGAGCGTGGATCTGGCGGCCAACGGCCTGACCGACTTCTCGCTGCGCCGGGCTGCTCGAGCCGCAGGCACCACGCACAAGGTGCTGCTGTACTACTTCGATGGCGCCGACGACCTGCTCGCCCAGGCCGTGCAGCGGTTGCGGCAGCGTCGGATCTCCGGCGGCCTCGCCGCCGCGTCTGCGGCGGGGGTCGACGCAGCGGGGGTCGAGGTAGCGGGGGCCGCGGACGGTTTCGGCGGGGCGTCGGGCGCGGGGTCCGGGGCGGGGACCCTGGCCGCGAGGGTGGCCGCGCTGTGGCCGGTGCTGTCCCAGAGCGAGGAGTCCGCCGTCCTCGATCAGGCCATCGGCCTGGCGATCTACGATCCGCTGCACTTCGCCGCTCTCGGCCGGGAGGCGTCCCAGCAGTACCTGCCGTCGCTGCTGTCGCTGTGCCCGCCGCACTGGTCCGGGCCGCGCAAGCTGGAGGTGAGCCAGCTGATCCTGGCCACCCTGCGCGGCTTCCTGCTGGACCTGCGCACCAGCGGTGACCTGGACGGCGTCCAGGCGGGTCTGCGCGCGCTGCTGCGTGCCCTGGACCGCGAGGAGGCCCAGGAGTAGGCCTGGACACAATGTGAACCGCGTGGTTCGCTTTGCGGGAGGGCGGTGTCCGGCGGGACGCCGTCCGTGAGCAGACGCCGTCCACCGGGGGTCCCCATGTCCAGCGCGAGGCACCGCACCGAGGTGCGTTTCACCAGTGCGGGCGACGAGTGCGTCGCCTGGCACCACGCCGGCAGCAACGGTGCGTGCGTGGTGATGGCGGGCGGCTTCGCGATGCCCAAGGAACCGGCGACCGACCGGTTCGCGGTGCGCTTCCACGACGAGGGGTTCTCCGTGCTCGCCTTCGACTTCCGCCGGCTGGGCGGCAGCAGGGGGCAGCCCCGCCAGGTGGTGCGGATCCGGGACCAGCTCCAGGACTGGCAGTCGGCGATCGCCTTCGCCCGCGTCCTGCCCGAGGTGTCGCCCGACCGGCTGGCGCTGTGGGCCTTCTCGGCCACCGGTGGGCAGGTGCTCGACGTCGCGGCCCGTACCCCTGGCCTGGCCGCCGTGATCGCCCAGACCCCGGCCGTCGACGGGGCGGCCGCCACCCGCAACGCGGCGCGGTACCAGAGCGGGGCGGCGTTGCTGCGCCTCACCGCCCGCGGGCTGGGCGATGCCCTCGGCTCGGTGGTGGGGCGGTCGCCGCTGCTGGTGCCCCTGTCCGGTCCGCGGGGCACCGTCGCCGTCCTGACCACCCCGGACGCCGTGGACGGCGACCGGGCACTGGACGCGGACCGCTACCCGGACTGGCGCCAGGTGGTCGCGGCCCGCTCCGCGCTGCGGCTCGGCGCCTATCGGCCGGCGGGAGCGGCGGCCAGGGTGCGGTGCCCGCTCCTGGTCGTGGTCGCCGACCAGGACCGGACGGCGCCCGCCGCTCCGGCCGTCGCGGCCGCACGTCGCGCTCCGCGTGCCGAGGTCGTCCACGTTCCCGGTGGGCACTACGCGCCGTTCCTGGCGGCGCACGAGCAGGTGGTCGCGGCCGAGGTCGCGTTCCTGCGGCGTCACCTGCTGGGACCTGCCTGACCCGACCGCCGGGCGGCCGGGTCAGCGGGACCGGCGGCGCGGCCTGCCGTGGCGACGTGCGAAGGCCCGCACGGCCAGACGTTCGCGCACCGACAGCACGAGCGGGACCGCGGCCAGGACCACCAGGACGCCGCCGACGCAGATGACGAACGCGGGCGCGAACGCGCCCTTCTGCGTGGTCACGACGACCTGGCCAGCGGGGCCGCTGCGGACCCACAGAAGTCCCAGGCCGATCAGGCCGAACCCCATGAGAGCCAGCAGGCCGACACCCAGCAGCGACGTCCGGTCCCGCCTCGCCATGTGACGCCCCTTCCCGCCGGCGTGCAGCTCGTGAGCACGACCGCACGAACGGACGCGGCGCGCCGCGTCCCGGTTCCGGGACGGCGGATGCCTGCCCCTGTGCCTACTCCTGCCGCGGACGCGTCCTGCGCCCGTCGGCGAGCAGTTGCACGACGACGGCGATCCGCTCGGCGCGTCGGCCGGGGTTGCGTCGGGTGGCATCGATCCAAGTCAGGTAGCCCTTGCGGTAGAACTGCGCCAGCGAGTCGAAGAACTCGCCGGCGGTCGGGTTCGCGTCCAGCGCCGTCGCCAGGTCCGCGGGAAGTTCGGACCGCTGGGGTCCTTCCGGCGCGAGTTCGACGGTGACCGCGTCGCCGGCGTCCAGCCCGCCGTCCCGGCGCCAGGCCGGGCCCAGGAGCAGACCTCGCTGCCCGGACACGGTCTCGATCACTCCGCGGAACCGGATGCCGTTCACCGTGCCCGCCACGTGATGGCGCGACCTGGCGCCCCAGACGGCGTCCGGGTCGAAGGGCACCGGCAGGAGCACGCGGTCGCGGGCGAGGAGCACCAGGCTCGTCGTGAAGGTCATGGCCTGCATGCCGCCAGCGTCCCAGAGGCGACCCGTCCCGTGCGCCCGGGACCGTTCCCGGTGCCCGTCGGCGGCTAGCGCCGTCGGTGCGGCCTCGGCCCGCTCGAGCCGTGGGAGTACCAGACCGCACCCGGTGGGCCCGGACGGACGCCGGACTCGGTCGGCCCCACGTCGCCGGCTGGCAGGGTCGTCGGGTCGATCCCGACGCCGTGCAGGCTGCGCGTGACGGCCTGGGTGCTGTCCAGCAGGTCGTCCAGGGCCCGACCGACGTGCGCGCCGGTGACCCGGGGGAGGGCCGGGTCGTCGAGCAGGCCCTCGAGCACGGCCCGCCGGATCAGCTCCTTGAGGAACGAGGCGGTGACGCCCGCGGTGCGTTCCACGGCGTCCGCGCGCTCCTGCGGCGTCAGGGTGAGCGGCACGTCCCGGCCGTAGAGATCGAGCAGGCGGCCGCGGGCGTCCTGGTCCGGCAGCGCGATCTCGACGGCGATGTCGACACGTCCGGGGCGGGCCGCGAGCGCCGGTTCGAGGAGGTCGGCCCGGTTCGTCGTCAGCAGGAACAGCAGGTCGGCGTCGGGGGCGGCGCCGTCCATGGCGTCCAGCAGGTCGAACAGGACCGGGTTGGAGCTCATCCCGAAGGTGCGGTCCTCGGCCACCAGGTCCACGTCCTCCAGGACCAGCACGGACGGCTCCAGATCGCGGGCCAGCTCCGCGACCGAGCCCACGGCACCCAGCACGCGGCCGGTCATGACGAACCGGGTGGTGCCGGTCATCCGACCGACCAGGTACCGGGTGGTGTGGGTCTTGCCGGTGCCGGGAGGCCCGAACAGCAGCAGCCCGCGCTTGAGGTGCTGGCCCGCCCGCAGCAGCGCCTGCCGGTTCTCGGCGATCGCGACGGCGTGCCGCTCGATGCGCTCCATCACGTGCTCTGGGAGGATGACCTGGTCACGGCGGAGGCCCGGAGGGTCGAGGAAGAGCAGCTGCACCCCGCCCATCGGGGTCATGGTGACGTCGAGCAGGTGCCCCCGGTAGACGTTGAGGCGCTGCCGCAACGCGTCGAGCTCGGCGAGCACCTCCTGCGCCGCCGCCACCTCCAGACCGGCGACGTCGACCCGAAGGCCCGGGAACTGTTCCGACGGGCCCGTCACCATCAGCACGTACCGGCCACGGGCGTCCTCGACGATCACCAGGGCGAGTGTCAGGCAGGCCAGGGTGCTGTGCGGTCCGTTGGGCAGGTCCGTGAGCGGCGGCGCCGACAACCGCAGGGGCGGCATCCCCTCACCGCTGGTCAACTGGTGCAGCGTCACCATGCCGTAGTGGGGCGGCAGGGTGATGCCGTGCACGTCCACGGACCGGCCGTGCGCCTGCGACCAGGCGTTGAGCGCGGTCTGCAGGTTCACGTGCTCGAACGGCGGGAGGTCCTTCGTCACCACGGACCGGGCCACGCCCTCGGGGCCGAGGGCATCGGTGACCAGGGCGGCCACCTCGTTGCGCTCGTCCCCGTCGTGGGCGCCCGAATGCACCCAGTCCAGGAAGCTGCGGAAGGTCGCGGCGAAGCGCCGGACCTCGTCCGGGTCGGGCGCCTCCCAGGCCTCCGTGGGGCCTCCGCTGCTCTGCGTCATCCGACGAGCTTCTCACGCAGGGGAGAGCGGTCCATGATCGAAAGTGCTGTCGTGTCCCGGCCCGCAGAAGTGGCCGCGAGTGCCGGCCACCCGGTCATCCCGGCTGCTGCGGGGAGGACAGCGGCAGGTCGAGGAACGGAACGGGCCGGAACCGGAACGCGCGGGCGACGACTGCGGTCGGGAACCGTCCGCAGGCCTCGCGGTAGGCCAGGACGGTGTCGTTGTAGTGCTGCCGGGCGAAGGCGATGCGGTTCTCGGTCGAGACCAGGTCCTCCAGCAGCCGGCGCACGGCGTGGCTCGAGGGCAGCCCCGGCAGGGCCCCGACGCGTGCGGACAGCGTGCCCAGGGCCTGGCTCAGCCCGACCTCCGCGACGGCGCGCTCGGGCGGGGTCAGGTGCGCGGTCCGGGCCGCCTGCGCCGCCCGTGCCGACGTCCGCGCTGCCGCGAGCTGCTCCAGCGTCGTCCGTTCGTGGCCGAACTGGGCCTGGACCGCGGCCACCAGCTCCGGCACGAGGTCGTGCCGCCGGGCCAGCTGGACGTCGATCTGGGCCCAGGCGCGCTCGAGGAGTTGGCGCCGGCGCAGGAGCCGGTTGTGGGCGAGGGCGACGGCGATCAGCAGGGCGGCGAGCGGGCCGAGCCACGTCCACGTCGCGGCGGACGTCATGCCGGTCCGCGCAGCACCGCGTGGAGCGACCCGACGACGATCAGGACGCCGAGCCCCAGCACCGTCACGGCCAGGAGCACGCACGTCAGCACGAGCGCCAGGAGGACCGCGACGAACAGCACGGCGAGGGGGACGAGCACGAGCGAGAGCACCAGCGCGGCCAGGACGCCGCGGGGCCGATGCCGTGCCGGCGACCGTTCCGACGTCCGGCCTGCCAGCCGGTCGAGCCGCTCCAGGCGCCGGCCGATCGGTGGATGGACGGCGACCGCCAGGCCCACCTCCTGGGCCAGGTCGGGCTCGCCGTCCGCGGGTCGCCCGTCCGGCGACGGGTCGAGCACGAAGCACGATGCGGCGTACGAGGCGCCCGGAAGCCTCGGCGTGAGCCCGGCCAGCCGCTGCAGGCCGTCGAGCACGATCTGCGGTTGGCGGGTCAGCTGGACGGCGGTGCTGTCGGCCAGGTACCGGCGGGCGCGCCACGGCAGCGCCAGGGCCGGGCCGACCAGGATCAGGTTGGTGATCCAGAAGTTCAGCCGCCAGGTGAGGAACGCCAGGGAGGCCGCCACACCGTTGCCGCCCTCGAAGCTCAGCGCCCCCTCCACGGCGGCCTTCTCCTGCTCCGGCGACGCCGTCCCGCGGGCGACCGCCGCCAGCCGGCGCAGGAGCCGGCGGGCCCGGGCGTCGACCGGTGCCAGGAACACCGCGACCGCGATCCCGTAGGCGGCCTGCACGGCGCAGAGCGTGTGGGCCATCCGCAGATCCCCGTTCACGGCCGAGCTCACGGCGATCGCCACCACGCCGGTGGTGCCGTCCCGGTCGAGGTCGACCAGGACGTCGCGGGACACCGCGATCGTGATCGGGTCCTCGGGCCGCCGCCACCGCCCCCCGACGACGGCGAGGTTGTGGCCCGGGACGTCCAGCACGAGGACCTCGGGCACGGCGATCCCGGCGGCCGCGGCCATCTCGGCGACGACGTTCACCAGCTGGTGCTCCTGCGGGTCCCGGGGGTCGGGGTGCCGATGGGGGAGCGTGCGGACGGCGGCGCCGAACCCCCGACGCAGCAGGACGCGCAACGTCAGCCACCACGTGGAGGCGACGAGGAGGCAGCCCGGCGCGACGACGACGAGGACGGCGAGCAGCCCGTCGACGGTGGCCACGGGGCGGTGCCCGAGCCGGTCCTGCGTGATGCGCACCAGGTCGGGAACCGGCCGCACGAGGGACGCCAGGTCGGTCGTCAGGACCAGCAGCCCGATCGCCAGCGGGGAGATCATCACGGCCGCCGGCACGCTCTGGGCCACGACGACGAACGTCGCGAGCGTGGAGTACGCGCGCGCCGCCCGACGGTGCCGGCGCTGGGCGGCGAAGAAGTCCTGCGGGGACGCGCCCCCCGGCGGCGTCTGCGTGGCCATCACCCGTCGTCCTCGGCCGCAGGGCATCGAGATGCTGCCCGCCCGGGGTCCGGTGCCCCCGGATCGGGTCAGCGTAGTACGCCGACCTGCCCGACAGGATCCCCGTGACCACGTGCGCCGTCGTGGGGGGGGGGGCCCGGGGCGGGGGGCCCACACCCCCCCCCCCCCGGC
>Ga0302322_100000405_pt1 | contig 32865 bp, 13 predicted proteins | sample Fen_T0_2_FD_203757 | JGI IMG/M metagenome (GOLD analysis project Ga0302322, IMG submission 203757) | Peat permafrost microbial communities from Stordalen Mire near Abisko, Sweden - Fen_T0_2 | ecosystem: Environmental > Terrestrial > Soil > Wetlands > Permafrost | place: Sweden: Abisko...
TTTCTATTCGACATCGGGACGTCGCTGTTTAACACGGGTGCCAGCACCTTCAATCCGAGTCTGCAAACGGATCTGTTGAGCGGCATTACGCTCAACATCCCGGGCATCAGCTCAGCAAACTTTCTGGAATTCGATCTAGCGGGAAGTGATGCGGTAACCTTGACGGTTGGCCACAGCTACGCTTTTGGACTGCTGAATGTCACCGCGGTGGCAGGCGACATCAATTTCGTGCGGGACAGCGGCACGCAAGCGGATCCCAACGGAGCGCCGTTTCAAATCGCCAGCGGCGGGCTGACGGGCACGAGTGCGACGGTGCCGGGATTCGGGGCTGGCCCGCGCAACCTCATGATCGGCGTTTACACCACGACGCCGGTGCCGGAGCCGTCGACATTTGCCTTGCTGGGTGGCGCGCTGGCGTTGTTCGGCGTTATCCGTCGCACGAGGAAATAATTGACGAGAAATATTATCCGGGCGAACGGCCGTTACTGTGCTGAATATCGGTAACGGCTGTTTTCGCCGCAATGGTGCCGCTGTCACTCATATTTGTGCTTTATCATTCCGGTTCGTTATTGAACATTTTTAATCCGCCAACGCCCAACCGGTGAAGCTGGAGCGTTGGAGCAGCGTTGACAGTTCGAAGGCCACCCTGGCCGGCATCATGCAAAAAAACAAAATATCGCGCGCGCTGGTCATGGCTTGGTTGCTCTCGAATTTGGTCGTGACCGCCATGGCGACGAATGCCGCCGGCCACCAGTATCGCAATCTGTTTGTCGAAGCGGGCCATCCGGCGGCGGAGGTAAAGCAGAAGGTGACGGCGGCGTTCCAGCAACTGTTTCAAGGTGATCCCGCCACGCAGTCGGTCTATTTTTCAGCGGGCACAAACGCGGCCGGGGCGCTGGGCTACATCCATGACGTGGGCAATGGGGACGTGCGGTCGGAGGGGATGTCGTATGGCATGATGATCGCGGTGCAGCTTGACCAAAAAGCGGAGTTTGACGCGCTGTGGAACTGGGCGCGGACCTTCCTGTATCAGGCGGACAGCAACCATCCGGCGGCGGGGTTTTTCGCGTGGTCGGCGACCACGGGCGGCCGGGTGAATGACGAGATGCCGGCGCCGGACGGCGAGGAATATTTTGCCACGGCGCTGTACTTTGCCGCCGGGCGCTGGGGAAACGGCACCGGGATTTACAATTATCGCGCGGCGGCGGACCGGTTGCTGACGGACATGCGCCACCGGGCGCTCATCACGGGCGACACGCGCAAGGGGCCGATGACGGCGGGGGCGCTGTTTGAGGCGACAACAAAGCTGATCCGGTTCACGCCGGAGACAAACAACTGGAACCAAACTGATCCGTCGTATCATTTGCCGGCCTTTTACGAAGTGTGGGCGCAATGCGGCCCGGCGGCGGACCGGGAGTTTTGGCGGGGGGCGGCGGTGGCCAGCCGGGATTTTCTCGTGGGCGCGGCCGATCCGGTCACGGGCCTGACGCCGGAATACGCGAATTTTGACGGGACGCCGTGGCGGTGCCCGTGGCGGCCGGGGAGTGTGGAATTTCAATTTGACGCGTGGCGCACGGCGATGAACTGGTCGGTGGACTGGGCGTGGTGGGGCCGGGAGGTGCGGGAGCAACAGTTGAGCGACAGGCTGCAAACATTTTTCGGCGCGCGAAGCCTTTCCAAATATGGCAACCGCTTCACGCTGGCCGGCAGGCAGACCGGCACCGACCACTCGACGGGGTTGGTGGCGATGAACGCGGTCGCCAGCCTCGCGGCAACCCGGCCGGAGGCGAAGAATTTTGTCGAGGCGCTCTGGGCGGCACCGGTGCCCGCCGGGCAGTGGCGCTATTATGACGGCATGCTGTATTTGCTTGGCCTGCTGCATGTGAGCGGCGAATTTCGAGTGTGGCTGCCACAATGAAAATTTCACCACCCATGGGAACGCGGCTGGGACAGTGGCTGCTGACGGCGCTGCTGTTCGCGCCACATCCGGCGGCCGCCATTGGCCAGGCGAACTATGTGGAATTCTCGGCCCGCCCGGACAGTTTTGGTCTGGTGCAGCGGAAATCGGCGGCGGCGATCTGGGTGGATGCGCAGGATTTTGCGGGAGTCATCCGGGCGGCGCATGACCTGCAAACGGACGTGGCGAGCGTCACGCACCGCCGGCCAAAAATGTTGCCGACGGAAACCAAGCTGGAAAACGAGGTGGTTTTAATCGGCACGATCGGGCACAGCGTGCTCATCGACCGCCTGATCCGGGAACGGAAAATTGACGCAGCGGGCATTGCGGGGCAGTGGGAATCGTTCGTGATCCAGGTTGTACCCCAGCCGCTCCCGGGGGTGGCGAGCGCGCTGGTGATCTGCGGGAGCGACCAGCGCGGGACGATTTACGGCATCTACGATTTGTCGGAGCAGATCGGGGTTTCGCCGTGGCATTATTGGGCGGAGGTGCCGCCGACGCACCATGACACGCTGTTCGTGAAGGCAGGAGCATTTGAGCAAGGCCCGCCGTCAGTGAAGTATCGCGGGATATTTCTGAACGATGAATGGCCGGATCTGACAAAGTGGATCGGCGAAAAATATGGCACGGTGCCGCCGCGCCGCGAGCCGCCGGTGCCGCCGGGGGTGGCGAATTATGGCCACGCGTTTTATACGAACATTTTTGAGGTGATGCTGCGGTTGAAGGGGAATTATCTGTGGCCGGCGATGTGGAACAACGCCTTCAACGAGGACGACCCGGAGAACGCGCGGCTGGCGGACGAATATGGGATTGTCATGGGCAGTTCGCATCAGGAGCCGATGCTGCGGGCGCAAAAGGAGTGGGATCGCCGGTTCAAAACGACGCTGGGGAGTTGGAACTACGCCAAATTTCCGGAGGTACTGGAGAATTTCTGGCGCGAAGGCATCCGCCGGAACCGGCATTTCGAAAGCATCATTACGCTCGGGTTGCGCGGGGCGGATGACACGGAGATGGCGCCGGGCGGGCCGGCGGCGAATCAGGCCTTGCTGGAAAAGATCGTGGCGCGGCAGCGGCAGATGATTGCCGAGGAAGTGAATCCGGACGTCACCCACGTGCCGCAGCTCTGGTGCCTCTACAAAGAGGTGATGGATTATTATGCGGCGGGCATGCGCGTGCCGGAGGATGTGACGCTGCTATGGGCGGAAGACAACTGGGGCAACGTGCGCCGCCTGCCGACCATGGAGGAGCGGAAGCGCAGCGGCGGGGCGGGCATTTATTATCATTTTGATTACCACGGCAGCCCGCGCAATTATCAGTGGCTGAACACGAGTCCGATTGCCAAGGTCTGGGACCAGCTCTCGCTGGCGAAGCAGTATGGCGCGGACCGGATCTGGATCGTGAACGTGGGGCACTTCAAGGGTTACGAATTTCCGCTGGAGTATTTCATGAGCCTGGCGTGGAACACGGATCGTTGGACGAATGACAACCTGGAGGAGTTCACGCGCAGTTGGGCGGAACGCGAATTTGGCGCGGAGCACGCCGGGGACATTGCGGACATTCTGACGAAATACACGAAATACAACGGCCGGCGCAAACCCGAGCAGCTCGCACCGGACACGTATAGTCTGGTGAATTATCACGAGGCGGAGACGGTGGTGGCGGATTTCAAAGCCATTGCGGCCCGCGCGGCGGTGATTTACAAAAAGCTGCCGAAAGCGCGGCGGGACGCGTTTTATCAACTGGTGTTGTTCCCCACGCAAGCGAGCGCGCTGGTGAATGAACTCTATCTGGCGGCCGGGAAAAATGCGCTGTACGCGCAGCAAGGCCGTGCGAGCGCCAATGATTACGCCGTCGAAACGCGCCGGTTGTTTCAAGCGGATACGAACCTGATGGCGTACTTCAACAACACGTTTTCGGGCGGCAAGTGGAATCATTTCATGGACCAGACGCATCTGGGCTACACCGGTTGGAACGAGCCGCCACGCAACAGCCTGCGGGCGATTCCGCTGGTGGAGACCGCAGTGCCAAAAGCCGCCAGCCTGGGCGTGGCGGTGGAGGGTTCCACCTTGGCCTGGCCGGGCGCGGCCACGGAAGCGGTGTTACCGGCGTTTGATGTGTTCAGCCGGCAGGAACATTATCTCGACGTTTTCAACCGGGGCAAAACGCCCTGCCACTTCACCGCCAGCGCGAGCGAACCGTGGCTGGTGCTCAGCCAAACCAGCGGCGAGGCGGACGTGCGGCTCGAAGTGGGCGTGGATTGGAGCCGGGCGCCGGAGGGCACGGCGCACGGCACGGTGAAACTGAGCGGCGCGGGCAGCGTGGTGGTGGTGAAGGTGACGGCGTTCAATCCGCCGGGAGCGGCGCGCGAAACACTGACCGGATTTGTGGAGAGCGAAGGTTATATTGCCATCGAGCCGGAACACTTCACGCGAAATACGGCCGCCGGGCCCGGGCGGTGGATCAAGATTCAAGATTACGGCCGGACGTTGTCGGGCATGCGGGCCGCCCTGCCCCCCGATGCGCCCAGTGCGACGCCGGGAAAAGCAGCGGCCTGCCTGGAATACCAGTTACAGCTCTTTAGCACGGGCACAGTGCAGGTGGTGACGGTCACCTCGCCCACGTTGAACTTTGCGCCCGGGCGGGATTTGCGCGTGGCGGTGGGTTTGGACGACGAAACGCCGCAGATCATCACGCTGGTGCCGGCGGGTTATCAGGCGCAGAATGGCAACCGCGACTGGGAAAAAATGGTGGGCGACAACGCCCGGAGCGTGCGCTCGAAGCATACGGTGGACCGGCCGGGCGCGCACACGTTGAAATACTGGCTGGTGGACCCGGGCGTGGTGCTGCAAAAAATTATCGTGGACGCTGGCGGCGTGAGGCCGAGCTACCTGGGGCCGCCGGAAAGTATTTATCTGGGAAAGAAAACGCCAACGTCTAATGGCGAATGACAAAGAGCCGAAAACTTTTGCGTTGGAAAATGAACGTTGATTGCGGTATGTCTATCGGGGCCGGCTTGGGTTATCTTCGCCAAAGACCGCCGGCCGGCGCGCAGCCTGTTTAATTTTTATATGAAACTAGGACTCGGCTTATATCGACATCAGCTCAACACGGAGCATTACCAGTTCGCCCGCCAATGCGGCTGCACCCACCTCGTGATTCACCTGGTGGATTACTTCCGCTCGTCGCGCAGCAACCAGCCCGGCGACCAGCCGGTGGGTGACGACAGCGGCTGGGGACTGGCCGGCGATCCGGACAAGCTCTGGACCTTGGCGGAACTGGTCGCCATCAAAAAGGAGATCAATGACCACGGCCTGGAGCTCGAGGCGATCGAAAATTTCGACCCGGCGCACTGGCATGACATCCTGCTGGACGGCCCGAAAAAACTGGCGCAGATGGAAAATCTCAAAACCATCATCCGCAGCGTGGGCCGGGCGGGCATTCCGGTGTTTGGCTACAATTTTTCGCTGGCCGGGGTCGCGGGGCGCATCAAGGGACCGTTCGCGCGTGGCAACGCCGAAGCGGTGGGCATGGATGGACCGGTCAATACGCCGATGCCGAACGGCATGGTTTGGAACATGGTGTTCGACAAAAATGCGCCGCCCGGCAACGCGCCGGCCGCCACACACGAGCAGCTCTGGTCGCGCCTGAAATTTTTCCTGGAAGAACTGGTGCCGGTCGCGGAGCAGGCGGGCGTGACGCTGGCGGCGCATCCGGATGATCCTCCGCTGCCGATGGTCCGCAACCAGCCGCGACTCGTCTGGCAGCCGCAACTGTACCAGAAGCTGATTGACCTGATGCCCAGCCCGCGCAACGCGCTGGAGTTTTGCGTGGGCACGATCGCGGAAATGCAGGATGGCAATGTGTATGAGGCAGTGGACACGTACAGCCGCCAGCAAAAACTGGGCTACGTGCATCTGCGCAACGTCCGCGACAAGGTGCCGTACTACAAGGAGACCTTCATCGACGACGGCGACGTGGACGTGCTCCGCGTGCTGCGCATCCTGAAGAAGAACCACTATTCCGGCGTGATCATTCCGGACCATTCGCCGCAAATGAGCTGCGCCGCGCCGTGGCACGCGGGCATGGCGTATGCGCTCGGCTATTTGCGGGCGGGACTCAAGACGATTGAGGGTTAGTGAGACGCCGCCGGTTCGCCGGGAGCAGGTTTATCGGCCGGTCTGGCCGCCGCTGTTTTCAAGACGGCGGCAAACGCTGTTTTCGGCCGGCCCGCGCGGTCAAACAAGAGCGGATACGCCGTGCGGCCGCGAATGGGCCAGTCGTTGAGCCAGGAATTGGCATCGGTCACGCCCCAGAAGGTCACGCGGCCGAGGCTGTTCCGGTGTTTTAGAAAGATGGAAAACAGCTCCGCATAACGCTGCGCGAGTTGCTGCTGCACGGAATCCGGCAAGGCATCCGGGTAAGGATTCAGGCCTTTGACGCCGTCAAAACGCGCGGATATATCCGCGCTTTCCTGCCGCCCCGGGGAGGGCAGGACGTTCAGATCCAGTTCGGTGATCATCACTTTGACGCCCAGCTTTTCAAACGCGGAAATGGTGGCATCCAACTGCCGGAGCGAGGGCTTTTCCAGGCTGTAATGGCCCTGCAAGCCAACGCCGGAAAGTTTCACGCCCCGGGCCTGCAGTTTTTTCACGAGCGCCACGGCGCCGGCCCGCTTCGCCTCGCTCTCCAGCGCATAATCATTGTAATACAATTCGGCCGCCGGATCGGCGGCATGGGCAAATTCAAACGCCTTGACGATATAATCATCGCCGATAATTTTCCGCCATGGGGAATCGCGCAACGTGCCATCCTTGTTCAAGGCTTCATTCACGACGTCCCAGCCGGCCACCTGGCCCTGGTACCGGCCGACCACGGTGGCAATGTGATCGCGCATCCGGGCCAGCAGGGTTTCGCGGTCAACGGGTTTTCCCGCCGCGTCTTGAAAAACCCATGGGGGAGTCTGCTCGTGCCAGATGAGGGTGTGGCCCACGATGAACATTTGGTGCTGCCGGCCAAACCAGACATAACGGTCGGCCAGCGCGAAATCATATGCGTCCGGCTGCGGGTGGATCTTTTCCCATTTCAAGACATTTTCCGGGCTGATGGTATTGAACTGGGATTTGACGATGGCGGCTTCGACGGCATTGGATGCGCAGAACTGCGCGGGGTTCAAAGCCGCGCCGATCAGAAAGTCATGACGGAAGGCTTCCTTCAGCGTGGTCTGGGCGCACACGGTGGTCGCGGTCGCGGTCGCGAGCGCGAGGCCCAAACATCCGGTGAGTGATACATATTTCATAAGCGGGTCAAACTGCGGCCTGGTGCCGGCGCGCGGCGAGTTCATCCGCCATTTCAATGGTCATGCGCCGGTTCAGCTTGTATGTGAGCAGCAGGACGGTGCAGACGGCAAACATGAGGCCGACCGCGAGGCCGGCGAGGGCGCGGTAGCCGGCGACAGCATCGGGCGCGGCGGGTTGTTGCGTGTCGTATTTGAACAGGCCGGCCATGAGCCACAGGAAGGAGGCGGACCCCAGCGCGAGCCCGGCTTTCAGCATGAAGCCGATGGTGGCAAACACCATGCCGGTAAAGCGCCGGCCGGTCTTCCACTCGGAATAATCGGCAACGTCGGCATAGATCGCCCAGATCAGCGGAATGGTGGGCGCATACATCATCGAGCCGGTGATGGTCAGCACGACCATGCCGGTGACATCGGTGGGTTTGAGAAAATAAAACGCGAACGTGTTCACGGTGGACAGCGCAAACCCGACCACGGCCACGGCCTTCTTGCCAAACCGGTGGGCCAGCGAGGCCGAAAGCATGATGACGATGATGGTGACGAGCGTGCCGAGCATGTTGACGAGGCTGTTGAAGACGTCGGCCACATTGGTGGTGGCCAGATGATCGCGGGTGCCGTGGACGATGTAGCCGAGCCATTCGAGCAGGCCGCCGGGCTTGGGCGCATCCGCCGCGAGGGCCGGGCCGGTGAGACCGATTTTTTCCACGAAGTCAAACATCGCCGCCTTGTCCGCGTAGTGGTGGTAGTAGTTGTACAGTGCGCCGCCGCGGAAGGAGAGAATGGCGAAATGTACGAGCGTCATGAGCGCCATGATTTTCCAGGGACCGTTTTTGATCAGGTCGGCGAAGTCCTGCCAGGGCGAGGATTTGGCGGGGTTGACGGGCTGGATGCGTTCGCGCGTGCTGAAAAACGTGACCAGGAAGAGGATCAGGCAGAGCACGGCCCAGATGGTCATGGTCATCTGCCAGCCATGAGCGCGGTCGTGGCCGATGGCGAACTTGGCGACGAGCGGGAGAGTAAAGCCGCCGACGATGAACTGCGCGATGTTGACGGCGATGAAGCGGAAGGAATTGAGGCGGGCACGCTCGTCGAGGTCGGCGGTAATGACGCCGCCGAGGGCGGAATAGGGCATGTTGTTCATCGAGTAGAGCGTCATCAACAGCGTATTGGTGATGCCGGCGTAGGCGATGAGGGCGCCCATGCTCCAGCCTTTGGGCGTGGTGTAGCCAAGCACCATCACCACGGCCCAGGGCACGGCGGTCCAGAGAATCCAGGGGCGGAACCTGCCCCAGCGCGTTTTGGTGCGGTCGGCCAGCACGCCCATGATGGGGTCGAAAATGGCGTCCCACAACCGCGGCCACAGCAGGATGGCGGCGGCGGCGCTGGCGCTCAGCCCGAAGGTGTCGGTGTAGAAGTTGAGCTGGAACAGAATCATCGTCATGAAGACGAAGTTCGCGGCGGCGTCGGCGCAGCTGTAACCGGCTTTCTCGAAGAAGGACAGTTTCTGGTGGAAATGTGGGGCGGCCATGATCGGGTAAACTTATTTCGTCACGGTGAGGATCACCTTCTGCAAATCTTCAGCGCGGGAGGAACTGCCGACCAGGATGGCGAACTCGCCCGGCTCGACGGTGTATTTCAGGTTAATGTCGTAAAACGCCAGTGAGGCCGGGGTGATATTGAGGGTGACCGTTTTGGTTTCGCCGGGGACGAGCGAAATTTTTTGGAAGCCCTTCAGTTCCTTCACGGGCCGCGTGACGGAACTGACGAGATCGCGAATATAAAGTTGAACCGTTTCCGTGCCGGCGCGCGGGCCGGTGTTGGTCACGTCCACATGCACCGCTGTGGTGCCGTCACGGTGAATTTTTTTCCTGGCCAGGCGGAGGTTTTGGAAGCTGAATTTGGTATAGCTCAAACCGAAGCCGAACGGAAACAGCGGCGAGACGTCGTCGAAGAGGTAACCGCGCCGCGCGGACGGCTTGTGATTGTAAAACGCCGGGAGATGGCCGGCGGACCGGGGGATGGTGATGGGGAGTTTGCCGCCGGGATTGAAATCGCCGAACAAGACCTCCGCCACGGCACGACCGCAGGCCTGGCCGAGATACCAGCACTCGCAAATCGCAGGGGCATGTTCGGCCAGATAATTGACCGCCAGCGGCGCGCCGTTGAAGAGCATGACGACCACCGGCTTGCCGGTCGCCAGCAGCGCCCGGGCCAGTTCTTCCTGCGCGCCAACCAAATTCAGATGGGTGCGGTCGCCCATGTGTTTGAGGGACCAGGCTTCGCGGGACGTCTGCTCGTTTCCACCGAGGGCGAGAACAACGATATCCGAATTTTTTGCGACGGCCACCGCCTCGGCGATTTGCTGGCGATCCTGCTCCGGGTCGCCGGGATACACCTCATCGCGCTGCCATGAGCCGCCAGCGGCGGTGATCTGGCAGCCCTCGCGGTAAACAACCTTGACGTGGTCGCCCGCGCGGGCGCGAATGCCGTCGAGCACGGTAAGGTTGTGCTTCGGCACGCCGCTGTAGCCGCCGAGCAGGAGGCGGTTCGCGTTCGGCCCAATCACAGCCAGGGTGTTCAGCCTGGCCGGATCCAGCGGGAGCAAGTTGTTTTCGTTTTTGAGGAGCGTGATGGTTTCGCGCGCGGCTTGGAGGGCAAGCGCTTGATTTTGGGCGCAGCCGACGAATTGCTCTGCTTCATCGGGATTCACAAACGGATCATCGAAGAGGCCCAGTTTGAACTTCCACAGCAGCATCGGCGCGATGAGCTCGTCGAGCTGCTGCTCCTTGAGCACGCCCTGGCGGACGAGTTCGACGAGGTGCAGATAACAGTCCGGCTCGGGAAATTCAATGTTCACGCCGGCCTTGACAGCCAGCGCACACGCTTCGCGCTTGTCCTGTGCGACGAAATGCCCGTGCGTGTCGGGGCGGTTGTGCAATTCCAAAATGGAGTAATAATCGGACACGACAAAACCTTTAAAGCCCCATTCCTTCCGCAGCACATCGCGGAGCAGCCAGCGGCTCGCGTGCGACGGCACGCCGTCAATTTCGTTGTAGCTGGCCATCACGCTGATTGCCCCGCCCAACTGGATCGCGTCCTTGAAGGGATGCAAAAAGGTCTCCCGCAGCACGCGCTCGGAAACATTGACGGGCGCGCAGTTCTGGCCTGATTCCGGCTGGCCGTGCGCGGCGAAATGTTTGAGCGTGGCAATGACGCGGTCTTTGCTTTTGAAAGTGGCATCCCCCTGGAAACCGCGCACGGCGGCGATGCCAAGCTGCGTGTTGAGATACGGATCTTCCCCATACGTTTCCTCGACGCGGCCCCAGCGCGGATCGCGCGCCACATCCACGACCGGTGTGAGCGCCTGATGCGCGCCGCGCAAGCGGGTTTCCCTGGCCGTCATGGTGTAAAGCTGCTCCACCAGGCCGGGATTGAACGTCGCGCCCAGCCCGATCGGCTGGGAAAAGCTGGTGGCATCTTTCGCCGCGTGGCCGTGCAGGCATTCCTCGTGAAACATCACCGGAATGCCCAGCCGCGTGTGCTCAAGGAAGAATTTCTGGATGGCGTTGGTCAGTTCCGCCATGCCGCGCGCGGTTTTGCCATCGGCGGGGGTGGCCGGCTGGCTGCCGGCATCGCTGGGTCGCCCCACCTGGCCGATGCCGTGCCCGTTTTTGAAAGCCTTTTTGGCTTTGGCCAGATCGAAATCCCCGTTGGCATCCACCAGCTTCTGCGCCTTCTCCTGCCACACACACATCATCTGTGCGGCCTTTTCCGCCAGGGTCATGCGCGCCAGCAAATCCCGGACGCGGCGGGCGGCAGGGGCGGCGGAATTTTTATAAACCGGAGTTTTTAAACCGTGGCTGGGGATTTTTGAGGGCATGGCTCAGGATGGCGGGTTAAAGGGGTTGGGTGCGAGGGTTGCAATGTTCCGGGTAAAATCAATGCAAAAACAGCCATTCGGCACTTTGAGGAACACCCGGGCAATCAACTGGTGAAGTTGAACTACGGCGCTCAAAACTGCGACCGGGTGCGGCCAGGCAGAAGTGGGGATTAGCATGATTGCGACCATTGTTTGGAAACCAGACCCAATCAGCAATCCGTCAAATGTCGTATTGTTGTTCGGACGGCAAGCAGCAGACACACCTGGCAGAAGACTGGTGAGGGGATCGACAGGACCGCGCGGCCGACAGACGGGCTGCTGGCGCGCTGGTTCGCCGGATTAACCGCGCGGAGCACCCGCCGCCAAATGCGCATAGGGCGGTTGAGTGCGCAACCGCAAATCCACCAAGGGGCCGCCGACGGTGAAATGATACAGACTCTGCCAATCATGGCCCTTCAGACCGAGGGCTTGATGCAGAACATCATCGAAGTAGCAACCAATGCCGGTGCCGCGCACCCCGGCGGCCTCGGCGGCGAGATACAGCGCCTGACCGATCAGGCCCGCTTCCCAAAACAATTGCCGGTAGGCGGCCGCGCCACGTTCGCGCAAAACCGGCTCGAACCGCGCCAACATGCCCAGGCTGAAGGCCCCATCGGCGGCAATGTCCTGATGGCAGGAGAGCGTCCGCGCGAAATCACGCAGATCGCCAGACTTCAGCCGATGGAGCGGCACGACCCCGGGCGAAGCTGTCACCGGTTCCCATTCAAAACCGGGGTTGAACGCGTGGCGGAGGGCCGCCGCATCTGCTGGCGCACGCAACCAGACATACAAACCGGGAGTCAAGCCGGTCACGCGGTGAACAAACAACACCAGGTGCAGCTGCGGCGGATAGGGCCAGACATCAAATGGCGGCGCGGAATGGCGGGGCAGCGTGGCATCCAGGATGGCGAGAAAGGCCTCCTGCGAGAGACTGGTGAGGCCATCAAACTCGACCGCACTGCGGCGTTGGCGGATTATTTTGCCCGCAGACTCACTGCCTGCGGGCGGCGCGGGCGGTGGCCAGGCAGTTACGTTGCCGGAGGCGGGCGGTTGCGCCTCATTTTGTTTTGAAGCTGCGATGACTTCATCAATCACCGGCCATTCGACGTGCGCCTCACTCAACCGGTTGGCCTGGCCAAACCATTCCATTTCGGCGTCAGCCACCGGCCAGAGGGGCGGCACGGGCATTTCGTTGACCATCACCCGGACGAGCAATTCCGCGGTTTCCAGTTCGGCCCCGGCAAAATCAGCGGGCCGGTCCAAGCCGAGCAGCCGGGCGAGCCGGGCATCGTCCCACTCCGGCATGAGCTGCACCCGCCAGCCAAGAACCGCCGCCGCGCAACGGAGGGCGGCGAGCGCGTGTCCCACGTCGTGCTGACAATAGCGAAAAGCGCGCTCCCCGTATTTCCACGCCTCGCGCCAGACAACTGAGGTCAAGGCCACATAAAAACCAGCAGTCGCGGAAAGATTGCCTGCCCGCCAGCGTGCCCTTTGTTCCAAACCGTGATGGAGCGGCGCGTAGTGGTAGACCCCGGCCCCACCCGGCACGTCGTCGAGTACCGGCAGGATGGCGTATGCCTCGGTGGGATGCAGATTGCCGCTGGACGGGTTCACCCGCAAAAACCAGCTTGAATCCGCGATTTCCTTGCGGGCAGAAAGGCCCATGGATAATTCGAAGAACAGCCCCACCGCGGCGAACGTGAAAGGGCGCGGTACCACCGGTATCGCGCCAAACATAGCGCCAAACGGAGGCGTGTCATCGCCACCAGCCAACGGGAGCCGGTGCAGCGGCGCGCCATCGAAATAGCGAAAAGGATTGGGTTGCGTCGCCCAGTCGAGACCGTGCGGCCCATTGGCATAGCACCCGGGCTGATGTTTGGTGCGGTCATGATAGGCAATCACGGCCGCAATGGCGTCGGTCATGGATGGTTGGGCTGGTTTCACTTCTCGGAGCCAAGATAACCTCTCAGCACCTGCTATATACCACAATTCCGGGTGGCGCGACACAGCCAGAGTTTGCGAAAAAGCACGCATCACGGCGGGACGAAAAAGACAGTTCGAGGCGGGGCGTCAATGGCTTCCGCGCGGACCGCCGCCAATGCCTGCAGGTCAGGTTGCTGCGAATTGACGGATGCAGAATTGGGTAAACAAAGAAAAACACCCAAGTGAAGCGAGCTTAGCTGGTTCTATTCCTCATCCCGCTGCAATGTCACCGGCCCCAGCAATCCCGATTCGATCAGAGGGGTTGTTTTGGCCAGCATATCAAATCGAAATACTTCGTGAGTTTTGGTAAAGCGCTTTTCTTTGGGCTGGGCAAGATCGCCGATGACGCGATTCGCCCAGAGATTGATAACGTCGATTTCCAACACATTGCCGGTGGGTTTCACCGCTTTGGTAATGTCCACGCGCCAAGGAGTGCACCAAAGGATGCCGAGTTTCTGGCCGTTGAGTCGCACTTCGGCGACTTCCTTGACAGCGCCCAAGTCGAGGAAGAGTCGTTTTGTCTGGCGGACATTTTTCCTCGTCGGCTTGGCGATATTGCTCAAGTCGAATGTTTTGCGGTAGGTAGCCGTGCCTGAAAAGAATTTAATCCCCGCTTCAGGCCGTTTCGTCCAACTGACCAGTTCAGGGAACTCGGCATTGGCTGGGCCGCCCCAGGCCGGATCAAAGGCAACCTTCCAAGGGCCAGCGAGAGCCTGCTGTTGGACAAGCTTGGGAAAATTGTTTTTGGCATTGCCAACAGTCTCATTGGCGATCGTCTTGCGAAACACTACAAAAAATGAGCCGAAGCGATCCAACTCCAACGGCAACGTGGTGCAGCCGTCGGCTTGCCGAAAGGCATTTGCCGGACGAGTGCCACCGCTAATCGGGTCAAATATTTCGGGCTGTTTGCCGGAAACCCGGAACGTGAAATCCTGAGTCGTCGGCTGCTGGTTGCGATTAATGACGTAGTAGATTTCAGCGTCGCTGGAGGTGCGATGGATATAGTCGAAATCATCCGGATGCGCATCCTGGCCGGTAAATGTAAAATCAGGTTTCACGCCATCAGCGAGAAGAACTTCGCGTGGCGATTTGCCCCAGATGACACGCCCCTTTCCGAAGAGACGCCCGGTCAGGTTCGTGCCGTCAAGATTGCCCCAGATTTCGGCAGCGATACTCCGCACTTCAGCATCGCTGTGAGGATAGTCTTTCAATCCGCCGGCTTTTTCGGGTGGCGCGCCGATGACAGTAGCTCCGTCGCGAACCAACTCCCGGAGTTTCTTGATGACCTCGACCGACATGGCTCTCGACGGGGTCGGCGAAACCGCCAAGTTCTGATAACCGCCGACTCGGCTGGCAATTTTCGACACGGGGGAAACGCAATTTTGCAGCACCAACAGCCGGTAACTCATGCCATCCGGCAGCACGATCCGTCCGTCTTTGACCGACATCCGTTTTAGCAACACTTCCGCATTGGCGTAGTCGCAGTCGTAACCAGAGCCAAGTCCTGGAACGACATATTTCGGCGGCACCAAGGCAGGCGGCTCTTCGCCGAGATAGAAACAAACATCCGCTGCAAAGTTACCCTGTTGCAACAGATAGGAGCAACGGGAGATGAAAGTGAAGAAGGCTGGCGACTGTTCCCACCAAGTGATGTTCGGAGTAAAATGCTGACCAGCGCAATAGACATAGCCCGGCTTGCCATCGGAGGGCGGCTGGCAGGTTGCGGCATGCAGCATCAAGCGATTAATCCCCTCGCAGAAGGCGTCATTCGCGTATGGCTTCAGTTCTTCCGGGCCAAACGACCAATGGGTGCGATTACCCTCCTGTTGGGTAAACGCTTCGGCTTCGGCCTGGCGTTGCCCATACACATGGGCGCCCGAGGCGGTTTGTTTGAGATTAAGCCGCAGTCCCTGGTCCTTGTTATAGTGGTCAGGCGCGTTGTAGTTCACCCAGAACTCGCCGGCGCCAAAGTCGCAGCGACCTATATTCTTCAGTGCATCCTCGGGGGGAATATTATTTGGGCCCGCCGGCTCGTTGCCCATGAGCATGCCGTTCTGATGGCATACATCTGCGAAATGGCCGTAGAAATTATCGGCAATGCAATCTTGAATGGTGCGGTCAAAGTCGGCGCGAAAGCGGGTGGTCACATCGTCGTTGACGATGGTCACACCACTCTTCGGCTTGCAACTCGCAATCACGGCGTCATCCATTTTGACGTCCCACGTTTGGGCGTTGCCCGGTCGCTGCGCGGCAAGAAAATTAATCGTGTAGGTCGTTCCCGGGGTTAAACCAGAAATAGACTGCGAAACAGTTCCCATACTCTGAAGGAATGCCACCTGACCGCCTTGCGGCGCATTCGGGTTGCCAAAGGCGCTGCCATTGCCACAGAGTCCAGATCCGGTCGGATTTGAACCATCTCCACTGAAGGCCCACGAACTACTTGCAGGATTATACTCATGTTTGCCCGCAGTCAGACCAGGACTCTCGAAACTAGAGTTCGAAACCATCACTGACGCGCCGCCTGCGGAAACGATCTGAACGTCGTCTATGAATACGGTATGGTCGCCTCCGGCCAAGTCCGTGCCTGCGAACGATAGCGTTTGCGTGGCAGCGGTAGCCTTGAAGGTTGCCATGTAATCTGCCCAACTGATCGCGCCCGGCAGCGCGGGCAAATAGGATTTGAGATCGTAACCGCGATACTTGCGAAACTGCTCAGGAAAATCCTGCGTCCAGGTGAGTTTGCCACATTCCCAACTGTCCGACCACAGATATGCGACATGCCCTCCGGCTTCGTGAGCCGCCTTGAGGATTGGTTCGCCAAGGTGTTTGAAGTGATCATCGAACGCGGCGGAATTGAGAAAGTCTATTTGATAGCCATTGCCTCCTTCAAACATGTCGCCGCCTGGATACGCGTGTTTGAACTGTCCTTCTCTCGTCACCGTGTAACCAGTACGGAGAATGGTCCACTGACCTTGAGGCACATCCCATTCCAACCGACAGTCGGGTTTTAGTTTGTCTGTCAGATCAATAATATCTTCCGGGTGAATGGCCGCCCCGGCGGCTTTATGCGGAAAGGCCTGCACGCAGTAGTCGTGATAGTAGCCGTCCACCGTTTCGGGCTGGGGCAGTTTTTCAGAAAACCATTTTGGACCTTCGACGAGGAGGTTCGCCTGCACGACTTTTTTCATGGCCGTGTCGGGCGTGACCCAGGGACCACACATCACCCAACCACCAGCGGAGAGATTAAAGCCCAGCTCAATTTTAAGCCGGTTGGCCTCTTTGGTCGCGTGGCGAAACAAATCCCACCACTCAGGACTTTGATACTCCACTCCGAACAGCGGCGTCAGTCCGCCATATCCGCCGTTACAGATCAGATTGACGCCGCTGATACCTTTCGCCTTGAACTGCTCCAAATCGCGAGTGATGCCGGCCTTATCCACGCGATTGAATATCCAAAACCAATAGACGCGGGGTTTGGCGGAATCGGGAGGCGCGGCAAAACCTTGGTCGAGATTTTCTTCCGCCAAAACTCCAGATCTAGTTAAAAAAAGGAATAAAGCAACCAAAAGGAACAAACCAACAAGGCGCAACTGCCGCGAAGAAGTGTTTAAAGATAATTGATTCATAACAGAAATAGTCGATAAAATGGCATTGTCTGGCATCACCGGTCGCCGGTTTCACATTCGAATTTGTGGTTGCCGGGCTTCATTTCCAGAACAACCCATCTTCCAGAGTCTTTCCGGGCTTTGACCTCCGGCCATTCAGCCAATCTCTTCCCATCCACTTTTACCGTCTTCAAATCAGCAGCGGGTAGATATACGGTGGCCTGCGTTTCGCCAGGAACATTTAGTTTTAGTTTGAAATGGTTTTGCCCAGACTTCTCCCAGCTGCCACTAATGTTCCCAGCGACGGTGGAAACCGTTCCTTTAGCCCACTTCAAATCACCCATGAATGGTTTCATGACAAAGGTTTTCCAGCCATAGCCGGTAGGTTCAAGTCCCAGAACCTTTTGGGGAAGCAATGCCGTTGGGCCTGACGACCAGGCATGTGACGTTGAGCCCCAGGGAAGATTCCAACCTTCGTGCCACGCGCCATTGAAGGAATCAAGTTTGGTTTGATCACCCCAGTTCTTACGCATGTATGCCAACGCCCACTGATCCTTTTCTTCCGTAAACATGGCGTTCAGCGTCCAATATGCGAACGATTGTTCACTTGCCTTGCCGCGATTCATGATCAAATTAATCAGGCCGGCCTTGCGACTTTCGTCTGGCAGTCCGTAAACCAAAGCGTAAACTTGCGGCTGTTGCCCCACCTTGGTTCCTGCGTAGCTATCCAAGTAAGCCCGGTCTTTTTCGGACCAAAGTTCACGATTAATATTTTCCTTGAGCAGAGCCGCCTGTTCTTTCCATAGCTGAGCTTGCTTATCTTCATGCGCGAAATCGGCGGCAATTGCTGCGGCCGCATTCAATGCGCCGTAATACTGGCAGTTGAGTCCGGTAACAATACTTTTCCGCTCCATTTGATAGGTATCGGGCCAATCGAGAACAATCCATCCTGGCAGACCGGCCAGCAAACCCGTTTTTGGATCAACAAACGGTTCAAAGTAATCCATCGCTGTTTTAAGGTTGGGATAGAGATTTTTGATCAACTCGTCCTGGCCGTAATACATAAAATATTCGCGCATCATCAGCACCCATTCCAATTGATAGTCCGCGATATAGGTGGAACTGCCGGGTTGCAGGAAATAATCAGTTGGGTAACGGCTGCGCACGGCTCCGTCGTTACGCCAACGCTGTGATTGGGCACCGCAAACCAGATTGTAAGCCGACAAGAACCTCGAACTCTTGCCAAAGGCATAGTTTCCGTAAATTTGCAGATAGCGCGAATCGCCGGCGATATATTGGGTGCGCTCACGCCATGGGGAATCCATGTAAGTGTCAATTGAGCAGAGCCGCATGGTATGCTTTCCAATATTCCAGAATTCGTTAAGTTGGGGATCAGAACATTCGAATGAGCCATCCATTTCATAGTTGTAGCACGCAAACTCAGCATCCACTTTCGTGATGTGGACATCCGGCTTGGTTACGATCGATAAATAACGGAAGGCCATCCAGGTGTAAGGTCGCCAGCTTTGAAGTCCTTTTTTTGTCGTGTATTTATTGGCATGATCTCCGCTGGCATGGATCAAGGGCACTTTGCTTTTATCCAGTTGTTCTCCCGTTCCAAACTCAAATTGAACACCTTCGTCGGCTGCGTCAATAGTGAATTGCGGGTAACCAACAAGCTCCGTTCCAAAATCATAAACCATAACATTTCCAGCTTGCCATTTGCGCACCGGCTTAACCATCTTCCGGAACAATTGCGGGCGCTCGGTCACGACCAAGTTATTCCACGGGGCGACCGGCGGGACGCCAATTACCTTTGCACTCTCCCAAGTTAAATCATTGAATCCCGGATTTTGCCAGCCATCGGGCCAGAGTCGGGCATCGAAATCCTCGACGAAACCAATTAGGTGCGCATTAGGTTCTCGGCAGCTCGTTTCTGTGTTCCAAGCCTTGGCATGAGCAACCTTCCAAGTGCCATCACTCAAGAGATCGAGGGAGGCGCCGCGAGTATAATCGAATTTTGCCTGAAAAAAGAATCCGCCCCGGGCATTCATCTGGGAATGCAGTCCGACACCGAAATTTTGCACCACGGCCGAGATGACGTTTTCGCCTTTGCGAAGATAGCTCAAGATGTTGAAGTAATCATAGCACTGATATTCCGGATCACAATTCATTGGACTGCGTTCAAGCAGCTTACCGTTGATATAAACATCGGCATAAGCATACGCAGAAATGAAAGCAGAGGCGTTTTTTGGAAGCTGGTCCACCTTGAAGGTCCTTCTGACTAGCAGATAATAATTCTGAGGATTTTCAGCACCCGAATCCCAAATCCAACTGGCCAATGGTTTGACACCATTGAGCGTTGCGGAAGCTGTCGAGATGGATGCTTCCTTTACCCAGCGATCGGCCAAGTCATTCGATTGTGCTGCCACCTTAAATGTCAAGGTGCAAGCTGCTAGGAAGATAATAAGAACACATTTCATATCAGGGGTGAAAGAATAATTATAGAAACCCAACATAGAAACTGACAGGCAAAAATTTGGGTTCTGGCTGGTGGTGTTGCTTGCCACCGAAAAGTTCAGTCTTCGCATGGGAAGGAGCAGTCATGGCTTCAAGATTTCAATGCCGCTGATCTTGGCGTTCTGATCGGGACTGTTTGGGGTGGAAGCGATGTGCACGACAATGTTTCCGTTGGCGTCGGGCTTGATTCCAGGAAAATCCCGGACGATGGCTTTGTTCATACCGCCTGCTTCGGTAAAAATGTCAAAGTTGGTCAACATGGACTGCCCATTAATTGCGATGTTCTCAAGACGGAAACCTGCGTTTCCGTCGGCAAATTCCGCGAAATGAAACCGGACCAAATAGACTTTGTCAGCAGGCACCGGAAAGGTGCTGGTTATATTTTTCCCGTAAGCCTCGCTCTGGTAAACTGCCGCAGGGGCGGCGTTCGCGGCCCGGGTGTCAATCACTGCATCCGTGTGGGCAGTGCCGCTGGCGATCAGGTTGGGAACAGGCACAAAATCGCCAGTTGGTTCGTCGCCACCGCACAGCACGCGGATGGGAAGTGGAAGCACAACGAGATTCGTTGACGACGGATTTGGAAGTGCGGGATATTGGAAATCGGCCGGCATGGTGGCGGGCGGGCGATTGGCCAGGGCGCTGCCCCATTCTGGATTAGGCCTGGGTCCCATCTCCAGATTCAACGTGCCGCCGGAGGTGATTTGTTCGTGAGTCAGCCAGGCCTTTGCCAGCGGCTGGCCATTCAACGAGGCGGACTGGATGTAAATATTCTCAGCACTGTTATGCTTGGCGATGACGGTAAAGGTACGACCATTATACTTGTGTTGATCCAGATGAATCACGGCTTCGCTTACCACCGGACTGCCGATCACATATACCTCGCTGGCAGGATTTACCGGGTAAAAACCCAAAGCGCTGAAAACGTACCAAGCCGCCATCTGGCCGCAGTCGACGTTGCCACACTGGCCTGCGGGCGTGTCACTATACATGCTGGACATGGCCTGACGCACCCAACGCTGAGTCTTGAAGGGTGCACCGGCATAATCATAGAGATAAGCAACATGATGGCATTGCTCATCGCCCTGAGAGTATTGTCCGATCCGTCCGCTGATGTCAGGGATGCCCGTGTCGATGAAGGAGTTGGTGGTGAACAAGGTGTCCAGTTTCTGAATGAATCCCTGGTCGCCGCCATAGAGCGCGATCAAGTCCGGCACGTTTTGCTGGACGTGAAACGCATACTGCCAGGCATCTGCCTCGGTGTATTCGTCGCCGACCAAGGCATTATCAATAAACGGTGCGCGCCACGAACCATTGGGCTTACGTCCTCGGAAAAACTGTGTGGTGGTGTCGAACAAATTGCGATAATTGGCCGAGCGCTGATAGAAAAGCATGGCATCCTTTTTATGGCCCAACGCCTCCGCCATCCGGGCAATGGCCCAGTCGTTAAGGGTGTATTCAAGCGTCTTTGAGGTTGCCTGGTCTCCTGGCCGCGAAGCCACATAGCCAAGTTGTTTGTAAGTTTTCAATCCGTTGCGGTCTTGCATTGCGGTGTCACGCATCGCCTGATACGCGGCTTCGGCGTCAAAACCGCGGAAGCCTTTCATGTAAGCTTCGGCGATCATGTCGACGGAGTGGTAGCCGATCATGCACCAGGTTTCATTCCCCCACAATGGCCAGATCGGCGTCGTGTGTTCCCCCTGCTCCCGATACTGTGCGAGCATGGACTGAACCATGTCGTCGACGCGGTTGGGATGCAAGAGGGCCAGCAGCGGCCACTCGGCACGGTAAATATCCCAGATGGAAAATGTGGTGTAGTTCTGGAAATTTGTACCGCCGTGGTTTTGATGGTCGTAGCCGCGATAGGTTCCATCCACATCGTTGAACAAAACCGGGGCGAGACATGAAAGGTAAAGGTTTGCAAAAAATGTTTTGCGAATGTGTGGATCGAAGGTCTTGATCTGAACGGCATTAAACACATTTTGCCACTGCTTGCTGGCGGCTGACCGGACAGCCTTAAAATCCCAGCCGGGAATTTCCTTGGCCAGATTTTTCCGCGCCCCCTCGATGCCAGTGCCGGAAATACCCACCTTGACCAAGATTGTTTCATTCGCCGTCGTTTTGTAATTCACAAAAGTTTTGATCTTGTTGCCACGGCATGAGCGGACGTTGCCGGCGGACAGTTCTCCGTTGCGCTCAATTCCAAAGGAGTCGAATGGTTTGGAAAACTTCATCACAAAATAGATCGCTCTACGGCCTCCCCACCCCTCGGAGAAGCGGTATCCGCTGATCGTGTCATTTCCTTCAAACTGAACGGAGGCTTCCTTCGTGCCGTTGCCGATGTTGTGATCCAGATCCAGAATGACGTGTGATTGATCGGATTCGGGGAACGTGTATTTGTGAAACCCGCAGCGTATGGTCGTGGTCAGTTCTACGGTGATTTTGGGATCCTGGAGAACTACTGAGTAGTATCCCGGCGTTGCGTGTTCCTGATCATGCGAGAACCGCGACGAATAACCCTGGCCGGGCGAACCCGCGTCGAGATAAATCTTGCCGACCGTCGGCATCAACAAAACATCGCCCAGACAACCGCAACCCGTGCCGCTTAAATGGGTGTGGCTGAAGCCTTGGATGACCGGGTTGGAGTAATGATAACCAGAACACAAATCCCAACCAGAACCTGACCACCCTGCCTCCAATGAGTCCGGGCTGAGCTGCACCATGCCAAATGGCACACTCGCGCCGGGATATGCGTGGCCATGGGCGTCTGTCCCAACCAAAGGAATGCCTTCCATTTCAACGTCTGGCTTGGCCAAGGAAGAAACAGCCATCAGACAGGATCCAAGAATTATAAGCAATACGTTACATTTTTGCATGGAAAAAATTTTGCAGGGAAGCTCTTTAAAAGGGAAGGTATTTCGGGCTGCAAATAATATTTTTGGGATTTTCGGCCCACGATATCAGATTCAGCCGGCCAGTGGATTTTTTGCCGTTGAGCGTTGCGGAAGCCGCCAAATTGGATGGGCATTTTCCACAGCGGTTTGGCTGGTGATCAGGTTGTGCTGCCGCCTTAAATCCAAAAGTTTCGACTGCGAGGAGAACCCAAAGACCATTCTTCATTGGCGAAATAGTATTCATCATCTCCGAAAACGGACATACCCCAAAACTAGGGTATCCAAATCGAATTAGTTTCCCGAGATACGATAGAACTCCTCTGTGCCAACAGCCGGCAAGTTCGTGAAAGAAATATTGCCGGAATTGTCAGCATGGTTGGTCCTGACTGGAACCCAAATGATGGGGGCAACAAGATTGGTGGTGCCAACAAGAACATAGGAGTATCCAGGATGGCCGGTCCCCGAAACGGTCAACTGCTGCCCGTCGGCCACAAATCCGACGCTGCTCATCACCGGCGAAAGATTGGTCACGAGAATATTAACGGCGGCTGAACTGGCAACCGCACGGCCATTGAACGTCACATTGGCAACAAGAGTGTAGGCACCGGCGGGAACGTTGGTCCAGGAACAGGCATAAGGGGGCGTGGAAGACTGGCCGACACGGTTGGTGTTGTTGGCGTAGAATTCGACACCGTTGATGACGTTTCCATTCGTGATAACCTGCGCCGCGAGATTGACGGTGCTGGACGAAAGAAAGCTGACGTTGTTTGCCGGGCTGGTCAGGGTCGCCGAAGAAGCACGCGCCTGAATGGACGGGGTGATCCGCACATTGTCAATAAACACCGTGTTATCGCCGGTGGCAATATCGGTGCCGACAAAACTCAAGACGTGCGAGGTTGCCGTCGCGGTGAAGGTGGCAGTATATGTGGCATAGCTGGCGCCGCCGGAAGTGTTGGTTTGGATGATTTGATTGTCGATCAGTACATTCCACGATTCGCCGCCAGGCTGGTTATAGCCACTTCGTTGCGCAGCGGAATAGGTGATGGAGTAAACAGTCCCCGGCACGAAACCATACAAAGTTTGCGAAATTATTCCGTACGACTGGACAAATGCGGCCTGGGAACCATCCGGCGAATCGGGGTTCCCAAAACCACTGCCATCGGCCAGGATGCCTGAACCATTGCCGCTTGCGCCGATGAAAGTCCACGACCCACCGACGGGATTATACGCGTAATCGCCAACCTTTGGGGTTTCAAAGCTGAAATTAGGAATGTTTGCCGGCGAGGTCGAGGCTTCGTTTGAATTGGCACTTTCGGTGCCATCGTTCACTGCGGAGAATACATAGTAGTAAGTTTGGCCATTGGTTACGGCCAGGTCGGTGTAACTTGTGCCTAAAACCGAGCTCGACAGCACCGTGTAGGGTCCGCCGGAAACGCTGGAGCGCTTTACGTTGTAGTTTGCCGCCCCCAGCATTGCCGTCCAATTCAAGTTCACCCAGCCGTTGCCGGCCTGCGCGACCAGTCCGATGGCATAAGGCAGCGGAATTATCGTCCAATTAAATTGATAGGCGCCGGAGGGAACTTTCCAGACGGAATAGGTCTGCGGTCCGGAACCTTCCGTGTGATCGAAAACTGCTCCGGCGTCGTTGCCAGTCGAAGCGCCATTAACCCAGATATTCACGCCGCTTTCCTGAATCACCAAATTGGTTGGCGAGCTGCCCAATGTTGGCAAATAGATCAGGCCGGTTGAATTGGGAGGAATGATCGTCGTCATGGCAACGCTCGTGCCATAAAATTGCCAGGCATTGGAGATGGTTCCATAAGGTGAAATATGCGTGGCCTGCGCCCAGGCAACGACCCCGGTGATTTCCGGTTTGATGATGACACTTTGGTAGCCTGGACCACCAGGACGAATGCCCGCCAGATATTCAATGAACCATGCCGATATGTCGCCGAACATGATATGATTGAGCGAGGTGCCGGATTCTGTCCCACTCCAAGTTTCCCACAGCGTAGTGGCTCCCCGCAAAACTTGGTTGCCCCAACTGGGATAGTTGGTCTGGAGGGCCAGCGCCATGGCGGCATCGGAATGGCCGTTGTCGCAAAGCGCCCGCAGCAGATACTTGGAGCCAAGAATGCCGGTATCAATCGTGTTGTTATTTCGCTGCACGGCCGAGGCCAACGCCTGGGCGGCGGCGGGAATCTGGTTGGAACTGACCAAGCCCTGGTACAGTGCGCAGGACTGCGCGGTTTGAGTGCCGCCGGAATACTCGGCGTTGGTCGTGGTGCAGAAGGCGTTGTTAAATGAGGAACCAATCTGCGTCGCGAGGTTGCTGTATTGCGCCGCATCAGCCGTATTCCCCATCAGCGCCGCTGTCCGAGCCAATATTAACGCAGTTTGATAATAGTAAGCCGTGTCAGTCACTTCAGTTGGCGTCGTCGTATTGGCCGGCAACCAGTCGCCGAGTCCGTAGGAGACGATGTTCCCCGATGCCACGCTGGTCTCGTAGTTGACATAAGCCTTCATGGCCGCGTAGTTGTTGGTCAATATTCCGGCATCGCCGTTATGCAAATAGACAAACCAAGGAATCAGCAACATCGCCCCCTCCCACGCCGGGCCTGTGCCATAACCCCAATTGGCATTGGGAAAGACACCGGACAGTTCGCCACTGGAGAGCTGGCCGGGGCCGAATTCCTTCAACCAGCGCGCGTAGGCAGCGGCGCTATCAAAGTGCAGCAATCCCATTTCACACGCGAGTTGCGCGTCGCCGTTCCAGCCATTCTTCTCGCGCGTAGGACAATCCGTCGGAATGCCAACAAAGTTGCCCAAATACGACCAAATAGCGTTGGTCTCAATCCGGTTGAGCAAATCGTTGGAACACCGGAAGTTTCCCACCGGGTCAAAAGCCGTATGCACGACTTGCGCCATGAGCGTATTGGTGGTCGGCGCAGAAGGAAGGCCCGTTACCTGCGCGTAACGAAATCCGTGGTAGGTAAAGCGCGGGGCATAGGTTTCTGTACCAAAGCCTTTGAGGATATATGTGTCCGTTTGGAAATACTGCTTCAAACTCACCAGTCCATTGATGTTGCTTTGATTTACTGAATTATCGCTGTTGGTCAATTCTCCATAAACCATGCTGACCGAGGTTCCGGCCGAACCGCTTACCGTCAACTGTCCCCAGCCAACCAGATTCTGACCGAAGTCGAAGGTATAAACCCCGGGTTGTCCGGTAACGGGAATGATTTGGACGGGATACACCGTCTGGAAAACCTTGACCGGCTCTGCGTCCGCTGCCAGCAGCGTGCCGGCAATTCCCTCGCGCGAGATCGCGTTGGCCCAAGCTGAATCGTTATAGCTGGAGGTTGACCAGCCAGCTTTTTCCAGGCGCGCATCGTAAACCTCCCCCAGGCGCGTCGTGTCCAGCACCAATGGCCCCGTCGAAGTCTTCCAGGTTGGGTCACTGACGATCACCTTCGTTGTGCCGTCGGTGTATTGCACCACCAATTGAAGAATCATCTGGGGTAAGGCGCGCCATGGGGCAGTGGAGGTGTTCCAGGCATCACCGGTCCATTGATTGTAAAAACCGTTGGCCAACTGCACACCAACGGCGTTTTGTCCCTGAACCAAATTGGTCGTCACATCATAGGTCGTGTAATAAGCCTGATCGTCGTATCGCGTCCAGGTTGGATCTAAAACATGATCACTGACTTTAGCCCCGTTAAGCTGAAGTTCGTAATAGCCAAGCCCGCAAATGTAGGCCGTGGCCCGCGTCACCGGTTTGGCTATGGCAAAGGTTTTGCGGAGCATCGGACTCGGCGGAGCGGGAGAAATATTTGTATTTTCGATCATCCCGATCCATTGCGCCGTCCAATCCGACGGGGTGAGCAAGCCCATGCTCCACGTTGCCACCGGACTCCAGGCTGAAAAGTTTCCGTTTTCATCCCAGACGCGCACCTTCCAGTAACAGACTTCTCCCGAAGCCAGCGCCTGGCCGCCATAGGGCTGCAACACCGATTGACTGGAAACAATCGCTCCACTGTTCCAAAGATCGCCGGTGTTCTGGGACAAAATTGTTGGCGACGATGCGACTAATATCTGATAGGCGGTTTGCCGTGCGCCCCGAGCGGTGGAATTCATTCTCCAGCTCAGGCGCGGCCGGTGGACGTCTATGCCCAGCGGATTCAGTAGATGTTCACAGCGCAAATTTCCCGCCGTAGCTGTTGATAATGAACTGCTGGCATTGGTAACGACCAGTTGAAGTGCAGGACTGAATGTGGAACCGTTGGCATTGGACACCCGCACGCGAAAATTAATTAAAAAGTTTCCAAAATTCGTCGTGTTCAGGATATAGTTTGTGCCCGTCGCTCCCGCAATATCCGCGTAGCCGGCACCGCAACTTCCATTATCCGACTGCCATTGATATTGCAGCGGCAGCACGCCGGAAGCGGTTTCGTTGAAAGTCACCCCGGTCCCGGCATTGACTGGCGAACCCGGCAAGCAGGTCGGTCGATTGGCCGTAGGCGGAGTGCCGGTCGGGGTTCCAAACACTTGGATTTGCGCGTAACCGCTCCAACCGTTGGGCGTGGTCGGCGTGGTAAAGTCAAATTTCACGGCGGCCACACTGGTGACCAGCACGCCGCTCGTTGACGTCAGGATCACCCGCGTGGCGCAAGCGAGGCCGGCAGCATTGGTGGGATTGTAATAAACGCTGCCCAGCGAAATAAAAGTCGAGGGTGCCGCCACGGTGGAATAGTAGACCGTAAAACCCTGCTGGTCACGCCCGGCGTCCCTCCACCCGCCATAAACCGTGATGTTCGTCAGATTGTAACCGTTGGCGGAACCCCTGAGCGTAAAAACCACCAAGGAGCCCGCTCCGTTCCCATTGCCACAGGTCACATAGTTTGTGCTGGTCGTCGTGGGACTGGCGCCGGCCGCAATCGTGAGACTGCCGCCTGCGGTGAGGGAATTGACATTCCGGTTTCCCCAGTAGGATTCTAAATTGAAATTTCCATTCGTGCTGTCGGGGGATTGACCGGCGATCAGGCTGTTCGGAGCAAATGTCCAGGTAGGCGTTAAGGAATTGCCGGGACTCGATCCTAACTGGGCCTCCATGGTCGCAACCACGTCGTTGCCCGCCACCGCCGAGCCCACCAACATCGAAAACACCAGCACACTGGCAACGACGAAAATGCCCGTTCGAGTTCGCCGAACAGCCATCACCGGCAAGCTTGTGTTGGCCGGCTGAATCATTGGATTATTGGTGACAGGCTGTTTAATACGCATATTGGATTGGCAATAAAAGTTTGAGTCGAATCCTGTCAGGCCCGACAGCTTACGGATAAATCATGCGGTAAAAGACGCTGCCATTCGCTGGGTCTATGGGAATAATCATCTGATTCGTGCTGGTCGCGCCCGTCATATCCACCCAGTTCGTGCCCAGTCCCGGTCTAACGTCGTTGGTCTGGACCTGTAACCGCCAGCCAATGTGATCCGCCGGCCAGTTCAACGTCAGGCTGTTGCCCGCGACCTGAACCATGAGGTTCGGCGGATTGGTTGCCGTCACGAAAGTCGGAATTCCGAACACTTGGATTTCCGAGTAACCACACGCGTCGTTTTCCGGCGCCGGGGTGGTAAAGTCAAACTTAACGGCCGCCACATTCGTTGCCAGATAACCATAGGCGGGTATCAGTGTCGTCCGGGTCGCCGACTGGACACCGGTTGGATTGACAGGGTTATAGTTTACACTTCTCAACTGGATGAAGGTTGAAGGCGCGCTAACCTTGGAATAGTAAACGGTAAAAGCCTGTTGATCGCGTCCTGAATCGCCCCACCCGCCATAAACCGTGATGTTCGTCAGGCTATACCCGCTGGCCGAGTTGGTCAGTGCGTAAGTCACTGACTGACCCGCGCCGCCCGCCACGTCACCACACATCACTTCCGTCAAACTGCCGGCGCCACCCTGATTCAATGAGCCGAAGGTCCCATCGGTCAACACGGCCACCACACCTGCTTCCCAGGCGCTGAAATTGCCGCTGCCAATGCCGCTGGGCGACTTGCTGGCGATCAAGCCGCCGGGGAACACCGTCCACGTTGGCGTAAAGTTCGCGCTCACGCTACCCAACCCGGTTTGGGCGGCAAATTTCGCGATCACATTGTTCACCGGCCCAGGTACACTGGTAACCGTCAACACGCCCGGCGCGCTTACCACCACGCCATAAATATTTGTTGCTATTAATCGGTAGGAAGCTGCATCACTTGCCTGCAAATTGGGAAGTGTCAACGTCGTGTTCGTTGCTCCAGAAATGATATTCGTTACGCCGCCGCGAACCTTCTGCCATTGACAGACCAGATTCGTTCCATTGATTACTGCCGCAAACGTGACTTGACCGCCCACCATATCTGTTGCCGTGACCGGCAATATGTTTCTTGCCACCACCGGCACTGGAATCAGCGGCGGAGTGATTCTCACGTTGTCAATAAATACGGTATTATCGCCGCCCGCCAAGTCGGTTCCCACAAATGACAATGCGTGCGTTACGGCGGTCGCCGTGAAGGTGGCTCCATAGTCCGTAAAACTTGCCGCGCTTGAGCCTGGGTTATAACTTTCGATCAAGGTGCCGCCGATTTTGACATTCCACGACTGGCTGTTCCCGCCCCGTTCTGCGGCAGAAAAAGTGATCGTGTAATTTGTCCCCGGGACGAAACCTGAAAGGGATTGCGACACAGCGCCCAGTTCCTGGACGAATGCCGCCTGCACGCCCTCCGGCGCATTTAAATTACCAAAGCCACTGCCGTTGGCGACAATGCCCGAGCCATTGGGAGACGCGCCGCCAAACGTCCAAGGGCCTCCAGCCGGATTATTTTGATATTTCCCAAGACCGAGGCCGGGCGTTTCAAAACCAAAAACAGTCGCAGGTTGAGGCACCGTGCTGACCTCTGCTGAATTTGAACTCTCCCCGTTGGTATTGACCGCCGACACCTTATAGTAATTGGTCGTGCCGCTGGCCAGTCCCGCGTCATAATATTGATTGGACCCCGGCCAAGGAGTGTTGAGCGTGGAGACATTGGCAATGGTGGTCTCTCCGCCACTAACAGTTGAACGCTTTATGTTATACGAAATCGCTCCAGGAACCATATCCCACGCAAGATTCACCTGTTGTCCCCCCGGAACGGCAGTCAATCCAGTCGGCACCGCCGGCGTTGCTCCGGTGGCTTCAATGATGGCGGCACTCCAATAGGTGTTGTTAAAAACAATATCCGGATAGTAAAAACCGCCCTGAACCCCAGTTTGAAGATACCAGGTGCGAAATTGTGCCGGAGTCGCCCCGTTGCTTTCCAGACCAGGAATCACCACCACCCCATGACCAAAAGCCGAATTCCACTGACTCGGATTATTGTTCGCGCCACCCGAGTAGCACTGAAGATAAATATAGTCACAGTTCGTAATGCTATTCCTCAGATTCACCCAGAAAACCTGGGAGGTATAAGGAGCAAGCGTGAACTTATAGCCCAAACTGCCGAGCATATTTGCAAAGCTTACGGCAGAACTTAAATCATAACACTGCTCTTCATCATCGTTAATCGCGTCGATTCCAGGCACAGCAATTTTTAATGCCATGAAGTTTTTGTAGAGAATGCTGCTGGTTCCCATCCCCTGCGGCAAAGCAGCCAGAGCCTTGATGTTGTCAAAACTGGTGTCCGTCCAACCACCGATGCAGACCTCATAGCGATTGACTGTCGTGGGCGGCGTTTTCACGGTGGCAACGAGCGAACCCCAGTTGGTCGGGCCGGTATAGACACCATTTGTGCAAGCCACGTAACCGCCGATCAGAAGGGTGCCATCCGCGTTAACGTGCATGGCGAAGGCGACCAGCGTCGTAAAGCCGGAAGCCTTGTCGAACGCCATGGAGGGAGTGGTGAACTGAAAGTAGTCCATGCCATCGGCTCCGTAATTCATCACGTTGGCCGCCGATGCACGGTGTGGACTGATCGTCACTTGCAACCAGGCAAGCGCAACGCTTGCCAGCCATAATATTCTTCGCGGCATGGCGATATGAGATGACCTACACTTTTTCGTTTTTTTGATCAACCGCTGTCACTCCCTGATAGAATTAATAAATATAATTTTGAAACAGAGATTTATTTGTGACAAAAAATTGCCAAATAAAGCGCTTACCATGCGGGGGGCGGATATCCTGGTAAATAGCCACCAGCAGCATAGGTTGCTGACCATATTTGATGAAGATCCCGGTCAGAGGACCCCGACACCCCACCGGTCGCACTGCCTCCAACTAGATACTCAGTTCTTGGTTCCAACCATTTCATGATGCCGGCATGACCATCAGCGTATGAAAACTGTCCACGCTTGCCGTGCCGGCTCTCGGGTGTGTTTTTCCATGTCTTGGTCTGGCTATATGCTACTGCAAAAAATCCATCGTCGATGCTGGTGTCGGCTAGGCTGCCATCGGGGCCGGCTTCTTCGCCCACGAAGAAAAACGCATCACTAGGACCAGGGTTACGCACCGAGCTTAATTTTAGGTTTTCCTTGATGCCCGGATGACCGCTATTACCGGCAGCACTCTGGTTGTCGCCCATCATGCAACTCATCGAATAACTGCGGACACGCTGCACACCCGTCCCGTTGGCGTAAAACTTGTCACCGGGGCATTTATAAATGTCAAAAGATTTGTTATATGGCCACAACAAGCCTTGCACTAAAAAATCCGCGTTGGTAGCCCCCGGGAGGGTTCTCACATCCCCCAGAACCCAACAGGTGTCTCCTGTAGTGCCATTTGGAACAATGGCATCTTGAAAGTCACCAGTATACATCACTGCCGCCAGCGTAAGCTGCTTCAAATTATTCAGGCAACTGATGCCTTGCGCCCTTTTTTTGGCCTGACTCAAGGCTGGCAGCAGCAAGGCTGCGAGGATGGCAATGATGGCGATCACCACCAGCAGTTCAATCAACGTAAATCCCCTCGTCTTGAGGCGGGCATCTTGATTTCCACCATCGTTCAGATGAATCATTTTCATTCTATTAATTTATGCAGCTTGAGTCGTAACATGAACTGATGTTTTTAGTGAGACGGCCCAAAGACTTTCGTCTCTGAGCCATCAAACCATATTAAAAACCGTCTTACGGCATCCGAAACCGGAAGAAAGTGGCCTGGTTGAGACCAACCGGAATGCTGTTCGATAAGGCACCCGTTGCATCCAGCACTCCAGCACTGTTTGTTATCCAAATGACCGGAGGTGACAAGTTTGTTGTGGCCAGCCAGGTATAACTGCTATTCACAGGATATCCGCCGGTGCCTACCACAATTAGGTTGCCACCCGATTGAGTAACCGATCTGATTTGAGGCGCGATAACCAGCGGTCCTGAAGCTGATCCATAGGCAGCCAGCTCATTGTAGCCAGAATAGCCATTCTCGCCCGCAGGAGAGGTCATATCAAACTTCAACGCAGCCACATTGCTAGCCAGCGCTCCAATCTCAGGTGTGATTGTCGCCCGGGTGGTGGAAATCCCGATCGGATTGGGCGGATTGTAATTTACAACAGCCAGAGGGATGAAATTGGTCGGGTTCGCCACCGTAGAATAGTAGAGCGTGTAGGCCTGTTGATCGCGACCACTATCAGTCCACCCACCAGATGAAACAATGTTGGTAATGGTGTATCCATTCGCCGAGCCGGTCAGGGTATAAGTCACAAAATTGCCGGCACCTGCGTCGCTACCGATACAGGTAATAGTTGATTCATCTCCACCTTTCAAATACCCCCAACTGCCATCAGTAAGGATCACCGGCGTATTTGCATTCTCGCCATTACCATCTGGAGTCGTGAAACTACCATCGCCAGAATCGGGCGTAATATTGTAGATCAGACTTGAACTCAATAAACTTGTGTCCCAAGTTGGACTGAATTGTGTCGCCAGCGATGTTTGAGCAGCGATACTGACGACCGCATTTGAAACCGCAGCCGCCGCAGGACTTACCGTCACCACACAGACGTGGCTGCTGTTTGTGCCAGCCGCATTAATGCCCAACAAAGCGTAATTCCCAGAATTTGCCAGCTGCAGATTATTGAGCGTCAAAGTTGATGACGTAGCCCCCGGAACATTCGTCCCGTTTAATTGCCATTGCAGGGAGGTCGCGCCACTGAAACCTGCCGTGAGAATGATCTGACTGCCCACCACATCGGAGGCGGTGTTAGGTGTGACGTCACTTGTCAAAGCAGGCACTAATCCTGTCGCAGGCGAGCCGCCGACAAGGATTTCAGAATAAGCTCCCCAACCATTCTTCGGATTCGGAGATACATTCCAATTGAACTGCAACGCCGCCACATTGTGGGCCAACACTCCATTTACCGGAACGAGTGTCGTGCGGGTCACCGTCGGGCTGGCCGTTGGATCTGTCGGGAGGTAGTCGGCAACTACGAGGGGAATAAAAGTCTCCGGCGACTGCACCGTGGAATATAACACCTGATACTTCTGCTCATTGTGATCCGCGTTTGCCCAACCGCCAAAAACAGTGATATTCGTGATCTCCAAACCATAGGCTGCGGAATTGGTGATCAGCGAATAGGTCACTGACGAGCCCGCGCTGAAATCGAGCTTGCCGCAAGCACAAAATGTCGCGGTCGGCAATGAAGTCACGGAAGCAGCCATGCTGTCGCTCATAATGCTCGGATCCGCGTTGCAG
>Ga0302322_100000408_pt1 | contig 32730 bp, 27 predicted proteins | sample Fen_T0_2_FD_203757 | JGI IMG/M metagenome (GOLD analysis project Ga0302322, IMG submission 203757) | Peat permafrost microbial communities from Stordalen Mire near Abisko, Sweden - Fen_T0_2 | ecosystem: Environmental > Terrestrial > Soil > Wetlands > Permafrost | place: Sweden: Abisko...
CGCAGTGGCCTGGCAGATATTCAGGCCGTTCAGACGCACGCTGCGCGCCTCGGCTCTCAGACGCTGGCCGCGGCAGTCGGGACACTCGGCATAGCCGCGATATTTGCTGAGCATCACGCGCACATGCAGCTTGTACCTCTTGCGCTCCATCTGCTCAAAAAATCCGTAAATGCCGGCAAAGCTGCCCTTGCCGCGCAGCACCGTCTCGCGCGCAGCCTCAGGCAGATCGCGCCAAGGCACATCGAGCGGCACGCCCAGCTCCCCCGCATGTTTTTTCAAGTCGGTGAACCACGGCCTGCACTTGGGCCGATTCCACGGGTCGATTGCGCCTTCGTTGAGGCTCAACCCCTTATCTGGAATGACCAGCTTCAGATCGAAGTCCACCGTGTTGCCGAAGCCCTGGCAGCGCGGGCAGGCGCCAAAAGGATTGTTGAAGCTGAACAGCCGCGGCTCCGGCTCGCGGCCCGGCCGATGGCAGCTCTTGCATTCGTACGATCCGGAAAAGCGATGGCGAGGACGATCGGCAGCTTCATCGCGCGGAAGTTCTTCAAAAGTAACTTCGCCAGCCTCGCGGTAGGCAATCTCCGCTGCATCGACGATGCGCGCACGATTCTCGACGCTGACAACGATGCGATCCAAAAGAACAAATACCGGCAGAGTAAAGTCGAGATCGAGCAGCGACTCAGGAGTGGAGAACTCGAAGATCTGGCCGCGCTGATAGAGTCGGTTGAAGCCTGAGGCCCGCAGTTCGACCAGGCGTGCCTTCAGCGCTTCCGTCAGCGGTGACTCGGCGGCTGTCTTGGCCGGAACCTTCGTAGCGGACTTCAAGACGCGCTTGGTCGGCTTGGCTTCGGCCGTCGGCGCTGGTTCGGTGTGGCGCACCGGAAAGAGCGCGTTGAGCCGCGTACCCTCTCCCAGCGCCAAGATCGCCTCAGCAATCTCGTCGATCGAGTCCCGCTTGACTAAGCCGTCACAGTGGATGCAATGCACCGTGCCGCATCGCGCATAAAGCAGGCGCAGGTAGTCGTAGACTTCAGTGGCCGTAGCGACGGTCGAGCGCGGATTGCGCGTCGAATTCTTCTGCTTGATGGCAATGGCCGGGGCCAAACCGTCAATCAGGTCCACGTCTGGCTTCTCAATGCGTTCGAGAAACTGCCGCGCGTAGGCCGAAAGCGATTCGACGTAACGCCGCTGTCCCTCGGCATAGATCGTGTCGAAGGCCAGCGAACTCTTCCCCGATCCCGACACGCCGCTGACCACAGTCAGCTTTCCGTGCGGAATCTCGCAGGAGATGTTCTTCAGATTGTGAGTCCGCGCACCGCGGATAATGATGGCGTCATTCAAAGGGAAGCACCGAGCGAGAAGTTGGCCTGATGCTTCCCTGACTCCTCAGTGAGGCTCAGGGTGCAGACGGCCATTCTTTATTATAGAGTCCCAGGCACTCAGGCAGCAGGTGCCTCGGCGCTCAAGCCCTTTGAGGTTGCATTGCTATGCCGCAATTGCAGTGCGAAAGGCCAGAACAGGCCGATGCACCTCTCCTTGGGCCGCTTCCCGGTCCAGAACACGGGCAAGGGCCATCAGGACCCCTGAAGCGCAGGCTGGGCACTGCATTGCTGAGTTCCCAACGCAGCTACAGTCCTGACAGAGATACGCCGAGGCAAGGGGGATATGCTGCATCGATGCAAGTGGCATAGTTTGACCTCCGAATGTCGTGGTGCTGGCATACGGTACGTAGCATCGTTCCACCGTTTGCGTCTTTCATATAGGGTAGATGCGTCCCGTTTCGTTACAGATGATCTTTTTAGGCCGCTGGCTAGCATCTCGCACGTAGCCTGCCCTGGGCCAGGCCGTGATTCCAGCGCCCAAATCAACGCGCGAAATCGTTGAAACAGAAAGACATCCCTTCAAATGAATTCGGTAAGTGCTTGAGCCTGATCGTTGTGTGCACGTTGCCTGTTCGATGACGATGTCCTAAGCCCGTCTCCCGCGTCAAACGTCCAATGCATCCAATGGCTGACACCCGGTAAACTGAGGGTTGAGGTATTTCGTGTTTCGTAAAGCTCTGATTTTCCTGCTCGTGATTTCGTTTTCGGCTTCGATCTGTGCGTCTGCTCAGAGTGCCGCGCAAGCTCCGGGAGAACAACCCCCGGAGGCAACCGGCGCTAATGCCGGCACGCCCGAAACTCTCTCTGAAGAGGTGGCCGCTGCCGAGGCGGCGATTACCAAATCCGACTGGAAGGCAGCTGAGCTGAAACTGGAACCATGGCTGGCCGCTCATCCCACAGACGCGCGAGCGCTCTTTGATGCCGGCTACGTTGCCGACGCACAGAATCGTCTAGAAGATGCGACTGGGTTCTATCGCCGGGCGGTTGAGGCTAATCCGCAATCGTTTGAAGCACATGTGGAGCTGGGAATGCTCCTCGCCCGGCAAAACAAACTCACCGAGGCACAGGCAGAACTAGCCACGGCCACGGGACTTGACCCCGGCGTAGCTGGAACCGGCGTCAAAGCGCGGGCCTGGCGGGCGCTGGCCAGGATCGACCGCACATCCGAACCGGCCAAGGCCTCTGACGATTTGATGGAGGCACTCAAGCTTTCGCCCGAGACTCCCGAAGACACATTGCTGGCTGCCAGCCTCGCCGACCAGTCTGGACAGTACGAGGCAGCCGAAAAAGCCTACCGCCGCGTACTGACCGCGAATCCGAAGTCGGCTCCAGCCAACGCCGGCCTGGCTCACCTGCTCATCGCGCGGAAGCAGTACCCCGAGGCGGAGACATTTCTTCGCTCGGCGCTTGAGCTATCCCCTGAAGACACGGCGCTGACAGCGCAATTGGCCACGGTGCTGGCCGCGCAGGACAAGGCCGAGGCGCTGCCCTTGTTCCAGAAACTGCACACCAGCCACCCCAAAGACGCCGCCATCACACGCATGTTGGCACAAGTGCTGGCCGACGCTGGAGACGCCGCCGGATCGGATCACCTCTACGCTGGCCTGCTCGCGGCCAGCCCCGATGATCCCGCGCTGCTGATTGCGCACGGGCAGAATCTGACTCGCCAGCTCAAGTACGCCGAGGCCTTTGCGGCCTTCGACAAGGCAACCCGCCTTGACCCGGCCGATGCCGACGGATGGAGCGGACTGGCCTTTGCCGCATCGAAGACAGCACAGCCCTCGGTCACGCTCCACGCGCTGACCATGCGTTCCAAGTATCTTCCCGAGGTGCCGTCCACCTACTTTCTTTGGGCGACCACCTACGATGCGCTTCACGATAAGGCTGCAGCCGTGACCTACTACCATCACTTCCTGGATTCGGCGGCTGGAAAGTACCCAAACCAGGAATGGCAGGCGCGTCAGCGTCTCATATTGCTCGAAGGCAAAAAGTAAACCGTGCAATAATGCGATATTGAAGAGCGGTGTTCCCCCTGAAAGACGCCGCGCATTCGATCTGGAGAGAACGCCAAGTTTCCCCTTGCGTATTCTCCTCGAATGCACTTATAGTCACGGCCTGGGGTAAATCCGCAGCAGAGGAGGTTCCTCATGCGGTTCGCGATTCCGGCAGTTCTCGTCTGCCTCTCGGTGACCACGGTACCAGTCTGCGCATACGGCCTCGACGACAAGATCCCCGACCAGCAAAGCATCAACGCCCTTGAATTCAAGGCCAACCATTCGCAGCCGCGCGAGCAGATGTTTATCTATGCCGAGCTGGTGCATCAGATGACCGAGCTCAGCGTGCGCCAATACGCCGCTGGCGATGTCGACAAGGCTGCTGAACTGCTCCGCCAGGTGCAGGGATTGACCCGCAAGATTCACCTCGCGGTGGCGGAAGACAATAAGCGAGTGCGCAATACTGAGATCCTGCTGCGCCGCACCGCCTATCGGCTGACTGAGATGCTCCACTCGAGCAGCTTTGAAGACCGATCGCTGGTTGCCGAGACGCTGGCAGGGGTCAATCAGGTGCAGAGTGAAGCGATGATGCAGGTCTTTCGCAAATGAATGGACGTTCGATACGCTGTCTAGCCGCGATTCTGGCCGGCCTGCTGCTGGCCGCCCCGGCTCATTCACAAAAAACAAAACGCGATCCGCTCACCGCCGCCCAGGTCGAGGAGATTCGCGAGGCGGGCATTGACCCGAACAAGCGGGTCTCCCTCTACACCAAGATTCTCGACGAACATGCGCAGACGATCAAGGCTCTGACCGCCCGTGTTCGCTCGGATGGACGCACACGCAAGCTCGACGGCGAGTTGCTGGATTTCACCGCGCTAATGGATGAGCTGGGCTCGAACCTGGATCTCTATTCCGAGCGGAAGGCCGACATCCGCAATGCTCTGAAGCCTCTCAATGAGGCCAGCCAACGCTGGCTTGGAGTGCTGCGCGCACTTTCCGGCGAGCCGGGCTTTGATCTCGCCCGCAAGGAAGCGATCGAGAGCGGCGAAGATCTCGCCGACCAGGTCACGCGCCTGGAGAACGAACAGACTGAGTACTTCAACCTGCATAAGGACGAGAGAGGCCAAGAGCGCGCCGAACCGAAGTAAGGCCTGCAGGCTGCGAGCTGACCGCTGTAAGCTGTAAGCAGTGGCTGCTGATTTTGCTTACATCTTTGAAGAAGAGTATCGGGTGCTGCGCCCCAGAGCGCCGATGCCGCCCATCACGGTGCGTTTCCGGCGCTTCACCTCGCTGAACACACGGATTCGGTTGCGCGAAGGGCAGCTTTTAGTCAGCCTCTCAGACTTGCTGGAAGGCGCGCCAGAGTCGGTGATCCGCGCCATTGCTCACATCCTGCTGGCCAAGCTCTACAAAAAGCCCATCGATCCGGCGCACAACCTGCGCTATAAGCGGTTCTCGACCAGCGCCGCCGTCACGCGGCAGACGGAGCTGATTCGCGGCGCTCGCGGCAACAAGCGCTTCTTCGGCCCCGAGGGCCGCTTCTACCATCTCGAAGAAGTCTTCGACTCGCTCAACTCGCGCTTCTTTGGCGGTTTGCTGGGCCGGCCAGAGCTGACCTGGAGCGAGGGCATGGCCAAGCGGTCGCTGGGCCACTACGACGCCGCCCATAACACCATCGTCGTGAGCCGCGTCTTTGACCGCCCGTCGAGTCCGCGCTACGCCGTCGAATACTTGCTCTACCACGAGATGCTGCACCTGAAGCATCCGGTGAAGATGCGCGGCCTCAGGCGGTGCGTGCATTCGCGCGAGTTCAAGGCCGACGAAGCACTCTTCCCGCAATTGAAAGAGGCCCTGGCGTTCATCAAGCGCCTCTAAGGAAGTTTCGTGCTCTCAGAGGGTCCATTTACCAATGTATGAACTGCAGGGTCTTGAAAATGGTGGTGGCCCATGTCCGCAGATAGGCTGAGAAACAGATCTGAGTATCCCAGGTCCGGGTTTTCGGACCTGGGATACTCAGATTGAATTTATAAGAATTAGATGGAATTGATTCAGGTGTCTATGGTACTCTGTCGCCGATTCAAGACTCAGTTCCTTGACGGTCCGAAATCCCGGACCTTGGGTACCCCGGCCGGTTTCACAAGCCAGTCTGGGGACATACGGGCCACCCAACAACTCAATCGCTACTGACCGGATTCCGACGGTCAGAGCCGCTGCGTCATGGTGACTCAGCTTGAAACCGGGAGCTATGGCGGTGTGATGCATCGCCGAGGCTTTCCTATTGAGAGGTCTTGTGCGATCACGTATCTCCGTCTTTCTCCTGCCCGCTGTCCTCAGTATCGGGCTTTCTCTCCCGGCTCATGCTTCGGAGTTGTATTCAAACATCCCGGCTGACTCGGTAATCGGTACGATCAATGCCTGGGATATCACGAACTATGGAATCGCTGACTCGTTTACCATCAACGGATCAGTCAGCGTGACTGGAATCACCTTCTACACATGGAGTGCTTCTGGGGATCTGCCGTCCGGGGTCGAGTGGTCAATCGCCCCCGCGCCGCTCGTCGATCCGAGCGATCCTTCGACATTGGCGACCGGCACGGCCAGTTTGACATCCATCTATCAATCGACAAACGGTAGTTACGACATCTATGCCAACAGCTTTTCCATCGCGCCGCTTAATCTGAGCGAGGGAACCTACTGGCTGTTGTTCGAGAACGGTGCGGTCTCGGGCAATGCCAATCCGCTGTACTGGGACGAAAGCGACGGCCCGTCGCAGGCCTTTAACAGCGCGTATGGCGGCCCCATTACCTCCGATACCGACGGGGGTTGCTCGGCCGCCAGCGGGTATTGCTCGCAGTCGTTCGTGATAGAGGGCGAGGCTGCAGAATCTCCCGTTCCGGAGCCGGCTGGCCTGGCCGAGTTGGGCGCCGGAGCCTATCTGGCGCTGATGTACGGCGGGGTGCTGCGGCGCAGGCTGGCCCGTGCGCTGGCGAGCCGCGGCTAAGGCGGCTGCCGCGCTTTTTCAAGTCGAGCGTTGGCCGCGGTAAAGCAGCCCAACCATTATGCGGAAATCGAATCGCGAGCTTATCGGACAGAAAGGACGAAAGCCATGATCACGCGGAACAGAATGCCGGTTGTCTTGTTGACGATGTTGGCAGTGATAGTTTTGCTGCCCCTTCCCGCCACGGCGGCAAAGAACCTGACGCAAACAAGTGCATCGAGCTGCACAACCCTTGAAGGGATCACAAACTGTGAGATGAAAACCCTGCTCAACATCGATGTGAGCTACGGCGCTTCGGCCAATGTCGATGTGGCCTACATCGACACGGTTACCACGGCGAGCGGAGAGACGACCTCGCTCGAGGAGACCTTGACCTTCAAAATCACCAAGAGTCAACCGCAGTGGCGCTATTCGCTCAGTGCTGTCGATCTGATCGGTTCGGCTCACCCCAGCTATCCATTCATCGCCTACACGATCAGCGCGCCAGTTCAGGACTATACGATTACGACGAACATCATGAAAGGCGCCACACTCTTTGAGTCGATCGTGGTCAGTCCTGATTTTCCTGAAGCCCAGATTACGAACGGACATAACATGATCCTGTCGCTGATGGGCACCAAGACCTCGGCCGCGCCGGCCCCGGACTTTTCCAGCAACATTCTCTTCGTTTGGCAGGGTCATGCGTTGCTGGTGCCCCGCGCGCTGCTGCCGGCCAGCACCAGCCTGAATGTAGCTCAGGCCTATAACACGATGCTGCTGCGGCTCTACACGGCGGATGCGGCCATCCTCTCCGCTAACTCGGATGCGGAAACCAACTATCTGGTGGACGGCATGCTGATCTTCCGGGGATCGTGGGCGGCAGACCAGGCAGTCGGGGTGACACAGTTGCGCGTTCCGGTTTCGACATTGAGCTACTCCACGATCGCGCTGGAAATTGACCCGGCGCAGGTGGGATTGTCTTCCGTGGAGAGTGTCGGCTATATGCCCTATGCCTACGTGGGAAATTACTCTTCGATGACTAAGAATGGACGGGTGCATGTTCAGGTCAAGAACCAGGGCGTGAAAGCCGCCGACTATCAGGTAATTGTCCGGGACTGCTATCCCGGCATCGGCAAGGTTGCGCCCATGGCGCTGACGCTGGCGGGGGGTGCGCAAACAGAGGTTGTGGCCACCGTGCCAACGACAGCCAGTATGGCAGCATCGCATTACTGCTGGGTCGATCTCCAAAGCCCGGGGGGGACGCTATTCGACTCGGTGCAGATGTACTTCGATACAACCGTTGCGCCCGCCGATTAGAGCAGTTCTCCAATTGATATACCTTACCAGCCTGGTCAAAGATGACTTTTTCTTGAGGAGAAAGTCACTTGAGATTCGTGGTTTCGTTATACACCGATTGGAAAACTGCTATCGCTCCGATTCTGACGATTCTTCAGGCGAACGATGGGTTGGGTGGGCGGCGGGCCCATGTCCCTGTATCGTCCAACCAACTGATCTGGGTACCCCTGGTCCGAGGGAGACAATGAACCTCAACTCGGCGGGGGTATCCTTCCCTCCATCAGCGGTCTTTGATCAGCGGTCAGTGAATCCTGCTCCGCCAATCAATTCGATTGTGCGCTGATGATGGATCATCTTATGCAATCTGACACCGCCACAAAGCGATAGGTGCCCGGAGGAACTATTCCGCTCTTCTTGCACGCCGTGTCGAACTGCCCGCCGCCGGCAGTACGCGCGCGACTCATCGTGCACCCCATGCAAAAAGACCTCTATGCCGTCTTCTCGACGGCCATGGCGGCCTCATCTGGCGCAGTCACCGGGCGTGTGGCAGTCCACACAATCAACGCGATTCCCGCGACCACCGAACCGGCGGCGGCCAGTTGGGCATTCGAGCAACCCCACAGAACCCTGGGGTTGCGGCGAATGAACTCGACCAGAAAGCGAGCCAGCCCACTGAGCAAAAGATACTGGCCGAGAATGGCGCCTGTGACGTGCGGCTTGCCAGCTCTCCACCAGAGCCAGCCACCAATGAGCAGACCGGCAACCAGTTCATAGAGCGGCGTCGGATAGACCACTGCCAGCGTCGGTTCGAGGCCGTTAGGAAAGGCGATGCCCCAGGGCTTGAACGAAAAAGAGAAAAGATGAACCGGCTGGATCGGGAGGCCGTAGCAGCCATCACCCGAGAGGAAGCAGCCAACCCGGCCGATGCCATAGCCGATCGCCGCGGCCGGAGCGGCGAGATCCAGGGTTCTCAGAGCGCCGATCTTCCCCAGCCAGCCTTGCAGCAGAAGCGCGGAGATGCCGAAGAGGAGCCCTCCGAACCAGGCGAATCCGGCTGTATCCCACAACACGCGCCAACCGGCCTCGTGAAACTCAATGGGGGTGTCGATGACATGCCAGAGCTTGGCGCCAACAATGCCGGCTACAACGGCGATGGCCACTATACCAACAGCGTCGGCAGATATTCGAGCGCGGTAGAAGCTGCGATCCATCACAAAGCCTGCCGCCACGGCGGCCAGCCACAGCATCAGCCCAAAGGTCGGCACGTCGAAATGCCAGAGGTGTAGATAGGGAATCATCGCTCTTCAAGTATAGACGGGCCGTCCAGCAACCGGGCGTGCGCCAACTGAGAGGAAGATCTGGGCCGCGTTTTTCACAGATCAGCTTGCGTCCCGCCCCCGGCTTCAGGCGATACTAGCTGCATGGATACCGTTCACTATCATGCCCTCGAAGTTCTCTACAGCCGCCAGCAGATTGCCGAACGCGTCGCCGAGATCGGCGCGCAGATTACCCACGACCTGGGCGGCGAGAAGCTGGTCATGGTCGGCGTGCTGAAGGGCGCCGCGCCCTTCCTGGCCGATCTCGCAAGGGCCGTGCAGGTGGACGCGACCTTTGATTTTGTAGCCACGTCGAGTTATGGCAAGGGGACCCGCTCCTCCGGCGCAGTCAAGCTGATCAAGGATCTGGATGAGCCGATCGAGGGCAAGAACGTGCTGCTGGTCGAGGATATTCTCGATACAGGACTGACTCTCAGCTACCTGCGAAAGCTCTTCCTGCAACAACGCCCGAAGTCGCTGCGCATCGCCACATTGCTTGACAAGCCCTCGCGGCGGATCGAGAAGATCGAGCCGGATTATGTCGGCTTTTCGATTCCCAATCTTTTTGTGATCGGCTACGGAATGGATTATGCTGAGCGCTACAGGAATCTGCCCGACATCTGCTTGATGACGCCCGACCATCCGGAGTAGTTCTAGCCTGCTTGGCTGGGATCGGACGATGCTTCTCAAAACCTGAGATGGGCTGCGGTATGCGCTCACAGCAGAGAAAGCAAAACGATCTGGGCTGGGGCAAGTGGGGGAACCTGCGCCAGCCCAGATCGATTTGCATGAAAGCGAGTTACTTGACTGCCGCGGCCTTCTGAGCCGCCCAGCGCTTCTTGACGGCCTCGGCGATGCGCTTGCGTCCCTCAGCGCTGAGGTTTCTCTTCTTCTTCTTGGCAGGTTTCGCGGCGGGAACCGCGATTGCCTCTGACTTCTTGGGTCTGCCGACCTTCCTCTTCGCCGTCGGCGCAACACCGCCACTCAGCAACGTCCGCGCCTGCTGCAACTGGGCAATCTCTTGATCGATCGCTGCCAAAATATCCACTACCGCCATATATTCCCCCTGATTGATTCAGTCAGCCGGTCCAGTCTGTATGCCGCTAAGTCGTAACACGTCAACCCCGGCCGCTAACTCTACGATACAACACTCGGCCTATAACTCATTTGCATAGGATGGCGAGTGATCGCCTGTGCTGGCGCGAGCAAATTGCACGATGGCACTCAGTTTCGAGCGCTGCTGAAATGGTTTCAAGATCGGCGGTGATTGAGGAGCCCTGGCAGTGCTGACTATTCGAAAGTGCGCGATGTTTTATTTTCTGTAAATACCGCAAAATCAACGTGGGTATTCTCCTTAGAATCAATACTGGATGATTCAGGCAGAGATTCCAGGTTTGGGTTTTGCAGACGCGCACGCCCGATGATTTTGGTTCAGGCTACCGCAGGCACTATACTCATCACCGGTAGTACGCCCGTCGAACCGCATCGAGATTGCGGCATTGGGCGGCTAGGAGCATAACCGCATGACCGCGACCATTCCCATCCAGGAAGTCGATCTGGAGTTCGATAACGGACGCTTCGATTCAGCCGCATTCGCCGCGGAGACTCTGGCGAGCTGGCAGGCTCTGGCCACAGTAATTGACCACACATTGCTGAAGCCGGAGGCTACGCGCACACAGATCGAGAGCCTGTGCGACGAGGCGATCCGCTACCGCTTTGCCTGCGCCATGGTGAACCCGGTGTGGGCTTCGACAGCGGTCCGCCGTCTTTCAGGCACGGGCGTTCCCGTGGGCGTGGTCATTGGCTTTCCGCTGGGCGCGTCGCTGGTCTCCACGCTGCGCTACGAGGCGGCGGCGCTGATCCGGCTGGGCGTGCGCGAACTCGACATGGTGATCCCCATCGGCCCGTTGAAGAGCGGTGACTACGCCGCCGTCCAGAGCGCCATCCACACAGTGGCCGAGGTGGCGCATGGGCACGGAGCGCTGCTCAAGGTCATTCTTGAGACCGCGCTATTGAGCGTGGCCGAAAAGCTGCGCGGGTCAGAGATTGCCATCCAGGCCGGGGCGGATTTCATTAAAACCTCGACTGGCTTTTCCTCCGGCGGGGCCACCGTGGCCGACGTGGCTCTAATGCGCGGCGTGGCCGGTGCACGTTGCGGCGTAAAGGCCGCGGGCGGCATCCGCACGCTGGCCGACGTTAAGGCATTGCTCGAAGCCGGCGCAAACCGCATTGGGGCTTCGGCATCGGTAGCGATTGTGCAGGCGCTGGGAGCCGAGTAAAAAGCCAGAGAACAGAGATCAGGGACCAGCCAAGCAAATCACGCAACCCTCTCTGAAAAGCTCAGCTTAACGCGAGGATCCGTCTCAACCATTTCCACGATATTTTGACGCGCTGTTGACATCTTGGCCCCTGATCCCTGGTCTCTGATCTCTGTCCCTCTGTTTGCGCTATGATTTCTTCTACACAGATGCCCAACGCTCCACTATCTCCGCGTGAAGAGCCCGAGCTTGAGGGAGACTACCGCCCGGCCGACCCGGCCGCCGCGGGAGCGCATCTTGACCCGGCAAATATCCGTGTGGAGCCAACTGACGTAGCCTACCTGATGCAGCTTGCGGATGCGTTGAATACTACCCTCGATCTGGAGACTCTGCTGCGACGAACAGCGGACCTGGTGCACGCGGTCATCCCCTACAGCATCTTCGCCATTCTGCTTGAGAACGACCGGACGCACGAACTGCGGGTAAGGTTCCAGATCGGCCACGCCATGCAGGTGGAGCGGCTGCGCATTCCTCCTGGTCGTGGAGTGGTGGGCCAAGTAGCGCTCACGCGCCAGCCGGTGCTGCTGAACGACGTGACCACATCCGAGGTTTACTTCGAGGTCAATCCCGCGGTGCGCTCCGAACTAGCAGTGCCGCTGATCGTCAAGAACCGGGTGATTGGCGTGATGGACATCGAGAGCGAAAAGGCCGGCTACTTCCGCCCCGAGCATCTGCGCCTGTTGACGCTGACCGCCTCTCGCATCGCCCAGGCCATCGAAAATGCGCGGCTCTATGCGCGCGTCTCCCGTCAGGCGCAGACGCTGACGGTGATGAACGAGATCGCCACCGAACTGACATCCATCCTGGAACTGGACCCGCTGCTGGAGCGGGTCGGGCAACTCTTGCGGCGGCTGATCGACTACCAGATGTTCACCATCATGCTGCTGGACGAGAAGGGCGAGATGCTGGTGACACGCTACGCCTGGCGCTTCGGCTACGCGCATGCCCCTCGGCGGCGGCTTCCGATTACCTCCGGCCTTGTGGGAGCGGCGGTGCGCGAGTGGCGGCTGGTTAACGTGCCCGATGTCTCCAAGGATCCGCGTTACGTGGCCATGAACCCCGAGACTCGCTCAGAGCTGATTGTGCCGCTCTTTCACAAAGGACGGATCATCGGCGTGCTGGATCTGGAGCATACGCGGATCGGCTTCTTCAACGAAGAGCACGCGCGCATGTTGACCACGCTGGCAGCCCAGGTGGCCATTGCCATTGAAAATGCGCGGCTCTATCAGGCCGTGCGCCGCCAGGAACGGCAACTGGAGCTGGACATCACCATGGCGCGCGAGGTGCAACTGCGCCTGCTGCCAACAACAGCGCCGGAGATGGTCAACGCTGAGATGGCCGTGCGCTTTCTGCCTGCGCGCACCATCGGCGGCGATCTCTATGACTTTGTGGAGTACGGCCCCGGCGAGACCGCCATCGTACTGGGCGACGTGAGCGGAAAGGCGGCGCCGGCGGCCTTGTTTGCCGCGCTGGTCAGCGGCATCATGCGTTCGGCTGCGCAGCAGCAGCCGGGACCGGCCGAGATGCTGTCCCTGCTGAACGACGCGATCCAGGAGCGCAAGCTGGAGTCGCAGTACGTGACCATGCTCTTTGCTGTATGGAACGACGAAAGCCGCACGTTGAAGGTAGCCAACTCGGGTGCTGTGCAGCCGGTCATCTGCCGCGCCTGCACATCGGAGACGGTACGCACAGAAGGCTTCCCGCTGGGGATGTTTCCCGATGTGATTTACGACGAACTAGACGTAGAGACCCAACCGGGAGACGTGGTCATCTTTGTGTCGGACGGAATCCTGGACGCGGAGAACGCCGAAGATGAGATGTACGGCCCGGAGCGCCTCTCAAGCCTGCTCTGCGACCAGCGCGACAACTCGGCACAGGAGATTGCCGACGCGATTCTCTCCGACGTCAGCCGCTTCCTCGGCGAACAGGACCGCTTCGACGATGAGACGATCATCGTTCTCAAGGTGCGGTGAAGCACAGTTGTCAGTGAACAGTCTTACCTTCCTTGCGGCGACAATTCATCTGCCCCCTGTAAACTGAACTAGAGTCAATTCAAGACCGCATCGCAACCTATGACACAAGAACGCATCATCCGCCCGGCAAAGAACGTCTACGGCAGTCTGCGCTTGCCCGGTGACAAGTCGATCAGCCACCGCTACGGAATGCTGGCCGCGTTTGCCGAAGGCACCTCGCGCTTTACCAACTTCTCGTCTGGCGCGGACTGTGCCTCGACACTCGCCTGTATGCAGGCGCTTGGCGCCAAGGTCTGCAAACTCGAGGATAGCTCAGTTGAAATAACCGGCGTCGGCGGACACGTGGGGGCTGCCACCGCCCCGCTCGATTGCGGCAACTCCGGCTCGACGATGCGCATGATCTCTGGCCTGCTTGCGCCCCAAGAGGGACGCTTCACGCTGGTGGGCGATGATTCGCTCTCGCGGCGGCCCATGGAGCGCATTCGCAAGCCATTGGAAGAGATGGGCGCACGTCTGACGCTGACCGAAGGCCATGCACCCTTGACCATCGAAGGCTGCACGCTCAAGGCGATTGACTTTACCACTCCGGTACCCAGCGCGCAGGTTAAAACATGCGTCTTGCTGGCCGGCTTGCAGACCTCCGGCACCACCATGGTTCGCGAGGCAGTGCGCACGCGCGATCACAGCGAGTTGGCCCTGCGTGCCTTTGGAGCAACGCTCACACGCACCATTGACTCAGTCTCGATCTCAGGCCCGCAGACGCTGCACTCGATCGATGCAGCCGTGCCCGGCGACATCTCCTCCGCGGCGTTTTTCTTGTGCGCGGCTGCATTGTTTCCCGGCTCCAGCCTGGTGCTGGACTTCCTGGGCCTCAACCCCACGCGCGCCTCGCTGCTCGATGTGCTGACATCGCTCGGTGCGCGCATCAGCGTTCTCAATCTTGAAGAGAAAAACGCAGAACTCGTCGGCACGGTGCGCGTCACTGCGCCAGAATCAGGACTCGGATCGACAGAAATTTCCGGCGCGCTGGCCGCGCAACTAATCGATGAATTGCCGGCACTTGCCGCAATCGGCCCTTACACCAGTGGCGGCATCCGAATCCGCGACGCAAAAGAGCTGCGAGTGAAAGAGTCCGATCGCATTGCATTGGTCGCGAAAAATCTGCGGGCTATGGGCGCCGAGGTTACAGAGTTCGAAGACGGTCTCGACGTGCCGGGAGGGCAGCGGCTGCACGGCGCGACCATCGATTCCGGCGGCGATCACCGCATCGCCATGGCCTTCAGCGTGGCCGCTCTGCGCGCCGAGGGACCGACGCTGATTCAAGGCGCAGAATCGGCCGCGATCAGCTTTCCTGAGTTCTTCGATCTTCTTGATTTAGTGGCGGAGCGGTAGAACGTACTCCACCGTTTCCCGCCTATCTCTGCCAATCGACAAAACGGCCCGGCGTTGAGCCGGGCCGTTTCATTCTTGAGCAGCCAATCAAGCTACTTGCTGGCCGGCGGAGGAGCAGCGGCATCTGCACCAGGCTTGGGAGCTGGAGTTAGTCCGGGAACCACCGGCGCGGCGGTCACTGTGCCGGTCGCAGCCTCCTGAAGATTGATGCCGTAATGCTGCAAGGTGCTGGCCAGAATCTGGTAGAGGCCGGCGCGATCCCTCGCGTAAGCGTTCTGCGCAGAGAGCAGATTGTTCTCCGCGGTCGCCAGGTTCTTCTCTTGCAGCAAGACACTCGCTGTGGTCGAGGCTCCCAGATGCAGCTTCTTCCCTTCGGCGTCAAGGCTCTGCTGGTTAAAGTCCCTTGCTGCGACAGCAGCCTGGACCTGAGCACGGTCGTTGGCGAGTGCGAACTGAGCATTCACCACGTTCATGCGGATCTGCGTGTACAACTGCTCAAGCCGCAACTCCGACTGGCGATACTCGATGAGCGAGCGCGCCTGATCGGCCTGCGCCGTGCGGTTGCGAAGAGGTATGGTCAGGTTAAAGCCGACGCCCTTGTCAGGGAACGAATTATTCAGCATCCGGCTCCATGCAGTACCGTAGCTGACCGGCGGGTAGGTGCCTGCCGGGCATGGCGCATATTTGCCGGTTACAGAGTCCTGGCAGAGCGCGTTCGGATTCTGAGCCCCCCCTTCGCCGGTTCCGCCGTAGAAGCCATAGGCATCGAGGGTGGGCAGTAGCGCGTTGCGTGCGCCACGCAAAGTAATCTCGTTGTTCTTCAGGGTCAGTGCCGCCTGCTCGAGTACCGGGCTGTTCTTGAAAGCCTGCTGCACCAGATCGTCGACCGGCTGCGTCTCCTCGGGAAGCTGCTCAAGGCTTACGCGGTCAGTAGGAATCACGGCGGCAGCCACCAGAGCTGGGTCGTTCAAGTTGCGCGCAATGGCCTGTTTGATGATCTGCTGCTGATAGTTTAGGCTGCTCTGTGAACTGATGAGCGCCTGTCTGTCCGATGCCACTGCGGAATCAGAGTTGACCACATCGAGTGGGGCGAGCGTGCCAATCTCCAACTGCTTGCGATTATCCCCAGCCAGCTTTGTACTCTGATCGAGCGCCCGCTCCTTGGCCTGCACATCCTCATAGGCCTGGACCAGTCCCCAATAGATATTCTCCACCTGATTGACCGTGTAGAGAATCTGCTGGCGGAAGGAAGAGTCAGTAATACGGCGGTCGTTGATCGCCTGATAGACGAAGCGCTTATTCACCCAAATGCCAGCTCCCTGCAACAGGTGCTGGGTGAGTGTGGCCTTCAGATTGGCCGTATCCAGAGGACTATAGTTCGAAAAGCCGTTGGTCGAAGTGGCCCGCGATTGGTTTAAAGCCACGACCAGCTTCGTGCCCGTCACGAACCCCTGGTTGAAGGTGAAGTCGTATGTGTTGGTGTTGTTGTGTCCACCAGTGAACAGCGAAGTGGAGGCCGAAGTGGCACGCTCCAACTGAATCGTTCCCGTGACGCTCGGGTCGAGATCCTCCGGTGCAGGACCCGCTCCGCTTGTCGAAAGCACCAGGCCGGATGCGCCCGAAGCCGCCCCGCCAGAGCCGCCTGTCGTTCCGCCCGGTCCGCCGCCCGCCGTCGTGGTCGAGGAGGAACCGCCCAGTGTATTGGCGACAACACCGGAGTTAACGCCGCGCAACCCCGATCCGGCTTTTGCGCGCAACAGATCGGTATCGGCAATGTCGAGGTTGTAGCGGGCGATGGCGATGTCAAAGTTGTTCTCCAGCGCCAACGCCAGTGCGTCACTGAGGCTGAGATAGATCTTCCCGTCCTTGACCAGGTCGCTCAGACGGACGGAGTTGGAAAAGTTGGCCTTGGCGATGGAGGTGGGCCGATACATGTTGATCGGGTTGCCCAGCCACTTGCCAGCGGGTTGTGAGAAATCCCGCGCAGTCGAACGCAGGTTCAACGGCTCAGTCGGCACTGGCGCGGGCGCCGTGGGCAGATCCGAGGCTGCTCTGTTCGGGAGCTGCGCCTGCTGGGCAAATCCCGAGGGAGTTCCCGCCGCCAATGCCAGCATGACCGCCGCTACTGCGCGCAAATGTTTGCCTGCCTGTCCGCCGAGTGTCTCCACGGAGCCGACCCTCGAGTTCATTTCCCGCTGCTCAAACGCACTTTTACCAAACAATTGCATGGTTCCTCTCCACGACAGGATTCTTCTTTGGGAATTGCTGGGGCATGTGGGGCGCCATTCTCAAAGACGCCCGAAGAGCCTCTCCGGACGCATATTTCTGATTTCCCTAGACAATTTACGCCAGTTGCCTGGCGCCGATTTCCGTCTATGGGTCAATACGCGCGCGGCGCGCAATTCGTTCCAGATCACCCATTCCCGGCAGTCAAAGCCATCCAGGGTGTGAAAGCTGAGTATATCAACCGGGGAGTTGGCGGAATGAGATCGGGACCGCTGTGAGAGTATCCGCCTGCCTCGCAGATCCGTTTCGGCATCCTGCCACTCTGATGTTAGAATAGCCCTCCTGGGCGGATGGGTCTGGATTGCGCCTCTCCCAGGCAGCAACCCTACACCGGACACATTTCTTCTTTTGTTCGCTTTTTACCTTAGGTTGGCTGGGAATGCTTTGCGTCCAGGCGACTGCCGTCTGGAACACCCGCTTCGCCGCGACGGTGTGAACCATTTACAATCACTTCCATGCGTTTCCGTTCCTATCTTCGTCTCTGTGTCGCCGCTGCTTCGCTCGGCCTGCTGCTCTGCTCAATCTCTGCTGACGCTCAGCAAAAGACCACCAACCGTGGCCGGAAATACAAAGCTCCGCCGCCAACCGCACGCATTGAGGTCACGGTCCTGCGCGAGGTCAACGGCAAGCCCATCGTCAATGCTGCCGTCATCTTCCACCCCATCGAGGGCGAGAAGAGCAAGGGCAACATGGAATTGAAAACCAACGACGACGGCAAGACAGTCATCGACGTGCTTCCCATGGGCGATACGGTGCGATTGCAGATCATTGCCAAGGGCTTCCAGACCTACGGAGAGGACTTCAAGGTCGAAAAATCCGAAATGGCGCTTGAAATCCGGATGAAACGTCCAGGCGAGCAGTACTCGATCTACAAGGATCATGGCCATTCAAGCGATGCCGGCAAGGACCCGCATGCGAATAAGCCGGAGGAACCGGCTCCCGCGCCCACGGACAAGCCGGCTAAGCCGGATGCGCAGCCCAGCCAGCCCCAGCCAAAGTAAGGCCGCGTCCATTCCAAGGCAGGACCATGGCCCACGAACCTCTTCTCGGCAAATCGGCACTGGTGACTGGCGGCGCCAGGCGCGTCGGCCGCGGCATCGCGCTGGCGCTGGCAGAGGCCGGCGCGGATGTTGCGATCAGCTATCGCACTTCGCTGGACGACGCGGCCCAAACGGCAAGTGAAATTGAAGGTCTTGGACGCAAGGCGCTCGCCGTCGAGTGCGATGTACGCTCCGAGGCTTCGGTGCGTGCTGCAATCGCAGCGGCCGCAGACTATTTTGGCCGGCTCGATCTCGTCGTCAACAACGCTGCCGTCTTTCAATCCGCCCCGCTCGACTCGCTCACCCTCGACCAATGGGACGCGGTCTTCGAGACCAATACGCGGGGGCCATTTTTGGTCGCTCGTGAGGCTCTGGCTCATCTGCGCGCCACCGAGGGCCGCATCATCAATATCGGGTCTTTGGGAGGAATGAAGGCCTGGGCGACGCACGCGCACTATTGCGCGTCGAAGGCCGCCGTACACATGCTCACACAAGCGATGGCCAAAGCCTTTGCACCCCAGGTGAGCGTCAATTGCGTTGCACCGGGGTGGATCGAACTCGAAGAAAGCGACAGTTGGCAAGCCGCGCACTTTGCCCTGAAGACGCCCATGCAGCGCAACGGAAACATTGAGGATGTGGCTCAGGCAGTGCTTTTCTTCGCAGCCGGGCCGCACTTCATCACCGGGCAGATCATGACCGTCGATGGCGGATTGGGGCTGTAAAGACTCTTGCCGTAGTTATCGCGCGAAGAGGCGTTTCAAGAAGCCAGGTCTTGCCGTCTTCGCCGGTTCATTGCCCGGATCTTTGGAATCATTCTTCCTGGGCGAAGCGGCAAATCGCTTGGTGTGGAACTTCATCGGCACACGATCCCAGAGCCCTACGGGCTCGGGCTGCGCCGGCCATGCGGCTCCCTCCACTGCGGCCTGCGGATTGGTCACACACAGCCGTCGCGCGGTTTCTTCGCCGGCCCGCTTGGCTACATGAGCATAAGCCTTCTTCAGGTGCGGCGGCCGCCATTGCGTATTGTGTGCATCGGTGGCCAGAAAGTGAATCCAGTTGCGGTCCAGCAACTCATTGGAAAAGGCCTCGGCCATCTTTCCAAACCGCCCATACAGCGAGCCGGCGGTCACCTGAACCAGGCTTCCCTTGCGAATCCATTCGGCCAGTATCTCGGGCTGAATCAGGATTGCCGGGCACCGTTCCGGATGGGTAATGATGAGGGTATAGCCGGCCGATTGCAGCATTAGCATCGCGTCCGAGATCTGCGGAGGAATCGCCGTATTGGCGAATTCGATCAGCAGGTACCCCTTGCCGTCGATCGAGTAGCGGAAGGGGTTGGCCATCGCGTCGAAGATATTCTCCGCCATCATGTGGAAGTCGCACGCCAGGCTCAGTTCGATCTGGCCATCCAGATGGTCGCACAACTCCAGGTAGCGTTCCTGGATGAGCGGGGCCTCGAAAGGATAGCGTTCGCTGGCGTGCGGAGTGCAGACGATGCGCGTGATGCCATCCGCCGCGGCCTCATGCGCCATGGCGAGCGAGGTGTCCAGGTCGGGCGCCCCATCGTCGACTCCGTAGATCAGATGATTGTGAATGTCAATCATTGCTGTGCCAGCTCGATACTCTGCGGCGAAAGGCTCAATGGGCCGCCAGCGCTTCGATCATCGAGGCGAAGATCTTCCAGCCGTCTTCGGACCCAAGCAGCAGTTCGCTCGATCGGTCCGGGTGCGGCATCATGCCCAGGACGTTCCTCTTGGCATTGAGAATGCCTGCGATGTTGCTCAACGAGCCATTCGGGTTCGCATCCGCTGTGATCTCGCCACCTGTGGAGGCATAACGAAAAGCGATCCGGTCCTCGGCTTCAAGCCGCTTCAACTCCTCGGGTTCACAGAAGTAATTGCCTTCCATGTGGCCGATGGGAAGCTGGAGCACGCTTCCCTTCACGAGCTGGTTGGTGAAGGGGCTGTCGGTGGTTTCCACGCGAAGATGAACCTGCTTGCAGATGTACTTGAGTCCCGCGTTGCGCATCAGCGCGCCAGGTAGCAGGCCGGCCTCGGTCAAAATCTGGAATCCGTTGCAGATGCCCATCACGAGGCCACCACCATCGGCAAAGCGCTTGACCGCCTGCATCACCGGTGAAAACCGGGCAATGGCGCCGGTCCGCAAGTAGTCGCCATAGGCAAAACCGCCCGGAACCAGCACGGCATCAACGCCCTGGAGGTCTTCCGAGTCGTGCCAGAGAAAGGTGACAGGCTGGTGAGCCACTTCGGCAATCACGTTGTAGGTGTCGTGGTCGCAGTTGGAGCCAGGAAAGACGAGTACCCCGAATTTCATGCTTCTAGGGTATCAGGTTCCGCGGATGGCATCATCCCAGAGCCGCCTCTCGCCCCGGCTAACTCGGCTGTCTTGGCCGGAAATGGCATGTGCCGCCAGCCAGCACTGAATTCCAAAGGGAAGGATCGGCAGGCTGCTCGCTCGATCCAAGAAAAAGGATGCCGTCCGGAGCCAGCACGCGGTGAATGGCGGCAAGCAGGGTTTTTCGGGTCTCTTGCGAGAAGTAGAGCATCACGTTGCGCAGAAAGATGACGTCGAAGCGATCCTCAGCGCGGCTGAAAGGAAAGGGCGGAGTGCACAAATTCGCCTGGCGGAAGTTGCACATCTTCCGGATCTCCTGCTTCACCGTCCAGTTCTCGCCCGCATGGTCGAAGTAGCGGACGACGAAACGCGCAGGCAAACCGCGGTTCATTTCGATGCGATGATAGCAGCCGGCCTGGGCGCGCTCCACGACCTCGGCGCAGATATCCGTGCCTTCAATGCACACCCTCCAGTTGGTAGTCGCGGGGAAGTGCTCAGAAAGCATCATTCCCAGGCTGTAAGCTTCTTGACCGGTGGAGCAGGCCGCACTCCAGAAACGCAGAGAACGCACGGACCGGCGGGCCTCGATGAGCTTGGGCAGTAGATCGGCCTGCAACAGCTCGAAGGGGCGGTTGTCGCGGAAGAAGCTGGTTTCATTGATCGTCATCGCTTCAGCAACGGAGCGCTCGAGCGCCGGATCCTTCTTGACCTTGAGTTGCTGGACGAGTTCTTCGAGCCGCGTCATGCCCTGATTGCGCAGCACCTTGATCAGGCGGGTATCGAAGAGGTAGTCGCGGGACGGGTCGAGGACATTCTGCGAGAGCCCGAAAACGAGCTGACGAAGATAGCCGTAGTCGACGCTGGACGAGGTTGGCATCATAGGGCCACCGGCTCCCGAAGCTCGCGGGCTTCGGCTTGCGTCCGGCTGACAAGCCGGAGGATTTCAGGTGCAATGGCGTTGAGAGGCAGTATTCTGTGCGCCAACCCCGCATTCACAACGGCGCCCGGCATACCCCAGACCGTGCTGGTGGCCTCATCCTGGGCAATCACACTGCCGCCATAGTCGCGGATGATGCGGCAGCCGAGCATACCATCGGCGCCCATGCCGGTCAGCACCGTGGCCAGCGCTCCGGCGCCATAGGCCACCGCGACCGAGCGGAAGAGCACATCAACGGCGGGACGGCAGTGGTTTTCCGGCACGCTCTGCTGCAAGTGCAGCGTCGCAGGCATTCCGGCGCGCGCGCTGGCCAGCACTTCCATGTGCCAGTTGCCCTTGGCGATGTAAATCATTCCAGCACGCACCGGCGCGCCTTCAATGGCTTCCTGCACCTGCAAGGGACAGCGGCCATTGAGCCGCTCGGCCAGCAGCCGGGTAAACATCTCCGGCATATGCTGCACAACCAGCACCGGCAGAGGAAACCCGGCCGGGAGAGCGGGAAGCAGAATGTCGAGAGCCGCCGGGCCGCCGGTTGAGACGCCGATCGCCAGCGCCAAGGGCTGCGACGAGATTGCCTGCGGCGTTTGCGGCCCCGCCATGGGCGCAAGCAGCGGACGACGCAAGGCACCAGGGAGGACTGGCTGCGGCTGGCTAGTGAGTGCCTGTATCTTGGGAATCAACTCTCTGGAAAGCGCCTGGATGGCTGCCTCCCGGCCAGATTGTCCGGTGGGCTTGCCCACGTAGTCCGAAGCCCCGCACGCCAAAGCTTCGATGGTGACTTTGGCGCCGCGCTGGGTCAGCGAACTGCACATGATGACCGGCATTTTGTAGCCTCCAGCGCGCAGCTTCCTCAGTGTGGCAAGCCCGTCCATCACAGGCATCTCGACATCCAGCAGCACGATATCGGGCCGGATCGTTTGAATGGCGTTCAAAGCCGAACCGCCATCGCCGGCGGTGCCGGCGACCTCGAGACCGGCATCGGCCGAGACAACCGAGCGCAGCAGGTTCCGCATGACCGCGGAGTCGTCCACGATCAGGATTCGGGTACGGCGGCCGGAGGCCATCATTCAGGCCTCCACTAGGCCGAGCATTGCCAGCTTTTCAGTGAGCGCCTCATCGTCAAAGGGCTTCATCAGATACTCGTCGGCGCCTGCATCAAGTGCGCGGAGAATGAAGTCGTTTTCGGCCTCCGTCGTCACCATCATGACCTTGACGTCGCCATAGCCCTCTGCGCGCAACTGCTTGAGCATCTCCAGGCCATTCATCACCGGCATGTTCCAATCCACCAACGCAAGGTCAAAGGGCATGCCTGAGTTCAACTGGTCCATGCCCGCCTGGCCGTCGGCCGCCTCGGCGCACTCGATTCCCTTCTCTTCGAGCAGGCCGCGCAGATGCCCCCTGACGAAGCGGGAATCGTCCACAATCAAAGCTCGCATGGTCGCCTCCAGTGTGAAATCGGCTTGCGCCGGTTGAGTCTATGCGGCCCGGCTCGCGCTCAGCCGCATGGGGTCCAGTTGTTCAGGGTCCAGCATGACGAGCAGGCTGTCCTTCAGTTTGTATGCACCGGCAAACAAGGCCCTGCGGCGCTCGTCGAGTGTCGATGGATTCAGTTCGTGGTCCGCCGAGGAAACGGTGAGAACCTCGCCGACCGAGTCGACCAGCAAGCCAAAGCATCCGCCCGCGCTCTCCAGCACCAGAATGTCCTGAGTGCCTTCTTTCGGCGGCATACCCAGCAGTTGACGCAGGCTGACTGTGGTCAGCACGTCTCCGCGATAGTGAAACAGCCCACCGACAAATGCCGGGGCAAGCGGAACCGGCTGCGGCCGGGCCGAGCCCACAATCTCCAGAATGTGCGAGATCGGAATGCCGAACAGCGCCTGCCCCAGCCGCACCGAACACATCTCGACCAGCGCGGCCCCCGTCTTCTCTTTGCGATGCAATCCAACTGCTGCTGTACTCATGCCACTGTCTCCGCTGTCTGGCTCCACTCAGGCTGAGCTTCTTCCCCGGCGGGCAGCGGAGCCACGCCACCCAGGTCGACCACTCCGGTCACATGGTTGTTGAGCAGTGTTACGCCGCCCGTACGCTGCGCAGTCCCGGCCTCGAAGAGGCTGCCGCCCGCCGCCACGTCCAGCACATGCGATACGGCAATGCCGACATGACGGCTGCCCTCTCGGCAGACCACAACGATCAACTGCGCCTCTTCACCCTGCTGCGCATCGGGATTGGCCTGCGCCGAGGAGAGCAAGCTGCCCGAATCCTCCACCGGCAGCAGTTGCCCCTCGAAGTTGAGTACAGGCCGGTAGCCGATGTACTCGATGCGAGAGAGCGGAAGCTGCTCGATGCGCAGCACGTCGCCCAAAGGCACAGCGGCCCGGCGCCCGGCCACCTCGACGAGCAGGTACTCAAGGCTCTTGGCGTCTTCGGCCTCGACTTCGGAAGCTCGCACGGCTTCTTCCTCATGCATGTTGACACCAGCCTTCATGGCAATCGATCCCGGATCGAGAATCAGCGCAAGGTCGGCGTTGCCGAGCACAGTTGCGCCAGAGAACAGGCCGATATCCTTCAGAACCGCCGAGAGAGGCTTGACGACAATCTCCTCCGGATCGGCCAGTCCATCGACCACCAGTCCGAAGCGGCGGCCATCGGCGTCCAGAACGGCGATGAAGTTGTCGCGCTCGGTGGCGACTTTGTGTTCGGCTCCGGGCATCAGAAGCCGGTCAAGAAAGACCAGCGGCAGCAGCTTGCCGCGCAACCGGTAGAGCGGCGCATTCTCAATCCACTCGATAGCCGTAGCGGCCTGCTCCGGAGTGACATGCACGAGTTCAGAGAGAGCACCCTGAGGCAAGGCGAAGCTCTGGCTGACGCTACGCACGATGAGCGCGGGAATAATCGCCAGAGTCAGCGGAATCCGCAGCCGGAGAGTCGTTCCTTTGCCGGCCCGGGAGTCGATCTCGACCTTGCCGCCGATCCTCTCCACATTGGTCCGGACCACGTCCATGCCCACGCCTCTGCCACTGACGTTGGTCACCGCCGCTGCGGTCGAGAAGCCGGGCAGGAAGATCAGTTGCAGCAGTTCGCGTTCGGCCATATGCGCGGCGCGCTCCGCGGTGACGAGACCCCGCTCGACGGCCTTCTGGCGCACCTTGTCGACGGCGATGCCGGCGCCGTCGTCTGAGACCTCAATGATGACGTGGCTGCCCTCCTGCGCGGCGCGCAGCTTGAGCGTTCCCTCCGGGTCCTTGCCCGCGGCCTGCCGGTCATCGGGAGATTCGATTCCGTGATCGAGCGAGTTTCTGACTGCATGAGTCAGCGGGTCCTTGATGGCTTCGAGCAGGCTCTTGTCCAGCTCCGTATCCTGGCCCTCGACCTGCAACCGGACACGGCGGCCGAGCGATTGAGACAAGTCGCGCACGATCCTCGGCATCTTCGAGAAGATGTTCGAGACCGGCTGCATGCGGGCCTTCATCACGCTCTCGCGCAGGTCGGCCGTCACCATGTCCAGGCGTCGCGAGAGCAAGGTCATATTGGGATCGGCCGAGGTGGCCTGCAGGACTTGGTTGCGCGTCAGCACCAGTTCGCCTACCAGATTCATCATCCGGTTCAGCAGCGTGACATCGACGCGCAATGTGCTTTCGGCGGCGGTGCCCTGAACCCGCGGCCGGGGCGGCTCGCTATCCGTCTCAGCGGCAGCCTTCAGCGCCGGCTGGGCAACGGGCGCCGTCTCAGGCTCAGGTGCCGGGGCCGGATTGGATGCGGCGGAGCGTGTTGGCGGAGGAGCCGAATGCGCACGCGCGCTGGCATGGGCCGGTTGTTTGACTTTGGCCTGCGCCGGTTGCTGCAACTCTTCCAGCCGTCCGATCAGCGCGGCATCCTCGCCGTCGCCCTCGGCATCCGTCGCTTCAATCGTTTTGAGGATGGAGCGCAGGCCATCGAGCAGTTGCAAAAGGCCGGTAATAATTGGAGCGTTGGCGGTCAGCTTGCCTTCGCGCACCATGCCGAGCAGGTTTTCTCCGGAATGGGCCAGCGTCTCAAGACGCTTAAAGCCCAAAAATCCCGTTGTTCCTTTGATGGTGTGCACCGAACGGAAGATCTCTCCGATCAGCTCCGCATCCTGTGGCCGTTCTTCCAGATCGGTCAGGCACCGCTCCATGCGGTCCAGCCCTTCCTGGCTCTCGATCAGGAACTCTCGTGTCAATTCATCCATAGGGTCCACTCATCCGGCTGGCCGGGATGATTCCCCCGCACAGCAAGCACTCAAATCCTTCATCGGAGAAAAGCGGCGCAACTTGAGGAACGGAGAACAGGAGATCGCGATGGGAACTAGACAGCGGTTCTGGCGTGTACTGATTCTCGGTACCCGGAGAGATGGATGATCAATGAATTACCTGCAAGGTTTTGAAAATATAGATAGGGGGGGTGGGGGGTACCTCTTGGAGTACGGACCGGGAGCATCCCTGTCAGGTTGGACTCTGTGAAGATTGTGCGCCAACAGATCATATTTATCTGCAGACTCTGGATGGAATGTTTTAGCCTCAACTCAAGCAGCACAGAAAGGTAAGCATCAATGAGGAACGAATCGATCACGGAATCCGCACTCCAGAGCCTGTTCGAAAGAGCGCAACAGGCGGCGGAGAATTCCTACTCGCCCTACTCCGGCTTTCGGGTGGGCGCGGCGCTGCAGCTGACCAACGGGGAGGTCGTCACGGGCACGAATGTCGAGAATATGAGTTATGGATTGACGATCTGCGCCGAGCGTTCCGCTGTGGTACGGGCTGTCTCCCAATTTGGGCCGGAGATTCGCATCGAGGCCGTGGCGGTGGCGAATTTGAACGATGCGCCGAGTCCGCCTTGCGGAGCTTGCCGGCAGGTGCTCTCCGAGTTCATTCAGCCGGATGCGCCGGTGATCTTTCCGGTTGAGGAGGGCGTACGGGTGATGGCTTTCCGCGAGTTGTTGCCGCTGGCCTTCGAGATGAAGGCGAAATAGAATTCAACAGCCTTGATCCCCGGCTTCGCACAGGGTTTGGGCCATGCGAGACTTGAAATCTGAACGGAGCCCATACTCTAGAAAGAGGTAGCGATGGCTACTTTGCCGGAATGATATTTCACGGTCGATTATTTGAGTTCTCCCCGGTCCCCAAATGCAAGGGACCGGGGGCACCCGCAATGTCCTACGCGTCTGGTCATCGGCGACCGTTCAGAGCTCGGAGTGTGTTTTTGAGGCTCTTTTCCGATTTCATAAGGCGTGCAAGATCACCAGGCGTCTGGCCGAATTCGTTTTTCGATGTCGTCTTTGCACCCGCCGCCACAAGCCTCAGAATGATCTCAACCAAGCCACGGCTCGCAGCTTCGTGAAGCGGCGTGTTGCCGAGATCGCCGACTGCATTCACATCGGCACCCAAGCTGATGAGCTGAGCCACATCGGTCCGGTCGGTTCGAACAACGGCAGCGTGCAACATGGTGTCGCCGCTTAAGGCACGCGCATTTACGTCATTCCATACGGTTGATGTGAACTCGGGAGAGTCCCGATACGTCTCAATTATCCTAGTCAGTTCTTCGTTCATAGTTGTTATGCCGCCCGAAAAGGATAGCAAACGATAACCACACCGCGTTTTCAGTTCCGCTCGATCCGACCTTGCGGCTCCCGGTAGACGGTCGGCACTTCGGAAACCTCACGACTTCCGAAGTGCCTCATCCTTGTTTGGCCTGCAGTTGATTACTCCGGCAACACCAGCTTGCCTTCGATGTTGAGGGCTTGCTTGGCTACTGGAGCGCCTGTGTCGGGCTGGCCGCCGCCTACAGAGACCGCATACTCGCCCTGGGCAACGATGGGAACGCCGGCCTCTGTGACCATGCTCAGATCGCGCGGGCTGAGATCAAAGTGCAGCTTTTGCGATGCGCCGGCTTCAAGGTGAACGCGCTCAAAGGCGCGCAGTGCACGGAGAGGCGCGCCGGGCACGTTGGGAAATTCGAGATAGAGCTGAGCTACTTCATCGCCTGCTACCTTGCCGGTGTTGGTGACGGTGACTTCGACGGGAACGGTTGCGCCTGCCTCGACAGCTCTTGTGGGCAGCGTCAATCCGCTATAGGCGAAGGTGGTGTAGCTCAAGCCATAACCGAAGGGATAGAGCGGAGTGCCTCCAAAGTAGCGGTAGGTGCGGCCCTTCATGGCGTAGTTCTCGAAGGCGGGCAACTGGCTGACATTCTTATAGAAGGTGACAGGCAGGCGTCCGGCGGGATTGTTCTTGCCAGAGAGGGTCTCGGCAACGGATGCGCCGCCCTCTTCACCCGGATACCAGGCATCGAGAATGGCGTTGGCGTGGTCTTTGGCCCAGTTGATGGCCAGGGCGCTGCCATTGGTAAGAACAACGACGAGAGGCTTGTGCGTTGCCGCCAGAGCTTGGAGCAGATCCTCTTCTGGCTTGGGCAGATCGATGCTGACGCGGTCGCCGCCCTTGAAGCCGGGCTCGGAGACTTTCATCTCTTCGCCTTCGAGTTCACTGGTGATGCCGACGACGGCAACGACGACATCGGCATCCTTGGCGGCGGCGATGGCTTCGGGCTGCGGCGCGAGATCGACCTTCTTCCAAACGAGGCGCATGGCGAGCTGATGTGTTTCTGTCGCTCCGTAGTTCGCCTCGAGCTTGACGGGCTTGCCAGCCTCGAGATGAACCTTGGTGAGCTTGGTCTCGATGCCGTTGGTGTCATAAGAAGTAGAGGCTACGCTGCCATCGACGGAGAGATTGAAGCCGCCGTCGCCTTCCAGACCGAGGTAATACTCACCAGTCTCGCGCGGAGTCAGTTCCGCCTCCCACTTAACGCCTAGGGGACGGAGGCCAACGACCTGAGCAGGAATTGTGTCGGGGGTAAGAGCGATGTTGGCTTCAACGCGGCTGGCGAGGATCTCCGGCTTCTTTCCGGCTGCGCTCCAGTCCATTTCATAGCGCATATAGGAGGCCTTGACACCGGGCTTGCCATCGGTGGTGAGCAGTTCGGCAGGAACCGGGTCGGCATGCTTGCTGAGGAACTGCGTGCCCTCAACATAGTTAATGGTTGCGCCGGGGAACTCGGCCTTCATGCCTTCGAGAATCGAAACGGTGTGAGTGGGCGTGCCGTTGTAGTTGCCGAGCAGAACGCGGGTCTGATCGGCGAGCGGACCGACGAGAGCGATTTTGATGCCTGAGGTTTTCAGAGGCAGGACGCCGTCGTTTTTGAGCAGCACCATCGCCTCATTGCCGAGTTTGCGAGCCAGGGCGCGATGCTCCGGGCTGTCGAGCAGGTTTTCATCGATCTTGGTGTAGGGCACCATCTCGGGAGGGTCAAACAAGCCGAGCTTGATGCGCGCCGTGAAGAGGCGAACGACGGCGGTGTCGATCTCGCTCTCTTTAAGGAAGCCCTGCTTGACGGCGTCTAGATAGGGCTTGTAATCGTGATCGTCCTTGATCGTGGTGGTGAAGTCGATGCACTCGTTGTCCATGCCGCGCTGGAGCGAGATGGCGGAGGCCTCAGGCTGCGTGGGTTTGAAGTGATGGCCGGCGAAGACATCGATGATGGCGCCGCAGTCAGAAACAACGTAACCCTTGAAGCCCCACTTGGCGCGCAACTGATCTTGCAGCAGAAACTCATTGGCGCAGGCCGGCTGTCCGTTGATGTCGTTGTAGGCGCACATGACCGAACCGGCCTTGCCGTCTACGACGGCGGCGCGGAATCCGGGCAGATAGGTATCGATCTCGTCGTGCTTGCTGATGGGCACGTCGACGGTGTGGCGTGTGGACTCTGGGCCGCTATGCACGGCAAAGTGCTTGGGGGTGGAGATAGTGCGGTAGTAGCGGGGATCGTCGCCCTGCATGCCGGTGACAAAGGCCACGCCCATGCGCCCGGTGAGGAAGGGATCTTCGCCGTAGGTCTCCTGACCGCGGCCCCAGCGGGGATCGCGGAAGATGTTGAGGTTGGGCGCCCAGAAGTCGAGGCCCTCGAAGATGTTGGAGTGGCCGTTGCGGCGTACGGCCTGAACGTACTTGATACGCGCCTCGGTGCTGATGGCCTCGGCCATCGTGTGGACGGCCGCAGTATCGAAGGTTGCCGCCAAGGCAACCGGCTCGGGGAATTCGGTCGTACCTTTAGTCAACACGCCGTGCAAGGCCTCGTTCCACCAGTCATAGGTGGGAACGTTGAAGCGGGGAATGGCTCGCGACTGGTTGACGAGTTGCGATGCCTTCTCTTGCAAGGTCAGTCGGCCAACCAGGTCCGCCGCGCGCTTCTCGGCCGACAGGCTGGTGTCAAGGTAAGCAGGCTTGGCCGCATCCTGTGCTCCGGCGAACCACGCCGCTGAACACAAAACCAATGCTGCCGCCGTCGTGCGCAATCCAAAGCTCTTCATTCCATTCCTCTTTCAGGGACCAGCATCGAAGTGCCGGCTATTCAAAACGATTCCAGTGGACCATTGCGGTGAGAATTCGGGGCGCTCTCCGGGTGTGACGTTACTGTGCGCGGGAAGCCGCTGTCAAGGGCGGACTTGAACCCGCGCCTCTCCAAAACAAACGCCTAAAGTGCTCGGGATAGCCCCTCCGATGACGCCATTCAACGCAAAATGCCGCGTGCTCTCGTGGGACTGCGAGGGCGCGGCGGAACGGCCCTATTTTGGCCGCAGACCGGATATTTAATCCGATGCCAATGGGACGGCGGGGGGATATAATCTAGTTTCATCTTCTCGAAAAAAAGCTTCGCCTGAACTACCTCTCGGGTGAATTGTGCGTTCAGGCTGGAATCTCTCAACCGGGTAACGAACGAAGATACGGGTTTTGGAGGAGCTTCTTGGATTTATTGCGTTTGCGAACCGAGGTTCTGGAAGCGAACCTTGAACTTGTCCGCCGCGGACTGGTGCTTTATACATTTGGCAACGCCAGCGGAATCAACCGGGAAACCGGACTGGTGGCAATCAAGCCGAGCGGCGTTCCCTACGAAAAGATGACCCCTGCGGACATCGTGGTCTGCGACCTCAGCGGAAAGATCGTCGAAGGCACGCTGAATCCCTCGTCGGATCTCGATACGCATCTTGAGCTCTACCGGCAGTTCCCGGCCATCGGTGGCGTCGTGCATACGCACTCGGAGTTCGCGACGAGCTGGGCGCAGGCCGGGCGAAGCATTCCCGCTTACGGCACGACGCACGCGGACTATTTCTATGGCCCGGTGCCGGTGACCGAAGAGCTGAGCGCCGAAGAGATTCAGGGCGATTATGTACTGAATACGGGCAAAGCCATTGTGCGCCGGCTTGCCGGAGTGGACCCGATGGCCATGCCGGCGGTGCTGGTTGCCGGCCATGCGCCCTTCACCTGGGGCAAGAGCGCGATGGACGCCGCACACAACGCGGTGATTCTGGAGACAGTGGCGCGCATGGCCCTTTATACTGCAACTTTGTCCCCGGAGAGCCGGGGAGTAAGCCAGGCATTATTGGATCGGCACTACCAGCGGAAACATGGCGCCAATGCAACGTATGGACAGAAGTAAACGTTTGCTTAAGCCAGGCATCTGAGTCGAAGACCGCAGTCAACTCGCAATGGAAGAGCCGCTTATGGGCGGCGTTTGAGGTTCAAAAAACGTGATCCTGAACTGTATGGACTCCTTTGGGATGTCCGCTTTGCCCAACCTGCTCGCTCTCGGCGCTCCTTCGCTGGCGCACCTGGGCGTGCTCGATATTTCCGTCATCGCGATCTACTTCGTGATGGTCATCTGGATCGGCTTCTATCTCAAGAGCAAGGCCAACACGAGCGAAGAGTTCTTTATGGCCGGCCGCGAGATGACGGCATGGATCGCCGGATTGAGCTTTGTCTCAGCCAACCTCGGGTCGCTTGAGCTGATGGGCTGGGCGGGCTCGGCCTACCAGTACGGCATTCTCGCCGCGCACTGGTACTGGATCGGCGCCATTCCCGCCATGCTCTTCCTGGGCATGGTGATGATGCCGTTCTATTACGTCTGCAAGACGCACTCGGTGCCTGGATACCTGAAGCTGCGCTTCGGCCAGGGGACCAGCACAGTGGCCGCAATCTCCTTCGCATTCATGACCGTGCTGATGAGCGGCGTGAACATGTTCTCGATGGCGCTGGTGATGAAGGTTGTCCTCGGTTGGGACATGAACTTCTCGATCATCGTCTCCTCGCTGGCAGTGGCTGCTTATGTAGCTCTCGGTGGCCTGCGCTCGGCCATCTTCAACGAGGTTTTGCAGTTCGTTCTGATCTGGGGCGGCGCTCTGCTGGTGCCGATTCTAGGCCTTATCGAGGCTGGCGGCTGGGGCGGATTCAAGGCCAAGCTCGCACACAACATCGCGGCTGGCGCAATCCCCGGCGGCGACTACACGCACATGTGGCGCAGCATGGGCCACTTTGCCGATAACCCGATGGGCATTCACTGGACGGGCATCGTCTTCGGCCTTGGCTTCGCCATCAGCTTCGGATACTGGACGACGGACTTTCTTGTTGTGCAGCGCGTCTTGTCGGCCAACAGCCTTCGCTCGGCGCGCATGGCTCCAGTGATCGGGTCGTTCTTTAAAATGGCAGTTCCGTTCATCGTGATTCTTCCCGGCCTGCTGGGCCTGGTCGTATTGCAAAACTCCGATGGAAGCCTGATGAAGCTGGTGGGCGAGAATGTGGTCGCCGCCAATCCCGGCGCTGGCCTGCACAGTTACAACGAAGTGCTGCCGCTGATGCTGGTGCGCTATTGCAGCCCTGGCCTGCTCGGACTTGGCATCACGGCGCTGATCGCCGGATTCATGAGCGGCATGGCGGGCAACGTAAGCGCCTTCTCTGCCATCTGGACCTATGACATCTATCAGCCGCTGATCGTAAAGAAGGCCAAGGACTCGCACTATGTGGCCGTGGGACGCTGGGCAACCATTTGGGGCGTGGTGATCTCAATTATCGCCGCCTACCTTGTGATGCACGCCCAGGGCATTATGGATTACGTGCAGGCTCTGTTCAGTTTCTTTATCTCGCCGCTGCTCGGCGCGGTACTGATGGGCATGTTCTGGAAGCGCGCCACCAAAGCAGGCGGCTTCTGGGGCCTGCTGATCGGCACGCTGACCTCGATCGGCCTGTGGGCCTGGGTCAAGCTCGACCCCTCGGCGCTACGCTATGTGGCGCTCTCGCCGGACGCCAAGGATATGGCCGAAAACATGTATCGCGCTCTGTGGTCGGTGAGCACGTGCATGATCGTTGTCTTCGTGGTCAGCCTCTTTGGCAAGCCTCGCCCGGTCGAGGAGTTGAACGGCCTGGTCTACGGCGCAACCAAGCTGCCCAAGGAAGAGCCCGTTCCGCTCTACAAGAACGAGTGGTTCTGGACCGCAATAGCAATCGTGGGCTTCCTGGCCCTCAACATCTACTTCTGGTAAGAGAGGTCACTCATGCATAACTCGGGAATTTCGATCTGGTTCTTCATTGGCGTCCTGCTCACCATCTATGGCACGATG
>Ga0302322_100000410_pt1 | contig 32667 bp, 38 predicted proteins | sample Fen_T0_2_FD_203757 | JGI IMG/M metagenome (GOLD analysis project Ga0302322, IMG submission 203757) | Peat permafrost microbial communities from Stordalen Mire near Abisko, Sweden - Fen_T0_2 | ecosystem: Environmental > Terrestrial > Soil > Wetlands > Permafrost | place: Sweden: Abisko...
CGGGCTCGTCGGCTGGGGCCGGTCGGTCGGCCAGGAGCGCAGCGGTACCACACCAGTACCGCGCACGCCGCGCTCGTCGGCTGGGGGCTGGTCGCTCGACCAGCCGAGCTCGAGCTCGGCTCGCGTCTCCCGGCGGGTGGACGTCGGCTGGGCTCGTCGGCTGGGGCCGGTCGGTCGGCCAGGAGCGCAGCGGTACCACACCAGTACCGCGCACGCCGCGCTCATCGGCTGGGGGGCTGGTCGCTCGACCAGCCGAGCTCGAGCTCGGCTCGCGTCTCCCGGCGGGTGGACGTCGGCTGCCAGGAGCGCAGCGGTACCACACCAGTACCGCGCACGCCGAGCTCGTGCTCTCGCCGGTGAGCAGCAGCGAACTCGCGTGAAAGCCTGGTTTTCGAGTTCGACCGACGCCGGCGATGTCGGCTGCTGCTGCGTCGCTGGTGAGCTCGAGCTCGACCATCGTCGAACGGCAGCATCGCCGCGACGTCTCACGCGTCGTCAGGCGCCGCGTATCAGGCCGACACCTTCACCGATCGGCGTAACGCCGCCACGTTCCTCGCGATCGGTGCGCTTGCCCTGCCGCGATCGCTCCGGGTGGCAGGCCACGTGACAGGGGGACGCGGCAGCCCTCGCCGCCGCCACGGCAAGGCATGACGTTGCGGCGAGGTCGTCGACACGGTGATCGGCTTGAGGGCCGGTCGTTGGCCAGGATCGTGCGCGGTACTGGTGTGGTACCGCGCGCGCCGATTCATCTCGCGGCTGGGCACGGCGACTGGTGGGCCGAACTCGGGCCGCGCACAGTACCACACAAGTACCACCGCGCGCCGCGTTCGCGTCCATGCCTCGGTGGCCGAAGCTCGTCACGGCCACCGAGGTCTCGAGATGGGCACGAGCTCCCGGTGCGCTGATCGAAGGGGCAGGCACGGCGGTACCACACCAGTACCGGGTAGGCACGGCGGTACCACACCAGTACCGCCGCATCCCCGGATCCTAGTGTGGGTATGCATGCGTTCATCAGTACCGTACTGGTGTGGTGCTATTGATAAATAGGCGAGATCCCGGGATCGCCCTCATCATAAGAACTTGCGGCGTTAATCCGGACTCATGTATGTGAGTTTGTGAGGCCCATGCTGGAACCCCCCGTGAACCCCGTTGACGAAATCAAGCGGCTCACAGTGGACATGTCAGCGGATGATCATCGGCAGCTGAAGTTGGCTGCGATCGTCGCCGGAACAACTGTCCGTGAGCTCGTCCTGCGAGCGCTTCGACGTGAAGGGGTTATCGGGGCTGCAGAACGGCCTCAAGAAGGAGCGTTCGCAACGGGACCCTAAGCCAGACCAGTAAGCAACGGCTCCGAAAACACGAAACTCCGAGAGTGACTTCTCGGAGCTTCGTGCCTGGGAGAACCCAGAGCGCCGAGGACGGCGCGACTCTTCTTGGCAGGGGAGTCGTGTTGGAGCCTAGCGAAAGGGGAGGGTCTTGTCAAAAGATCTGATCCATCCGCGGGGCCGCCCCTCGGCGCACGTGAACACGTGCGTCGATGACAGCGATCACAAGCCTCCATAGCGGCCCGGAAGCGGGGCGCAGCAATGAGCTGCACAAGCTCGCGGTGCAGCTGTATGCGCTGCTCGCATGTGGGCATGACTCGCTTGCGTACAACGTCGACGCGCAGGGTGCAGCGCTGACCCTGGTCGGCGCGGACGGCCAGCGGCGCGCGGTCCGGGGCAGCGGGGAAGGGGAGGGCAGCGCGGATCGGCCACCGTGGCAACGCGCGCGCGAGCTGATCGAGGGGGGCGAGCGCGATCGGCGCTTCAACCCGTGGGTACTCGAGCGCCATTTGGCGGGCCGGTACTCCGTGGCTCCGGCATCGGCCGGATGGGTCGGGTGGGTGGCGCTCGACATCGATGCGCACCCGGCTCCGGGCTCGCCCGAGCTGGTGGCGCGGCGGCTGGCGCGTGCTCGCGCGGATCGCGTGCTTGCCAGCGTGTGGCGCGCATTGGGCTGCTCGGCCGAGCGTCACCCGTTGGTTCTGCGGTCGCCGGGCGGTGGCTATCACGTGTGGCTGCCGTTGACGCGCGGCGAGGCGTCGAGCAACCCGGAGCACACCTGGCCGGCGGCGGTGGCGCGTGCGTGGGTCGAGCGCCATCTGGTTGCCGCGGGGCTCAAGCTCGCGCCGGGCGTGCTCGAGGTGTTCCCTTCGGGCCGCTGTCTGCGCTCGCCGTGCGGACGCGGGATGACGTTGCTGCAAGCGACGCGGCCGAGCGATCCGGACGCGCTGGGGCTCGCACCGTGGCCGGGCACGATGGGGGAGGCACGCGTCGACTGGCGCGGCGAGCGCGCCGAGCTGTTGCAGCCGGTGCGGCGTGTGGTGCCGATGGCGCGCACGTTCGTCGCGCAGTGGGCAGCGCAGCGCCGCACGATCGCCGACTGGCTCGGCCGTCCGGAGGCAGCGTGGGATCCGGCGTGGGGGTTTCTCGGCTGGCGTGACGCCGAGGACACCGAGATCGCCGGCGAGATCTCCTCGGCCGAAAAAAATCGGGCCGGGGAGATCTCGGGACAGGATAGCCGATCCCAAGAATCAGACGATGTTCCAGGCCGCCAGGGGGCGGGGGTTACCTCGGTCGCGAAGCCAGGGCGGGGCGGGGCGGGGCGGCTGGAGTCCGGTGACCGATCTGCGTCTTCGATCCCAGATGAACTTCTAACCCCCTCCGCACCGGATCCCGATCTACCTCTGGATCCCGCGGACGGGCCGCTCGTTCGCGGTCGCGCCTTCAAGGTCAAGGTCCGGACGCTCGTGTCAGCAGGGATCACCGCGCCGAGCACGCGGCACGATGCCGTGCTCACCCTCGGGTTCTACTGGTACGCCACGTGCGGCCTTTCGCTCGATGCCACGCTGGTGGAGCTGGCGAAGTGGTGCCGCGCGCATCCCCATCAGGGTTCGCAGCTGGCCGCGCGGCCTCGCGCGTTTCTCGCGACCTGTGTGCGCGAGGCGCAGCATTACATCGAGCACTACGGTCCGAAGTGGCGCTTCCGCGGTCGGGGCGATGCGGGCGGGCTTGCGACGCTCACCCCGGCGGACCACGCGGTGATCCGCGCGGTCGATCCGCGGCTCGTCGACGAGGTGACCACGATCCTGGCGTGGCTCGCCGGCCGCGCCGGCGACGATGGGGGCATCACAGACCCGGTCGAGATCGCGTCAGGGCTGCTCAAGCGGCTGTGCGGCGATCGTCGGATCGCCGAGGACGGCAAGCGGCGCCGCGCGTCCTCGCTGGCGCTCGTCGAGCTCGAGCGCGTCGGCGTGCTGACCATGGCATCGAACTACCGCGTCGGGCAGCGGGGGCGCACCTGGTCATGCTGGTATCGGTTCGGCTCCGGGGAACTGCCGCGCGCTGTATCGTTGCCCGCGAAGCAGTGGGAGCAGATCGCGCCGTTCACCTCGGCGCCGCTGGTTCCCTCGCCGTTCACCTCGGCGCCGCTGGTTCCCTCGCTCGCGGTGGTTCCGAGCAAGCCCCCGGAGACACCGTGCGCGCCGCTCGTGGAAGTGCGCGTGCTCGGTGAGCGCGTGGTGCCTGAGGGACTGCTCCACGTGCTGTCCGATGGTGCGCGCGGAGCGCCGCGGACCCTGCTCATGCGCGCGCCTGATGTCGAGCGGCCGACCGCGACGCCGGCGGCGCGCGCGCCGTGGTTCGAGCGCGCGTACTTGTTGCGGCCGTTCACGCCGCGCCGGCTATGGTCGGCCGATCCGGCAATGGTGATCGCATTTCCGGATCTCGAGGCCCGGCGGCGCATGCCGCGACGCGAGCGGCTCGCCTGGGGCGGCGGTACGGGCGGCCCCAGCGGCGGCGGTACGGGTGGCCCCAGCGGCGGCGGTGTGCCGGGGGCGCCCGTGATTCCGCTGCGGTCGGTCAGCGCGGCGGCGAGCTCGCCGGCCATACCGAGCTCGCCGATCGCGACCACGTCGACCGAGGCGACCTCGCCGGCCGGTGACCCACCGGATCCCGGAGCGATGAGTCCGGACCGTGCGGCGGTGCGTGTGGAGGAGCTGCGCGCCGAGCTCGCGGACGCGGGGGCTGCAGCTGCCCCCGCGGTCCGGACGATGCCGCCCGGCGCCGGGCGATCGGAGCATGAGCTCCGGGCGGATCTCGCGGCGCTGGTCGGGGAGGGCGCCGCCGCGGCGGTCCCGATCTCGCTCCTGGAGGTCATGTGTCACGCCTGGGGCGGTGCCCGGGGCCGGGGGTCGTAGGTTCGCGGTGGCGATCCAGCTCGCCGGCTCAGGCTGCGTGAGTTCGTCGGCCGGAGTGGCACGCTGACCGGCCGCGTCCGCGCGCATCAATTGGCATCCGTCCGCGATCGCTCGATCTCGTTGCGCAGCGCACATGCCACTCCAGCGCGGAGACGCAGAGCCGGGCCATCGCGCGCACCGTGGCGAGGTTTGATTGGGGCCACCCAAGGCGCTAGGGGGACGTCGAGGCCCGACGTCGACGAGCCCGACGTCGACGAGCCCGACGTCGACGTCGACCTCGGGCGAAGACTCGACGATGACGAGTTCGACGACGACGAACCGCTCCATTGAGCGCTCGGGCAGCGAGCTCGCCGCGCACCAGCTCGCTACGCACACGCTCAGCTCGACGGCCGCAGCTGCGGGGCAGCAAATGGTTGCTCGCGATTCCTCGTTTTCCTCGAAGTGCAGGACGTTGCCGGCTGCTGCCGTCCGGTCAGGTGTTCCGGGGTGTTCCGGTTGTCCCGGTGTTCCTGCTAGTCGCACACTTGGGTTTCAATTAGGGCGCCTTTTTCCTGGCGGCGAAGCGAGATCGCGATAGCTACAAGGAGGGTGCAGCAAAGCAGGGCAGGTAAGCGTGTGGCCATTTTCTCGCATCGCAGATAGGGGCGCTGACTCGCAAACGCGACGGGATCGATCGTGATCGGTCGGCGCGGGCGGGCCTCGCACGTACCCAAACTTGGCAGGGGAGGGTACGTGCGAGGCGGAATGGTCGTCGGCGGCGAACACGGGACCGCACGAGCTCGCGCCAGACGTCCTCCGTCGTCAGCGTCGGTGAGCCGGCTGCGCGACGAGCGCCTAGCTTGATAGGGTACGGCTATCACCGCAGAGGTGCACGGCAACCGGAGGTGATCGCGACCTCGCTTGATAGGGTACGGCTATCATCGTGGGTGGATAGGGGTACGGCTATCACCGCAGAGGTGCTTGAGTTCGCGTTGCGGCAACCTGGGGTGATCGCGACCTCGCTTGATAGGGTACGGCTATCACGCAGCAACCGGGGGAGATCGCGCTCGCGGCGAGGCTGCTCGCCGACCGAACTCGCGGCCGATCGGCGCCGCTGCCGCCGCGGCGTACTTCAGGTCGTCTGCTGTGCCCTTGCGCGGGCATCGGCGCCGGCCCGTGGGGGCTGAACTCAGTTTTGAGACGTTGGTCGGCGATTCGGCCTTGTGATCGAGACCCGCAATGCAAGTGCCCGAGATGACCTGGTTTGATGACAGCCAATTTTCAATTTTGGATGGCATTATGACAAGCGTTATCATAACGATTGAGATCACGAGCTCGTGCTTGGCGTAGAGGCCGGGCTCGTGTTCGTGGGGTGCGGTCAACATGCCGCGGTGGTGATGCTATCGTCGTCGGCTCGCGGACCTGCCGGTCCTGGGCGAGTTGCTTCGAGTGCGAACGCTGCCGCTTGTTGCCAGCAGGCGGGTGTCGCAGGTGTTCCGACTGTTCCGCCGATGTTCCCGCGTGAAACTCACCGTCTCACCTGGTGTGTTCAACCCGTGGTTTTTTTTGCTGGCCGACCAACACGATCGTAGATAACTACGAGGAAGGTGCCGCAAATGAAGGCAGGTGGAGCGTGCGTCGTCTGCGCACGGGTGTAGGTTCCAAGCCGCGAAGCGGAACGGCGGCGACCGCATCGGCCGTGTGGTGCCGCTTCATGAGCTTCGACGAGCGAAGCGGGGAGCGCTGCGATCACCGCGTGTCCGGTTCTTCGCTCGTATCAGCGGCGGGTGCACGGCTCGCCAGCTCGGTCACGTGCTGCACGAGCTCGGCGACCCCGGCGAACGGACCGAGGATGCGCTCGAGTTCTCGCCGGGCCACCGGGTTGAGGACGAGCTCGGTCACGCGCTGCACGAGCTCGGCCACGCCGGCGAAGGGACCGAGCGTGCGCTCGAGCTCTCGTCGGGCGACTGCGTTGAGGACGAACTCGCTGGCGCCGCCGTTCAGCCACTGCTCGTGGAGTGCTTCGATCCGTTCGGGCGCTTTCCGGAGCTTCATCACGACCTCACGAGTTGCCGCTCCGTCCTCGAACAGCTCGAAGGCGCGCGCGGCGATCTCGCCGGTGTCGTTAGCGTTAGGTTCTCGACGGCGCGCAAGCTTCATGAGCTCGTCCAGGTCGAAGACCGTCACCTCGCGAACGGTGCCGTTCGCGAGCGTGCGCCGCTCCTTTTGGGGATGCAGCTTTCCTTGGCGCGCCCAGTACGCGACCGTGTTGTACGAAACGCCGACCAGGTCTGCCGCCTCTGTGTGCGTGAGCCAGCGCGGCTTGTCCTCGGAATTAGAAGGAGAAGTCACCACATTGAAGGATTAGTACAAGCGTTGTCATAAGCAATGAGATCGAGAGCTGTAGTTGAAACAGCGTGACGATCGAGGGGGTCGATCGTAGAACAGCACTCGAGATGGGTAGTGCTTTGGAAAGAGTCCTCGGATTCGCCGAGGGTGCGGTCGGCCTAGTCGAGCGAGCGCTCCTGGTCGGGTCTCCGTTCGGCGAGACGCCCCAGCTATCCGAGGCATCCAGCGAGCGAGCCGCGCGACGTTTCGATGTCCTGGAAGTCATCGAATCTACGGGTGGTCTGTCGTGGATTGTGTCGAATGGCCGCGATAGCGCAACCTGCAATTCGGCGGAGTTCGCCGAGCGAGTGCGGGTGGCCCTTGGCTAGGTCGGGACCGCTGCAGGGCGTGCGCATCACGCATCCGCAGGCGAAGTTTCTCGAATTTCTCGCCGAGCGCGGCGCTGAGATCCCATGGCGCTGGGAGCGATGCCGCCCCGACGTCAAGGCGATGATCGCCGATCTCATCAACAAGGAGCTGCTCGTCGAGCGTGAATACGTCACGCACGCGCTGCAGCTGAAGGCTGACCTCAAGCTGCGTCTGACCGACCGAGGTCGGGCGGTCGTTGCGCAGCTCGAGGTCGCGCAACGCAAGGTGCTCGTGGTGACTGCGTAGCCTGTCTCGCCCCGCAGGCTTGGGCAAGTCCGCCATGGGCTGGGGCATCAGAGGAATTGCAACATGGTCGAGATCAACCGAGAACACGTCGAACACCTCGTCCGTCAGAACCGGACGCTGGCCGAGCGAGTCGAGGCACTCCGAGAGCGGCTGACGGCCGCTGCGTCCGCCACGAAGTCGGCCGTGGCGACTGCCGGTCGGCAACTGGCACTGACACCAACCGGGCATCGCGAACATCTCATCCGCACGCTCGAGGTCAACGGCGCTGCGTTCCTCGGCGGGCTCGGGCAGGGGAAGGTGGGGGAGGAGGGAACCCACTTCTTGGGCATGCCGCTCGAGGCGTGGCTGGGCTTCGCGCTGGAGGCGGTCGGCTACTTCGGCGGCCCCGGCCAGCTGGGCGAGCACGCGATCAACCTCGGCGACGGGTTCCTCGCCAGCTACACCTCGGGCCTTGGATTCCACGTCGGCGCCAACTGGAAGAAGACCGGGCATCTCCTCGGGGGCAAGGGGCAGCACCCTGCGCTGGCCGCCTCGAACGGCGCCACTGCTGTGAAGGGCGAGATCTCGCCGCACCAGATTGCGCAAATCGTCGCGCGGGTTCGCGGCGCGGCGGCGATGCACGGGGCGCCGCACGGCTGACCTCACTCGCCCGGCGCGACCGGGCCCCGAGCTGCTGCGCGAGCGCACCGCTCGGCGGCTGGGGGCTCGGCCGCGAGCCGCATCGCGACCGCGCGATGCGATTCATTAGTTCAATTAACCACTCTCAGCGACGTCACGAGCGCGTGACCGAAGGGTCGAGTCATGTCCTATATCGGAGCTGACCAAGCTCGCGCACTCCTCGGTGCGTGGCACGAAATCGTGGGCTGGCAGGAGGCCGGCCATCCCAGCAACATCCACCATGGCCCGTACGGCGGCCGTCATCATGGGCATCGTCAGCATTTCGGCCACGGCCCTGCGTACGGCGGTCCGGCCTACGGGCCTTACGACTACGCCCCCGGCTACGGCCCTGCGTACGCGCAGGGCTACTACCCGACGGAGGTCTACCCGACGCAGATCTATCCGGCGCCGGAGTACCCGGTGCAGGTGTACCCGGCGCCGCACGCACCCCATCCGGGGATCCACCCGGGGCACGGCTACGCCGCACAGGGATACGCCATTCCAGGCCACGGCGGCTCGTCGCCTTCCATCGTCGAGCGGCCGGGCCCGCACCGCACGGATCGCATCACGCTGCCGATGTCTTCGGGGGTGGCGATCTTTCCGAACACGTCGGCGCAAATCACGTCGAGGCCGCAGGCGGTCGCCTTCAGGCCGGAAAGGATCATCATCGGCGGAACGCCGTCGTCGTGGATCGTGAACGACGTGAAGGTCGGGAATCGGTCGCAGTTCGCGCAGAGCGGCGACGTGCCGGGCGAGATGTTCGCGGCCACGACGATCGACGGGTTCGTGTCGATGGAAACCGTTCAGACGGCGATGGATTTCGTCATGGTGGTGACCTTCGTCGGTGACAACCAGGACGGCGCCCAATTCGTTTGCGGTGTCCTCGGAACGGCGGCGGTCTAGTCATGCGGGGCCGCACTCAATATATTGGTGCTGATGAGGTGCATGCCCTTATCGGCAAGTGGCAATCGATTATCGGAGCACAAGGTATGGTCGACATCGTCGGCGCCGGCTACAACTACAACCCCTATTCGGTGGGGGCCTATCCGTACAACAATCTGTATGGCCGGGGCTACCAGAACCAGCACCAGCACCATCGGCATCACCGACGGCAGGGCTACGGCAGTTACGGCAACTCGTACGGCAGCTACAACCCGTACGGCAGCTACAACCAGGCGCGTCCGGCGGCTTCGTCGTTCTGGCCGAACGCGGTTCGCGATCACCGTCGAGCGGAGCTCCAGCATAGAGCCTACGTGATGGGGGATCCCGTCGCGCTCGGCGCGCTCGAGATTCTCGGCGCCGAGGATGCGGCGGCGGCCGCCGCCGGCGCCGGTCACCCGCCCGACGCGCATCTCGAGGCGCCGCCGATGCCGCCGCCGATGCCGCCGATGCCGATGCCGCCGCCGGTTGCGGTGATGCCGCCGCCGCCGCCGATGCCGCCGGGCCAGCCGGATGGCGCCTTCGCGGCCCTGCCGCCGGGGCAGCCGGGGCAGCATCACGGACACGGTCACCATCACGGCAACGGCAACGGCCACGGTCACCACCATCAACACCACTTCGGACACGGTCAGTATCCGATGCATCCGGTGCAGATGTACCCGCACCCCGCGCATGCGTACGGTTACCAGCACGCGTCGTACCCGGTCGCGGGACGCGCGCAGCTCGTCGAGCGGCCGGCCCCGCACCGCGCGGATCGCATCACTTTGCCGATGTCTTCGGGGGTGGCGATCTTTCCGAACACGTCGGCGCAAATCACGTCGAGGCCACAGGCAGTCGCCTTCAGGCCGGAAAGGATCATCATCGGCGGAACGCCGGGGAGCTGGATCGTGAACGACGTGAAGGTCGGGAATCGGTCGCAGTTCGCGCAGAGCGGCGACGTGCCGGGCGAGATGTTCGCGGCCACGACGATCGACGGGTTCGTGTCGATGGAAACCGTTCAGACGGCGATGGATTTCGTCATGGTGGTGACCTTCGTCGGTGACAACCAGGACGGCGCCCAATTCGTTTGCGGTGTCCTCGGAACGGCGGCGGTCTAGTCATGCGGAGTGGGCGGTCGAGTCGTTGTCGGTCATGTGGCTTTGCCATGCGGCGCCCGCGTAGCGTGCGCGCCGACGGCCAGCGGGAGGCGACGTGACCACACCGCTGTTCCACGTGTCGTTGCCCGACACCGACGACGCCGCCCACTTCGCCCCCCTTCAAATTGCGCTCGAAGGGCTGACGCAAATCAACGAGTGGCATATTCGCCGCTCGCTGCGGCGTGTCGCCCGCGGGCTGTCGGACACCGTCATTCCACCGCTCTACGCGTCCGGCGTCGTGTATCGCGAGGAGGCCCCGGGGCACGAGGACTGGATGGATGTTCCGGCGGTCCTGCGCCAGGGGTATGCGGACTGCGAGGACCTCGCCGCGTACCGCACCGCAGAGCTTCGCGTTGCCGGCTTCGACGTCGAGCCGGTCATCAAGTGGCAGTGGGTGCCTCGCGAGTTCATGATTCGACAGGGTTATCCCGAACACCATCTGCCCGGGAGAGGCGTCTGGCTCGTGCACTGCTGTGTGCGCTGGCCCGACGGCCGCATCGAGGATCCATCTCGGATTCTCGGCATGGGCGGGCAATTCACGGAGCGAGTCTAGCCGTGCTGATTCCGATCGTTATTCCTCTCCTCACCCTCGGAGCTGTCAGATACCTGGCGCGCGGCGTCGACGCTTCGCGCTCGGCGGAAAGCGGTCCGAGCGCGGCCGACGAGCCGTCACCGCTCGTGGTGCTGGACGCGTTCCTCTGCATGGGGGAGCAGCCTCCGCCACCTGTGGTCGCCGCGGCCATCGGGCACGCTGAGTCGCTCGGCTACAGGGACCTTGCAGACGAGCTCGTGCGCGTGTTCGTTCTGCCGGCCGTCCTGCAGGTCGAGCGTGACGCGCTTCCGCGCGAGCGCCCGCGCGCTGGGACGATGCCGGTGACGGGCGCCCCGACGTGGGCTCCGGCCGTGGCGGCGCCGGCGTCCTGGCCGAGCGCTGGTATGACGCCGGCGCCGGCCGCTGCCGCCGCTCGCTCCCATGCCGCCGCCGCGGCGACGCCGCCGGCGTCGAGTGCTGACGCTGCGCCGCTGGGCGCCTCAGTCGCGTCGACGTCGGCGAGCTCGGCGCGGGTGCCGCCGCCGGTCGCGGCAACGACACCGCCGGGCACGTACTCGACGGTGGTGCCGGCCGACATGATCGACGCCGAGGCCCTGGAGGTGCTCGAGGAGCTCGCAAGCACCGGGGGCCGCGCGGCGAAAGTCGAGCTCCTGGCTGGGCCCGCGGCAACCGAGGCGAAAGTCGAGCTCCTGGCTGTGCCCGCGGCAGCCGAGCCGGAAGGCGCGGCGCCGAGCTCGCCGATCGACGGTGTGCGAGCGGACGCCTGGGCCGCGTTCGTCGGCCGAGTCGCGCGTGAGCCACTAACGTTCAGCGCGCGGCACCACGTGGGGCAGTTCCGGGCCCGGCGCGAGCGGCTGCGCGAGCTCGGCATCGACCCGGCGACGGTGATCGGCTCACCCGAGGCGCAGCTCGCGGCGCTGGATGCCGACATGCGCGACGCGTATCAGCATGCGTGCTCGTCGGGGCTGGTCAATGACTATCTCGGCACCACCCTCCATGTGACCGCTGGCGAAGATGCACAGCCGGCCGAGGTGACGCTGTCTGGCGTGCTCGGTGTCATCCAAGCGGCCGGGCTCGAGGGCGCGGTCCAGTGGCTCGAGCAGCCCGCGGATCGCACGCGCTTCATCAACACGACGCAGGCGTTCCTGCGCTGCAACGGAGTCTTCTGATGAGCCTGAACCTGAACATCCCGAACCTCGTCGGACGCCGCTCGGGAGGCCGCGTTCGCGGTTTCAGCGGCCCGGGCGGATACGGCTACTATGGGGTCCCCTGGTTCGCGGCCGAGGAGGTCGTCGAGCTCAGCCCCGGTATCCCGGTCCGGATCACGACCCGCCCACGAGCGGTCACAGTCCTGTCCGGGCTAGGTACCGGCCGCCCCGATCGCGAGCTCGCCGACCTCGGTGCGCTGATCGCGCCCGGGTCGACTGGCCTCACGGTGAAGACGTGCCTGGGGCCGGATCGTCAGCTGCACGTGTCGATCTGCATCGACGGTGAGTGCTACGAGGGCTCGGTGGACCTCTCCGAGGTCCTCGAGCACATCGCCGACGGCATCGCGTCGCACCACGCCGCGCTACACGCGGCGCCGCCGCATCACGTCACCGACGATCCGGACGCGCTCGAGGGCACTGCCAATGCAGCCAACGCCGCGGTCGAGGCCGCCGGCGACCTGGTCGTCGGCGCGCTGATCGATCAGCACAGCACGACGCTGTCCGCCGGCTGGTGGCATTCGCTCACCCACGCGATCTACGACGTTCACCACGCGGTCGCGAAGACGGTCCAGAAATTCAAGGGGCCGATCACGGTCGCCGCCACCGCGGTGGCGACGGCCTACGGCGGACCCGCGGCCGGCGCGGCTGCCTCCAAGTTCGCCGGCCCGCTCATCGACGCGGTCGCCGACGACTTCCAGACGCGCAAGGATGCCAAGGCGGTGGTCGATGCCGCGCACGCGGCGGCGCAGAGCGATCCGCGCATGGCCAAGGCACTCGCCGACGCGCACAAGGCGGTCGCGGACACCGCCGCGGCCTATCACCTCACCTCGACCGCAGCCGACGCGGCGAGCGGCGATCCGAGCGCAGCCCGGAAGCTGGTCGACCTCGATCGAGCGGCCACGAGCGGCGACACGGCCGCGCAGCGCGCGATGTCGGTCATCACGCAGGCTTTCTCCGCGGCCGGCGACGGTGGCGACGGTGGCGACGGTGCACCGACGACGACAGGGGCAACCCCTGTGGTTCCCTTCGCGTTGGGGGTTGCGGCCGGCATCGGTGGCTCTGCCGCGTGGCGTCGATATCACGCATGGAAGGCCCAACGTGCCGCGGCGGCGATCCAGGACCCCGCCACGGCGCCGCCGCCGGAGGCGCCGCCGCCCGCCGCGGCCCCGGCCGCGAGCTCGGGCGAGCTCATCGGCGCGGCGATCACGACGCTGAGGCGCGCGGCGAAAGCCGCGGTGGTGTCGGCGCACCGGAAACACGGCGCGACCGCGCTCGGCTACGTCCAGGACGCTCACATCTCGACCGTCGTGCCGTTTCAGTCGCTCGACGATGCGGACGACTGGTTCGGCGCGCTCGACCCGCGGCAGTACCTCTACGCGGCGTACTTCGACGCAAGCGATCCGACGTGGCCGAGCCCCATCAACGAACAGCTCGGTGGCCCGGCGGCTGCGTCCGCGCACGCCCACGTGTCGGAGGCGGCGCTGTGACGGCCGCGGGACGCTACACGGGACGTTCCGGCGATGCGTGGGTCGTACGACCCAGCGCCCGCGCACTGGAACGGAAAGCGGTATGGGATGCGCGCGCCAGAGCGGTTGGTGGGGGGCGCACCGTTGGAGCGCCCGCTAACCCCACTGGGGTCGGAGCCTCGATCTGGCAGACGCCGGGCGGTGTGCAGTCCGAGCTCGAGAGAATCAACACCGACTTCGTCGTGTTCGGGCGCGAGTTCGAGGGCTTCCTGAAATCCAACGTTCCCACCAAGGGCTCGCTGCAGCCGCTCGTCGATCTATTCCACAACGTGTGGACGCCCTTGCTGCAAGCGTGGCAAGCGTTCTTCGAGCGGAACCGGGGCTGGTGGGACAACTTCTGGTGGAACCACGCCCCGGAGGCCGAGACGTACGCGGACCAGCTCGTCGAGGTCCGCGCCCGCGCCAAGCAGCTCGGGATGGATGTGTCGTCGCCGACGCCCACGCACTTCGCTCCGTCGCTGCTGCTCGATCCGCGGCACAACGTGTTTGACAGCATTGGGGACGGAGCTCAGCACGCACTGACCGACCTGTGGGGCGTGGTGAAGGTCGCGCTCTACGCCGCGCTCGCGATCAGCGGCGGGTACGTCCTGCTCACGCTCGGAAAGGCCGCGAAGACCGGGGAGACGCTGCGATGAGTGAGGATTTGCACGGTCGCGTCCTCGGGTTTCTCCGAGCAGAGTTCGCGCGTCAGGAAGGACGACAGTGTGTGCGCCTCGAGCTCTCGAGCGCGCAACCCGGCTTGCGCGGTGACGTGCTGCGCACGTGGGACCGCCACGAGGACCCGGAGCTGTTCGTGCAGCTGGGGCGCATCGAGGAGCTCGCGACGGTCATCCTGCGCATCGCGGAGGACCACGCGGATTCGTTCGGCTCGGGACAGCATCGCTTCGAGCTAAGGACCGAGCAGCACCACGGCGGCCGACAGAAGCTGTCGTTCCGGATCCTGGCCGGCGCCGGCGATGGCGACAGCGCAGGCACCGGCGAGGACGCCCCGACCGCGACGGGAATGGTCGCTCAGCAGATGCGTCACAACGAGTTGCACATGCGCATGTCGGCGCAGATGTACTCGACGACGCTCGGCACGATGCAACGCCAGATCGCCGAGCTGAACGAGGAGAACGCGCGGTTGCGTCGAGAGCGAAGCGAGCACTACGTCGAGCTCGAGGAGGCGCGGTCGCGCCGCGACGAGCGCGAGCTCGCGGGCATGCGGCAGATGGCGTCGGAGAACCGCAAGGACTTGGCGTTCGGGAAGCTGCTCCAGCTCGCCCCAGTGGTCGCCGGTCGGCTGCTCAACAAGGGCAGTACACCGAACGAGGGGGCAGCGCCGCTCACCATCCTCATCGGCGAGCTCGCGGCGTCGCTCAGCCCCGAGCAGATCGCGCACATCGGGTCGGCGCTCTCGCAGAACCAGCAGATTCTGTTTGTCGAGGCGATGCGCGAGGCGATGCGCGCGAACTCCGACGGCAATCCGGTCGGGGCCGCCCCGCCGCCGCCACCTGGCGCATCGAGCGCCGGGACCAACGGCGCGCAGGCCCACTAACCCACAGCACAGAACCCACAGCACAAGGAAGTGAGACGAAGAATATGGCAGACACAACGCAGATCGCGGGTGGCCGAGCGCCGAGCAACCCCAACTCCTACAACCCGCTTGCAGGGACGTTCTTTCCACCCGGAACGCCCGTTCGCCAGGATCAGTTTCATGACGACACCGTCCTGCCGGGACGCGCGGACTCCCTCGACACCACCATCGTGACGGGCTTCGCGGTCAACGCGGGCGTCGGGTCGACCCTCTCGGTCAACCTGGGGGTCGGTCCGTCTCCGCTGCGCAGCAACCGCGTCCTCGTCCAGTACATCGGCCCGCTGACGCTCACCGTCGACCAGTGGGCCGAGGTCACGGGCAACCCACAGGGGCTCATCCGCGACCAGCCGTATTTCCTCAGCGCCACCGACCTCGGCAAGCTGACGACCACTGCGCCGACCGGCGACAACGTGTTCGTCGCGCCCGTCGGCGTGGGGGTATCGCCGACGACGCTGTTCATCTTGCTCAGCTTCCCGAGCTTCAACGGCGGTTTGTTCCTCGGGCTGCGAGGGCCGGCTGGGAACGCGAGCGGCAAGGCAGGCTGACCCGACGACAGACACACGCCCGAGCGGCCATCGGTGCGCGGTGTAGTCATCGCGCATCGGGGCCGGAACCGTCCAGCTAGTCACATCGTCTCGAGAAAGTCGCTCATGACAACGACCCCAGGGAAATCCAACGCAGTGCTCGACCGAGAGACGGACGCTCGGTTCTGGGCGCAGACGCACTATCGCGTCGGCAAGCGTCTCAATTCCGCGGATCCAACCGATCGGGCGATGATGCGGGTGTGGCTGGACATCTTCGCGAAGGTCCAGCGCGAGGACCGAGCGGGCAAGCTCGTCCTGACCTACAACCACCCCGCGGTCGAGCAGCACCTCAGCGACGCGGAGCTCGCCATGCAAACAGCCGCCGCGCATCTCGACGCGGCGGTGAAAGAACGAGACCCGGTGCGCGCCCAGCAGCACGCCGAGGCGGCGGCCGTCGCGACCACGACAGCGAGCTCGGCCACGCACGCCGCCGCGGCCTTGCAGCCAGCGACGGTGTCTCCGGTGGTGGTGGCCGCTGCAGCCCAGGAGGCAGCGCACGCCGCCGCGGTGCCGCCGCCGGCGTCGGTCGTCGACCAGTTGCCGGCCGAGCATCCGGCAGTGTCCTCGATAGCCGCGCAGCCCATCGTGCCGCCCGACTTCGCCACGGCGCCGGCTGGATCACCGCCTTCGATGCGGCACCCGGCGCAGCAACTCGCCGTTGCGCAGGCGGTGTCGGCGCCGGGTGTCGCTGTCGCGGTCCACGAGGCCGCTCAGGCACGCGCTGACCAGGGCGTGCCGGCGCCGACCGGGACGCTGGCCGCGCAGACGATCGCGCAGATCCGCGACATCGCCATCGCGGTCGCCGACGAGGCCACCGGCGACATCGTCGGTGTGGTCGCCCGCCAGGACCCGACCAGCTTCGCTGGGGTGGAGGGAGCGCCGACGGGATGGTCTTGGCTGGTGTTCCCGACGCTGCGTGCCGCCGCCGACTGGTACGGCGAGCTCACCGAGACGCCGGAAACCTTCTGCTACGTGGCCTACTACGACAAGACCAGCCATACGTGGCCACAGCCCGTCAATGAGGTGTTCGGCACGGGCAGGGCCATCGACATCACGGCGCAGCCTGTTCCGCCGGTCCGCTCGCACACGAGCGGTGCGGTGCTGGCGGTGGTCGCGGCACTCGCAGTCGCTGGCATCGCGGTGTTCGCGAGCGGCGCGAGGGAACCGTCATGACACCACTCACGATGATGACGCCGCTGTCGCGCGAGCTCGTCTACCCCGAGCACGGCTATCCGCCACGGCCCGGCGAGGACCGCCCGAGCTTGTCGGCCTGGGCGAGGCTCGCGCGAGGTGGCGCCCTCGGAAAAAAGTCGGTGCTCCTGTACAACGCGACCCGACGAGCTGCGCAGCAGAGTTCGCCGGTCTCGATTCTCCGCATCCAAGGCGACGACCTGGACGCGCAGCACCTCACGCTGACGCTCGCGCCGCCGCTCGTGGTGCCGCTGGCGTTCTCGCCGCTGCTCATCGCGCGCGCCCAAAACATCACTGGAGAGCAGGACAACGGCGACATCGTCAGCCGCGGCAACTTCCCGGGCGAGCGCAGGCCGATCGCCTGGCCACCGCTCGAAGCCATCATCGTCTGGGGTGTCGGCGGCACGTCCGCCACGGTCGCGGTGGATTTCTTGAACGGCGCGACCGTCAACCTCGTGGCCTCCAGCGTCGAAGTGCACGCCGCCATCACGGCCGCGCCCGACACGATCGTCGGAACCAGTGCGGCGTACGTGCTATGCGCGTGGGTCGGGCCCGGCTTCGCCCGTCCGGGCGTCGCACAGAAGACTGTCTATCTCGGCACTCTATGCGCGTACGCCGAAAGTAACGCGTCGCCGATTCCGCGCTTCGCGCGCAGCGCCTACGTGCTGGCCAGCGACTCCTCGGATAGGCCCCCGGTGACGGCTGCAACGCTGCGGTTCTGGCAGAGCCCCAATCGGACGGGCAATGTCGGCAACGTCGTCGTCTCGGGCGGGCAACCGACCTCGTTTGACCTCCCCGCCGGCGCGGCCTACGCGAGCGTTCGCAGCGGCATGGCGGTCGATGCCCGGTTTTCCATTCTCTACAACCTCGCAATTTGACAGACGGAGTACACGCGATGAGTGACGTCAGACTTCTTCCACGCCTCCCGGCACGCGCAACCGGAATCCCGCGCTCGAGCACGCAGGTCCCTCAGCGCCAGCCGACCGACACGGCCACATCTCATGTGTCGGCGTCGCCAGCCGCGGGTGCGCAAGCTCAGGCGCAGGTCAGAGCCGCTCGCCGCCCTCCGGGAATGCGCCAGGACGTGAGGGTCCAGATCTTGGACCGGCGATCAGCGGCGCCGACGGCGGGGCCGGCGCCGCTGCCGACCGCGGTCGGTCCGGCGAGCGCCGGGAGCCAGTTCCCGACCGTGCAGCTCGTGGAGCGGCCCCGCGCGCCGGGTGCAGCTGGTGCAACGTCGCCGTTCACGGTCGAGCAGATGATGCTGATCGGCCACCTGCTCGATCGCTACGTCGAGAACACGCTGGCTATCCAGGACACGGCGAACGCGGCCCTCGCGGAGGGTGCGCTGGTCGTGCTCGCCGGGCTCTCGGCGGCGCCGGCCGCGCCGCCGCCCCAGGATTCGGCACAGCCGCCGCTTGCGACGCCGACGCGAGCGGTGGTGGTCGCGCCGAGTCCGACGGTGTCGGTCGCGGAGGCCGACGACGCCAACGGCCCGAGTCGATCGCGTCGTCGCCCTCGCGGGCGCGGCGCCGGCGGTGACGTCAGCGCGCCGCCGGAAGGCACCACGCCCGCGGGCCCGCCGAGCTCACCGGAAGGCGCGAGCTCGTCGAGCAAGGGGGAACCGAGCACGCCGGCAGTTCCCGACGCGGTGCCCGAGAAGACGTAGTGGCCAGAGAGGCATCAGGAGGAATCTTGCTGTTCGTCGTGGTGGCCGGCGCGGCGGGATACGCACTCGCCGGCCGACCACGCCGCGCGGCAGCAGCCATCGCGCCGAGGGCCTTCCGAGAGCCCACGGCGCTCAGGAGACCGACGAGAGGACGTATGACCGAGCCGACCGCGACGAACACCACCAGCAGCAGCGCTCTACCGCCGACTCTCGAGCAGTGGGTAGCCCTTCTTGCGCCCGGATGCCTCGCGCACCACATCCAGCTGCCGTACGCGCTCAAGTGGATCGATCTGGAGAGCGGCGGCAATCCGTGCGCAGTCGGCAATCCAGCTGCCCACGGCCCCGATGGCAACCCTCGCGAGATCGGGATCGCGCAGCTGTACAACCCCGACGACCTGGCGCGCTCCGGTGTGACGGGTACGCAGCTGCGCGCGTACTGCGTGCCTGGTGACGATCACGCGGTGATGTACAAAGGGAAGACCGTTCGGGGATTCTCGTCGGCGCTGTTGCGACCGCTCACGGCGGCCGAGATGCAAGAGCAGGCCGACGCGACGATCGACCTGATCGCGCGCTGCATGGTGATGGCGACGCGCGATCTCGTCGCGGTGCACGCGGATGCCGCGTGGTCGCCGTCGACGCGCAACTACTGGACGTTGGTCAAGCTGCAACACGGTCTGCCGGGCCTGTCCCATACAGGGCTCCGGGCTGTCGCTCGGCGCTTGCAGCGCGCCCCGCGCAGCTGGCAGGAGTTCGCGGCCACGGTCGGTCACGTGCAGCTCGACCCCGAGACCATGAAGTACCGGGACGGCTTCCCCGTGATCCTCGCCAACGCGGAGCAGTGCGCCAGCGTGTTCACCGAGCCCGAGCTCGCGTGAACCAGGGAGCTCGCCATGACGACGAAGCGCAGAACCGTCACCCGCCCTCCAGCGACCAAGCCATCGCGCATCCAGGTCGGCGACCACAATTCGTACCGGCTCGAGCCGGCTCGGAGCCGGACCCACTACGGAGAGCACCGCTTGCACAGCGGTGGTATCCCGTACGGCTATCGAACGAAGAAGGCTGACGATGCGTGGTTCGTTGTCAGCACCCTGAATGGCAAGGTCTACGGCCTGATCGAGCAGTGGAACGACGGCGACTGGACGTTCTCAAAGGTGGAGTCACACGTCGAGGCGCCTCGATGGCTGCGGCCAGCCATGGACGGCGCCGTCGGGAACATGATCTACAACCTGGAGACACGCCTCCATAGTGGCGCGACGCCGGCGGAGGCCATCGCGCACGGTCTTTTCATCCCGATGACCGCTGTGCCGGAGGCGCAGGCGCAAACGGGAAAGAGCACGGACCAGCTCCGCCGCCCCCAAGTCGCGGCAAGGAGCTGCGCTGGAACGATGGCCGATGGGAGCGGCTGCTCAGAACTGGGTGGGTGGCCGCGGGGGAGGGCGATGCGCCCATGGCAGCTCCACGTCGGCGATCCGGCAAGACCGAGCGTCAACTGAGCGACGAGATCGAGCAAGCGACGGGCATCAAGGTCCAGGGATAGGAACGATGGCCAAGCAACGACTACGAAAGCAGCTCGACAGACTCGAGCGCGACCTCGCGGCGCACACCAAGGCCGTCGAGCGCGTCGCCCAGCGAGGCCGGCTGTCGGAGTTTCGACCTGTCGGCACCGACGGCGCATGGCCGGCGTGGGCCCTGGCGTTGAAGCGTCAGCCTGGCTGCTACGTGATTCGCGACGCCAGCACGCGGCGAGTCCTCTACATCGGGTCGGCGAAGAAGGACCTCTACGACACCATGACTCGTCATTTTCAAACCTGGCGCCGTGGCAAGCAGTGGTGGAAGGGGATGCGCGGGCCCGGCGCCCACGATCCGGGCCTCGTGTACAAGCGGTCACGCTCGGAGGTAGCGATCCAGCTCACCGAGGAGGACGAGCGGCTCGCGGTCGAGGCTGCGTTGATCGACCGTTTCTTGCCGCGCGACAACCTCGTCCAGCATCCCGACGGGGCCGCGGAGGCGGACGCTGACCTCGCCGGAGAGCCGGACGCCGGCGACATGGCGTTCGGGGATGAGGCGTTCGGCGACGAGGCGTTCGGCGACGAGGAGATTCCCTTCTGATGATGGCCGCTACGCGACAGCAAGCGGCCTCGCCGTCGCCCTACGTCTGCAAGGCATGCGGCGCCACCTACGGCCGATGGATCGCGCGTTGCCCGAAGTGCCAGGCGTGGAGCTCGTCCGCGACCCCACCCGCTGCGCCGGAGCCGGAGCCGAGCCGGCCGCCGCCGGCGCCGCGCGGCCCGGTGCTCGCCGCCGTGCCCCCGCCGGCGAGCTCGCCGAGCTCGCCGGCGGTGCGGCCCGCCTCCCTTCCGATCCCGATCACCGACGTCGAGGCGTCGATCGAGCCTCGGCTGCTGACCGGCATCGAGCCGCTCGATCGCGTGTTGGGGGGCGGCCTGGTAGTCGGGAGCCTGGTGCTGTTCGGCGGTGAGCCGGGCATCGGCAAGTCGACGCTGCTGGCGCAGCTGCTCGCCGCGGTCGGCTGCGAGCGCATCCTGTACGCGACCGGCGAGGAGTCGATCGCGCAGGTGGCGATGCGTGCGCGCCGGGTGCAGGCCGCACATCCCCGGATCCGGATCGTGGCCGAGACCGACATTGACAGCGTGCTGGCGCACGCCGAGGAGCTTCAGCCCGAGGTCCTCGCCATCGACTCGATCCACACGCTGGTGAGCGCCGACCTCGGCTCCACGGCCGGGTCCGTCGCGCAGGTCCGCGAGTGCACCACGAGGCTCGCGGCGTACGGCAAGTCGCGCGATGTGATCATCTTGGTAATCGGGCACGTCACGAAGGATGGAGCGCTGGCCGGCCCCAAGACGCTCGAGCACCTGGTCGACGTCGTGCTCCAGTTCGAGCTCGGCGAGCTCGGCGCATGGCGCGAGCTGCGCGCGCACAAGAATCGCTATGGCTCGACGCTGGAGGTCGGCAGCTTCGAGATGACGAGCTCGGGCCTTCGTCCCCGCGATCCGGCTGCGGAGCGCGCGCCGGAGCCGCCGCCTGGTGCGCTGCTGTCGCTCGCGCGCGAGCTGCTCGAGCGCTACCTCGCGTTGGGAGGCGAGATCGATCCCGAGCTCGGCGCGCGTGTCGAGCAGTTGAGGAGGTGAACGTGTCGAAGTCGCCGAATCGGATGGATATGGATATCGATATTGCGGAATTCCTCGTGTTGGGCGGGCGCGTTGTCTCTGAGCCCGTTCGCGAGGAGGTCGACGGCCGCGACCGGCCAACGCGCAACGCGCGTGCAATCCCCATGGGGCAGCTGACCTCGAACACCAAACACCCCGGGCGAGACGCCAGAAACGACACTACGCCCTGGCACATCTGGGAGCACGCAGTGTTCGAGATCGCTGGCGTCTCCGTCGAGGAGGGCCGCAAGTACGCTACCCGCGAGCGCATCCAGCGCGCGTATCGGGCCGGCGAGCCGGCGTGGATGGCTGCGGACATGGTGCGCAAGTTTGTTGACGGCGCTCGGCGTGCTGCGCGCGAAGTCGACGGCATCGAAGACCTACGTCGCGTGATGATTGCTGGGGCTTTACCGAGGGGAGGCAGGTAGGACGATGCGCGCGAATCCCGGCCAGCTCCAGCTCCTGCTCGACCTCGATGCGCTCGTGGCGACGGCGGCGCCACCGCCAACGAAGACGCCCGCGGAGCTGGAGTCAGACCTCGCTGAGTTTGTCGCCGATCCCGAGGCTGCACACGTCGCCGTGAACCCGTACGAGGCGAGGCAGGAGCCGCGGCGAGAGCGCCGGGAGCGGGCTTCGGAGCGCGCTCGTCCCAAGGAGACCGAGCCGATGGAGAAGAACTCGAAGGGCAGCCCGGGCAAAATCTCCGCGCGCGAGTTCATCGCTCTGATCGACCGCGCCGGCCACGCGCGGGACTCACTCGCAAGCTGCCAGGACGGCGAAGTCCTGCGCGAGTCGGAGAGCGCACGTCGCGCGGCCGAGACACTGCGCGCCGCGCGGCTGAAGCGTGAGAACGCGGACCTGGAACGCCAGCGCGACAACATGCTTCGCACGATGCTCCGCACCGCTCGGTTCCGCCTCGACAAGCTGTCCTCCGCGGTTCCGCCTCGACAACCTTCCACGCGGATCTCGAAGTTCAAGGCCATTCAGATGGGGAGTGAATATCACACGCTGATGCAGCGCGCCGAGAGTCCCGAGGCCGTGGCGCGGCCGGCGCTGGCGAGAGACTTTCGCGAGCGGGCGACCACGCTAAAAGAGGCCCTCGAACGCGCCGGCTGGAAGATGCGCAACGGCGGTCTACTCGTCGAAAGGGCCGGGTAGGTCATGTCGAAGTCGCCGCATCAGATGGAAACGGACATCGCGGAATTCCTCGTGTTCGGTGGGCGCGTCGTCGCTGACCCCGCAGCGCCCGGGGCTCACCACATCCCCGAGCCGACAGCCGCGCAGTCGACGAGGCGGCCTCGTCGACTGCCGGCACGCCCCTCGACGACCAAGGAGACGCGGCTCGAGGTTCCGGGCAGAACCGGCCACCCGTTCCCCGTCGTTCTGCACCCGGCGAGCATGCGAACGACGTACCTCAACGGCTCCGAGACGAGGACGGTCACGCTGGCCAAGCGCAGCGAGGAACAATGGCTCGTGTCGACGAAGTCCGGGCGCTACCTCGGCGTCTTGCGGGAGGGGAGCGGGCGCGAGCCCTGGGGCGTCGCGCAGCTCGCGAGCGAGACGACGACCATCGGTAGCAGCGGCGCTCGCGTGCGGAGCTACATCCTGACCGCGGCGACCTGGTGGGACGCGATCGCGGAGGGCGCGCTCGTGTGGTGGGCACCCTGACGGGAGGCGGACATGAAGAAACGCACAGCGCAGCTCAACCACGACCTCAGCATCTATCTCGGCGAGCCCGAGGAAGCGCCACGGCGAGCTCAAACTCGAACCTCACCGTGCCCGCCGCGGCTCGACGCAGCCGGATATCTCGTCCAGGCGTCCTATCGCGTGCCGCCGTTCCTCGTCGACGATGTCTTGTGGGTCCACCATCGTGATTCAGGTCCTCGGGGGCGGGTGCACTGCGTCGCATTTGACATGGTCTGGTACGAGCGCATCCCCGAGCGAAGCGGCTGGCTCGACCTCGAGACACTCACGCCCATCTGGCAACCGGGAACACGCGTCGAGCTGAGCCCAACGTGCACGCTCTGGCAGCAAGGACACCGGCGCGGCACCGTCCGACAGGTCACCAAGGACTGGACGGTGGTCGTCAAGCTGGACGCGCCCGAGGTGCGCCAGCTGCAGCGCTTCACCGATCACACGTTGCTCAAGCGTATCTGACGGAGGCGGTAGTGAAGAAGTCATCCAAGCAGATCGAGCGCGACCTCGCCGCGTTCCTCGGGCCCGAGGCAACGCTGTACTGGCCGGGAGGCTCGGGCGGCGGCGGAAGCCGGAAACGCGTGTCGGGGAACCCCGTCGTGCGCCCGCATGCGCGCACGTCCCCCTCGTGTCGGCGCTGCGGCCAGTTCCATACGACCGCGGAGCACGAGCTCGAGGAGACCGGCGGCGTGCCGGCGCAGCCGGGACGGCGAGCGCCGAGAACCAAGGCGACGCGGGTCGCGAGTACGGCAGCGATCACGTCAGCGCGGCCAGCGCAGCGTCGGCCGACCTCGCCGACGCAGCCCCCGACGCAGCCCCCGCTCGCCCTGGTACGTCACGCCGTGGCGGCGGTGAAGGGTCCGGGCAGGTTCGGTGATCGCAAGGTGTTCGTGTCCGCCCTCTGGCAACGCGTGGGCCGCAAGCTCGGGATGTCGCTCGACGAGTTCAAGCGATGGCTGTTCTCGCAGCATCGGGCCGGCGCACTGCAGCTCGCGCGCGCGGACCTCGTCTCGGCGATGGATCCGACGCTCGTTGCGAGCTCAGAGATCCGCGTCCCGGGCGCCGAGTTTCATTTCGTCGTCGATCCGGAGCCAAGGGGGCGCCGATGAGGAACAAGTCTGATGCCGAGCTTGCGCAGGAGATCGCCGAATTCCTCGCCCAAGCTCCTCCCAGTCGCCGGCAGAAGATGCCCCGATATGATGCACGCAAGGGAGTCTGGCGCGGCGGCGACAGCCGGACGCTCTATGCGTTCATCGGCCACCGAACCGGGCAGGTATTCGTTCGCCCCGGCGGGGGTGTCATCAACGTGGGGCCGGAGGTGACGGTGCGAATGGCCACGCGCGACGAGGCCCGTGAGTGGCAGAACCCGCTGCACGCCGGCTGGCAGGTCGTCGAGTAGCAGCGAGCTCGAGAGGAACAACATGCCGACCATCTTCGTCACCAACCCGTTGCAAGCGCTGCAGGTCGAGAACCAACGACTCCGGCGCGAGAACGAGCGGCTGCGGCAGCAGCTCGCGAGCAGCAGCGAGCGCCGGGAACTCGACGCGAGCAGCGAGCCGGCGACCGTCGCCGCATCGGCACAAGCGCCGCCGCCTGCTCGCTCTGCGCCAACCCCCGGATCCGGACCGCGCACGCCAGCGCGGCCGACCTCGGGACCGGTTCCGAGGCCGATGATCCATCTGATCGCCACGGACGGCCCCATTCCGAGCGTGGCTCGGCCGAGCCCTGCGCCGGCCGAGTTGCGACCGAGCCGCACCGATGCCCCCGCGTCGAGCGAGGTGCAAGCGAGCCGCGCCGAGCGGTGGACGAGCCGCGCCGAACCGGAGGCGCTGGACGACGCTGCGGCGCGGTTCCGGCTGCTCGAGCTCGATTGAACGGACGGGAGGACGAAGATGCGCACGAATCCCGCCCAGCTTCAGCTCGACCTCGATGCGCTCGTGGCGACGCCGGCGCCACCGCCAACGAAGACGCCCGCCGAGCTGGAGTCAGACCTCGCTGAGTTTGTCGCCGATCCCGAGACGGCACACGTCGTCGTGAACCCGTACGAGGCGAAGCAGGAGGCGCGGCGAGAGCGCCTGCAGCGGGCCTCGGCGCGTGCTCGTCGCGAGGCGGAGAGCGCCCACGGCGCAGCGGCGCGTATCTGGGGCGCCATCCCGATGGGGCAGCCGATCCTGGTCGGGCACCACAGCGAGCGGCGACACCGTCGCGATCTCGCCAAGGCGGACCGCGCGATGCGCAAGAGCATCGAGGCCAACGACCGCAGCGAGGAGCTCGCATCGCGCGCGGGTGCGGTGGGCTCGGGCGGTGTCTCCAGTGATGACCCCGAGGCGGTGCAGAAACTCCGCGCGCAGCTCGTGAAGCACGAGCGCGAGCAAGAGCAGATGAAGCGCGCCAACGAGGCAATCCGCAAGCACGCGAAGGCGGGCGCGATCGCGCAGGTCACGGCGCTGACCGAGCTCGGGTTCTCCGAACCGACCGCGCGGAAGCTTCTGCAGAAAGATTTCGTCGGGCGCATCGGATTCCCGGACTGGGCGCTCACCAACAACAACAAGAACATCCACCGAATCAAGAAGCGAATCGACGAGCTGACGGCTCGTGACACGGCCCCGGAGCGGGCGGCGGTTACGGGAGAGGTCGAGGGGATCGCGTACGAGATCGTCGAGAATCGGGAGGCCAACCGCGTGCAAATCAGGTTTGCCGCGGTGCCCAGCAAGGCGGTGCGTCAGCGCCTCGGGGCGGCAGGGTTCCGGTTCTCGCGGGCGGAGGGCAACGCGTGGCAGCGAAAGCTCTCGCCCGGAGCGTGGTACCACGCGCAGCGAGCGGTTCTCACGCCGGCAGCGGTACCGCCGAGAACTCCTTGATGCGCGTCGATCTGAGTGCCGGCGCGGTCGCGCGCCGTGGTCGGCGGGGCAGGGCTCAAGGCGGCGGCTCGGCGATTGGCGGCCGGTCGTGCGCGTCGACCTGGTCGACGAGCTCCGGCGCTGGAGGCGCGCGGTCGGCGGGGGACGGCGAGCTCGGCGATCGCGCCGGACGGGGTCGGGCGCCGCGATCGCGGCCGGCTGGCGCGGTCGGTGGGCCGGACGTCGCAAGCCGGCTGGCGCATCTCGGCGGCGAGCTCATCACAGTCATTGTCATAACCAATGTCATAACCAATGAGATCAAGTGCTGCAGCTGAAAGGGTATGGACGACGGAGCAATGACGTCGTATTGACAATCACCATGAAGATTCTGCTAATGGTCCTGCTGGGGGCATGTGTGATGAGTCTCGCGGACTGTTCTCGTCGTCGAGATGATGAGCTGGCTGCTGGGTCCTTCGACGACATGGTGAGGCGTCACCGCGACGGCCAGAACCATTTGCCGAATGACATTCCTATCACCGACGATACAGGCGTGTTTACTACGGTGAGTGCGCAGGGCTTCATCGACCTCGGCAATGAGTTCTTCCAGGATCTGGGGACCAACGGTCGGAGGTGCGTGAGCTGTCACGTGCCCACGGTGGGGTGGACGCTCACGCCGCGGGAGCTCGCGGCGGTGTTCGAGGCGACCGAAGGCGGCGTGCGCGCGGACCCCTTCGGGCTCGGGGCGGTGTTCCGCACGCTGGACGGCGCCAACTCGCCCAACGCCGATGTGTCCACGCTGGAGAAGCGTCGTCAAGCGTACAGCCTGCTGCTGAACCGTGGCTTGATCCGCATCGGGCTTGCGATGCCGGCCAACGCCGAGTTCGACCTGGTCGCGGTCGACGACCCGTACGCGTTTGCGAGCGCGGCGCAGCTGTCTCTGTACCGACGCCCGTTGCCGAGCACGAACCTCAAGTTCGACAGCACGGTCATGTGGGACGGTCGCGAGGTGGTCGCCGGCGAGACCGTGCTCCAAGAGCTCGAGACCCAGGCCAGCGACGCCACGGTGATTCATGCCCAGGGGAAGCCGCTGACCGATGCCCAGCGCAGCTCCGTGGCGGCGTTCATCGTCGGACTGGCGAGCGCGCAGACCTTCGACCGCAGCGCGGGTCACCTCCACGAGGACGGCGCCAGGGGCGGACCTGAGGAGATCCTTGCACAGCCGTTCTACATCGGCATCAACGACAACTTCGGCGACAGCAAGACGGGCGCGCCGTTCAACCCCGTCGTGTTCAACCTCTATGACGCGTGGACCTGTTCCTGTGGCCGCGATGGCGATACACGCCGCGCTGTGGCTCGCGGTCAGGCGCTGTTCAACACCAAGTCGATCGCGATCGTCGGTGTCTCGGGCATCAACGACGAGCCGGCGTTCGGCACGCCGGACAAGCTGATGGGCACCTGCACGACCTGCCATGACACGCCGAACGGCGGCAACCACTCGGTCGTGCTACCGCTCAACATCGGCCTGTCCGACGAATCGCGCCGCACACCGGACCTGCCGCTGTACACGTTCCAGAATCGGACCACGAAGGCGATCCTCAAGCTGACTGACCCGGGTCGCGGACTCATCGACGGCAAATGGGCGCATCTGGGCCGGTTCAAGGGCCCGATGCTGCGCGACCTGGCTGTGCGCGCGCCGTATTTCCACAACGGCTTCGCGGCCGATCTCGCCGCAGTGGTCAACTTCTACGACGAGCGGTTCAACATCGGGTTCAGCGCCTGCGAGAAGGCAGACCTGGTGGCGTTCCTTCGCGCGCTGTGAGCTCGCCGGCGCGGAGCTCGAGGATGAGGATTCTGCCAGCGACGGGACGGTCCGTCGACAGTCTACACACGCGTGAATGCCCCCCCAACCGCCGCTCTCACGCGTGCAGTCGTCACCTGTCTGCGGGTTCAACTCCCGCCGCTGGCACCGGCCGAGTTCGCTGCTCGATGTACGCGGTCGAACTCGACATGCGGCCCGCGACCGCGCACGTCGGTCGCGTTCGACTGACGACGGTCTCTGCGGCGGTCTCTGAACGAAGGAGTCACAACAATGAAGAAAACTTTGCTCGATCTGGTGACCTCGAAGAAATTCCTCACGGCGCTGACTGCGATCATCGTCTACGTCGCGGGTCGCTCCGGGTTCGACGTCGACACCGCGGTGCTCGATCGCATCTACGCGGCGCTGTTGGTCTACGTCGGTGCCCAAGGCATCGCCGACAACGGCAAGAGCGCTGCGCAAGTCGCAGCCGGGGCGGCGGTGGCCAGCGCTGGGCCGTCGCCAAACACGGTGGCGCCAACACGCCCGCCAAGCTCTATGAGGTACGGCTACGCGACACCAGATCCTGGACGATAGGTTAGCGTGATCGGGCGAGCTCCTCGCGCGCGCCGGTCCGGGTCTCGGTCCACAACCTCCCTATGTTCGAGATGACTGATGAAGAGTTCGACCTGATGGTCGACCATCTCGCAAAACCCGCGCAGCACGCCATGAAGGCGCGCGGATACCTCGCGGTAACGTGGTTTCCGGGGGCGGTCATCGTGAACGGGCGGAAGTGCACCACGCTTGCGGAGCTCGTTGTGGTGACCTCAGCAGTGCGGGCGAGGTTGCGGAGGTGGTCGTTGCGGTGACCTCAGCAGTGCGGGCGAGGTTGCGGAGGTGGTCGTTGCGGTGACCGACGGGGCACCGAGGTCATCACGAACGCGACCAACCGCCGGGCCAGTTGCCACGGCCACCCTGACCGCGTCGAAGCGAGCCGCAGGCCGCCGGCCGGTAGCCTGCCGGTCTGGCCTCGGCAGCGGCGTTCACCAGGCTACGTCTGCCATTGCGGTGGTCCGGCGCGGCGCCTCGAGCTCGAGGGCCTCGCCGCGCTGCTCGGCCGCATCAACGCCGGCCCGCCGCCTGGCCGCGCCCGGCCGCCAACGCCGTCCCGAGTCGCGGACGAGCTCGAGGGCCCCGGCGCGCTGTTCGTGCGCCGTCAACTCGCTCAGCGAGCCACGGCAACACGCACCGCGAACCATCCCCGCGGTTCGTCGGCGTCGATGCCGACGTCACGCAACGCATACAGCGTCGCGCCGTCGTAGGTGAACCACACCGCGCGCCCGGACCGATGCTCACCGAGCCACGCCGGTCGATCAGTCTGGGGTAGAGGGTCGTACGACCCACGCCGAGCCAGCCGCGCGAGCTGGCCGGGGCCGCGATCGCCTCACTTGCAGTCGCAGTCCGGCGCGCAGTCGACCAGCGACGTCGAGTTGGCGTCCGCAAGCGCGGTCCGGCGCGCCTCGGCCAGCGTCCCGCCGTGCGCGAGCAGGCTGTGGCGGTCACCGTCGAAGCTCTGGCCATCCGGCGCGAACACCTCCACCTCATACCGGCCGGGCTTGCTGCCGAGGGTCTCGCGCACCTCGAAGCGACGGCGGCGGGCATGGTCACTGCGCTCCGCGAGCAGCGTCATCATCTCGGTTTCGACCTCGGCGCGGTCTGACAGCAGCTTGCCGATACGGTCGTTCAGGCGGTCGAGCTTGCGCTGCAGGACTTCGCGTCGGGTGCGCTTAGCCATGGTCACCCCCCGTCGGGCCGCCGGAGATCCCGATGGCGGTCGCGATGAGCCCCGGCTCCTCGCGTTTCATCTGCGCCCACCTGGCCCTTGCGAGGTCCATCCAGCACTCGAAAGCTGCGACGGCTTGTCCCTTGGTACGAAAGGTCTCCGGGCTTCCCGAGACGCTCCGCCACGCCCTCCAATGCCATCTCCTGCCGATGCGCTCCACTGGGTACGCGCGGGAACCGTAGGTCCCCACGTGGTACATCAAGGCGACCTCGTCGTCGGACATGCGAGCCAGGGGTGTGTCAGATACCTTCGCTGTGTTGGTCATGAGTGGCATCGCTGCACTCGATGTGCCGTGTCCCAACCTGTGAATGAGACTGGAGATGCGTTATGCATGAGTCAACAATCGTCAACACCACGACGTGACCTCGAACGTCACGCATCGTGTGGTGGCGAGGGCGACCGCTCGACGGGTGCGACGGCTGTCGGCGGGGCAGGGCGCGATTTCACGCCGCACCACAGGCACTGTGAATACAGAGTGACTGTGATGGAGTTCCGCCGCTCGTCGTCGAGTGTTGATGCATCCTTGCAAAGACGGCGGCATGGCACAATTTCCGCAGTGCAAGCGCCCATGGCAAGAGCAGGTGACAGAGTAATGCGTATCGTGATGCGCTATCAGACTGGCCAGCAACAATGGTGGTCGGGGAGGCGCTGGGTTAGCGATCCGTCGGACGCGGAGGAATTCTCGAGGAAATCAGAGGCTCGGGGAGCCTTCCGTCGGGTTGTGTCGATCTGCAGCCTCGGACAAGACGATCGTGCGGCGGTGGTGGGTGACTATGGGCTCGTCAGTGAGCACGTGGTCTATTCTGTGAACGCCGACGGCCAAATTGTTGTGGGAGACGGGCAATGACGCGCGCGCTCAACAAGCGGCGCGCCCGGATCGCGGCCGAGCTCACCGCGCCGCTGCCGCCGGTCGCTGAGACGCTGGTCATGCTCGAAGCGCTGGCGACGCACGAGTACGAGACCAAGGCGCGGACACTCGCGGCCCTCAAGCTCGCGCACCGCACGCTCCGCGACCTGCTCCAGACGATCGAGGTCGAGTCGCGGTACCCCGCGCTGATCTCGCGCACCGCTGCCGAGGGGTTGCACCGGCGGTTGCGTCGTTCGATGGAGCTCGACAAGCCCAAGCGCTTCCCGGCGCTGCCCCGGCTGCGCACACCCTTGCCACCGGCCACGCTGCCGGAGGTAGCCGCGGCTGCGACGACTCCGCCGATCGCGCTGCCCCGGCGACGCGCCACGGCGCTGTTAGGCGACGAGGGCATCGAGTTCGACGAGAGTGCGCCCGGAGGTGTCGAACGCGAGGAGGACGAAGCGCCGCTCTTGTGCGCGGAGTGCGTGCACTCGCACATGCCTGGCCAGCTTCGACCGCCGTGCGCCACGCCCGGATGTCAGTGCTGGTGCAATCGATAGGAGGGGCACTGCGCCTCGTGCCAAATGCCGTCAGGCTTGCGCGCGTCCTCCATGAGGTCACGTCCGCAAGGTGCGGTGACTTCGCCCGGCCGCAGCGCCGTCGCGGAGCAGAGCCCGGCCGATGCGGCGCAGTGCTCACGCGCGCACGCGTGACAGAGTCGGGCCCCGCAGAGAGGACAGCGTAGGTCCGCCGGATCGCCGCAGCGCGCGCTGACACAACGAGCGGTGGTCTCGGTATCTACGGTGGGCATGGGAAGGAGCGTAGTTTCTCGGGCTGACATTGCAACCCATGCTCGTCGTGATCGCGGCTCGGTCGGCGCGAGCTCGGGCGCTGGCCGCACCGACAGCACCGCGGCGACGATCGGCGTGCTCGATCGGCGCGCTCGAGTACCTCGCCGACCTGGAAGCTGGCGAGGTCGGCGCGGAGCTCAGGTCGGCGCGAGCTCGGGCGCTGGCCGCACCGACAGCACCGCGGCGAATCGCACGGGGGACGGCGGCGTGGTCGAGGACCTCGAGCTCGGCCGCGGCGGGGCGAGCTCGGCCGCGGGGCCCACGGCAGCGACGCCGGCGATCGCGACGCCGGCCTCGCCTCCCGGGGCGCACGGCGCGCGCATCGAGGGAACGCGCACACGCGTCGCCGCGGCGGCGGTCGCCGTCGCCGTCTCAGCGATTCGGCAGGTGCAGGTGGATCATCTGCCACCCGATGACGACGACGAAGGTCGCGATCAGCAACCAGGTTGCGACCTCATCCCAGCGCATCGCAGGACGGCGATGACGCAGGACGCGGGCAGGGGCGAGCAGCGGCTCGGGCTGTGCTGCGGGGTCAACAGCGGTCATCACGTCGGCGGACCCGGGAATCCGGTACCCATCGGCGCAGAACACGTACCAGCTCGGCGCCGAAGTCGTCGGGAACGCGACGAACCGGCCGCGCGCGTCGCGCGCCGGCAGCGATCGCGTGCGACCTGCTGCGTCGCGGGTCGCGGAGGGTGACACGCTTGCCAGCCTGGAGGTCGCCCGGGGCCGTGCCACGAACCGGCCGCGCGCGTCGCGCGGCGGGAGGTTGCGAGCGCGCTGGGCGGCACTGCCGGAGGTCTCGGTCTCGGTCATGGCCATGCGCTATTGCGGACTGCATGCCGAGATTCCGGCGCTTCTAAATAGTCCAATTGACGCGCAGGCACGCCCTGTGCGGTTACAGTCTGTGGTGCGACGGCAACATCGCCGCCGATAATACGCAATCTAAGATCCCGAACTGGCAATCTGAGTGGTCGCTGAGTCGCTCGAGTCACTCACCGAGAAGGGTTGCGGCCGAGTTGACGCTCCTCGGCGGAGTGTGGCGCCGGCGCCTCGCAGAAGAATGGATACAGGCGTTAACTGCCAGTCACGAATGGATCGGGGGAATCATCAGATCTTCCGAAGATGGCCAATCTGGGAGTGGATTAGGGGTTGGGCATGCCTCCCGCAATGACCATCTGTCATGAACCCGACCGACCCGACCAATACTCAGTTCTCGGCCTATCGCGCGATGTGGGACCATTATGTAGAGCGCTGAGTTATGAGGAGAGGCGACCGTTGCGCGCGGTTCGTCGGCCGTCAGCGGCTTCCCTTGCGTCGTCCGCTCCGCATAACTCGGGCCGCCGTGGGCCGAGTCGCTCGCGTTCT
>Ga0302322_100000412_pt1 | contig 32648 bp, 16 predicted proteins | sample Fen_T0_2_FD_203757 | JGI IMG/M metagenome (GOLD analysis project Ga0302322, IMG submission 203757) | Peat permafrost microbial communities from Stordalen Mire near Abisko, Sweden - Fen_T0_2 | ecosystem: Environmental > Terrestrial > Soil > Wetlands > Permafrost | place: Sweden: Abisko...
TCTACTTTGTCCTGGTCGTAATCCATCCCATGCCCCCCCACGGATGAGCAGATGAGCACGATGCTATCACCGCGCCGCCGATGGCCGGGAGTCGTCGCCCTGGTCATGTGGAACATGAGAAAAAGACTTTTTTCTCATTGCTGAAAAACACCCGCAGCGAGGACGGCAGTCAAGGGCGCACGGTCTTTGTGCGTCGCGCCAGCGAGCGAAGCCCCTTGACGGACACCGCAGCGGAGGGTACGCGGCGGCAGCCGCGCCGGGAGGCTGATTCAGCCCCGATCATTTGCTTTCAACACGTTAACGCCGCAGCAACCCAAGGTTACTCTTGCAGCAACCGCAAGCCGCCCATTTCCCTTTTAGCCGCTTTGTTTTCAACATGTTTACGCGCGTAAACACGTAAACGCCTGTGTTTGCGCGGTCGCCGCGTGCATCGCATTGGCGCTGCTCACGTTAACGCCGGAGCAACCGCCGGTTACTTTGCAGCAACCCGTTGGGGGTGTTGTGTCCTACCTACAACCGATGCCGTAGGCAGCGCGCTCTTCACCGGATCGCGCCACTTCTGTTTACAGACGTAAACACGGCAAGGCCGCCCGGAGACGGCCCCACGGCAGCAATCACCCGGCCCTCGGCTCATTCTTCGTGGGAATCGCGGCCTGACTAGAATCAGCCAACGCCTTCAATTGGCCGATGAACGTATCCGTCAGAGTTCGCGCTTCTGCTCTCGAAATACAGACGGACATTCCTCCTGCATCTGGCATGGTCGGATCGTCTGCATCATCAAGTTCGTCAACGAAGGTAATCTCTACCCCGCCCAAGCGTTCGCGAACTAGAAATGCAGCGCCCTCGCCACCGTCCTGGTTTATAAACCTGTGAACCAAAAACTCCCCGGGACTAGAACCTACGATGCTGGGAGTGGACGCGAGGGACTGTTCGAGAAGAGCGAGAATTGCTCGACCATCTTCTGGCTTGAAGCCGATTTCAAAATCGCCATAGCCCTCCTCGACAAAGGCCCAGTAGCCACCGCCAGGAAAAATGCGGATGCAGCGTCCGCTTTGTAAGTCCACCGTTCTGCACCATACATTCGACCAATCCATGATTTCCCTCACTTGCAACCTGGAATCTTGTCCCCCGGAAACCATCTAGGATGGGGCTTCGGTGCCTTTGGGTATTTCAATTGCCAATGCGGAATGTATTCCCCTGGGTCCAAACCCGGAGGGAAGTACGGATGCGCTTCAAACCGTAATTGAACGCCTTGTCCAAAGTTCCAAATGGTCTTATTGCGTCCGGGCGTGCCAATTGGATACGGGCCAGGCAAATCAGGGACATCTGTGCCGGGGAACCCTAAGATGTCGTTCATGTCCTCGGGATTGTCCGGGAACTTGCAACCGCACGGCATCGCGTTGTGAACCAGGAAGCCAGTTTCACCGACGAAGTAGTCGTGGTCTTTGTCGACGGTGAAGTTGTAGACGGTTTCCTGGCCTTCAACCGGGGTGATTGAAACCACCCTGCGCCAAGCGCCCTGCAACGATTGTACAAGGTCGCCAATGCGCATGTGGTCGGCGGGAATCCAATCCGGCTCAGAGTCGCCGCGTTTGACCCAGAATGGATGTGCGAGGCTGGGGCGCAAGGGCGCTCGCTCACCCTCGATACGCATCTCCAGCAGGATGCCCTTGTGTGGCGGAATCAGTTCGGTGACACGTTCGATCTCCACCGTGCCTGTCTCGACGTTGCGCGACTCGACCTCGTCGCCCACCGCGAGTTTCTCGATCGGCACTTCGCCGTGGTTGGTGTGCACCTGCGTGCCGGCCGCGAAACAGAGAGGGCAGGTTCCGGGAATACTCGGGCCAGATTCTTCCTTCACCTGTGCCTGCGCCGAGCAGGTCTCAATGTCTCCGGCAACCGACGCGATGGATGCGGCCATTGTGATGCCGCTGGACAACTCGGACATGGCGCTGTGCGAGTTGATCGCGTCTCTCAGCGCCAACGCTGCCTCATATGCCGCATAAACATCCGTTGCGGTGTTGAGGAAGCAAATCACATGCCTGGCAATCGGTACAAGTTCTGCAGGAGCAGGTGCTGCATTTTTGGCATAATTTACGGCATTCTCGATAAAAGCCGCGCGCCCGGTCGGATCAATCTGGTTGACTCCATCCGCTCCGGCATAGAGATACTTGTGCAGTGTTTGTGGAATCTCGACCCGCCCAGCATCCGGGTCGCGCGACACAAATCGGTCTGTCACCGGGTTGTAATAGCGGGCGCGCAGATAGTAGAGGCCCAGATCCGGGTCCCACTCCTCACCTCGATAAAGATAGTTGTTCGGAGTTGTTCCGTTTTGGCCGACCAGGTTGCCGAAGGCGTCATAGTCGTAGGTGTCGGTCACCGCTCCGGCGGAATTGATGAGCTGGCGAACCGTGCCTCCGCCGTCGTAACCGTAGAAGCTCGGCGTCCAGGTATTGCTAACCAACTGGTTCTCGCTGATCCTTTGCAGGCCGTAAGTGTAAGTGCGCTGCACGGTGCCGTTGACAATTTCGTCTAAGACCTGCGGCAGCCCGGTTGGGTTCACATCGTCCTCGACCAGATACTTTGTGGTGACGCCGTTGACGGTCTTGCTCACGCGGTTGCCAAATGCATCATAGATAATCGACAAGCTGGAATCGCCGCTCGTCATCGAGGTCAGCTTGTTCTGGGAGTCGAAGCCAAACGCCTTGCCCGCCACAAACCGTTCATTGCCGTTTTGGTCGTAACTCTCGCCCAGCGGCTGATCGTCTACGTTAAAGCTCGCGCTACTAGAGTTGACCCCTGGCAGGTTCGAAGTGGCGGACAGCCTGTTCCCCACAGGATCAAGGCCGTAACTTACGCTTCCATTGTGGCTGCCAGGATCGTTGGTGATCGATTCGTTGGTGAGACGGTAGATACCGTCATAGTTCCAGCTCAGTGTGCGACCATTGCCTTCCGTTGCGCCGCTGCGGTTGCCTGTCGGGCCAAATTGGTAGCTGTAACTGGAGACTGGAGTAGATACCCCGGACAAGCGGCTATTGGAATCATAGGTAAAAGTGGATTGGAATCCGTTGGGATACGTGACGGCGGTTACGTTGCTGGCTGGGTCATACGTGTAGGTGGTTGTGTTGGCGCCAACCGGCAGGCGGTTATCCACCACATTGCTGAGCCGGTTCAGTTCGTCGTACCCATAGCTAAAGGAGGCGCCATTCGGGTTAGAGGACGCAATTGAGGTCACATGGCCGGCAGCGTCGTAGGTGTAGTTGATCGTGCCTTCAGGAGTGGCCTTGGACATAAGACGGCCTAGCGCACCGTATGTATAAGTTGTGGTTCCACTTCCATCTGTTGAACTGGCAAATTCTCCGGATGTGTTGTAAGCGACACTGACCGTTGGCTCGTTGAGACTGGAGTCGGGTGTTTGTGATAGCAACCGGTTAAGAGTGTCGTAAGTGTATGTCGTCGTCTTTCCGCCGAAGTTAGTCTTCGAAATCAGATTGCCGACCGCGTCGTAGCTTTTCGTCTCAGTATTTGCAGCATCCGGCAAGGTCCGCGAAACCGGATCGCCGAATGGATCAAAAGACTTCAGAGTGTTGTGACCGTTCTCATCCGAAAGGCTGGCGATATTGCCGCTCTCATCGTACGAGTAGGTATTCGTATTACTCGATGAATTCGGGTGATTGGTCTGGACAACACTCGTCAACTGATTGGCGGCATCATAGTTGTATTGAACAATGTTTCCCGCCTGGTCGGTAATGGAAATCAAGTTGCCAGGACCGTCGTATGAGTATGTTCTGCTTGTGGAATCTGGGTACAGCGTTTCGATGAGGCGCTTACGCGCATCATACTGGTATTGTGTCTTGTTGTTGTTTGCGTCAGTCACCGATGTCAGATTGTTGGCGTCATCGTACCCATATTGGTAGTTCCCCTCGGTTCCAGCTACTGCGATGAGCCGCCCTGCGGCATCGTAAGTATAGGTTGTGCTGTGACCAAGCGTGTCGCTCTCGGCAGTCTTGTGCCCTGCATCGTCGTACGTGTAGGTTATTGTGCTCGGATGAGAACCGCCAAAATCATATGTAACTGAGAGCAAGCGCCCGGCTGCATCGTAAACGTGGCGCTTAACATGACCGCCTGGCCAGGTTTCATCAATTACGTTGGACCTAAAATCGTAAGTATAGCTTATGGCGGTAGCTGGGCTGGTCGGCAGGTTTATTTGAGTCAAGCGATTAAGGGCATCATACACGTATGTAGTAGCGACACCGCGTCCATCGGTGGATGAGACTACATTCCCATTTGCATCATACTGCCACTCGGAGGTCCGTCCGTATGCGTCATAGGTAGTCCTATTTGATACTAAATTTCCCATTTCATCGTAAACGAAAGTGGTGATCGCGCTGCCGGACGAGGGTAATGAAGAAGAGGGAGCATCCTCGCGCGTGATCGTAGAGGACATGCTTGCACTATGGGCAGAAAGCATTTTAAGGTTGGGTAATACCGTTGACGCCCTCGCGGCAGCAGCAGGAATACTTATCGCAGTTTTCTGTCCGAGCGCGTTGTGCGTAAAGAGGACCGTACGGCCGATAGCATCCGTTACATCTGCAAGGTTTCCGTTTGCGTCATATGCCATTTGTGATGCTTTTGATGGATTCTGCTGTATGTCATACCCCTTCGCAAGCGCAGCTAGCAGGCCATTTGGCGAGAATAAATAACTCGCCCGCGTTCCAATCTCATCGGAGACACTCGATAAGTTGAATGAGGCGTCATATTGAATAGTGCTCGTGTGCCCTAGTTCGTCGGACGTAAACGTCGGTTCGTTGTATTGGTTGTAGACCGTGGTGCTAGTCGTGTTGGTGCTGGTTGCAGTCGCGGGATAGGTCGTGGTGGTCTTGTTCCCGTTAGCGTCGTAGGTGTAGGTGGTGGTGTGGCCCAGCGGATCGGTCACAGATGTCAGATTGTGGTTTGCATCGTAGACATTGGTGGTGGTGTGGCCGAGCGGGTCGGTTGAGCTGAGCAGATCGCCGTGGCTGTTATAGACCAACGTAGCCGTGCCATTGTCCGGATAGGTGATGGTCGTCGTGTCGGTTGCCAGGTCGTAGGCGTAGCTCGTGGTGTTGTTCAAGGCGTCGGTCACGCTATGCAAGCGGCCATTCAATGGGAGCCCGCTTGGATCGGTATCGGAACTGGTGTAATAGGCCGATGTAGGCAGCGCGTAGCAGCGACCGTCCGTGCCTCCGGTATACAGATGATTCGCGCCGTAGGTATACGTAGAGGTGTTCGGCGCGGTCGTGTTCGGGCACGTGGTTGATTGCGGTGTTGCGGGATACGTGACTGTGGCCAGGTTGCCGTTACTGTCGTATCCGTACCGATAGACGTTGCCCTTAGGGTCGGTAATCTGTGTAATTCGTTTGCTGGCGTCGCGCACGAAGGGAACCGACAGACCCGTCGTACTGGTAATGCCATTCGGCGTGACGGTCAGCCCGTTGCCGTGCAAATCCTTGATGGATTGCAGCGCGCCGGTGGCACTGATGGTGTACGAGGTTCCGCTGGGATCTGTATAGATGTATGCCTGCGGGTTGTACTGGCCTCCTCCCTGACAATCCCACATGGAGCCATCAGGCACCAGCATGTCAAGCACAGGGCAGCCCAGGCCGGAATCCGTGAGTGTTCCGTGCATCCCCGGTTCGGGGGTATAGGCCGGCCAGTAGTACGGGAAGAGGCAGCCAACGAGCGCTGAACAGCCGGACATCTGTGGCGTCAGATTGAAGGTTTTGCGTTGCCCGCCTAGCGTGAAGGTCACATTGCCCGCAGGGTCTACAACGAGGCTAGTGTTGATGCCGAGCGACCATCCATAGCCGAAGTCGCTGCTGGTAGCTGCATTGAGGCTGTCGTAGGTGCGCTGGATATTGATGGCAAGTCCGGTGGCTGGAACAACCAGGTCGGTCACGGTCGCCGTGACGCGACCTGGCTTGTAGTTGCCGGCAACCGTGACCAGTGCAAGGCTGTACTGCTGATCCCCGTTTGTGTCGGTGGCTTGGAGTTCAATCCAGTAAGAACCGTTCACCAGTATTGTGGTGTCCAGTGTGCCGATTTGCCCCGATCCCGTCGTGTTTGAATTCAGAACCGAGATGTTGTCGCGATTGTTTGCCGGATAGTAAGTCAATACTCCGCTCTGGAGCGCAACTCCGGAAGAGAGCGTGATTGGAACCACTCCGGAAACCTCAGAACCGTACGCAGGGCTTCCAATCCATCCCTCCGTTGCGGAGGAAAGGCTCACCGCGACCGAGAACTGCACAGAGCTACTGTCGCCAAAGGCATCGCTGGCGCTCAGTTGCAACACATAGGTCCCGGGAAGATTGAAAGAAGCGGTTGTAGCAAGTTGTTGAGGATCGGCGAAGGTAACCGAACCCGGGCCGCTCACCTTACTCCACGTAACGATCGTCGCAAATCCAAGGCTCTGAGTGACGGTCCCGTTAAGTTGAAGCGAGTTCGGCATGATGACGGAAGTTGGCGCCGATATGCCAACCGTGATCACATTGCCGGATGGGCTTGTCGTTGAAGAGGGCGGCTGCCAATTACCACTGATGGGATTGGTAACGACAACGTTTCTGTCGACCGAATCGACGGCCACGATGTTGTACGTGCCAGGGTTGTGAGTAAAGCCGAACGGCACTTGACCGTTTACATCGGTCGTCCCGCCTTGAGAAAGGTTGTTGGCACCCCACACATAGAACCCGACGCTTGTATTGAACACTGGGGATCCAGAAGCATCTCTGGCATCAATCAAGTAGACCTGCCCTTGGCCACCGCCCAAGCCGAGAATGACGTTGGGAGCCAGCGTCAAGGAGCCAACGGGCGGCGGTGTAGGATAGTTGACCCACGTTACACTAGATTGACCGGAAACAAGATCTCCCCCTCCGGACGGAAGCGCTTCGACCTGCAAGGAGTCCGTTCCGGCATAGGTCCCTTTGTAGACAAACACAGCAGTTCCCGTGGAGTCGGTTGTTGTCTGGTATTGCCCCACATTCGCGCCAGTGACATTGAGTGTCACCGAAACGTTCGCCATCGGTGTTCCAGTTCCGTCCGTCACACGCGCGTTGAACTGAATGGGCTGGCCAACCGGATAAGCCGATGCTGTTGCGTACAGTATCGGGAAGTACGTACCTTGCCACACCCTCACACCGGTAATAAACGTTGGATCCCCGTCCGCATCAACAAGCGGACTAGCAGGGAATTTGGCCGAGACAGTTCCACTCTGATAGGCAACATTGATGCCTTCACCCTGCGTGAGGCCTGCCGTCGCCACAACTGGGTTGGTACCATCATTCATACCGTATTGATAGTTGTTGTTCAGACCTCCAGTGACCCAGTTCCAAGGCATTGCTGTAGGAGGAACCGTCACAGAAGTTCCATTGACCGACACTACAAACCCCGAACCGCCGTTGTCAGCGTAATGGACATCATTAATTCCGAGTTGAAGCTGAGTTGCTCCGAGAGGAACCTTAAACTCTCTGGAAGAGGCGCCAATAGCTATGGGTTCAATCACCGCTCCCGTGTCGTCCGTGAATGCCCCAACTAATCCCGCCTGTCCAAGTGAAGGCGGCACAATCAGCGCAACGCTTTCCGCCGTATTAGGTGCCGGAATGACCCAAGAAACCGAAAGGCTATTTGACTCTGAGAGTTGACCATTAACGGCCGCTGTCGCCTGAATCGTATCGCTTCCACTGTTGGCCCCATTGTAGGAATAAGAGGCGACGCCACTGGCATCAGTGGTGCGGCTGCCGAGATTGTTGTTTGTGCCTGTAACAAAGAAGGTCACAGGCACGTCTGGCTCTGGCGTTCCGTATTCGTCCTTCACGGTCGCCGTAAACATCTGGAATGTGCCCATAAAGTATGGGGGTTGGACAACAGCAACAAGAGCAATTGGCGGGGGTGGTGGCAGCAACGTCACAACAGCTGAGCCAATCGTCGCAGCGTTGGCCTGATTGGTCGCTGAGATCGTGACAGTCTGCTGCGTCGAGATGTTAACCGGAGCAGTGTAGATCCCATTCGAACTGAGGGTACCCGGAGCACCGGAAGGCATTGACCAGGTCACGGCGGTGTTGCAGGAATCCGTAGTCGCGAACTGCTGGCTCTGCAATCCGTAAAGATTCACTGCTGAGGGAACGACCTGCGCTGTATTGGCAGGAGTGAATGTATAGAATGTCGAAGGCGATACTTGATTGTTGTACTCTGTTTGAATCCAATCGCTGGACCGAGGAATGGTCGATATCGTGACTTCATCGATAACTCCATTGAAATAGAGCCAGTCCGAATTCCCCAATTCGCTTAAGTAGGTATATGAGGTACCGACAAAGTACGCGTAATTTGGGCTATACCCGGTGTATCCGGGTATGGATGATTGCTGCTCGGAACCAGAGTTCTGTCCGTCAACGTAGAGCGTGGCAGTCCCGTCATTCGAGAAATTGAAGACAGCATAATGCCAGTTCCCATCGTTATACGCCGTTGTTGTGACAACATTTCCTGCCTCCAGGTGGCCGTTGTCATCGACATAGAGCATTGGGTTGGAAGGCGGATCATCGTCGCCGGGTTGAGGATCGCCACCGATTGGGAGACAGACAAAGAGATAGTCACATTCTGGGTTGGGCGACTGAGCCAGGATTCCGCCTGCGGCTGATGTTTTGAACCAAAGCCCAAAGGAGGCAGAGAAAGGGTCTTGCCCAGATGTTGGGGTTCCACCCAAACTGTTTGTTGTCGGGAAGTTCGGGAAATCCGCCTCGGGAATCTGTATGAAGCTGGATAATCCATTGAAGCTCCCTGCCATGTTGATCTGGCCGAGAGCGGTCGACACGGCCGTGAGTGTTCCGTTATTGCCATTCGCCGTGGAGTCTGCTGTGAGTGCGCCACCCGTGTTTGCCAAGTGATAGACAGCCGAATAGTTGCTGTCCCAGACGCCATTCGGGTTCTGCTGCGAACCGGCGATGTTTGGATTTCCATAGAAAACGTAAAGGATGGTATCGGCAGAATGCGAAAGCGTCGGGATGCGTATCCACGCGACTACATGGCCCGAAACCGGGTCATATGCTTCCAGTTCGTGGTCCAACTTCGTCAGGCCGCCTGGGTCAGTGCTGAAAATAATGTCGTATCCGTTGGGGCTGACTACCTGGCCGCCGTTTTGGATCGTGGCGAGATTCCGATCAGTCGTGTCGAACAAGAATGGGAAGTTGGTTTGATCGGTATTCCGAACTTTTGTGTGGTCGATGACGATCGTGCGCTGCGAACTGTATCCACTCGATCCGCATTCGGTCGAAGAGGGCGGAATTGGAGTGATCGGAACTGGAGAGATTGTGACCGACGCCGAGGCCGACTGGGTTGGGTCGGCTTGACTGGTTGCGGTGATGTTCATGGTCAACTGCGTGGCCACGCTGGCCGCCGCCGTGAACAGTCCTGTCGAACTGATGGTTCCCGCGCCGGCCGGGCTAATCGTCCACACCACTCCAGTGTTGCTCGTATGGTTCACATTGGCAGTAAACTGCTGCGTCTGGCCACCGGTCAGTAACACATTGTTTGGAGTTACGCTGACCATTACTGGAGGCATCAGTGTTGCCGTCGCCGTGATCGGCTGTGCCGAGACTCCAAGTGGAATGGCCGAAATCGTCACTGCCTGCTGGGAAGTGATACTATCTGGTGCGGTGTAGAGCCCGCTCGCAGTCAAAGTACCTGGCGAATCCGACGGTGAGAACCACATAACGGAAGGAGCACTGCAGGAACCTGCTACCGATCCCAAAACCGTGAACTGCTGGCTCTGCGATGCATAGAGATTGACAGCGCTGGGAATTACCTCTTCTGCGTTCTCAGCATGCAAGGTGTAGAAGGTAGATGGCGAACTTTGATTGCTATACTCCGTTTGCACCCAATCGCCGGATCGGGCAATCTTCGATATGCTAACTTCGTCGAGCGCGCCATTGAAGTAGAGCCATACCCCATTCGCCGATGGCCAATTGAACTCGTCGCCGGTTCCGACTGTGTACGCATAAGCCGAGTTGAAACCGGTCTCAGTTACCTGCTGCGAACCGGCGAACTGTCCATCGACATACAACTGCTCTGTCCCGTTGGCGTATGTGTCAACGACAAAATGCCAATTGTTATCGTTATATGCTGCCGTCGTGGCAATCTGGCTGGAAGAACTGCCATGCCAGAAAAGGGAGGCTCTTAGGCGACCTGCCGTGTCGAGGTAAAGTGCAGGCACTTTGCCGTTGGCATAGTTGCCAGGAGCGGTTCCATCGTCCTGGCCTAAAATGACACCCGCTGAAGATGTCTTGAACCACACACCGAAGGAGGCAGAAAAGCCAGTTCCTGTTGATCCGGAGGTCGGATAGGATGCGAAAGCCGCCGAAGGGACTTGGAGGTAGCTTGAGGCTCCATCGAAGCTCCCGGCCCCACCCGCTTCGCCAATTGCGGCAGATACAGACGTGAGTGTGCCGCTGTTGGCGTACGCGGTCGAGTCCGACGCTGTGCTGGTCCCAGCATCGGTTAAGTGATAGACAGCCGTATGATCGGTGCCCCAAACTCCGGTTGGATTCTGTTGAGGAGTGTCTACGTTGGGATTTCCGTAGAAGACATAAAGGATTGTATCTGAATCGTGTGAAAGCGTTGGAATCCGCACCCACGAGACGACTTGGCCGGTGGCAGGGTTGTACTTCTCCAACTCGTGATCGAGCCTGGTGAGGCCGCCTGGATCAGTGCTGAAAATAATGTCGTAGCCGCTTGAATTTGTAACGTGGCCGCCATTGGCTGTCGTGGCAAATGTCGGGTCCGTGCTATTAAACAAGAATGGGAAGTTGGCCTGATCGGTATTTGGAACTTTGGTGTGGTCAATCACGATTGATCGCTGATAACCGTATCCGATAGCTGCACATTGGGGTGGTGCAAGCATTACCACCGCTGCAGCCGATTGCGTTACAGCAGCCTGGCTGGTCGCTGTAATCGCAACTGTTTGCTGGCTTGTGATGGTCGCCGGCGCTGAGTACATTCCTGAAGCGCTGATCGTGCCAGCACTCGATGGGCTGATGGTCCAAGTTACAGCTTGGTTGGTCGTGTTGAACACACTTGCGCGGAATTGCTGAGTCTGCCCTCCATTGATCGTGGCGCTGGGCGGATCGACGGTTACCGAACCGGTTGACGGCACAGCAACCACGGTCTCGGTCATCGTCGGGGATACGGCGTTTGAAAAACGGCCTACGTCATTACTGGTGAAAGAACAGACGACAGAGTCCTTCCCGAGCGGCAGTCCATTCACTTGCACAATTGCGTTGCCTCTCGCATCGGCAATGACAGGTGATGAAGTCACACCTGGTCCGGAACAACTCACCGTACCAGTGGGCACAGCTCCGTTCTTTGCTTTAAGTGAGACATTGGCGGTTACAGGAGTGCCAACTATCGACTCAACAGGTACAAGATTGGCGTTTATCGTAACGCTAGGGGTTGTCACAGTCAGTGAGACAGTGGCGTTACCGATGCTTCCATTCGTGGGAGCGACCACCAGGGTATAGACTCCGGTTGCTGGCAGGGAGACTGGATTCTGCGAGAGCTTGCAACCTTCATTCAAGGCCCCGCACATCGAAGTGGAAATAAGCGTTGTGCTGTCAGGATTGCGCAGGGCAGTATTCACTGTCACAAAACCGGTGCCAGTGAAATTGAAGTTGCTAAGCTGCACACTGGCCAACTGGCTGCTTACGCCACTGAATGTCAGTTCCTCGACTTGACCGGGAATGTTGATGGTCACAGGCACCGGAATCCCTGACGTAATCGTGCCTGATAGGTTGTGGAACAGCCACAACGAAACGGTGGCACTGCCGGTCGCTCCATTCTGAGGTGCTACTACCAGAGTGTAGGTTCCTGTCGTTGGCAGAGTGACTGGATTTTGAAAGAGGCTGCAGCCTTGAATCAAGGATCCGCACATGGAGGTCGAAACCAGCGTTGTGCTGTTTGGATTGAGGATGCTTACGTTCACCGTTATCCCGCCGATGCCGGTGAAATTGAAATTACTAAGCTGCACACTGGCCAACTGGCCCGCGGTGCCGTTGAAGGTAAACTGCGCATTCTGTCCAGAAGTATTGATGGTTACAGCTTGAGGAGTCCCGGACGCAATCGTGCCTGTTTGGTTTTGAAACAGCGTCAGAGCAGCCGTTGCGCTACCTGTGCCTCCGTTTTGAGGAACGACCCGTATGGTATACGTTCCGGTTGCCGGCAAGGTGATGGGGCCGATGCTAACGGAACCCCAACACCCAGCGTCGTATGTCAATGTTGAACCATCTGGGTTAAGGAGATAAATGTATTCCTGAAGACAGCCTGGGAATGTGACGTTCGAGAGTTGCACGAAGGCCACCTGTCCTGCTACGCCGCTAAAAGTCAGTTGTTCACTCTGCCCAGGCGTATTGATGGTCACGGTCTTCGGAATCCCGGATGTGATTGTGTCCGACAGATTCTGAAACTCCCATATTTCGAAGTCGGTGCTGCCGGTTCCTGGGCTAATGGGCTCGAACAAGAAGGTATAAATTCCCGTCGTCGGCAACGCCACGGCATTGAGCACTCCGGAGCCGACAAGCATGACGTTTGTGTTCAGAACTGATCCATCGGGATTGAGAATGCTGACATTGGCTGTTTCCCCCCAATATTCATTGGGGAAAGTGGAGTTTGAGATTTGAACAAAGACCAATTGGCCTGCGGTGCCGTTGAAAATCAACCGCGCTTGTTGCCCAGGAGAATCGATGGCAACCGATGCTGGTGTCCCGGCAGCCGAGAGCGTGATGCCGGTAAGCCCAGAAGTCACCTGGAAGGTGACCGCGGCTCTCGCTTGACCTCCAACTGTGACTACAACATCCTTATTGCCAAGTCCCGTGCCGCTCGGAATCTGCACCTGAATCTGCGTATCGCTCCAGGACAGAGTTACCGCTGGGATTCCGCCGACCGTCACACTGCTGCTTCCTTCGGCGCTTCCGAATCCTGTTCCTGCGATCGTATACACAGTCCCTGCCGGTCCGCTAACCGGAGTGGGAAGCAGCGTGACCGTTACAGACCCGATCTGCATATTGCTTGTCGTGTTGGTTGCGGTGATGGTTATCGTCTGTTGCGCGGTGATGCTGGATGGTGCGGTGTAGAGTCCGACCGCCGTGAGTTCACCCGGCGCCTCCGAAGGCATCGACCAGGTCACCTCAGAATTGCAGACGCCTGTGGCCATGAACTGGCGGCTTTGTGATGCGTAGAGACTTGCCGTGAGCGGCAAGACCCCTACTGCATCTTCTGGATTGAGTGCATAGAAAGTTGAAGGAGAGCTTTGATTGTTATATCCTGTGATGATCCAGTCGGAGGAACGGACAGTAGAGGATACCCTTACCTCATCGATCAATCCATTAAAGTACTCACTATATCCCATTCCAATCGCGGCCGAAGCAATGTCATTCCAGTAATTGGAGTCACTCCATGAGTAGCCTCCCTGCACACCATTCAGGTACATCGTTGGGTTTTGACCGTTCCACGTTGCAACAATGTGATTCCAGCCTGCGGAGAAGCTTGCAGATGAAACCACCCACGGCATGTGATTGGCAACGACTAGGCCAATTCCTCTTCCCGCCTCGACGTAGAGACCCCAGTTGTTTGCGCTGCTAGCATCAAAGTCGACAACCGCCGGATAGCCGCCAACGCCCGATAGATTGATCCATGCCTCGACGCTAAAGACGCTGGGCGTTGCCGTCGCCAGCGAAGTGGACGAAAGGTTGACATAACTTGAATTCGTGCTGGGATTATTGAGCCCTTCGCCGATTTCTCCCGTTGTCGCTGTAGCGCCAACTATGGTTCCATTGTTTCCGTTAATCGTCGAATCATTTGCCGATAATGTCGTACCGTTCGGCAAGTGCCACACGCCCATGAAATTGGAGTCCCACACGCCAGTCGGATTCTGCTGAGATGTCGTGACATTAGCGTTTCCTGCGAACACATACAAAACAGTATCTGATGAGTGCGAGAGAGTTGGGATGCGAATCCAGGCGATCACCTGACCTGTGGTGGGATTGTATTTCTCAATTTCGTGATCCAATTTCGTCATTCCGTATGGATCGAGGCTAAAAATAATGTCGTAACCGTTCGAATTCGTAACATGGCCACCATTGGCTGTCGTGGCGAAGACAGAGTCGGTAGTGTTGAACAAGAAGGGGAAGTTAGTCTGATCGGCATTGGCAACCTTGGTATGGTTGATGACGATTGTGCGCTGATAGCTGTACCCGTTTGCTCCGCATTGTGGTGCTAAGAGTGTGACTGTAGTTGATGCCGACTGAGTCGTGTCGGCCTGGCTGGTTGCTGTAATGGTCACCGTTTCCTGGGCCGAGAGCGTCGCGGGAGCCGAATAGAGACCTGTTGAGCTGACTGTGCCGGTCCCTGCCGGGCTGACTGTCCACGCGACCGAGGTGTTACTGGTGTTGGCAACGCTGGCCGTGAACTGCTGAGTCTGGCCGCCATAGAGGCTTGCACTGGCCGGGCTCACGCTCACTGATACAGACGGCATCAGGACTACAGTAGCCGATTCCGTGAGGCTTGAGTTTCCCGAATTGGTCGCTGTCACAGTGACCGTCTGCTGTGAAGTAACACTGGCCGGTGCCTCGTACAATCCTGATGTGCTGATTGAGCCCGTTCCTGTCGGACTGATCGCCCAACTCGTAGCAGAGGATCCGCACGTACCCCACCCGGGAACCGTGAATTGCTGGCTCTGCGATGCGTAAAGCGTCACCTCCGCAGGAGTCACCATGTCCTCTTCTGAACCGAGCACATAAAATGTCGAGGGCGAGCTTTGATTGTTGTACTCCGCTGCAATCCAGTCGGCAGATCGAATGGTCTTCGAGATTCTAAACTCGTCTACCGCTCCATTCAGTGACGAAGATGTTCCATCGCCAAAGGTTGCTTCGCCCAGATATGCAGGCTGGCTTGTATCATCTACTGTTTGTCCAGAACCTCCTGAACCAGATCCGCTCGATGCCCCATTGACGTATATTGTGGCCTGACCATTGGAGGTTGGATTTCCCGCCAAGGCTACTGTCACATAGGTCCATGTCCCATTACCAACTTGGGTTGAACTATTGACCCGTAGGTTGCCTCCGCCATATACAACCACGAAGTGAACCGTATTGTTCCCGGTCAGGCTGAGTGCCCATCCTTTATTGCCATTGGAGTCGTCTTTGCCCATGATGATGCCGGACGTGCCAGAGACGTTTTTGACCCAGGCAGAGAACGTTGCATTGCCTAAAGCCAGATTCGCCAGGCTGGTCGGCGTGCCGATGGTTGCATAGGTAGCGCCATTTGTTTGCATACCTCCATCGATTTGACCGGTTATGGCAGTCGCTCCATTGTTCGTGGCATTGTTGCCATGGATTGTACTGTCCGCAAGAGAAAGCTGAGAACCATTCGCAACGTGCCAGACACCCACATAGTTGCTATCCCAAACTCCGGTTGGATTCTGTTGCGAAGTGGTGATGCTGGAGTTCCCATAGAGCACGTAAAGAACGGTATCCGTGGTATGCGAAAGAGTTGGAATGCGCACCCAGGCGATCACCTGCCCCGTCGAAGGATCGTACTTCTCAAGCTCGTGATCCAGTTTGCTTACACCATTTGGGTCGGTGCTGAAGACAATGTCATAACCGCTGGAGTTCGTGACATGACCACCATTGGCTGTCGCTGCGAAGGTAGAGTCGGTTGTGCTGAACAGGAATGGGAAGTTGGCCTGATCGGTATTTGGGACCTTCGTGTGGTCGATGATGATTGTGTGTTGATATTTGTATCCGCTGTTGTCACATTGCGTTGGAAAAAGAGTAATCGTCGCCGACGACGATTTGGTCGTGTCAGCCCGGCTGGTTGCTGTGAGGACCACCGTTTGCTGGGTCGAAATAGTGGTTGGTGCTGTATACACACCGGAAGAACTTATTTGGCCGGCATCCGAGGGGTTGATCGTCCATACCACGGCTGAGTTATCTGTGTTGTTTACGTTGGCCGTAAATTGCTGGCTCTGCGCGCTACCAAGCGTGGCGCTAGCTGGAGTCACGGTAACCGACACGGGTAGGCCGGTGACAACGAGGCTGTGCGTAACTTGTGCAGCCGACGAATAATTGGTGTTGCCTCCCTGATCGGCGGCAACCAACACCGTTCCCACTCCGTTGATCGTCAACGCGCTGCCGCTCACTGTGCCCGGTCCCGAGACCACGCTGAAGCTCACTGGCAGTCCGGAACTAGCGGTTGCTGCAAGCGAGATCGGCGAAACCCCGTAAATAACCGGTGAAGACGGCGCTGGGAAGTTGATGCTCTGTGAAGCTGCGGTGACTGTTTGCGTTATCGCGCTGGATGTCACGGCGTTATAGTTGCTGTCTCCGGCCCAGCTTGCGGTGATGACGTGAGAACCGGCTGTTAGCGAGGTGGTCGTAAGTGCGGCGCCAGGTCCGTCGATCACGCTCGTTCCAATAGAACTTCCGGTGTCGTAGAAGATGACCGATCCGGTCACGCCGCTGGAGATCGTCGCTGTAAAAGTCACCGATCCGCCGTAGCTCAACGGTGAGTTGGATGTTGTAACGGTGAGCGCGGGCGTCGCCTTGATCACCGTTAAGGAGACCGTGCTTGTAGAAGTGCTGTAGTTGCCCGTGTCGGTGGGTGTAAAAGTCACCGAGAGTGTCTGCGATCCAGCAGCAAGCACAGTTCCAGCAGTAGGAGCATAAGTGAATGTTCCCGCCACATTTGCTGCAGCATTAAGCTGCGTTGCGTCGAGGGCCGTACCGTACGTTATCGACGCCGGGGCCGTCCATGTTATCGTTGGCGTCTGCTTCGCAGGCAGCGTCACCGTCGCCGTCGAATAAACAGATAGCGCAGCCTGACTGGTTGCCATGACCGTCACCGTCTGTTGGGTGGTTAGCGCCGCGGGCCCCGTGTACAGACCCGATGTGTTGATCCTTCCAGCTCCGGTAGCTGGGTTCAGCGACCATGATACCGCCGGATTCACGGTCCCGGCTACAGTTGCTGCGAATTGTTGAGTGCCGTTTGCGTATACCGTAGCTCTGGCTGGCGAAATCGTAACGGACACAGGTATTGTGTACGTCGCAGATGCCACTGTACTGCTTGTCACTCCCGTTTCGTAGGCGATCGCCTTGATCGTTTCGGACGTACCTACAGCTATGGGCCCTGTGTAGAGTGTCCCCGTCGTTGCGGTCGGATTCGTTCCGTTTGTCGTGTAGTTTATCGACGCGCCTGCGGTGGGACTGGAAATAGTAACCGTCTGCGGTGTCGCATACGTGCCTCCCGAAGGAGAAAACGCGGGCTGTACTGCTTGAGATGCCAGTGACAGATTTTCGACTGGCACGAATGTCGTGGGAATCGTGACGGTATTGCCCGCAAAGATAACGCTATGGTTATCGCTCTCGAAGCCGGTGCCCGAGCTGGTGTTGTAAAAAGCAATTTTATCGATCGTCGCGCCAGTGATAGTAAAACTGACATAAGCGAAAGGTTCTCCGCTATCATTGCTTCCCGAGGCCATATTCGGGTTGCCGAAGTACGCACTAGTTTGGTAAGCGGTACCGTTGATGGCATTGATCGTCCCGGATCCGTTGTTTAGGAATCTCAGCAGGTCTGCTGTGCTGAATGTTCCGTACAACGTGCTCCCGGAGTACAAAGCAACCCGATTGTATTGGTCGCCCGCCGACCACCAAAAGCCAACGTAAGATGCCGGTTGGGTGAGCGTGAGATAAACAGCACTTGTACTTCCGGACTGAGAGCCTAGAGCGAAGTAGTTGGTTGGAGTCGTATGATTGCTATCGGTCGCTCCGCCATATTCGTCATGAGCCACAATCGCGAATAGACCTGTTGAGCTTCCGGTGTAAGTGCCTATTCCAGCGGTCGAAACATAAGCACTCGTATGAGTCCCGGTGGAGAGCGCATCAAAAGTCTCTGTGGCTGCACCTGTCACTGTACTCGACTGAACTCCCGGAGCAGAGAGATAGACAGTCAACGTACCTGCAATCGTGTAAGTTGCCGTGGCCACCGCCGACTGGGCGTCGCCCGCAGCAGTTGCTATCGCCTCGATCGTCTCGCTCGAACTGACCGTGATTGAACCACTATACTGCGCCGAGGCAGTCGTCGGAGTGGTTCCATCGGTCGTGTAGTAAATGGTTGAACCGCTTGTCACATCCGAGATAGTTACTGTCTGCGGGCCGGAGTAGGTGCCCGTAGCCAGGGAAAAAGTCGGCGTCGCCGTTGTGGTAGCACGCCCCACCGACGGCATGCAGACCACCGCAAGAGGAACCAGTACCTGGAGCAGCAAGGAGACGGCGCGCGACGTGCGATTCATACACTAACCCCTTCTGCGCAGGAAACTCACTGCGCACTGTTCTTAGACACAATGGCAAACACACGTCACCTGGAGCGGCCTGGTTGCCACCTTAGATAACCCCATCATTTAGCGAGGAAAATGCCTTGAAGAAGATGTTCCATATTCAAAGCGCTGGTGCTCCTGCCGATCAATGCTCTCCAGATTGCTCGCTTCACGGCGGCAACAAAAACAAACGTGCAATGCGTCCCTAGGAGGAGGTGGTTACTGTGATAACACGTGTAATTGCTATTGAAAGATTACGTAATCATCAAGAGAGCAAAAAGCCACCCATAAGTGTGTTACCAATAACTCCGTCATGTGTCAAGGAATTATTCTGAATTCCGATTTTGGAGGCCTATTTTCACAGAAATTGTGAATTGCGTCACAGTTTTAGTCTCCGATCAAGACAGTTAGTTGCTCACTGGACAATCAAAGTCCAAAATGCTCAGCAGTCAGGCCATCGATAATGTGCGAATTCGTAGCTGTGCGTCAGACTGCAAGTTCTTGATTTGGCATTTTCGTGGCCGGAGCCGTGTACCAGCTCGTTAAAGAGCGTGCTGTAAAAGTGCGGCGCATCCTCAAAACAGCTCCGTGCGGGCATGTAGACGGAATAGATAGAGGGGCGGTAGGAAGCGCGGTATTCGATGGGTCCGGTAGATGCTTGGCCTGCTGGCTGCATTGCGATGGTTGCGGTGTGCCACGACTCTCTGCTCTCCTGTGCTGCCCGCGCGGAGCGGAATCTGAAGGAGGGACTTTTGTTTCTGGTTCCCAACCCAAATTCCCCCAGTCGCCTCCCTGCAATATCCGGCTGTGTGATGGAACACTTCGGTCTGCAACCATTCCGATACCATCGCAATCCATCCTCGCAGGATTTATGGCAGTCACGGTAGGCCGCTATGCGCGGGCTGGGCTGCTCGTCGGGAGGGCCAGAATGTCGCCCAGGCGCTCGTCCGGGGCATCGCATGAGGGCGGGCAGACGAGCAGCGGGCATGAAAATGCGAAGCCGATCCTGCTGGCTCCGCGAGAGTTTCTTGTTACTGGCAGGTTAGGCCGCTGCTTTCTTCGCGGGCTTCGATGCCGACCTGGACGCAGCCTTTTTGCTGGCCTTTCCTCTCTCCTTCGCAGCGAACTCCTGCTTGACGGTCGCGGAGATTGCGTCAACGTCCACCTTGTAGACGTGCGCGGCATCGCGGAGAATCTTCGCGGCGTCGGCCTGATTGTGCATGGTCAGGAGAATGACTGACTCCACAAGAATGCGGCCTAGTTTGCTTTCCTCGGCCTTGGGCAGAAAAGCCGCCAGCAGTTTCGCGGGGGCCTCGCGGTCCTTGGGCTTGCGCACGCCATGCAGCCGGATGAGGACGGCAAGTTTGCGCTCGTCCAGCATCGCGGAGAGCCGCGACACAACAAACAGCAGGTCGCGTTTCATCAGGCGCACAGGAACCGCGTCGCCGACGGCTCTCAGAACGCGCAACCCGTTGGCCTGGGCCTGCGCTTCCTCCCGGCGCTGCTTTTCCTGAGCGGCCTTCATCGCGGCATCGGTGTTCGTCCGCCGCTGCCGTTTCTTCGGGTGATGCACAGGACAATCGGGATTGGCGCACACCTTGCGGATTTCGCCCTTGTCCGTTCCGTCCGCAACGATAGCCTCGGTGGTGTACTTGCATGTCTTGCCCGTCTTGGCAGCAATCTGCTCGATGCTGTACTTGGGTACTTCCAGATCGAGCAGCGCGCGCAAACCCTGCGCCTCTTCCATCGGGTGAACATCACGGCGCTGGAGGTTTTCGACTAGCTGCGCCTCCAACACCTGCGCGTCGGTCATCTCTCGGATGCTGACCGGAACCGTGGCGGCATCGGCAATCTGCGCAGCGCGGTAACGCTGCGCTCCGAATACAATCTCAAGGCGTTCGTTCTTGGGTCGCACAAGCAGTGGCGAAAGCACACCATTGGCGCGGATGCTGGCTGCGAGCCCTTTCAGGAACGCCTCGTCGAAATGGTGGCGTGGATTGGTGATGGACTCGAAGAGGGCCGCGAGCGGAACATCGCGGTACTCGGTGGCATTGATAACAGTGGTATTCATGGGGAATCTCCTATTCCGGTTGAATCTTGCTTGAGTGCGCAAGCGGGCACACTCCCAAGCGCACCCGCTCAGGATGTGTGCATTAGGCCGCCGCGAACTGCTCCGGCGCGGTGGCCGTTTCCGCGATTTCTTCATCGCGGATGGCGGCAAGAATCACAGCGGATGTACGCTGGATGACCTCAAGGCTCTCAGCCAGAAGAGTTGCGTTGCTGTTGTACATCTGGATGTAGTCGCTCGAAGCGGTTCCCATCTCAAGACCGATGGCCTGTCCAACAATGAAGGCCACGGCCTCGGCTTCGGTCTCGCGCACTGTGGCGGTGGTCATGGTGCGGCGCTCGGTCTTGTGCAAGAGTTCGTGCGATTATGCTGCGCACAACATAATCACACTTATGTTGCGTCATAAATTATGTTGCGTTGGCGCGATTCAGATGGGTATTTACTGGACGGAACGCACTTTGTGCGCAACATAACATATAGCGGATACTTGGCGGATCAACTTCACATAAGGGAGATCCACCATTGTTTGAACGGACTCTTTCCCGACGTTTCCATGTCAACCGCCACTGTAACGGACCGTATGCCGCAGAACGGGACCGCTATCTGTCATTTCTGGTCGCAGAGGGCCGTTCCCGTTCTATTTTGAAGGCTGTTACAGGCCTGCTCTATTGCATGGCAGAGCGCCTTCCACTGGATCAAGCTACCGTCACGCCAACGCAGATTGAAGCTGCTGCCAAGCAGTGGAGCACCACGCTCGGCGGATGCCAGAGCTACCGGCACAACATGGAGAGATGGTTTGTCTTCCATGCGACCAACTGGATGCGATTCTTGGGCCGCTTGCAGACACCTCTGATCAAGCAGGTCTTTGCCACCGAACTGGACGCCTTCTTGCGTTTCGAGGAACAAGAGCGCGGGTTCGCCCCCGCGACCATCGTGCGCGCGAAGCATTCTTTGATCATGTTCCTGAGTTGGATTGCCGGTAGGCACAAGACTCTGCGCGCGATTACGCCAGAAGACATCTCCTCCTTTATCTCCACGATGTCAGGACAACACCGCTGGAAGCGGACCAGCATCGTGGCGCATGTCTCAGTATTGCGCAACTTTATACGCTTTGCGCAGACCAGGCGCTGGTGCGCAGCGGGGCTGGTTGACACCATCGATGCGCCGCGCATTTACAAGCTGGAAGGCCTGCCGCAAGGACCGCCGTGGGGTGATGTGAAACGCCTTCTGGAGGCATCCTCCGGCGACAGTCCAGGAGACATTCGTGACTACGCCATGTTCTTGCTCATTACCGTCTATGGGCTTCGCAGCGGTGAAGTGCGGCAGCTCCGTCTGGACGACATCGACTGGGAACAGGAGGTGATCCGTGTTCACCGCTCCAAGCAGCGCAAGACCCAGCGCTATCCCTTGGTGGCAGCCGTGGGAGAAGCTATTCTGCGCTATCTGCGCGAAGTGCGCCCGCGATGCCCACGCCGCGAAGTTTTTCTCACCCAGGTTCAGCCATTCCGGCCACTCACGGGGGCGGGCTTCGGTGCGAAGCTACGGAAGCGGTTTGTGAGGTTGGGGATAGTGCCACCTTGTTATGGCCCTCATGGGCTTCGGCATGCCTGCGCCACTCATCTGCTGGCCGAAGGTTTTTCGATGAAGGATATTGCCGACCATCTCGGCCACGTCTCCCTGGCGGCCACACAGATGTACGCCAAGGTAGACATCACCGCACTGCGCGAAGTGGGTCAACTCGATTTGAGCAATCTGGCCGCCTATGCCGAGCGCAGCGCACATCTCGCCACTCCGATCTATCCCAGAGGCAGTATGGAAGCACTTCAGGCTGTCGCCGCGATCAGTCTTGGAGGTCTGCTATGAAGCTTTCCCAGGCCATTGAAGTGTACATCGCATACAAGCGTTCTCTCGGCATGGGCTTCCGCAGCGAGGCCGTCATCTTGCACGCCTTCATCAAGAACGTGGGCGACGGCGATTTACGGAAGGTTCGTCCGCAGGCCGTCCGCCAGTATTTGGACGGAAAGGGGCGTGTGACTTCGTTCTGGTTTGCGAAGTATCACACTCTGACAGCCTTCTACCGTTACGCTGTTGCCCGCCATTATGTCCAGAAAAGCCCTTTGCCGCGCAGCAAGCCACAGGTACCCGAGAAGTCTCAACCTTACATCTATAGTAACGAGGATATGCGGAAGCTCATAGACGCCGCCGATTCGCGCCACCGTTTCGTCTGGCTTCTGACGCCTGATACCGTCCGCACACTCCTGTTACTTCTGTACGGCACAGGTCTCAGGATCAGTGAAGCATTGAGCCTGAACCTTGGAGACTTCGATCACGACACCGCTGTATTCACCATTCGCGAGACCAAGTTCTTCAAGAGCCGACTGGTTCCCATTGGTCCCGACCTGCGCCGCGTCCTGGAAGCGTACATCGATCAACAGTGGCCGCCAGCTATGCGCGCGGAGACTACACCACTGCTGGGGACTATCAAGAATGAGCGCATTCTGCGCCAGACCGCAGAACTGGTTCACAAGCGGCTGCGTGAAGAAGCCGGTGTCCATCGCTCTACATCGGCACGATTTCAGCCGCGGCTGCATGATTTCCGTCATACCTTTGCCGTGGTCCGGCTTGTCACCTGGTATCGCGAAGGCAAGAACGTGCAACGTTTGCTGCCGCACTTGACCACCTATCTTGGGCACGCCAGGATTCAAGACACCGCGCGCTATCTCTCGATGACAACAGAACTGCTCCAGCAAGCCAGCCTGTGTTTCGAACGCTATGCCCGCCCGGAGGTGCCCCATGTCTGACCATCGATTGCTCGGCGTTTGGGTGCGGCGGTTTCTCCTGGAACACGTGGTGGCGGAACGCAACCTCTCCCGGAACACTCAGCGCAGCTATCGTGACACGTTCGCGATCCTGCTGCCGTTTGTCAGCACCCGCAAAAGGAAACCCATCGACCGCCTGTGTGTAGCCGATTTTTCCAACGATACCCTCAAGCACTTTCTCGATCACTTGGAACGCGAGCGCAAGTGCTCGATCCGCTCCCGCAACCAGCGACTAGCCGCTATCCATGCACTGGCCCATTTCCTTGCCGAACATAGCCCGGAGCACGTTGCATGGTGCGCTTCGATTCGCGCCGTGCCGTTCAAACGCTTCCAACGTAATGAACTCACCTACCTGGAAAAGCCGGAGATGGATGCCCTGCTCGCCGCGCCCGACTGCCACACTGCACTGGGCCGACGTGATCATGCGCTGCTCCAGTTTCTGTACAACTCCGGAGCCCGCGCTTCGGAAGCAGCATCTCTGCGGATTGAAAGCCTGCATCTGCGAACCAACGCCATGAGTGACGCTGAGATATGCGGAAAGGGACGCAAGACACGTCGTTGTCCTTTGTGGCCTGCCACGGCCACAGAGTTACTTGCGCTCACGCGTAATCGATCACCTGATGAGCCTGTATTCCTGAACCATCGCGGACAAGCTATCACCCGCCACGGCATTCATCGTCTCGTCTCCAGATATGCACACAAGGCAACTACACATTGTCCGTCGCTCGCACGGAAACGCATCAGTCCCCACGTCATTCGACACACGACTGCCACGCATCTACTCCGCGCCGGCGTGGACATCAACACGATCCGCGCATGGCTTGGACACGTTTCTATTGACACCACCAACATCTATGCTGAAGTCGATCTGGAACGCAAGGCTCAGATGCTAACTCACACCAACGCACTTTCCACGCCCACCGTGCCAATGCGGTCATGGAAGAACAGCCCTTCTACGATGGCCTTCCTTCGTTCCATCTGAATACTTATGTTGCGTCAGCTGCGCCAAACAGCCGCATGGTTTCCACCCTCGAAGCTGCTACGCAACATATTTTTCAGCGCAACATAAGTGTGCGGTCTCGTGTACCAGCGTGGTGAATTCCTCGGCCTTTGATTGGCCGGGCAGCAAGGCGATTCGTCCGCCGTAGCTCACGCCAAGCGCCGGGGCAATCTTCTCGTTGTATTCGAGCTTGATGTTCTGCTCGTCGAGAAAAGCAATCAGCCGTTCGCGCTGCTCGGTCACTTCGCCGGTAATGCTGTGCTCGAACTCAGGAAGCTCTGCGCCTTCGGTCTGCGAGTGGTCGAAGACATAGACGGCGCGGAAGCCGATCAGCACAGAGGCTGGCTTTGCTTCTTGATTGGCGTTTGCGTCCTGCTCGTCCTTCCTGCGCCGGTGGCCTACGATGGGAGCGAGAATCTGGATGCCCCTCTCGCCGCGCTTCACGAACCGGCCCATCTCTTTCCATGTGCCGAATCCCGCGACGCGCGTAGCCGTGGGCCGCTGCAAAGCACTCACACACTACCCATGTTTCGTTGACGGTTCACTATCCTCATCACCCGTTCTATGGACAAACTGTAACTGTGGTGCGCAAGTCCGTTTCGTTCGGCCCCCATCAGGTGCAGGTAGCTCTTACGAGCGGCTATCAGCTTGTGATTCCTGATTGGATGCTGGATGAAGAACGATGCCGTGGAATGGATGTTGTCGCACATCCAACCGTGGCGTTGTCAGCGCTCACGGCACTTCGCTCGCTCCTTGATGCACAATCGCCTGCCTCTTCTGCTCCCGGTCCGGTAGCTTCAGAAGCATCTTCGTCTGGAGGTGCTCATGAGTCCACCACGCCAGGGAGTCTTTCTGTGGGAGTTCCCCAACACGCCGGAGCTTCCGGAGGCAGTGCAGACACGCTGCCGGGAGTTACTCAGCCACATGCTGCTTGCAGCCGTACGTGGAACAACCAAGGAGGAGAGTGATGAGCGAGAAGATTCAGCCGATCCACACCGAACGTGAAGCCTATGTATATGTCCGCCAGTCGTCGATGCAGCAGGTGCGCACACGGCTGGAAGGTCAACGGCGCCAGTATGATCTACGCGAACGCGCTCATACGCTCGGCTTCCAGCGTGTTACCGTGATCGACGAAGATTTGGGCCGCTCCGGCACCGGATCAGTGGAGCGCCCGGGGTTTGGGCGACTGTTGACTGCAGTATGCTCTGGCAAGGTTGGAGCGGTGCTGGCACTCGAAGCGTCACGTTTGGCAAGGAACAATCGCGACTGGCATCATCTGATCGATCTCTGTGCCATGGCGGGCACGCTGGTCATCGATCACGATGGCGTATACGATCCCGGCATATTAAACGACCGGCTTCTTCTTGGGCTGAAGGGCACTATGAGCGAGTTCGAAATGAGCTTGCTCAGGCAGCGAGCGATGGAAGCTCACAGAGATAAAGTGCGGCGCGGTCTTGTGTTGACGCAAGTGCCTGCTGGCTATATCCGCACGGAAAACGAAGGCATCGAGAAGACACCGGATCGCCAAATACAGGAAGCCATCACTGGCATCTTCCGCAAGTTCCGCGAACTGGGAAGCGTACGCCAGGTCATGCTCTGGTATCGGGATGAGAAGCTGCTGATTCCGGTGTTATCACGCGAGTCCGGCTACCGCAAGGTGGTCTGGTCAGAACCGATTTACCCAACCATCATCGGCATCCTCAAGAATCCCACCTATGCCGGGGTCTTCGTCTGGGGCAGAAAGCAGACCCGCACTGCCATCGTCGAAGGCCGCGCATACAAGACTCGCGGCCACGCTCGTCCGCAGGAAAAGTGGGAAGTAGTGATTCCTGACCACCATGAAGGTTATATTACGTGGGAAGAGTTTATGCGCAACCAGGAACAGATCCGGTCAAATGCAGGATGGAACGCTCGCATGGGACAGAACCAGGGCGCAGCGCGCAACGGCCCTGCACTCCTGGCGGGCCTGTTGCGATGTGGCCGCTGCGGGCGCACCTTGCAGGTGACCTATACCAACAGCAAGTTGCACGGTCCCCTGCCGCGCTACTGGTGTAGCGGTGACCGCAGCCGGCAACTGGTACGCACCTGCATTACCTTCGCGGGAACGCGCGTAGATCAGGAAGTGGCCGCGGAGGTCCTCGATGCGCTGCGGCCTGTCGGCATACAATCGGCGTTTGATGCTCTGGAAAAGAGCCAGACGCAGACGGATGAAAAACGACGCGCGCTGGAACTCGCGGTTCAGAAAGCTCGTTATGAAGCGAGTCGCATCGAACGGCAGTATCAAGCCACTGAGCCGGAGAACCGGCTTGTTGCGGCCGAGTTGGAGAAGCGCTGGAACCAATCTCGGGCGCAAGTTGCCGACATGGAGCGTCGCTTGGAGGAAGCCGCCATCGCTGCGCCGCAGTTGACTTCTGAACAACAGGAGCAACTGCTCGCGCTTGGCGAGGATCTGGAGAAACTATGGGATCATCCAAGTTCGCCAGCATCTCTGAAGAAGCGCATCCTCCGCACTGTACTTGAAGAAATCGTGGCGGACACCACGGACGATCCTCCCACGGTGCATCTGAAGCTACACTGGGTTGGCGGTATTCACACGGAGTTTACCGTACGCAAGAATCGTACCGGCCATCACGATCACGTCAACTCGGAAGAAGTAACGGAGTTGATTCGTGAGCTCGCTCTGGTCTGTGAAGATAGCGCAATCGTCTCTATCCTGAATAGACTTGGTTATCGCACCGGCATCGGCAACACATGGACAGAAAAGCGTGTACAACACGTCCGCCACACCAAGGGCTTCCCGGCGTGCCCGCCGCCGGAGCAGCGCCGCTGGATCACCATGCAGCAAGCCGCGGTCATGTTGAAGGTCAGCGATGCGGTCGTGCGCCGACTGGTCGCACAGAAGACGCTTCCGGCAAAGCAGATCGTCAAGTATGCTCCATGGATGATCGAACGCGAGCATCTCGATCTTCCGGCTGTCCACAGAGCGGTTCGCCTGGTTCACACCGGCCGCCGCACTCCATCGTGCGTATCCAGCGACGCGCAAACCCGCATGTTTACTGACTCCAGCGAGGTGTAGCACTATGTCACTGCTCTCTGATGGGCGATGGAAAGGATGTTGCCGAAAGAGTAGTTGTGGAAGTGGGCCATTGCTCCGAGATAGGCGGCGAGTGTTTCGCTCTTGCCCGCTTCTACCTGCCGGATTAGAAAATCCACAGCCTGCTTGATGATGAGTTGAGTTGGATTGTCTCTCTGCGCTGTCCGGCCTTGATAGGGCGAATCGCTGCGGTTTTGCTGCGCCGCATTTTTCCTGTGCGGTGCAGCTTGGCTGCGGGTTGTGCCGTTGCTGGCGGTGGTGGCTGCGATGCTGGTAACGCTGTTGCTGTGTTCCATAACGATGCTCCTGCGTAGCCCCAAAGGGCCGATTGGCGTCCATGAGCGAAAGGCTCTCAATCAAACCAAATTTCTTTTGTTGAGTGCCCCCGCTTCATGGCTCTTGTGGCACGGCAGAGGCGCGGAGGGTTCTGTCAATGCCGCGCGTTCTCCTGCGCGTTCATCGAAGCGAAGCGGAGAGCATTGACAGGTTCCGACCGCCTCTGCCATAAAGCCGCATGAAGCGGGGGCGCTCGATAAAAGAAGAAATTTAGGAACACTTCCGAATTGCTTTGGCTCGTCGGGGTAGGCGTTGCGGACAGGACACAGGTCCGCTAGAGGGGTAGCGCAAGACGCGCCGTTTTTCACTGCGGTGCGCCTGGAGCGTAGGGCAGGAGCCCTCACTGATGCGGTGTGAAGTTAGAAATGTAAAGTGATAAGAGTTAATGGCTTGGTTACAATTCTCAATTAGACTTTTACGTCTTTCTGGATGCCCGCCGAATCGTCTTGTGCCGAGCACATCCTCAGTGTCACCGAGGCGGAGGAGCGCATCAAAGCTGACAAGGCAATTTTAAGCTATTCTTTCTTTCGCTTTAGGTTCGTAGCGATCTTCGCCTGACTTCTCAGGTGTTTAAGAGATTCCCGCGTGGAGTCTTCAAATGTATGCCGAAAGATGACTCGCGCCGGAGAGTTTACGCAACATAAATTCCAGTCCCTTGACTCGGGTGGAACTCCGCAAATAAGGTCAAAGTGAATTCCAAACACCACCATCAAACAGCCTACGCAAGCCTGATTGTCCCAATTCACGGGAGCAAGCACGTTGTCTTGGGAGATCAGATCAGTGCATACCGTCACCTGCATGACGATTCCGGGTGGCCAACCACGTTCTCCGAGAAGAAATCTACGAATCGCTTCCTGGTCCTTCGGGGCCAGATGGACCGAGGTCGTCTGCCCGCCGAGAGTCTTCCAGGTATGTACCGCCCCGCGCCAGAACATGCTCAGGGCATAATAACCCAACTTGCCGGAGTCAATCCCTAACTCCGAACCCGAGAATGCAGAGCCGTTGTTCGGACCCTCCGCTATGGGTAGATGTCGATTCAACATCGTCAACAAAGGGAAATTGACATCGCTCTGCTTTACAAGACGCAGGACATAATCTTCGCCATTTCTGCTGAATAGTTGCTCGCAATCTCGGCAGAGTAAATATTCGTGAATCTGTCTGTCGCTTCCAAGGATGATCTTTGGCGTCCTAACCTTGGGACCTCCGCGTTTCCTGGCTATCCTGTAAAGTCCGGCACTCAAATAGTGGCTATCCTGAAGGTCTTTCTCTTTGAGGCAGAGCTTGCATTTCCCCGTCTGAATGTTCGCGTTCCTGGCATTCATAATCGCCCCAAGCAAAGTATGGAACCATGATCTGATGCGTTTCGGGCAACCTCGAAAGAATCCCAATAAGTACAGGGCAGGGAGGGAAATTGACCAATGGATCAAGGAACCCACTTCACCCTCCGGAACGACGCACACACAATGCGCGTAGGGCCTTGCCGTCGCTCATCCGGAAGGGGTGCCGTTCCCCGGTGAAGGTGAATCTCCAAGCCTCCACGGAGGAGGTGCTCCTCGGCGAGCTGCTCCATTGCCAGCCGGACAGTTGCAGGTTTCCCTTTACGTGATATCCCTGTCCAAGATCGTAATTGTCCCGCTCCACCTCGTATGCGTTTCTGTCGAAGATACCCTCTAGTTCGTCAATCGTCGGCAAACTCCAATCCCCGTGACTGGCCAACTTCAGGTGCCAGCAATAATCCGACGCCTGCTTCCAGTTCACATCGCTGCCGTTGTCATTCTTCGCCCACATCAACCCCGTCGCCGGGTCGGTCCAGACCAGCGCTGCCAGCGCGGCCTTGTCTCCCGCCTCCCGCTCTGCTTCGTTTCGCGCCTCTTGTGCCGCCTTGAATTGCGCCTCTCGCCATGCCTCGTCTCGCGCCTCTTGCGCCGTCTTGTCTTGCGCCGCCATGTTTGCCTTGTCCCTCGCCTCCTGCTCAGCCCTTAGGCGTGCATCGCGCACCGGCTTGAGTTCGATGTTTACAACCGCTTGCCTGCTCACCTTGATCGCTGGTTGCTGTGCTTGATCTTTGCCGTCTTCGGTTACGGCGACCACCATGTGCTGGCCGAGTTCTACTCTCGCCTTAGCCGACCTTCCAGCTTCAATGCGGCCCTCCGGCTCGCCGTCCAGCTTCCAGATGCAGGCTAGATCGCACGTCACCGTCAGCGTTGCTCCGGTCGGTTTAACCGTTGCGCTCTTCGGGCGCAGGATTGGCCCCTCGTCCTGTTGCGCCAGGGCTGAAAGCGCCGTAATTGTTAATGCCGTAGCCAGCGCCCATCCAACAAATTTCCGTTTTCTCGTCTCGTTCTCCCGTGTTTTCCCACGCCGCTCTTCGGCTTACTGGATATTGCGCAGGAGGTTGCAGGCTTCTTTTACTCCGCCGTCGCAGGCTTTCTGAAAATACTTTCGTGCATCATCTCTGTTTCCAGAATCTTGGTATAGAGACCCGAGGCTTGCGCAACTAGACAGGGTTCCCTGGTCACATGCCTTCTGGTAAACATCGCGCGCCTTTTCCCTGTCTTGATCACCGCCGAGGCCCCGTGCGTAGAGATAGCCGAGGTAGTTACAAGCCTTCATTTCTCCGGTATCGCAGGCTTGGGTAAACAGTAACCTGGCGCTGACGTAATCCTTGTGGTTGTAACTGTACTTGCCTTTATCGTAGGCGTTTTCACTTTGCGGATTTGCCTTCGTGCCAGAGTTGGGCTTTTGATCATCAATCTCTCCCAAGGCCTTAGCCCGTTGCTGATCGTATGCTTTTGTATAGGCGTTTTCTTTCGGCTTTGTGTCAAAGGTTTGCCAGAGAAGCCTACTGAAGCCCACCGCGCATGCAAATGCTGCGACTCTTAGCAAGCTCTTTAGGCCTGGCGAAGGCGTCCAATTCAGACGCCGTGGCTGCCAATAAGGGGGCGGCTGAGGTGTGGGCGCCGGATTTGGTGGCCTTGGCGGGGCTTGGCTTGTGGCGTTTGCCCTCGGCGGCTGCTTTGCTGATGTTTGCTTCTGCTGGGTCGGATCTTGAGGCTGTGCAGGTGGAGCAGCTGCTTTTGGCCGGTATGGCTGACCTCTCTGCGAAGACGGCGAGTTGAGAAACTCGTATGCTGAATTGATGCATTTGAGTTTTTCTTGCGCGGCACTTTTTGACTTTTCGTCACCGGGGAAACGGTCAGGGTGCCATGCCTTCACATTCAAACGGTAAGCAGTCTTTACCTCTGCATCCGTCGCGCCCGCCTTTAACCCAAGTTCATGGAGCGCAGCACACCTTTTGCACGTTGTGCCGTTGCCGTCGGCTGGGTTGCCGCATATGCATATGTTCATGGGAGCTGACCGTCTTTCCCAACTCTTCCTTTGCAGTTCTGGGGTCGCGTCAATTATAGAAGAGGCTCCAGTTGTGCATTTCTGAGGCAATGTGTAAAGGCGGCTCCGAAGAGCCGCCTACCTAACTCCTTCCCGGCACCAAAGGGTCCGGGGCTGCACTGAGTACAGCCGCCAGCGGCAGCACGTGCAGAGAGATTTGCCGCTAAGAACGCCCCGGCGGGGCAGCGGCAAATCTGGACAATCCCGGTTAAGAGCGTCCGGGCCGGACGATGGGATGACGCTTCCCTGCGCCAGCCTCCGCCAGCGGCTCCGGCAAAAACGGCTTCGGGAGGTTCACGGTCAACGTGGCTTGTTGCGCTGACCTCTTTTGGATTTATCGTGGGTCTCTGCCGCTTTCGACGCCTTGGCCTTGGCGTCGTCCGGTTGCGGCAGCTCCCATCCCGCCATGCCCTGTAACACGCGGTCCGCGTGCTTGATCGTGTTCACGTGTCCATAGTGGGTTTCAATCATGTGGACGGAAGTTCCCATCTGCTCGGCAAGGAAATACACGTCCACGCCCTCCTGCAATCGGAGCGTGGCGTAGGTGTGCCGGAAGCAATAGGTCGAGCGCGGAACACCCTGCGTGCCTTCGCGCAAATCCGCCTCGTCCAGTAGGTCGGCAATCAGCTTGCTGTAGAGAGTTTTTTCAGGCTTGCCCGTGACGTTGGTAAAGACTCTGTCGTCCGGTTCCGTGGCTTTGGAAATAACGCGGATACGTTCTAGATAATCTCCAACGCTCTTGGGAGCTACCAGCTTGCGCGACTTGCCTTTGCCCTGGACAAAAAGCACAACGATCTCATGCCCCTCGCGGTCTTTTGCCGGCATAATGTCGCGCCAGCGGAGATTCTTCATCTCCGTCGGCCTCATGCCTGTATTGCAGGCAATCAGTATCATGTTGTAGGTGACGGTACGATACCAGACGCTTGAAGGTTTTTTCGTCCCGGCAATCCACTTCCTTCCGACAGTATGAAGTTTGCGGTATTCCTCCAGCGTAAACTCATCGCGCCTCATCGTCTTGAGCTTGGGGCGCTCGTCGAAACGCTGGCTGGCCGCAACGTAACGTTTCTTGATGGCGTAATTCATCACCGCACCAAAGATGGACATCTCTAAGCGGATGGTGGAATCGCTAATAAAAGGAACCGTCCGTTCTTCCGAAGGATTGACTTCAATCGGCTTCAAAACTCTGATGCCCAGGGTTTGCTGAACCTTGGTGCGGCGCTTGGCTTCCTTATCCGCGAAGGCTTGCGCCATGTCGGCAGTGACTTCCCGAACGCCGTTGCGCCTGTTGCGTCCCGCGCCGTTCTCTCGCCGCCATGCCGGATAGCCGCCCCAAAGCTCGTCACCGATAAGATGGACCTGCGTTGAGCCTACATATCTGTCTAAAGCGCCTTCGATAATGGCGCGAACCTTTTTGGGTCGCGCCGCGCTGATCTCTCCGCGTTTCGCCCGCGCCTCCTGGATCAGCAGATACTCTCTACCGACCTCGCGGAAGGGATGGTTGAACACAGGAACGTCATGCTTCAATCGAAACCGGATGTCTGCGTCCTGGTCGAAGG
>Ga0302322_100000413_pt1 | contig 32628 bp, 30 predicted proteins | sample Fen_T0_2_FD_203757 | JGI IMG/M metagenome (GOLD analysis project Ga0302322, IMG submission 203757) | Peat permafrost microbial communities from Stordalen Mire near Abisko, Sweden - Fen_T0_2 | ecosystem: Environmental > Terrestrial > Soil > Wetlands > Permafrost | place: Sweden: Abisko...
TTGGGGATGATTTGGTTTGCTGGTGCCGCCAACTCACTCCGTGCCGCCATGTTGCTTTAACAATTGCACAATTTCATCCTGATGCCATTGCTCGGCGCGCGTCAGGGGCGTGCGTTTTTTATCATCGCGCGGATTGACGCTGGCGGCGTGATTGAGCAGCACCGTCACCACGTCAGCGCAGCCTTCCTGCGCGGCGAGGTGTAACGGCGTGGCGTCATCCCGGGCAGTTACATTGATTTTGGCGCCTTTCGCAAGCAGCAATTCAACGACGTTCGTATGGCAGTTTTGCGCGGCCAGATGCAGGGGCGTCAAACCGTCATCTTCCGGTTGGTTGAGTTCGGCGGGATCTTTCGCCAGTTCCGCGGTCACCCCCGCCGCATCCCCGTTGATGGCGAATTGGTGGATTGGCAGATAGGCGCTATGGGGATGAGCCGCCGTGCAGCCGGCGGCCAGCAGTCCCAAAGCGACGGCCAGAACCACGGCAGAAAACGGAATTTGAAAGATGTTTTTCATGGTCGAAATGGGAATCAGCCGAGCAATTGCCCGAATTTGGGATGGCTGGCGTCTGCGCCGTGTTGCTTCATGTTCGTGATCACGTCACTGAAACCTTGTTGCAAACTGGTTTGGACGGGGGGCTTGGTAACCCCCACTGGCGGCGGCGGGCGTAATGCCAAATATTCATTCAACGCCGGTGGGGCGGGCGCTGGTAAAATGGGGTTGGTGAAATCCAGCACGTGCGAAATGCTGCCGACCGGGCGGGCGTCTACTTCAGGCGAGTAGGAGCCGTTGCCAAACTTTTCCCCCAGCAATTTGAGCACCGAAGTGTGATCCAGCAAATTGTGGCTGACGGCCCCGGCCGCAACGAACGGCGAAATAACGTAGGCGGGCGTGCGAACGCCCAACGACTTGAAGGGCAACGACCATTTCGCTCCGGCGGGGGGATTGGTCGGGATGAGCGGCGGGGGAACGTGGTCAAAAAAACCGCCATGCTCATCGTAGTCAACAATCAGGAGCGCGCCCTGCCAGAAGGAATGACTGGCGGTCACGGCCTTGTAAACCTGCATGAGAAATTCCTGGCCGTTGCTGATGCCGGCGGGGGCATGATCATCGGTGCTGGTGCCGGTGTGCGGCGCGTCCTGATACGTGGGTTCCACAAAGATCACCTGGGGGAGTTGATCCGGCGGCGTGTTGCGGAGGTCGGATTCCATTTCCTCAAAGCAGCGGAATTTGTCGCTGAACAGAATGTCGGGCAGCCAGCTTGGCATCAGCGCGAAAAACGGAATCTCCTGATGATACACCCGCCAGGAAATATTGCGTTGGTTCAGCCAGTCATAGACCAGGTCCTGGTCCGGCAGCGGCGTCTGATTCACGTCGATCATCGAAAAGCCGCCCATGGACATCAGCCGGTTGGGCTGCGTGCCCGCCGGCAGCGAACAGAACCAGCGGTCACAGATGGTGAAATGCTTCGCCAGAAAGTCAGTCATCGGCACCTGCGCGGCGCCAAAATAACTCATGACCAGTTTCCGGACGTCGGGATTGGTGGAAACCTTGGGCGGAATGGCGCTGACAAAACCGTTCAGCGGAAAGCTGTCGTCCTGCCGCGGGTCAATTTGTGCCGCGATGTTGCTCCGTTCGTGGGGGGGATCGAAATCATCCGGCATGGTGTGCGGGTCCTGGGAGAGGAAGGGGGTGATGGCCTGCCCATGGTCATAATTGGTGAACTTGGTCAGCCAGTCGGGAGCCTGGCTGAGACCGTCCACGTCAGTACGGTTGAACGGGGCTAGACTGAGATAGCCCAGCATGTGGTCAAAGGAACGGTTTTCCATCATGAGGATCACGATGGTCTTAATTTTGTTCAAGTCGTCTGGCATGGGGGATTCCGGTTATTTGGTTTGGGCGTCCTGATTGGCGATGCGCTGGGCCTTATCCCCGCGGGCGGAGAGGGCGTCCATAAAACTGGTCACGGCATTGGCCATCCGGTGGATGCCTTCACTGCCACCGGCCAGCACGGCCCCGGTGATAAGAATGTCGGCGGCGGTGAACAGTTTGCCCGCTGCCGCCTCATCTTGGAGCAGACCGCTCAAGGCCCGGATTCCGGCCAGACTGATGAAGACGCCGAACGCAAAGCTCACCAGCATGGCGATTGCCTTGGTGCCCGCGCGGTAGAGGATGCCTTCGTGCCTGACTGTCTCCAGGCTTGCGCTCGCAGCTTGGACCTCGTTGGTGGCGGCGGCTTTGCCCGGGTCGTTATCCGCCAATGACGCAGCCTTTTCGATGACGGCGGCGAGCTTTTTGGCAGCCAGGGCTTCCGCCTCACCGAGCAAATCAGCCTGTTGATCGCGAAAAACCATCACCACCACCTCCACGGCGCGCTCCACAAAAAGGGCGACCACGAACAGCCAGCCCAGCAAGCCGACCACCAGCTCACTTTTGATGGGTTTGAACAGCGTCGGCACCGGCGCCTGCTGAGACCAGACGGGGTAAATCACAAAAGCACCCACGCACGCCAGAAAGATTCCGAAAATTATCGAGGTGGGGATTTTTTTCATAACGATAATGAGATGAGACTATCGCCGGTCGTCGGCGACCGGATGACTTGAAACGCCCCGGACCTGGACGTTTCCAATCGGGTTTACATAAAACAGCTCCAGTGTCATGTGTCTTTCCCGCTGCATGAAATTTGTCCTGTCCTGGATTTGCTCGCCCAAAAAACCTCTGCCAACGATGCGAACGTCGCATTTGAGTGACGTTGATTTCCGCTCCGCTTGTTGCTGATTCACACTTTTAGCATTCGAGCACGGGCTGTCAATTTAAAATTTTTGAAAACTTATGCGGGAAATTATACGAGGGAATGGCCGCTGGTGGCGAAGGATGATCCTTTGCTCAGAACCGCCCCACGAACCGGCAGGTCTCGCTTTGTTCCGGGGCCGCCAGGCTGCTGAATTACCACGGATCTGACGCAATGAACCCGAACTCCGAAATGAAAAAAGGTCGCATTGCGGGCCGGGCTCGTGGGATGTGGAATGAAGCTTAATCGCCCTGAACAGACACCGGAACAGGCAGCCCCGCCGCTGGCGCGAATCCGTCCACCTTCCCCCGACCACGAGTTGTCTCAACATTGCCGTTCAACCCGTTTTTGCCACCGCAGCTTTCGGCCTTTCGTCATCCGTCATTGCCCGCTTTTCTGCGCGGCTTTCTGGCTTGGCAGTTTCAGCGGATAGAGGCCCGGACAACAGCCGAAGGTTTCATGAAAGGCCTGGCTAAAATGGCTCAGGCTGGAATAACCCACTTCCATGGCTGCCTCGGTGACGTTGAATTTACCCGACCGCAGGAGTTCCGCCGATTTTTCCAGGCGCAACTGGCGCAGGTATTGCGGGATCGTCAGCCCGGTGGAGGCGGAAAACGTGCGGCTCAGATGAAACGGGCTGCAGCCGACCGCCCGGCCGATCTCCTCCAGCGTCAGCGGCTCGGTGAGATGCTGTTCCAGCAATGCAATGACCCGGGTGACCCGTTCGCCGGCCAGCCGCTGCTGGCGCTGGCAAAACAACTCCTCCGGCGCGACAAAAAAAAGTTCCGCCGCCACCTCCAGCACCTTCGCCTGATACCACATGGCTTGCGCCGCCGCCAGGACCGGCACCTCGCGCAGGCTGGCCAGCAACTGCTGCTGGCGGCTCGTCATGCGCGTGACGGCGGCCACCGCCGATTGACCGGCCGGCCCCGCCACCACCTCCCGCACCAGGGGATGCAGCGTGGCTGCATAGCCGGCCAGGTGTTGCCGCAAAAACTCAAAGGAAATTTCCACCGTCAGAAACTGATGCCGCTGGCCGGCGGCCCGGGCGGCGCGCAAGGGATTGTCGCCCCGCCGGTAAAACCCCACGGAGAACGGCAGAAACTCAACCTCGGCTTCGTGCGACCCCACCTGCCCCAGCCCTTCCAGATTCAGGCAAACCTCGATGCTGCCGGGATGAAAACTGCGGCCCCAGTCGAATTCCGTGCGCGACACGAAATCGTGCCACTCAAAGCTGGCCCCGGCGCCTTGCACGCTGCCGTGCAAATGCCGCCAGCCATCGCCCATGCCGCGCCAGACAAGCCGCTCGGAAAACACCGGAGCGGTGGAAATATTAATCGGTTCGCGCACGGGGATAGTGTGCCACCGATTTCACGCCGGGCAAATTTCTTGCACCGCAAACTGCCGACAGTTTTCCGCAACCGGCCGACAGTCGCGCAGGCACCACCCCTTTCCCCAAAGGAGCGTCGGCCGTCAGCCACTGGTGCCAACCCGTGGTTAAGGACCCTGGATATTTCCTCTGTCTTCCCCGCCGTTTATTTGGTGAGCCAGTTGATCTTGATTTCCTTTTCCAGCGGTTTGAATTCGGGGTCGCCGGTGAAAAGACCGGTTTTTCGCTCCTTGGCGAGCGCGGCGCTAAACGCATCGGCCAGGCTGATTTTATGGCGGGCTTTAAAATCAGCCGCCAGGTCGGCGAGCCGCCGGTCGGCGGGATGAAACTCAATCGGGAGGCTGGGCAGGATCTCGGCGGCCTGCGCCCAGGCGGCCGGGCCGTCTTTTTTGATCAGCGTATATTTCACTTCCGCGTAGTTCACTTCCGTCATGTGCAGGGGCTGATCTGTGCTGGCGGCATGGTGCAGCAGTTGCTTCACCTGAACGGCCGTATCCTCGCCACGAAAAAAGGCCAGCAAGGCGTAGGAGTCGAGAACGGCGGCGGCCATGCTATTTTTCCTCCAGCGCCCGTTCCGCGCGTTTATGCTCAGCCCATTCCGCGGCCAAAGATTTGCCGCCGGATTTGCGTTTGAGCAAGCCGTAGCCACGCTCAATGGCCCAACTGGTGACCGGTTTTAGCAAAATGCCGCCTGCGGTGGCCTCGACCATGGCCTTGGTGCCATTCTCAATGTGAAACTGTTTTCGCAACCGGGCCGGAATCACGATCTGGCCTTTCGTGGTGAACCAAACGGCGTCGGCTTTCAATGTCCCGCTCATGGTGAATACTCTGATTCACCTCCAATACTCCGTCAATGTATAAATGTAAGACTGGCAGCAGAAGTAGGAAGCTTACAAGAAACTCCCAAGGTTCCTTCGCTACGCCCGCACCGCCCGCCGCGGACGCCGGCTCCTTACGCCCTACTGGCTGGCCGCCACCCGGCGGAGATATTCAAAGGAGTAAATCCCCGTGTTGTGCCCGTCGGCCCAGACCGGCTGGATGGCGTAGCCGCCCACGCTCACCAGCTTCACCAGTTCAAAGGCATTGGCGGCGTAGGGCTTGTCCGGGTTCTTGTAGAGATTGCCCAGAATATCAATTTCGCCTTTGCAGCCGGCGCAGGGACACGCGCGGCGCAGCCGTTCCAAGGTCAGGAAAGACTCGCTGCCATCCTCCCATTTCACGGCGAGTTCGTGACCGATCGTTTGCAGGTCTTGCGGGCGCATCAGAGTTTTTTAATCAGGCGTTCAAAGGCGGCGAGGGTTTCCGGACTGACATGATGTTCAATGCCTTCAGCATCCAGTTCCGCCACCTGGGCCGAGACCCCGAGCGACCGCAGGAAGGTCACCACGGTGCCATGCCGTTGCTTGCATTCATCGGCCAGCGTGCGGCCGGTGTCCGTCAGAAAAATCGCGCAGTAAGGCTTGGTGCTCACAAAGCCCCCCGCCTGCAACCGCGCCAGGGTGCGGTTGACGGTCACATGCGTGACGCCCAGCCGGCGGGCCAGATCAGTGACCCGCGCCTCGCCCAGGGAGGCTGACAGGTCGGCGATGGCTTCCACATAATCCTGGGTGATTTCATTCGCGCGATCCCGGCGCGAACGGCGGAAGCTCTCGGCCGGCGGCACGGCGGCCAACGGTAAAGCGACCCGGGATTTCTTTTGGACGGCAGGCGGCATGATTTGGTTGCCCGCAATGAATCAAATGCCGGCCAGCACGTCGAGATTTAAAATGCCACCGCGCCTTGGCGGACGCCTTACGGGCGGCCGAGGCCGTTGGTGAGAGGTTCGCCATCCGAGCCGGGTGGGAAGGCGGGAATCAGCGGATCCATGGGCTGGATGGTGCCATCGGCATTGAATTCCATTTTGACGAGGCAGGTCTCGCGTTTGTAGCCGCCGCCACCGGGCACGGCGTGGCGGTGATAGGCCACATACCAGCGGTCGGTGCCGGGCACGTTGACGACGCTGTGATGGGCGGTGCCCTTGGCGGCGCCATGTTGTCGCAGGACGATGAAGTTATTGGTGGGCGAGGTCACGGGGCCGTAGGGGGAATCGGCAATGCCGTAGCCGACGCGGTAGTCGGGGCTGCGGGCGTCGTCGATGGACCACATGAAATAGTATTTGCCGGCGCGCTTGAAGACGACGATGCCTTCGCGAAATTCATTGAGGTGGATGGTCGCGGGGTCGCCGTCCAGGGTGATCATGTCGGGCTTGAGCTTGAAGACGGTGGGGGTGCCGTTGCCGAAGTAGAGATAGGCCTGGCCGTCGTCATCAATGAGGGGATACGGATCAATGGGGTAGGTGCGGATTTTGCCGGTTTTTTGCACGAGGGGTTGCCCGAGGGCATCGACGAAGGGGCCGGTGGGCTGGTCGGCGGTGGCGACGCCGATTTTTCCATCGGCGCAGAAATAAAAATAATATTTGCCGTTCCGGGCGACGCAATCAGGCGCCCACGCCCGGATGTTGGCCCATTTCAGATCCTTGGTGACATCAAGGATCATGCCTTCCTTTTTCCAATCGATCAGGTTCTTGGAAGACCAGATGGAGAAGTCGGTGGTCTGCCAGTTCGGCTTGTCGGAGGTGGGATAGACATAGTAGGTGTCGCCAAAGACGCGGATGGCAGGGTCGGCGGTGAAGCCATCGAGAATGGGCTTGGGGACGCTGGCGCGGTCGCGGTCGTCCAGGTGCAGGAGGCCGGCGACGACGGAGGGGGCCACGGCCAAAACCGTTCCGTGACGCTGTCCCTCGACGACGCTGCCTTTGGCGGAAGCGTCGGTCCACGTCTGCCAGTCGGTGCTTTCGTGAATGCCGTAGTGGCCCGCGGTGTAGAAATCCACGAAGAGGAGCGTGCACCCGGCGACGGTGATCAGCGTGGGGCCCTCGGCGCGCTGCGTGATGAGCGGGGTGGGCTGCAAATGGAACGGCCCGAGCGCGTGTTCCGCCACGGCGACATGGATGGGGCCCCACTTGGCATTAGGCTGGTCATCGCCTTCCTTGAAGATGAGCCGGTATTTGCCATCCTTGACGAGCATGGTGGAATCAATATTGTCGAAGCCGGGATCGAAGAGGAGCTGCGGTTCGCTGAAGGTGTTAAAATCTTTCGTCACGACGTAATAGGCGCGGTTGTTCATGTGGTTGGTCGAGGCGGTTTCGGGGAAACGGCCGGCGACATCGGAGGACCACATGATGACATACTGGCGGTTTTCGGCATCGTAGACGGTTTCGGGTGCCCAGCAGTTTCTCGTGCCCGGGGTGCCGGCCATGACGGGCAGGTACTTTTGTTCGGACCAATCAATCAGGTTGGTCGAGCTGGCATAGCCAATCCCGTTGTCGCCCCAGCCGGTGGTCCACGTGAGGCGGAAGACACCGTCGGGTCCCAGCAGGAGGTGCGGGTCGCGCATCAATTTGCCACCGACTTGTGGCTTTAGAAACATGCGGCCAAAATCGGTCCAATGATAGGCATCCTGACTGTAGGCCAGATGCAAGCCGTCGCCATTGTCGCGGAAGGAGGTGAACAAATAGGCGGACGCGGCGGGCTGGGCTTGGGCTTTTTCCGGCCGGCAGGTGCCAACGAACACGGCGAGCGCAGCGGTCAGCAGCAGTGAAAGTTTCATTTTGGGCAAATAGTTAAGGATGTTAAATAATTGGTCGGCGCATAAGTTGGCAAAATTTGGGCGGAAGGCAATGCTGGTTTTTTCGTTGGCGTGGGGTGGGGGTAATTCGTGATCCGTGATCCGTGAGGGGGCAGGGGTTCCGCCGGCGTCGACAATGGCTAATCTTTTTCTTTTCCGAGACTAATAGTGTGTATTGCTGTTTTTGTGGCTTAGCGTATATTGCGCGCATGAAGCCAAAAATTGCCAAGCGCGGCACGGCGGGGGGACGGTTGCTGCCCGCTGAAAAGGAGCATGGCGACCGCGCGCTCGTCGAAGCTTTGGTGAATTCCCGCATCTACCGGGATTATGAATCCGCGTTCAGCAACCTGACGGGCCTGCCGATCGCGCTGCAAACCGTGGAAACGTGGCAGCTGCCATATCATAATAAACACAATGAAAATCCCCTGTGCGCATTGATGACCCAGCAGAACAGCTCCTGCGCGGCGTGTTTGCAAGTGCAGGAAGAGGTTTGCCATGGCGCCACGGCTGAACCGCACACGGTCACCTGCGCACTGGGGTTGACCGACAGTGCGATTCCTGTCCGCATGAACAACCACTTGATTGGGTTCCTGCAAGTCGGCCAGGTGTTTCGGAAAAAACCGACGCAGGCCCAGTTTGAGAAAGTGGTTAAACTGGCCCAGAAATGGGAGATCAAGGCCGACCGGGCGACGCTCAAGCAGGCGTTTTTTTCCGGCAAGGTGGTGACGCCCAGCCAACTGGGTTCCGCCATCAAGCTGCTCAGCATTTTTGCCCAGCAATTGTCTACTTTAAGCAACCAGGTGTTCATTCAGAGCGAAAACACCAAGTCGCCGGGCATCGTGAAGGCGCAGGCCTACATCGAATCGCACCAGCAGGAAAAGCTCACGCTGCGGCAGGTCGCGACGGCGGCGGGGATGAGTCCCTTCTATTTTTGCAAGGAATTTGGAAAAGAGGTCGGCATCACGTTCACGGACTATGTGGCCCGGGTGCGAATTGAAAAGTCCAAGAGCCTGCTGCTGAATCCGAATCTGCGGATCAGCGAAATCGCTTTCGAAGTTGGGTTTCAATCGCTGACGCACTTCAACCGGGTCTTCAAAAAGCTCATGAACGAGTCGCCCACGGATTACCGGGATAAATTGACGTCGGTCTGAGCGGGGAGGGCTGCGGGAAACGTGATGCGTGATGCGTGGATTGATGGGCGACGCGCACGGGAAGGAATGACTAATGAATGACCAGGCAAAAATTCGCGGGGAGCGTGAAATTCAGGGTGGTCCGGTTCGTCTCAGGGCGTTGTTCAATAAATGCCAACATCCGAGGTCGAGCGGTCCAGCCGCGGTCAATGATTGGCGGGGAGGAAATCCACGAGCATGCCGGTCGTGAGCGGGGCAGCCTGGGCGGGCACGCGGATGAGGGCATTCGCTTCGGCAAAGCTGGCGGCGTCGCCCGCCTTGGTCCACGGCAGCGGATGCAGCCGCATTTCGCCGCCGCTGAGGGCGTGTTTTGCGGGCCAAAGCGTTTCGTGCGGCGTGGCGGTCTGTGGAAGGGGCATGGCAAGGCGTCCGCGCGAGAAAATCGGCGGTTCTTCGCCCGCGAGCCGGGCCAGCGCCGTGGCCACACCAAGGTGAAAGCCGACGAAATGCTCGAGGGGATTGCCGGCCAGCCCGAACGCCACGCGCCGGCCGTCGACGCCAAACAGCAGCCGTCTGCCGGGCCGGACATTGACCTGGGAAAAAAGGCATTCGTAGCCGAGTTCGGTGAGGAGTGCGCGCATGAAATTGATTTCACCGGGGCTGGTGCCGCCGGAGACCACCAGGACTTCCGCCGGTTCAATTTTCTCCCCGTGTTCCGCCAGGGCGGCCCGGGCCCGGGCCAGGTTTTCGGGCAGGTGCAGGTGGAAAACATCGCAGGACCAGTGTTGCAGCAGGCTGCGGATTAGAATCACGTCGCGATCGCGCAGGGGATCGGTCCCGGGGAGCAGGCCGGGCGACGGTACTTCCGGGCCGGTGGTGACATGCACGACGCGCAGGCGGGGGCTGACGAGGGCATGGGTGCACCCGGCGGCCGCGAGCAGGGCGAGTTTGCCCGCATCCAGACGCTCGCCGGGGGCCACGAGCAGTTCACCCGCCTTCACGTCTTCACCGCGGTGCCGGAGATTGCGGGCGGCCTCGTGCCGCATGATGCGCAGGCTGTGGCTGGACCGCTCGACGTTTTCGAGCGTGACCACCCGCAGTCCCGCGCAGGGCAGCGCGGCGCCGGTGCTCACGCGCACGGCTTCGCCGGGCCGGAGTTGCCGCGGTTTGGAGTCGGCGGACTGAATGGTGTCCACGACGCGGAAAACTTCGGCGAGATCAAATTCCAAAACCGCATACCCGTCGCGCGTGGAGCGGTCGCAGGAGGGCAGGTCCTTGGGCGCACAGGCCATTTCGTGCAAGACCCGGCCAAAGGCGGCTTCGAGCGGAACCGTCACGGTCGGCAACGGCTGGCAGTGTCCGTAGATGACGGCGATGGCTTCATCCAGCGACGGCCCGGCTGCGAAGTGGGCGGTTTCGAAGTCCGCCTGGGAAATGGTCGCGGGAATGGCCGGGGGCGTTTGGGATGCGACCGGCCCGGGCTCAGTCGCGGGGGCCAGGCCCGCCGCCGTTTGTTTCCAGATGGGCACCTCCTGTTTCAGATGGTCCATGAAGGCCGTGAGGAGCGCAAACGCCTCGCCCCGGTGGGTGGCGGCGATGCCGACGTAAATCGCGGTGGCTCCCACCGGCACGACCCCGAGGCGGTGAATGACTTTGGCGGCGAGGCACGGGTGTTGCGCGGCCAGCAGGACCAGGAGCCGGCGTATTTCGCGCTCCGCCATTTCGGGGTAGGCCTCATAGCGCAGGGCCTCGATCGGTCCGCCGTGTTCTTCGCCGCGCACGAGGCCGCGAAATTCCACCCAGGCGCCGGCCAGGCCGGTTGCGGGTGGCGCAATCGTTTCGGCCACCGGTTCGCGGGTTAATTGAATTTCAATGTCCATGCGCGGTCCCATGCTCAGGCAAAGGACCCGAAGGACGCAAAGTATTTTTTTGGTGCTTACGGGTGGCGCTGGACCGGCACCCTGGCCCAAACTCAAATCGCCTCACGCCGCCGGATGGCAGTATTTCTTCAAACACTCCAATTTGTAGTTTGCATCAGTTTAAAGGATGTTTGCCCCGGCAGGGGCGCAAGCCAGCAGGGCGGTTTGATGACATATTTTGGTTTTGCATTCAGGCTTGCGTAGCCATTCAAACTGCTTATGTTTAGTTAACGCCCCTTTGTATTACCCCCGTTCCGGGCGTTTTGCTGCATGCATGTAAACGGTCACCAACCGTTGTCAGACGTGGTCCCGGGCGCCAGCGCGGGGCATGAGACGGAATTTATTTTCCCGCCCCCCAAAGCCGGTGCGCCGGCGCAGCGCCGTGCTGAGCGCCTGTTGCTGGCGGCGATTTTGAGTCTGGCCGTGGGGCTGGCCTGGGCCGGCGCCAGTATCATCTATGCGGCGCGGACGTTCTCGGCCAACCTCGGGCCGGGGGTGATGGTGTGGTCCGGGGTGGGTCTGCTCGCCATGGCGGTGGCGGCGGGGGTGATGTGGTGGAGGCACCGCGCGACTCTGGCACCGGCGCGCCTGGCTGCGGAAAACGCGCGGCTGGTGCGGGAGCGGGACTTGTTGCGCACCATCATTGACCAGCTGCCGGATTGCATTTACGCGAAGGACCAGGGCGGGCGGTTTGTGTTGAACAACCGGGCGCACGCACAAACCTTTGGCGAGACCCAGCCCAGGACGATGGAAGGGAAAAGCGATTTTGATTATTTCCCGCGCGAACTGGCGGAACAGTTTTATGCGGACGAGCAGCGCATCCTCCGCACCGGGGAATCGGTGATCAATCAGGAACAGTATAAATCGGCCCCCGGTGACAAGACGGCCAAAAAATACTGGTCGCTCACGAGCAAGGTCGTCTGGCGGGACCAGGCGGGCGGCCTGCTGGGCACCGTGGGCGTCACCCGCGACATCAACGAATTCAAGCTGACGCAGGAGGCATTGCGGCGCAGCGAGGAGCGGTTGCGCGAGTTCACGGCGCAACTGGAGCAAAGCAACCGCGAGTTGCAGGACTTTGCCTACGTCGCTTCGCATGACCTGCAGGAGCCGCTGCGGAAAATTGTGGTGTTCGGCGACCGGCTCAAGGAAAAATGCGCGGCCACCCTCGGCCCGGAGCCGCGCGATTATCTGGAGCGGATGCAGAAAGCGGCGACGCGGATGCAGATCTTGATCAATGATTTGCTCGCGTTTTCGCGCGTGACGACCAAGGCGCATGCGTTTGTGCCGGTGGCTCTCGCTGAAGTCGCGCACGCGGTGGTGAATGATCTGGAGGCGCGGATTGAACAGGTGGGGGGGCGGGTGGAAATCGGCGCGCTGCCAGTCATTGAGGCGGAGGGGCTGCAAATGCGGCAGTTGCTGCAAAACCTGATCGGGAACGCCCTCAAGTTTCGCCGCCCCGAAGTGCCGCCGGTGGTGAACGTGGCGGCCAGGCTCACGACCGACGCGGCCGGCCGCTCCTGGTGTGAATTGACGGTCGGGGACAACGGCATTGGATTTGATGAAAAATACCTGGACCGGATCTTCACCGTTTTTCAGCGGCTGCACACCTGGGGCGAATATGAGGGCACGGGCATGGGGCTGGCCATCGTCAAAAAAATCGCCCTCTTTCATGGCGGTGACATCACCGCCAAAAGCCAGCCGGGCCGCGGGGCGACGTTTATAGTGACGCTGCCGGCGGCGCATCTGCGCCAGGAATGCAACCAAACGAACAACCCACCATGAAAACCGAAGGAAAAGTGATCACGATCGTGCTGGCGGATGATGATCCGGACGACCGAAAATTGACCGAGGAGGCCTTTGCCGAAAACCGGCTGGCCAACCAGTTGCACTGCGTGGAGGACGGCGAGGAACTGCTGGACTATTTGCACCGGCGCGGCAAGTACACGCATTTGCGCAACGAACCGCTGCCGGGCTTGATCTTGCTGGACCTGAACATGCCGCGCAAAGACGGGCGCGAGGCGCTCAAGGAAATCAAGGCCAACCCGGATCTGCGCCGCATTCCGATCGTGGTGCTGACCACGTCCAAGGCGGAGGAGGACATCCTGCGCAGCTACGATCTGGGGGTGAATTCCTACGTGACCAAGCCGGTGACGTTCAAGTCGCTGGTGGAACTGGTCAAGGTGCTGGGCCGCTATTGGTTCGAAGTGGTGGAACTGCCGCCGGAGGAGGCTTGAGTCCTTATGCCCGACGCGCCCGTCAGAGTGTTGTTGGTCGATGATGACGAAGATGATTTTGTCATTGCCCGTGATTTGATTTATCAAATTGACGGGCGTTCCTACCAGCTCGAATGGGTGGATAATTACGATTCCGCGCTGGCCGCCATCCGGCGCCGGGAGCACGACATCTGCCTCGTTGATTACCGGCTCAACGGCCGCACCGGGCTGGAACTGCTGGCCGAAGCGCAGGCGTTCATCGCCCAGGTGCCGATGATTCTGCTTACCGGACAGGACGACCACGAAATTGATCTGCAAGCCACGAAGGCGGGGGCGGCCGATTATCTCGTCAAAGGGCAGCTCACCGCCGATAAATTGGAACGCGCCATCCGTTACGCCATTGAAGGCAAACGCGCCGGGGAACGGCTCCGGCGCGAACGCGATCTCATCAGTCGCATCATGGAGACCAGTCCGGTGGGCATCGTGGTGGCCGATCAAGCCGGGCGGATCACCTTTGCCAACCATCGCGCGGAGGAAGTGCTGGGGCTGACCAGGGAAATCGTCGGGCAGCACCGCTACAGTGTGCTGGACTGGCGGGTGGCCAATCCGGAAGGCCACGCGGACGAAGAGCGGTCGCAGCCCTTGAGGCAACTGCTCGCCACCGGCCAGCCGGTGCAAAATGTCTGCCATGCGCTGTCGTTTCCCCAAGACCGGCGGGTGATGCTCTCGACCAACGCCACGCCGCTCCTCGACGCCGCCGGGAAAATCGACGGCATGGTGGTTACCGTGGAAGACATCACGGACTGGCTGGCGCTGGAAGCGCAATTGCGCCAGGCGCAGAAAATGGATTCCATCGGACAGCTGGCGGCCGGCGTCGCGCATGACATCAATAATATTTTGACGATCATCCAGGGCCACACCGGCCTGTTGCTGCAGGGCACGCCGGCGGAGACGTCCGCCGCCAGGTCGTTGAAGCAGATCCTCGCCGCGTCGGACCGTGCCGCCGGCTTCATCCGGCATCTGCTGATGTTCAGCCGCAAGCAGATCTTCCAGACGAAAAATCTGGATCTCAACGCCGTGCTGCGCAATCTGGAAAACATGCTGCCGCGGATGCTCGGCGAACAGATTGTCTTGCAGCCCGTTTACCAGCCTGATCTGCCCCACATCATTGCCGATGCCGGCATGATGGAGCAGATTGTGATCAATCTGGGGGTCAATGCCCGCGACGCGATGCCCAAGGGCGGACGGCTCGTCATCGAAACTTTCGCCGTGGACATTCCGGCCGCCATGGCCCGGCAAAACTCCGAGGCGCGGGCCGGCCATTTCGTCTGCCTTACCGTCCGCGACAACGGCTGCGGCATCGAGCGGAGCTTGTTGCCACGCATTTTTGAGCCGTTCTTCACCACCAAGGAGATTGGCAAGGGCACGGGGCTGGGACTCGCCACCGTCTATGGCATTGTCCGCCAGCATCAGGGCTGGATTGAAGTCGAAAGCGAAATGGGACAGGGTACGGTTTTTAAAATTTTCCTCCCGGCGGCCATCGGAAAAAACCCGGCGGCCGTCGCGCCCGGTCCGCCGCTGGCGGAACTGGTGGCCGGCGGCCACGAAACCATCCTGGTGGTGGAGGATGAACCCGGTCTTTTGGCGCTGGTGAGTCGCGTGCTGGAAGGCTATCAGTATCATGTATTGACCGCCGGTTCCGGTCGTGAAGCCTTGCGGGTCTGGGAAGAAAATGCCGGCCGGATTGATCTGTTGCTGACCGACATGATCATGCCCGGCGGCATCTCTGGCGGCGACCTGGCGGCGGAACTGAAGCACCGGCAGCCCGGCCTCAAAGTCCTGTTCACCAGCGGCTACAGCGCGGAACTGACCAGCATGGATATCGGGCAGGGGAAGGTCAATTTTTTACCGAAACCCTACCATCCGCAACAGGTGGCCCGGCGGATCCGGGAAATCATGGATGCCGCCCGGGCGCAACTCCCCGCCCAGCACCACGGCGACCGCAGCGCCCCGCCAATTTTACCGGAATTATCTGGCCAGACCAGGAACGCCGCCGCGCCTCGGTGAGGGAGGGTGGCGGGGGAGACGACAGCCGGCGCGCTAGGTTGGCTGAAGCAGGCTGACGGCGTCCTCGGCCCGCAGGTTGGGCAGGCGGTGGACTTGTCCGCGCGAATTGAAATAGGCGCTGGCCTGCTGCTTGAAACCGGCGTCGCGGCAGAAATCCTGAAAGTCGAGCACCGAGAGAAAATGGAGGTTGCGGGTGCGATACCACGGCGTGGGCAGCGAGCGGGTGATGGGGGTCCGCCCGGAAAACAGCACCTGAAACCGCACGCGGATGTGGGAAAAATTCGAGTGCGCCACCACGACCTGCCGGCCCACGCGGAAGGCTTCGCGAATGATGTCGGCGGGCGAGACCAGCTCTTGAAAGGTGCCCAGCAGCAATACATAGTCAAATGCGCCGTCGCCGTATTGATCCAGCCCGTCGGCGATGTTGCCTTGGTGGACGACCAGGCCGCGCTGCACGCAGCGGGCGACCGAGGCCGCATCCAGTTCCACCCCTTCGCCCACGACGTGGCGCGTTTTCACCAGCTGTTCCAGAAACGCGCCGTCGCCGGTGCCCAAGTCCAGCACCCGGGACTTTTCGGGGATCCATTGGGCCACAGTTTCGTAGATGCCGGGGTGCATGATTTAACGGGTCGCCAGCGGTTCGTGCCGGCTGCCGGAAACGGGCCCGTGCGCCAGGCCGTTTTCCAGAAAGTCGCGCACGAGATTCGCAAACGGGGGATTGTCGATCAGGAAAGAATCGTGGCCGTATTCGGTGTCGAGATTGATATAGGTCACAGGGATGTTGGCCCGCTTGAGCAGGCGGACAAGTTCGCGTGACTGGGCCGGGGGATAGAGCCAGTCCGAGCTGAAGGAGATGACCAGAAAGCGGGCGCGGATGCGCTTCAACACCGTGTCTGGCGTCCGGTTTTCAAAGAGGTCAAACCGGTCCAGCGCCCGCGTGAGGTACAGGTAGGAATTGGGGTCAAACCGTTTCACGAAGCTTTCGCCCTGGTGGTGCAGGTAGCTTTCAATGGAAAATTGATCCTGCTCGCCCACGCCGGTTTCCGCCTGCCGCTGCCGGCCGAACTTGTGCGTCATGGAAAACTCGCTCAAGTAGGTGACATGGCCCACCATGCGCGCCACGGAGAGGCCGTGGGCCGGGGGGTGGGCCTCGGAATAATTGCCGCCGTGCCAGTTCGGATCGGTGAGGATCGCGCTGCGCCCGATTTCGTTGAAGGCTATCTGCATGGCCCCATGACAGGGGCAGGTGGCAATGGGCACGCAGGTGTGCAGGCGGTCGGGGAAATCCGTGGCCCACGCCAGCGCCTGCATTCCGCCCATGGACCCACCGACGACGGCGAACAGTTTTTCAACGCCCAGATGATCAATCAATTTGGCCTGCACGGCCACCATGTCGCGCACGGTCACGGACGGAAATTCCATGCCGTAGTGTTTGCCCGTCTTCGGATTGGTCGAGGCCGGTCCGGTCGTGCCGCTGCACCCGCCCAGGACATTGGCGCAGATGATGAAAAACTTGTTCGTATCCATCGCCTTGCCGGGACCCACATGAAAGTCCCACCAGCCGGGCCGCTTGGTTTCCGGGTGCAACCCGGCCACGTGGGCGCTGCCGGAGAGGGCGTGGCAGATCAAAATGGCGTTATCGCGGGCCGGGGAAAGCTTCCCCAGCGTCTGATAACTCACGTCAATTTTTTCAAACGTGAAGCCGGACTGCGTGCGGAAACCTGGCAGGGCGACGGTGTGGGTGTGCGTAACCCCCAGCGGCGATTTGTACCCGGCCACCTTTTGATCCTGCAAATCGCCCTGGGTGAAACTTTTTGACGAGGCGGGCATTGCTTATTTCGTCGCCGCTTGCAGGGCTTGTTCAATGTCCGCCTTCAGGTCGGCCACATCTTCCAAGCCGATGGAGAGCCGGATGTAGTCGGGCGACACCCCGGTTTCGGCCAGCTCGGCCGGTGTCAGTTGCGAGTGCGTGGTTGAGGCCGGATGAATCACCAGCGATTTGGCGTCGCCAATGTTCGCGAGGTGCGAGAGCAATTTCACCGAATTGATGAACTTCTTGCCCGCTTCCAGGCCGCCTTTCACGCCAAAACCGACCAGCCCGCCAAAGCCGTGCTTCAAATACTTCACGGCCAGCGGATAAGAGGGATCGCCCGGCAGGCCGGGATAGGTCACCCAGCTCACCAGCGGATGCGTCTTAAGCCACTGTGCGATTTCCAGCGCATTGGCCGAATGCTGTTTCTGGCGGAGCGGCAGGGTTTCCAAGCCCTGCAAAAACATGAAGGAATTAAACGGACTCAGCGAGGCTCCGATATCGCGCAACAGCGTCACGCGCACTTTCAAGATGAACGCCACGTTGCCCATGCCCGGCACGTTGCTCAAGGCGTCCCAGTATTTCAAGCCGTGGTAGCTCGGATCCGGTTCGGTGAATTCGGGGAACTTGCCGTTGTTCCATTGGAATTTGCCGGAATCCACAATCACGCCGCCAATGCTGGTGCCGTGACCGCCAATGTATTTTGTGGCGGAAGCCACCACGATGTCCGCGCCGAAATCAAACGGCCGGATCAGTCCCGCTCCGACCGTGTTGTCCACGATCAGCGGAATGCCCGCTTCATGCGCAATCTTGGCGAGGGCTTCAAAATCCGGCACGTCCAACTTCGGATTGCCAATGGTCTCAATGTAGATCGCGCGGGTTTTGGGCGTGATGGCTTTGCGGAACGCCTCGGGATCACGGGAATTCACGAACACGGCGGTCCGCCCCAGCTTGGGCATGGTGTAATGCAGCAGTTGGTAGGTGCCGCCGTAAAGATTATTGCCCGCGACAATTTCATCACCCAGTTGTGTGATCGCGAGCAGTGCGTAAGTGATCGCCGCCGAACCGGAGGCCACCCCCAGCGCGCCCGTACCGCCTTCCAGCGCCGCCATGCGCTGCTCGAAAACGTCCGTGGTGGGGTTCATGATCCGCGTGTAAATATTGCCGAATTCTTTCAGCGCAAAGAGGTTGGCCGCATGTTCAGTGCTTTTGAAGACGTAGGACGTCGTCTGGTAGAGCGGCACCGCGCGGGCGCCGGTGGTGGGATCAGGAACCTGCCCGGCGTGCAACGCCAGCGTGGAGAGCTTGTATGAACTCATGATTTTGATTGATTGATGTTTGTGGAGTGTAAATTGCCTTCGGGGTTGGCGCAACAGCGGGTTCTGCCCAAAGTCGCCCGGTCGCCCGGGCCAGGATGGTGGTCGGGCGGGCGTTTTCTGCGGGATGCTCCATTCCGGGTGGTTAAACCATTTAAAAAATGCCAACCATTGAGCAATAAATGGTTAGTTGCTTTACCCTAAACAAGGTGAAATATTAACGCGAGCCCGGCACCACATAAGCGCCGGCGATTACGTAATACAATTAACCGAAATACCATGATGAAAAAAATATTATTGCTTGCAGCAATGTTCGGTCTGGCCGCGACCCTGTCGGTGAAGGCGGCCGATACCAAGGAAAACTGGGATAATCTGTGCGCCAAATGCCACGGGGCGGACGGCAAGGGCGACACCAAGATGGGCGCGAAACTGGGCGCAAAAGACTTCACCGATGCCAAGGTGCAGGCCGACATGAAGGATGACGCCGCGACCAAAGCCATCAAGGAAGGCTTGAAATCAGCGGATGACAAAACTTTGATGAAGCCCTTTGACAGTTTGACCGATGATGAAGTGAAGGCCCTCGTGGCCTACGTTCGTGGTTTGAAGAAATAAGTTGGTTTGTTTCTGGCTGCCGGACGTTTCACTGTTTTGTCCGGCAGCCAGTTTTTTTTGTTTAAATATAACGTTGGAAATTTTTGAGCGGTAATCCGTCCCCATGAATCCTGAATCTGCTGGCCCAAAGTCGCCGTCCTCATTCCGCAATTGGATTAGTTTTGTCGGCCTCGTGGTGGGCATTGGCGCGCTGTTTTCCTTTCTGCTGCTGTTCGTGCTGGACGCCATGTCCAAGCACCCCAATCCCTACGTCAGCATCCTGACGTACATGGTGGTGCCGGGCTTTTTGATCAGCGGCATGGTTCTGGCTTTTGTGGGCGCCTGGTTCGAGCGCCGCCGCCGGGCGCATGGTGTCGGCCCCACCTCGCTGCAGTTGGATTTGAACAATCCGCGCGACCGCCGGGTGCTGGTGACTTTCATTTCTGGCGGGGTGGTGTTTCTGCTGCTTTCGGCCATGGGGTCTTATCACGCCTTTAATTTCACCGAGTCGGTCACCTTCTGCGGCGAAACGTGCCACACCGTGATGAAGCCGGAAAAAGTGACGCACGATCACGGCCCGCACGCCCGGGTCGCCTGCGTGGAATGCCACGTCGGCAAGGGGGTTTCGTGGTTCGTGAAATCAAAAATCTCCGGTTCGTATCAGCTTTACTCCGTCGCGTTTAACAAATATCCGCGCCCCATCGGCACGCCGATCAAGAATTTGCGCCCCGCGCGGGACACCTGCGAGGAATGTCACTGGCCGCAATCATTCGTCGGCAATCTGGATCGCACGTTTAATTACTTCCAGAGCGATGCGACCAACACGCCTTACTCGGTCCGCCTGCTGCTGAAAATCGGCGGCAGCGATCCCCGGCAGGGCCCCGTGGGCGGCATTCACTGGCACAACCTGCCCGGCAACAAGGTCGAATATGTGGCCAACGACGAGGCCCGCCAAAAAATTCCCTGGGTGCGCGTGACGGATGCTTCGGGCAAGGTCACCGTCTTTAAGACCAAGAATTTCACCAATGACGTGGCCAAAATGGAGTTGCGCACGATGGACTGCATGGATTGCCACAACCGGCCGTCGCACCGCTACCTTTCGCCGGAAAAGGCCGTCAACCAGGCCATGGCCCTGAATCACATTGATCCCGGCATCCCGTGGATCAAGACGAACGCCATGTATGTGCTGACCCGGCCTTATCAAACCGAGGAAGAGGCCAAGACCGGCATCGCCAGCGCCCTGGCGGCGAAATATCCGAACGATGCCCGCATCCAGAATGCCACCGCGACCCTCCAGCAGATTTACGCCGACAATTTCTTCCCCGAGATGAAGGCAAGCTGGGCCAGCTATCCTGACAATGTCGGCCACATGATCTGGCCCGGTTGCTTCCGCTGCCATGACGGCCAGCACAAGACCGAGGATCGCAAGACCACCATCAAGGCCAATGATTGCAACACCTGCCATACCATTCTCGCGCAAGGGGCCGGGGCGGAACTCAATAAACTCGCGCCCATTGGCCAGAAATTCATCCATGTCGGCGGCGATCTGGATGATAACCCGACCTGCACGGACTGCCACAATGGCGGACCGTAGCCAACTGTAGTCTCGCTTTCAAAGACCAACCGCCGGCCCAGGTCACCTGGGCCGGCGGCTTCGTTTGCTGGCCCAGTTCTTCATGGCCGCCCGTGGAATCTGTTGGTGCAAGAACGGTGGCGTAATCAAACATAGGGGGCAGGGGGAGGGCAGGGGCCGGTGCGCCCTGACGCGCTGGCTGTTATCGCGGAACTTGCCGGTATGAAGACGATTGCCTCGCTATCTGCGCGGACACCTCGGCTGGAGTTTGAACGCCGTATTCCTCAATCCGCTTGCTTTCGAGCTCAAAAATCCGAGTGAACGAATTCGGAACTCTTGCGGTTGCTGTCCGAGATGCACCAGAGGTTGAGCGGATTAAAAGCGCGCGGGCATTTGAGGTAGCGGGCGCTGCCATCCGCAAAGGAATAATTCGCGCCGCCCCTGCCTTGGCCGGTGGTGGCACTGGCGCTGGCCCCGCCGCCGTGCCGGCTTTGTTCCGCGATCAAATTGATGTCGTTGCCGGCGCCTTCGAGCAAATCCATGTAGAAATCAGCCGCCGTGTGGAACTTCTCCCCCAGCACGACGGTGTCGCTGGAAAACACCACGGCGTTTTCCTTGAGTCCCAGCGGGTAGGTGCCGGCCATGTATTGGCTGCTGAACAGTGGCTCCCCCAACGTGTCCCGGAAATATTCATTCCAGCCGTTGATGAGAAAACTGCGCGGGACAAAGTCCGCCACGTTGTTGGAAACGCCGCCGCCGGTGGCGGGCGGGGTGGCCTGCCCGGCGTCGGTGGGACACAGCAGGAGCTTTTCATTTTTGCCGTAAGCGTCGTAAAAGCGGTTCGGCCAGCGGTTCGTCTGGGAACGGGGCGGAAACATGCCTTGGTTCTCGTCGGCGTAGATCTTCGCAGCCAGCCCCAGTTGCCGGAGGTTGTTCGTGCAGGCGATCCGGCGGCCGGTCTCCTTGGCTTTGGCCAGCGCGGGCAGCAGCATGGCCGCCAGGATGGCGATGATGGCAATGACCACCAGCAGTTCGATCAAAGTAAAGGCGGAGCCCTCGCGTCCCGCCTGGTGGCGGGCGAAATGTGGCGTGGGTGGTGAATTTTTCATAACCATTGACTGTCCGATGCCGTCTGCTTTCATGGTACGACGAGTATCTGGTCCGGGACGTTACGTTTATATGAGAAAAAAAGAATGGTTCATGATTTTGGCGGCCTGTGTGTTGCTGGCTGTTTATTTGGTTTATTTCACCACCTGGTTCAAGTCCAAAACGCTGCTCATTTATCACACGACCGGCACGCGCGGCCTCGCGCTCAGGAATCGTCAGCCCGGCGTGCCGGTGATCACTTTTGCCTTGGAGTCCTCCATGCGGCTGACGGAGGTCAAGGTCGTGGCGGTGGCGGCCTTGGCTACCAATGACCGTCCGGTCGCGATGTGGCACTTGGTTTCCATCTCCAATTCCATCCCCTGCAAATCCTTTCGTTATGGGCAGCATATTCAAGGGATGAAACCATTTGTGGCCAGTTCGCCCGCCAAACCGCTGGAAACAAATGTCGCCTACCGCCTGTTTGTGACCGCCGGGCGGGACCAGGGGCAGCATGATTTTACTTATACGGGCCAGTAGACCGGTCGGAAAACAATTTTGACCCCGTGGGTTAAGCGTTCTAGGCTGCTGCGATGCGTGGCGATCTGGCAAAGGCATTTGAACTGGCGAACACCCGGGTGTTTCGCAACGCCCCGCTGCCCAAATCCTACACGGATTTGCTGGGCCGGAAACTGTTCCTCCTTTTGCAGACGTTCCAGGGGCTCGGGGCTTTTGCCTTGATCACGCTGGGCGTCATCTTCAAAAAAATCGGCGCCGCCCACAACGTCGTGCAGCCGCGCATCCGGCAGGAGATCACCCGCTCCGGGATCGCCCTCCTGCCCATGTTCATTTTTGTGGCGCTGGCATTGGGCTTTCTCGTGGTCAGCCAGACCGTGGCCGCCCTGGCCAGGGTCGGCGCCACGAATTACCTTGGCTCGACGATGGTCATCGTCATCGTGCGCGAACTCGGCCCGCTGCTCACGGCGGTGCTCGTGCTGGCCCGCGTCGGCACGGCGAATGTCATCGAACTCGGCACGGCGCGGGCCCTGGGCGAGGTCGAGGCGCTGGAGGCCCTGGGCATTGATCCCATGCATTATCTCATCGTGCCGCGCGCCATCGGCATGGCGCTGGGAGTTTTTTCGCTTACCGTCTATCTCATCATCGGCGCCTTGGGCAGCGGCTATCTCTTCGCCTTTTTGCAGGACGTGGCCCTGACGCCCGGCGACTATTTTAAACAAATCGCCGAGGCGCTGAGCTGGCTGGATTTTGCCCTGCTCGCGCTGAAGACCATCGCCTTCGGCTTCCTGATTGCCGTCGTGACCTGCTACCACGGCCTGGCCCAGCCGCTGCGGCTGGAAGACGTCTCCCGCGTGGCGGTGCGCGCGGTCACGCAAGGCATTGTGGTCTGCGTGCTGGTGGATGCGGTGTTCATCGTGCTGTACCTCGTGACATGAACGAACCCGCCAGCCATCCCGCCAGCCATCTCGGTTTCCATCCCGCCGTCATCGCCATGCAGGACGTGAACATCGCCACGTCCCGCCATGCTTCGTCCGTCGTGCTCGAACGGGTGAATTGGTCCGTGGCACCGGGCGAATTCTGGGTGGTTGCCGGTCCCCAGCACTCCGGCAAAAGCGATCTGTTGATGAGCGCCGCCGGCTTGCAGACGCCCCTCAGCGGCAGTTGCCGCGTGTTTGGCTGTGAAACCACCGCCTTTGGCGAGGCCCAACTGGCCGACCGCTTGCGCGTGGGCTTTGTTTTTGAAGGCGGCAGGCTGTTTAACCAGCTCACCCTTGCCGAGAACATCGCGCTGCCGCTGCGCTATCAAAAAGACCTCTCCGCCACGGAGTCGGCCCGGGCCTTGGAAGTCTATCTGGAGCTGTTCGAGCTCACGCCCTTCGCCCATCTGACCCCGGCCAATGTCGCGGCCAACTGGCGCCAGCGGACGGCGCTCGCACGGGCACTGATCTTGCAGCCCGAACTCCTGCTCCTCGACAATCCGCTCGGCGGCCTGGACCGCCGCCATCGCCAGTGGCTGCTCCAGTTTCTTGACCAGCTTTGGCGTGGTCACGCCTCGTTTGGCGGCCGGCCCCTGACCCTGGTGGTGACCACCGGCGATTTGCGGACCTGGCAGCATCCGCAGCGCCAGTTCGCCGCGCTGGATGAAAAGACCTTTACCGTGCTCGGCTCCTGGCCCGGGGTGGAGTCCGCCCGCACCTCCGCCGTTCGCGAACTGCTGGCCGGCGCCCCCGCGCCGGCCCCCTGAATTTTATGCCCCTCCAAGATCTGACCCCGCAACTCCGGACGCGCCTGAACAAGGTGGAGCGCGCCGTCGGCTGGTTCGTGTTCCTCGCCACCGCGCTGCTGCTCTTCGGGTTTGGCTACTACATCTACCACACCGCCGAGCGCAAAGGCTGGTTTCTCATCAAGGCCAAATATTTCACCTACGTCCAAAGCTCTTCCGGCCTGAATGTCGGTGACGATGTGGTGATGATGGGGTTCCCCGTCGGCGACATCACCAAGATTCATGCCATGGAGCCGGGCAGCCCGTACAACGTCCGCGTCGAATTTGAAGTGCGCGACAATTATTTCCGTTACATCTGGACCGGCGGTTCGTATGTCAAAGTGAACTCGGCCGATTTTCTCGGCAAGCGGCAGCTCGAAGTCACCCGCGGCACAAACGGCCCCGCGATTTGTGTCACGCAGCCGGCCTACCTTAAGACCATCCCCGAACTCCAGCAGCTCATCACCGCCGAAACCGGGCGCTGGCAGTTGTATCAAGACATCCTCGACGCCAATTCCAATGTCGTTTTCGGAGCGTACACGATGCTCAGCCAGTCCAATCTGGAGCAGATCGCGCTAATGAACCTGGCCTCCAATTCCATTTGCGTCTTTGACAACCACGTCAACGCCAATCACGTCGTGGCTTCCTGGCACCGGCGGGCGCATCGTTACGAGAATCTTCAGCCGGGTTCCGAAGATGTCCGGCTGCGTGCCCTGGAAACCCCGCCCATTTCCGACCAGTTGCAGGCGATGGTTTCCCAGGTGCAATCCGCATTGCCCGGCATTCTTTCGCTAACCAACAAGCTCGCCACTGTCCTCGACAACGCGGTCTATGCCACCTCCAACTTGAACACCACCATCGTGGCCGCCCAGCCGCTGGTGGCGAATTTTACCGCCCTCGGCAGCGACTTGCGCGGACCGGGCGCGCTCGGGTTGTGGGCGCTGGGCACCAACGCCCCGTTCCAGATTGAAGGCGCCTTGACCAACCTGAACACCCTGCTCGTGAACACGGACACGAACTTGAACCAGCTTACCGATGAGATCGGGCTGACCCTGATCAACGTGGCCAACATCACCAGCAACCTGAACGCGCAGGTACAGTCGAACTCCAATCTGCTCGGCGGCATCTCCAAGACCGTCATGGATGCCGACGACCTGATGCAGGGCTTGAAACGCCACTGGCTGCTGCGCTCCGCCTTCAAGACCAAAGCGCCGGCGAAGAAAAAGTAGGCTGTTTCAATTATTGCCGGGCCTGGCAGTGGAAAGCTAAGTTTTTTCCACCACGCTGATTTCAGGGAATTGTTCGCGCAAAAACAGCGCCAGAGCCGCCGGCGAAACCTTGGCGGCAATGCCGCATTCTAATGGGCGGCCAGCGGATTCAATCCTCAGCCAAGGCCGTGCTGCCTCTGCCGTGTCGATGGTGATGCAGCGGATATTTCGCCGCTGTCGGATCTCCACTGCGTTGCCCTGTTGTCTAGTGATGCCCTTGGACCAGATTCTAATCCCCGGCGGCAGCCACCAAAACACGGTAAACATGGCCGCCAGAGAAAAAATCAAGATGCCGGCCGCTTTTGCCAGGGCCGCAAACCAGTTGAACTCCAGATCTGGGATCACACGTTTGATCGCCCAGGCCAAAACAATGGTTAACAATGCAACGATTACCAGAACACGTCGCCACATGCGTGGCTCAAGCAACCTGGAAAATTCCGCCTTCAGCCGCGGCCGGTAGCTCCAGGTGGGCTCCGACCATTGACACGATTTGGTTTTGCTCTGGGGGAAATCCATGGTGGATTCACCACTTCAATTCCTGCAGGCGGCGCGCGACTTCCTCCGCATTGCCGCGGCTGTTGAAGGCGCTGATCCGGAAAAATCCTTCGCCCTTCGAGCCGAAGCCGGACCCGGGCGTGATCACCACGTTCACCTCCGCGAGAATCTTGTCAAACGCCTGCCAGCTCGTGACCCCCTTCGGCGTGCGCACCCAGATGTAGGGGGCATTCACGCCGCCAAACACTTTCAGCCCCGCCTTCTTCGCGCCCTTCCGCAGAACTTCGGCGTTGCCGAGATAATGCGCAATCAGCGCCGCCACCTGCGCCTTGCCTTCGGGCGAATAGAGCGCTTCCGCCGCGCGTTGCACGACGTAGCTGACCCCGTTGAACTTCGTCGTCGAGCGCCGGTTCCACAGCGGATGCAGCGGCTTGAACTCGCTCTCCTTCGTCTGGGCGTTGAGCGTCTTGGGCACGACCGTGTAGGCGCAGCGCACCCCGGTAAAACCGCCGTTCTTCGAGCAGCTGCGGAATTCAATCGCGCATTCCCGCGCCCCCGGAATCTCGTATATGGAATGCGGGATGCCGGGCTCCGTGATGTATGCTTCGTAAGCCGCGTCAAACAGAATGATCGACTTGTGCTCCCGCGCATAGTTCACCCAGGCCTCGAGCTGCGCGCGCGTGGCGGCCGCCCCCGTCGGGTTGTTCGGCGAGCACAGGTAAACCACGTCCACATGCTTCTTCGGCGGTTCCGGAATGAACCCGTTGGCCGGCTTGCACGGCAGGTAAACCAGCTTGGCATAGGCGCCCGCTGCGTTTGCCTCGCCCGTGTGCCCGGCCATCACGTTCGTGTCCACATAGACGGGATAAACCGGATCGCTGATGGCGATTTTGTTTTTGCTGCCAAGAATGTCCAGAATGTTGCCGCAATCGCACTTGGAGCCGTCGCTGACAAAAATCTCGTCATCGGCCACGTCGAGCCCCTTGTCGCGGAAATCATTCTGCGCGATGGCGTGGCGCAGCCATTCGTAGCCTTGTTCCGGCCCGTAGCCTTTGAACGTCTCGCGCACCGCCATTTCGTCCACGGCTTGATGCATCGCCGTCACGACCGCGGCGGGCAGGGGCTCCGTCACATCGCCAATGCCGCAGCGGATCAGGCGCTGGGCGGCGGGGGGATTCGCGTCGCAAAACGCCTTCACCCGCCGGCCGATTTCCGGGAACAGATAACCGGCCTTCAGTTTTAAATAATTGTCGTTGAGAAATGCCATAAATTAAAATTCGTAAAATCGAAGGCCGAGACCCTACCGAAATTCGCCCCCCCATGCAAGCCCGGTCGCCACCTTGAAATACGGCCGGGTGCATCTTGAGACTGTCGTCACTCAGGTAACGAATGGCCGGGAATATGATTCAGCAAAACGCTCGGCGCGTTCCTCCCTCTCCGCGTTTTGCGATAGCAAAATGGGGAGAGGGCCGGGGAGGGGCTTCCTGGACATACTTTGCCTTTAAACAAAGCCTACGGTTACGATGAATTATACCAAGGACTGGGTTCAGATGCAGCCAATGCGACCATACCCCCGTCCTGCACCCTCGCTGTCGCCCTCCCGGCGTAACCACGTAACCAACTAAATCTGGCCAGGCGCCTCTGAATTTTGAATAATATGGATGAATGGGTGACATTCGGGATTGTGTTTGTTCCGCCGAAATTCAGATATGCATGCACTAGCTTTCTTGCAGGACCTCGCCGTGGTGATGATTGTCGCCGGCTTGATGACCGTCGTCTGCCATCGCTTCAAACAGCCGGTGGTGCTGGGGTATATGCTGGCCGGCTTCATCATCGGCCCGCATACGCCGCCGTTTTCAATGGTCACGAACGAGGAAAGCATCAACACCCTGGCCGAAATCGGCGTCATCCTGCTGATGTTTTCCCTCGGGCTCGAATTTAGCCTGCGCAAACTCAAAAAAGTCGGCGGCACGGCCGTCATCGCCGCCTCGTTGGAGATTCTGGGCATGGGCTGGGTCGGCTACGAACTCGGCCAGCTCTTTGGCTGGAGCCACACCGACAGCATTTTTCTCGGGGCCATGCTCTCCATGTCGTCCACGACTGTCATCATCAAGGTGCTGACCGAAATGGGCCGCACCAAGGACAGCTTTGCCCAGTTGATTTTCGGCATCCTGATCATCGAGGATATTCTGGGCATTGTCATGATCGCCCTGTTGTCCGGCATTGCCATGACCGGAACCTTGAGCGTGGGCACCGTCGGTTTGACCCTCGGCAAGCTGGCAATTTTTCTCGTGGTGGCGCTGGTGGCGGGCCTGATCGCCGTTCCCCGGCTCCTGGGCTATGTCGCCCGGTTCAAAAGCAATGAGATGCTGTTGATTTCCGTGCTGGGGCTGTGTTTTGGGGTTTCGCTGCTCGCCGCCCGGCTGGGTTACAGCGTCGCCCTTGGCGCGTTCATCATCGGGGCTGTCATTGCCGAAGCCCGGGAAATCCACCGGATCGAAAGCCTGATCGAGCCCGTGCGCGACATGTTCAGTGCGGTGTTCTTTGTGGCCATCGGCCTGCTGATCGACCCCCGCATGCTGGTGGTGCACTGGCTGCCGGTGGTGGTCATCACGCTCGCGGTCATTGTTTGCAAGGTGATCGCCTGTGCCAGCGGCACTTTTCTCGGCGGCTATGATCGCGGCACCTCCTTGCGCGTCGGCATGAGCGTGGCCCAGATCGGCGAATTTTCCTTCATCATCGCCTCGCTCGGCCTCTCCTTGAATGTCACCAGCAAATTCCTGTACCCCATTGCCGTGGCCGTCTCCGTCGTGACCACGCTGTTGACTCCTTACCTCATCCGCAGCACCGATGGCGTCGTCCACTGGTTCGACCGGATCGCGCCCAAACCCCTGGTGAACACTTTGGAAATCTACACGCGCTGGGTCGGCCAGTTGGGCGGCCAGCGCGAGGTCAGCTTTTCCGCGAAGCTGATGCGGCGGTGGTTCGCCCAGATGGCCTTGAACCTGGCGTTGATTACCGCGGTGTTCATCGCGGCGGCCTACGTCCAGCGCCATCCGCCCGGCTGGCTCGGCGGCTGGCACCGCGATGAAGAAACCTTGAAGGCGGCCCTCTGGCTGGCGGCGGTCGTCGTCTCGCTGCCCCTGTTCATCGCCACCTACCGGAAACTTGAGGCCCTCGGCCTGCTCGTGGCCGAAATCAAAGTCACCGAGGCCGTGGCCGGCCAGCGCACGGCCGCCATTCGCACCGTCGTCGCGCAGGTCGTGCCCGTGGCCGGTCTGCTTACGCTCGGCTTGTTTGTGCTCGTGCTTAGCTCCACCTTGTTGCCCGGTCTGCCCGTGCTGTTGCTGCTGCTCGGCATTGTCGCGTGCATCACCTGGCTGCTGTGGCGTTCCTTCATCAAGGTTTATTCCAAGGCCCAGGTCGCCTTGCACGAAACCCTCGCCCAGCCCCCCGTGCCGCGCCCGGATCATCTGCCCGCCGTGCTGCCCTCGCTGCTGCGCGAGGCGGATCTGGCCACCGTCACCCTCGCGGCGGATTCTCCTGCCGCCGGCAAACTGATCCGGGAAATCGGATTGCGCACCCGCACCGGCGCCAGCATTGTCGGCATCGAGCGCGCGGGCACCAACCTCATCAATCCCGGCCCCGACGAGGAATTGCTGCCCGGCAATCAGGTGTTGCTGTTGGGCACCCCGGCCCAACTCCAGGCCGCCCGGGCCGCCTTGGGCCAGCCCTGACCCGCGCTGGCTAGATTTCCTTTTCCCTTTTTGAACCGTGGTTAAATGCTCTGCTTCGCGCTCCTCCCAAAAAATTCGTGTCCATTCGCGAAATTCGCGTAAAAATCTTTCCCCCTCTATGCCGCGCCTGCGCCGCCCGCCGCCCCCGCCTGATAATGCAACACCCGCACCTTTTCCAGCGTCACCAGCCCGCCGCCGATCATTTTTTGCAGCACCGGCAGGAAGGCGTTGATCTTTTCCTCCGCATCCACGATCTCAATCACCACCGGCAGGTCGGTGGAAAGCTCCAGGATTTTGGCCGTGTGCATCCGGCTCGATTTCCCAAACCCCATCGAGCCGCGCAGCACCGTGGCCCCGGCCAGCTTGGCCGCGCGCGCCGCCAGCACGATCGCCTCGTAGAGCGGCTTGTGCTGCCAGCGGTCGCTTTCGCCGATCAGAATCCGCAGCAGGAGGGCTTCATTGGGAATTTCCATATCAGTTTCCTTTCACGGCATTGAGCGAGGCCCCCAGCAAATAGCCGAGCCAGACCGCGATCAGGCAGAGCACCACCGACAATACCACATTGCCGCCCGCATACAAAAAATCCCCCGCCCGAACCAGTTTCAGGGTGTCCAGGCTGAACGAGGAAAAAGTCGTGTACCCGCCGCAGACGCCCACCATGAAAAATTGCCGGAAACCCGGCGTGGCGGCCATGCGCCCGTTCGGGTCGACGAAAGCCGAGCAGAATCCGATGATGAACGAGCCGGTGACATTGATCACCAGAATGCCGAGCGGGAACGACAGCGCGCTCCAGCGGTTGGCGACCAGGCCCGCGAGCCAGTAACGGCTCACGCTGCCCAAAGCGCCGCCCAGTGCCACCCAGAGATAGGCGAGATTCATATAGTTCCTGCGAATGAGTTTCGATTCGTAGGAGTCATCAGCCCTGAAACGGTCAGGCGGTTTTCCACATGGGAAGGCAAACTCCATTGCCAGGGTAAATTTTTGAGCGACTCCCCGCGCGAATGCAATCGAAAAACGAGGCTTCCCGCCGGCCGGGTTGGTCGGAAATTCAAAATTGTTAACGCTTGGATTGCCTTGTGGCACAAGAAATGTTGTAATTATCTCGGTTAAAGATTAAAAGGAGCGTTGATGATTCGCCGATGAAGAAGGTTTTTCCATTTGTCCGTTTCAAAACCTTGCGCGCCCTGTCGCAGGTCTGCCGCCCGTCGGTCTTTCGCTGGTTGCTGCTGCCCCTGGCCGCCATGCGCGCTTGGTTCAAAGCCTGCCCGCCTGACATGGCGGTACCGGCAGTGATTGGCGGGGTGCCGGTACTGCGGGGGACGCGGCAGGAACGCCGGGATTATTTTTTGAACAATACCCTGTCCTTTTTGCCGGAGCAGCTCGCCCGGCCGGACTGGCGTTCCCGATGTACCTTTACCGGCTTGGAAGCGTTCGAGGAATGCCTGCGTCGAGGTCGGCCCGCCGTGCTGGCGGTCTGCCATTTTGGACCGGTCTATTTGCTGCGCCTTTGGCTGCAAGCCGCGGGCCTGCCGGCGGCCACCCTTGTGACCGGGCAGGCGTCGGAACGCGACTACCTGAAACGCTTGAAAGACTCTGCGACTTTGTTTCCGGCCATGCCCACGGTTTTTTATCCGCATCAATTGCGCGAAGTGACCCGCTTCCTGGCCACCGGCAAAGCCCTCGTGATCGCCGTTGACAAGTTGTCGGGGCATCTCGTTGAGGTGCCCGCTGCTCCCGGCTGGAATTTTCAGATGGCCACGGGCGCCATTCGCCTCGCGGCACGGCATCGCGCCGGGTTGTTTCCCTGTCAGATTATTGATGAAGGCAACTGGCATTTCCGCGTGGAACTGGGCCGCCCCGTGCCGGAGGCATATTTGACCGAAGACCCCAATATATCCGCAGCCGGCCAGCACTTGGTTGCGGCCTGGCTGCCGCGTTTTCGGTCCCACCCCCACCAGTGTACCTCCATGATTTTTGACTGCTTTAAACCTGCGGTTAGTCAGCCGGAGCCTCTGGCCAGCCGGAGCCTGGTTTGAATGAAAATTAAACGATGAATCTTTGTGACTTGCTGGATCAGTCCGTCGCTCGTTGGGCCGACCGGCCCGCCGTGATCGAGGGCGAATCCGTGCTCTCCTATGCCGGGCTCGGCCGTTTGGTGGCGGACTTTGCCCAACGCCTCCAACCGCTGGCCCTCGCGCCGGGAACCCGCGTGGGGCTGCACTTGCCCAACAGTCTCAACTACATTGTCTGGACCTACGCCCTGTGGCGTTTGCGCGCCGTCGTGGTGCCCATCCCGGCGGACTGCCCGCCGGCGGAGATCGCCACCATTGCCCGCGACCTGCAGTTGGCCTGCCTGCTCAGTGCCGATCCGCTCGCCGAATCGGAACCCTTTGGCCCCGCCTGCCATTGGGTGCGCTTCCGGTTGGCGGTCCCGGCGGATAATCACGGCCTTGACATTGCCTTTATCCGGTTCACTTCCGGCACCACCAGCGCCCGCAAAGGGGTCGTGCTCTGCCATGAAACCGTCCATGCCCGCGTGGTTTCCGCCAATCAAACGTTCGGCCTGGGGCCGGCGGATGTGATCATGTGGAACCTCCCGATGGTGCATCATTTCCTCATCACCATCGTCCTCTACCTGAAATACGGCAGCGCCATCGTCCTGGCCCGGCACACCGTGCCCCGGCTGTTCCTGCTGGAATTGAACCGCTGGCAATGTACGGCCCTGTACACGTCGCCCCGCTACTATGGCCTGCTCGCCCGTGATGATTCCGGCCTGGGCATGCCTTCCGTGCGGATGGCTGTTTCCACCACCAGTTCGCTGTCGGCAGCGGTGGCAAAAGATTTTTTTCAACGGTATGACCTGCCGTTGATCCAGGCTTTGGGCGTCATTGAACTCGGCCTCGTGGCCGCCAATTTTGAAAATCCACTCCGGTACTGGCATTCCGTTGGCAAGCCGGCCGGCCGGATGCAAATGCGCATTGTGAACCCGGATGCCGATGGTTGCGGTGAACTCGCCGTTTCCGGCCCCGGCGTATTTGATGCCTACGCCGCCCCGTGGGTGCCCCGGGAAGAGGTCTTGGTCGCTGGCTGGTTTCACACCGGCGACATCGCCCGGCAGGATGCGGACGGACGGTTTTATTTGCTCTCCCGCAAAACCTCGGTCATCAATCGGGCCGGCCAGAAAATTTTCCCGGAGGAAGTCGAAGCCATCCTCAATCAACATCCCCAAGTGCTTGAGTCCCGCGTTTTTGGCCGTCCGCACCCACGCCACGGCGCCGTGGTCGAGGCCGAGGTGGTGTTG
>Ga0302322_100000416_pt1 | contig 32576 bp, 23 predicted proteins | sample Fen_T0_2_FD_203757 | JGI IMG/M metagenome (GOLD analysis project Ga0302322, IMG submission 203757) | Peat permafrost microbial communities from Stordalen Mire near Abisko, Sweden - Fen_T0_2 | ecosystem: Environmental > Terrestrial > Soil > Wetlands > Permafrost | place: Sweden: Abisko...
ATCGTGGGTTGGAAATCTCGGCTCTGCGCCACCAAGTTCTTTGGAATGATGGTGGCCAGGGAGGGAGTTGAACCCCCGACGCCAGCCTTTTCAGTCTGTAGCTATCCTGTACATTTAACAACTTGCAGGTAACAGACGGCTGCGTAAGTCTTTCTAAGTACGTGCAAGTCGGGTCTAGTGTGGGTTGCATCGTGGGTTGCGAACGTTGGCCACCGGACCTCTTTCTGAGTGACCTACAGTTTTCAACAAGGCGCTTTAGCCTCAATGGATCATAAAGGGATTGGTGAATGCGCTTTGTTTCCTTCCCTGATCGTTGCCACACCCCGAATTGATGAAAGTCCTCAAAGCGAGTGAAGTGAACGGGTAAACATAGTATTTCTCGTAGATGGCTTGTCAAACCATCAGCGTGACACAGAACTCCTATGAAAACACGGGCTGGGACGACGAGAAACGCTGTTGCTGGCGTACATGCAAATGCGCAAGCTTCGCACGGTCCGAACGGGTGACCTGGCCGAACCGCTGCAATTGAGCCGCACGCAGGAACTAGAATTGTTCCGACGGCTGGCACGGGGCGGGTTGATTGCGCGGGTGCGGCCGGGTTTGTTTCTTGTGCCGGCGCGCCTGCCATTGGGCGGGGCGTGGACGCCGAATGAGGCAGAGGCATCGAATGCGCTGACGCAAGATGCGAAGGGGCGTTATTAGATTTGTGGGGCAAACGCTTTCAATCCCTACGGGTTTGACGATCAGATCCCCAACCGAGTTTCTGCCTCCAACAACCAGATTTCGGGCCGGCGCAAAATCGGGGCGGTAGACATAACCTTGATCAAGGTGGCCGACAAACGACTGGGGGACACCGCGGAAATCGAGATGGCGGACGGTGAGAAGGCGGTGTACGCGTCGCGGGTGCGGTCGCTGGTGGCCGCGGTGTATGACTGGTCGCGCTTCAACGGCATCCCGCGTGGTTATGAGTGGATTCGCCAAGAGTTGAAGACAAAGCGAGTAACCGCGGCGGACTTGGCGAAATGCACGTTGCGCTACGGAGACACGGGCGCGATTCGACGCATGGCACGTTGCTGGAGTGCGAAGGTGTGGCCGCCGCGCTGTTGCGGAAGTTGGAGCAGGCGCTGGCGAACCAGCGGCCTGATTCCGTCGATACCCAACCGACCCAAGCCAGGCACGTTCAAATTCGCTGGGGCGTCGTGACGAACGATCAACGCTGACCAACGCATGAACTGGTTGCACAAAGACGCCGGAATATTTCGCGATGTACTGGCCCTGACACGGGAACGAACGGGGTTTGCAGAGATTTTGTGACAACTGGCCCGTTCATAATGATCGCGGCAGTTGGTACCGATTCGCAAAAGCCTGTGAACATTCAAGGTTAGCTTTTCGCGATTCTGCACCGCAAGGGTGTCCACTCAGGTGACTAGAGTACCTACCCAGAATCTGCAAAAAAGGAGCGGCAAGTACCGATAGGGTTTAGTGATCCTTCCGTCGAAGCATTGGAGGTGGGTATTGTGAGTGAGGAGGGCATCTTTTCTGTGGTCTACCTGAGTGAGGGCACTCGCAGATTTTCGGTGCCGGACTTGGAGCAAATCCTCACAAAAGCCAGAGAGACCAACTCCAAGTTGGGAATCTCAGGGATGTTGCTATTCAAGGGCGGCAATTTTCTTCAAGTTCTCGAGGGAGACAGGGGAAAGGTAATGACGCTCTTTGACAAGATCGCCCAAGATCCGCGTCACAATCGGATTACCGTTTTGTTCAAGGGCGTGTCAGCGCAGAGAGACTTTCCAGATTGGTCGATGGGGTTTTATGACTTGGACTCGCCTGACACCGCGAAGATTACCGGGTTCAGCCCCTTTCTCCGTACTACTCTCACTACTTCGGATTGTCTCGACGCGCGTCGCGCCAAGAGACTGTTGCTACTCTTCAAAGACGAAAAACTGCTCAGTTCAGCGCATTGCGCCGTGCAAGGAAGAAAGTAGGGACAGTAGCTTAAGCAAATCCTCCAAAGTGCCCGAAGTAACACCTGTTGGCGGTATCGCTTGACGATCCTCATAGGCCGGTCCTGTTGGGGGCAACTTTAAGCGAGTCGAGGCAAAACCGCGGGCCACGGCCCGTAGAGCGCCGTGTCGAGGATGTGGCGCAAATCACGCAGCACTAGATGGAAGCCCGTCTTCCGAGCTTTGGTCAGGGCTTGCAAGCTACCCAACATCTCTGACTTGGAACCCTGCTTACTCCGGTTACCTTTCGTACCAGCCGTAGTCACCTCTACTCTGGTCTGTGGAGCTACGGAAAAGTATGAGGAAAATGAGACCCTTTGATTGGGGCGTGACGACCGTTCTCTTGGTCGCGTGCCTTGGGGCTCTCCCGTCGTGGGGACAAAGCACGGCGGAAGTGCGTGGAAAAGTAACGGATGCCTCCCACAAGCCGGTGGTGAGTGCGTTTGTCATTGTAACTTCCAAAGATACATCCCTGATGCGCGCCGCCAGCACCGACGATGCGGGCGTGTTTGAGTTTGCCTCCCTGCCGATCGGCACCTATCAACTGCAGGTAAAGGCTGACGATTTTCTGCCGTTTGAAGCGAGCGATGTTCGTGCCAGCATTGGGCAGGTGGTAAACCTCGATGTCGTCCTTTCACAGAAGCAAGGCACGGCAGGGACTGTGCGCACTCGGGAAGCCTCGATGATCGAAGCGGGGAATGCTCAACTGGGTGTCGTGATGAGCGATCTCGATGTCACGCAGCTTCCCCTGAAATCCCGGGACACCTTCGATTTGCTGCAATTGCAACCCGGTGTGCAAGGCACGCTGGGCGCGGATCTCTTCTTCGGCAATGACCAATCGGGAGTAGTGTCGGTTAACGGCGGACGCTCTCGCTCCAACAATTCCAATGTCAATGGCGGCAACGCTGGTGACCAGATGGTGAATTCTCCTTCCATTGAGCCATCGCCGGATACGATCAGCGAGTTTCGCGTCATCTCCCACAATTACGACGCAGCCCTCGGCCGCAACTCCGGCTCGGTGCTGAACGTGATCACAAAATCCGGAGGCGCCACCTTCCACGGTACCGCTTATGAATTTCTCCGGAATAACGCACTCAACGCCAAAGGCTACTTCGACCCAACGACGGCGGATTTCAAGCAAAACGACTTCGGCTCCACTTTGGGCGGCCCAATCCGCAAGGACAAAACTTTCTTTTTTTCTTCCTACGAAGGCAGGCGCGTAAGGCAGGGAATTACATCTTATCCCGTACTCGTCCCTACCCCGGAGGAACGAGTCGGCAACTTTTCTGCGGGTCCAGCTTTTTCAGGTGTGCTCAACAGCACCACAGTCGCCCAAGCTCTCACCAACCGAACGGGGTGCGTGGTGGCCGTACAGGCGAATGGCGGCGCATCGATCGTCGCGGGAACACCCTACGCGTCGATTTTTCCAGGTAATGTAATTCCGTCACAGTGCTTCGATCCCACAGCCGCCGATCTATTGAACCAGTTTGTTCCCCTTGCGATTCCAGGAAGCAACACATTTCGTTCTTCTCCGAACGCGAAGGTCCGCCATGACCAGTTGACGTTCCGCCTCGACCACAACCTCACGAGTCAGCAGCAACTCGGCTTTTACTACTACGGCGCGGACGGAATTGATGGACAACCGTTTTCTCGTTTCCTGGCGAGCGGAGCTAATGTGCCCGGATTTGGCAATGCCGTACGCGGCCGTTTCCAGCAGCTCAATTTGTCTCATGCTTGGACCATCACTGCAAAGACGATTAACGAGGCTCGGTTTGTGTACTACCGGCAGGGGGAAGGTAAGTTGCTGTCTCCAGCACGCACCAATCTGGTGCAGGATTCATGTGCTGTAGTTCCTAGCAGCCAATGTTTCTCCAATCCGGCAAACCCGAGTCTTGGGATTACGCCCGGGTACGGCGCCAGTTACGAGGGCGTTCCTTTCGTCTCGCTGGCTGGTGGTTTTGCTTTGGGAAATAACCCGGCAGGAAACTTTTCCCAAATCGGAAACGTTTATCAAGGATTGGATACCTACAGTCGAATTGTGGGCCCGCATACGTTGAAGTTCGGAGCTGACATCCGCAACCAGCGCATGCATCAGTTGTACTTTTATAACGTCAATGGCGGGCTCAATTTCTATGGAGGTGGTCCCAACGACGTCGGGTTCAGCAGTCTCATACCCAACTATCTCCTCGGTCTGCCGGACAACTATACCCAGGGTTCGGCAAACGCGGTGGACGCCCGCGCCACGCAGTTTGATCTGTTCGCCCAAGACGCATGGAAATTGAAACCCAACCTTACACTCAACTATGGACTCCGCTGGGAATTCAACACGCCTCAAGCCGACGGGGGGGATCGCATCCAGGCTTTCCGTCCTGGCCAAGCCACCGGAATCTATCCTTGCGTTTTGAGTCCGGCGGACCCTCTGCTGGGCTCGTTTGGCAGCAGCGATTGCTCCCCGCAAGGGCCCGGCCGCTCCGTCTTCCCGCTCGGCCTAGTTTTTCCGGGAGATGCGGGAGTGCCGTCAGGACTTACGAACAACTACCTTAAGGCTTTCGCCCCTCGGTTAGGCCTGGCTTGGTCGCCGAAGTGGTCCGAAGGCTGGCTGGCCAAGGTTACCGGCGGGCCGGGCAAGTCCAGCGTGCGTCTGGGCTGGGGAATGTTCTACGACAGCAACGAGGAACTGATACTCGGGGAGAATTTCACTGCCCAGCCGCCGTTCGGTGGCACTAGTTCGATCAGCAACGTTTTTTTCAACACACCGTTTCTGGGCCAGGACGGTTCCGTTACGCCCAATCCATTCCACGGATTCCTGGACCCCAAGCCGCGCTCACCGGTTGATTTCGCTCTCTTTCGTCCTATTAGTCTATTTGGCAACTTCCCGCAGACCTTGCGGAATCAGTACTCGGGTCACTATCACCTGACCGTGCAACGTGAACTCACGAAGGATACGCTTTGGCAGCTTGCATATGTGGGTTCTCAAGGACACCGGCTCTTGGCCAACTTGGACCAGAATCACGGCAACCCGCAAACCTGTCTCGATCTGAATCAAATCCCAGGATTGTCTTGCGGTCCGTTCGGAGCTGACAGTGCCTACTCCATTCCTGCCGGAGCCATTCCAGCAGGGGTCACCGTGCACTTGCCCTATGGTTCAGTGCCGACGGTAACTGGCCCCAATGCGAATCCAATTACCCTGGTTGGACTGCGCAAGTATTCTTCCCCGCTCTGCGAACCCACCACGGGTGTCGGCTGTCCGCCGGACGGTGTCCCGGTGTTCGGCAGCATCTTCGGGCTGATGCCGGTGGCCAACTCCTCCTATAACTCTTTTCAGACGCTGGTGAAGCAGCGTTTGTCGCACGGACTGCAATTTCTGGTCTCCTACACTTGGAGCAAGTCAATCGACAACGCTTCCAGTTTCGAAAACGCGGTAAATCCGGTCGACCCGGCAAAATCGCGATCGCTTTCCTTGTTTGACGCCCGCCAACGTTTGGTGGTCAGTGAGTACTGGCGGATTCCCGACTTGCGAATTTCGAATTGGACTCGCCACTTAGCCAATGGGTGGGCCCTCAGCGGCATTCTCACGCTGCAGTCGGGCTTTCCGATTCGTCTCACCTCCACCAGTGACCGAGAACTGATGAGCAGTGCTAACTTCGAGGCGCCGGGCGAGCCAAGTGAGATCGCGCCCTTCCGGCGCCTCGATCCACAATCATCTGGTGGCTATTACTTCGATCCTTCATCGTTCGTCGATGCTCCACTGGGCCAGATCGGCAATGCCCCGCGCACCATATGCTGCGGGCCAGGCACAGCCAATTTCGATCTTGGTGTCCACAAAGTGTTAGCGGTACGGGAAGGTACAAATCTCGAGTTCCGCACTGAGATTTTCAACGTGTTCAATCACACACAATTCTTTAGTCCCGATGGCAACATCACGGACGGGGCATCGTTTGGACAGGTAAGTCGCGCGCAAGACCCGAGATTGATTCAACTGGCGCTGAGGGTAACGTTCTAGCACAAACCCGGCGAGAGCCGGAACGACAATGACGAAGCTGAACTACATCTTGCTGTGTGCAGCACTCATGGTAGGCAGCGCAAGCGGGGCTGACCAGGAACGCAAGATTGTTCGCAGCGAAACCCCTGATTATCCAGCACTCGCCGGTAAGATGAACCTCCACGGCACCGTCAAGCTGAAGGTATGGATTGGTCCCGATGGGGCGGTGCGACGCCTGGAATACATTGGAGGTCATCCTGTCTTGGCGGAGTCCGCGCTAAAAGCTGTGAAGATGTGGAGATACCAAGCTGCAGCCCAAGAGTCCACGGCAGTAGTAGAGCTGAAGTTCTAATAGCCGCATGGAATTGGAGGTTGAGCGGTTGAGTGTAGGCTAACTCCGACTTCGGATCTGCACGTCGAAACAGCATGGCCGGGGCGTAGTTCGGGTCGCCGCATCTGAACTGGGCGGGTCTTCGGTTCGCCATTTTTCTTCGTTTCCTCAAACTTGAGCTCGAGGGGAACCTTTCATCGAAGCATTAGAAAAACGATGTTCGAAACGATAAAAGGAGCAACCTCGTGTTGCAGCCGAGCGATATCGTCGCGATTTTCTCTCGGCGTGATTCCAACGAGCCGCTTTCGATGCCCATTTGTTGAGCGCGAGTTGATTAGGGATTGGAGTTTACGAGCCGGAAGTCGGATGTGACGATCCGTTCTGACTAAAAGCGCGCGGGCAGAGCGACGCGGGCTATTGAGCGTGAGGCCGTTGCAATTCCTCGCTCATGCGAGGTGCGAGCGTAAGAGTTCGTGCCCAATGCACTGGGTTGTAACCGCCTCGGCTCGAGAAAGATGACTCTAGTGCAACGGAGTCACCTTCTTTGAATTCTCCTCCTCCAAATGCCGAAGCCGGCACCTTAAGTACGACCATATACCTGATCGATCTTTGCCTCATTTGCGCTGTTCCTGATCCGCCTCGCACCAGCGGAGGCTTTCGATCACCAAACCGCACTTCCAGTTCCTGTGCTTTCGCACCAGGGGCAACAATCCATTCCATCGCATCCGATTGTGGAACTTGCATCTGAGGATAGAGGTGTCGGTCCGTGTAGTCGGACGTGTACAGCACAAAGTAAAGAGAATTGCGATTCCACGCTGCATAGATTTCCGCAAAAGGCAGCGTTGGGTCTGAAGCGTGGGCCCCTCCGACAAGAGCAAGTTTCTGGTCCCAAATCAGCGACTCCGAATCCAGCGGTTGCACAAAGCTCATGGCTGAAGAGGTTTGTTCCCTGAACTGGCTGTGGATCTTGCTAACGTCGAGCGAGGCTGCGGCACCTGTCAGGTCTTCGTAAGGCCTGTCATCAATGTCAACTAAGCCCATGTTGTAATCTTCACCATCCGATCGACCGTTCTTGGGTTCGTCGTAGTACTGGAACCAGTGAGCTCCAATTACGAAAGGAAGCTGCACTAAGTTGTGCAAGTTTGTGCGGAACGCCGCAGCTCTTTCGGGTTGCGTTAGAACAGTAGGGAAAACGCCGCCGGAGTTCTTGTTGCCGCTGCGATTCTCCTTTGCGCACATGTAGAACTCAGAGATCAGAACCGGTTTTCCGGTGATGTTATGCAAGTTGTCGAGGAGGTACGGTGAAATCTGACCATCTTTCCAATCTGCCGCGTAGTTGATCGAAATGACATCGACGTATGGTCCGGCGGCCCGCGCTACCGCCTGCGGATACCACGTGGCGAAACGGTCGCCGAGGATGAGATGATGTTCGTCGTATCGGCGGATTGAGTCATGCACCAGTTGGTAGTACCTCGCTGCCAGACACTGAACAAATTCATCGATCGCGAGCGATCCGCGACCCCCCGCCTGCAACGTGACGCCCCCCCGGTGGCCCACTTCCTCGAAGTCCTTTGCGCTGCCGACGTGGAAATCTTTCAGGAGCTCTGAAAAGTGGCCGTCGTAGCGGGCGCGGAGAAGACGGATCAGTTGCTGCCGAGTGTGATTGGTGGCCGGTTGTTTGATGAACTCGAGGAACAGCGTGTCGCCCCACCAGCCGAGTTCATTGTCGGAAAAATAGCCCAACAGATTTGGATTCTCGCGCAACGTGAGGATCTGTTTCTTGGCTGTCTCGTCAAACGCTTGTGTTGCTTCTGAACTAAAGAGATCTCCCCATGGTGCGTGGACGGCAGCGCCCAGGTTTAAAACAACAGTGAATGGCATTGGGCCACCTTGCAGGATGGGGTCAGACCAGCCACCGATGGTGTTGAAATGCCAGTCTTGCAAACGCTTCAGAGTTGCTTTTGCCCAGGCGCTCGTTGACGAGTAGTGCAAGAAGGAAGCGTATTCTGGTTTGTCACCGTGATAACGATCCTTCGTGGCTCCGACATCCACGACATTCACACCAAGGGAAAAAAAGTTTGTTCCTGAAGGGTTTTGAAACCACCAGATGCCGTCCTTTTCAACCGTCCTGTAGTAGCTAGATGGGGCCGGAGGCGTTGACGCAGCGCGCAAGAAACCCAGCGTGGGGATGACGGCAACCGCGAGAACCGCCAAAAGAAATCGCGACTTTCGCACGCTTGTCAGACTCCGTTGACCGGCCCTAGTTGTTTCTCTGCGGGAGCAGTTCATAGCGATGTAACTTCGGCACAGCAACCGCCTTTTGCTGTTGGACGAGTTCGGCGTCAAAAGCATCGAGAGCTGACAAGGCTTCGAGAACGTGTGGCGAAATCTCGTCTTGCAAGGCTACCTGTACGCCCTGCCATCGCGCCAGACGGATGGAGTTTCGACGAGCCGCGAAGGCATGGGCTGCTAGAGCCTGTTTGAGCATCGGCGTCGCGAGCAGTGCGAGATTGACTCCTTGCGCCAAGTCTTCGTGCGTCCACGCCCCGATTTCCTCGCCATCGATCTTCAAGACATATTTTGCATCGGGAAGCCCCGTGACTTTCAGAACTTGCCGATCAAGCGATTCCACAATCTTCGAGGATTGCAGCACTAACGCAAGCACATCGTCCTTTGGATCGAAAGGCATTGGAAGGCCATTGTCTTCTTCAGTCCAAGAAAGAGTCGGCTTCTTCTGGAGATCCGTGATCCTGGTATTTTCTGCCCGCTGTATTCGAATGTGGGAGGCGTCGATTTCGACGGCGGACACAATCGCCGGTGCGTTCCAAGCATTCAGAAGGGCTGCGGCCATGACTAGGCCGCCAGCCCCCGATGGGTGGATGCGATCTGGAATGATTTGTTCCGCTAGAGCAGGATTATCCTGGTGGGCCTTTTCGAGAACCGCGACAAGCGGAGCATTCATGTCCACGGAGTCGAGATTCTGTTGTCGAGCCAATTCGCGCACGAACTGCCCGTAACGAAGAATCACCTTGTTGTAGCCGCCATCGCGCAATGCGTATTGTGGCGGACGCGTCACATCGTCGAAAGGAGAAGGCTCGAACAGCGTAATCCGCAAATTTGGCAAGCTTTGCCGGAGGCTATCCAGCAGGTGCTGGTAGCCCTTGGTGTACACGTCAAAGAACGAAGGGTCGAAATCCTGGTAGGCAGCGTCGTTCATACCCAACATGAAGGTCGCAACGGTTGGCCTGTTGGCTGCAACATCTCTAGCCAGACGCTGATCGACTTTCCCGCCGCCACCTCCCACAATCCACTCTCCACTCCATCCGGCGTTGATGAACTGAACGTTAAGGTTTGGAAATCTGGTGAGGACATAGGACTCGACGAAGGCGCTGTAACGGCCTTGCTCAGTGATACTGTCGCCGTAGAATACGACGCGGTCGTTTGGGCGAAGATGGAAAGGCGGTTCCGCCGCCGCTCGCAACGTGACTGCCGCTAAAACAAAAAGCGAGAAAATGCGCGACCATGTCTTCATAGAGCACAACGGGGCCTGTTCTAATGGCCGATGCCTAAGTCCTAAAACAGGAACTTCAAGGCGAATTGGATTTCACGTTCTCCACTGGCGCCTTTGATTTGCGCGAGAGATCCTTTGTCATGGAAATCTCCGCCCGGGCTGCTGAAATGAGGTGTGTTCGTCAAATTGAAAAGTTCGAATCTGAACTGGATTTTCTTTGTCTCCGCGAAGGATAGCTCCTTGAAGAGGGAGAAATCTGTGTTGACGTATCCCGGCCCTCTAATCGGATTGCGGGGCGCGTTACCGATGTTGTTGTTCGGAAGGCAGGTCGCTGACGGCTTGCAGAAGGCGGAGTCATCGAAGTATTTCGCCAAGGTGCGCCGGTCGCTTGCAAGATTTGGGTCTCTCGTCATGTTAGGGCGAAGGCCTGGGTTGATGCGGTCAGTGCCATCCAGAATGACGTTAACCGGCAGTCCGCTGCGGGCCTCGAAAATTGTGTTGACCTGCCATCCTCCAAGCACTGCCTCGGTGACGCCATTCCATGACCCGTAGAAGCGTTTACCTCTACCAAAGGGAAGTTCGTAGATCGCGTTGACGACGAGATTGTGCTTGATGTCGTTGTCGGAGACTGCACGCTCGCGGGCAAGATTGAACGGATCCTGCGGTTGGTTGTGGTTCGTGATGCCCTTGCCGAGGTTGAACGGCGCAGGCCCGTTGTCGATGCTCTTGCCAAAAGTATAGGAGGCCTGAAAGCTCAGCCCCCCGGACCACCGTTTGGTTAGCTTTGACTGAAGCGAGTGGTAGTTGCTGGAGCCCACGGCAAACTGGCCCTGGATCTGCCCGAAATCGTCGGTGATGTGATGATGACCGTCCGCGTCTACCTTATTGACATTACCGATCGCATAGGGAAGCTTGCGACCTACGGAACCGACATAACCGAGCTCAAACGCCATGTTGTGGGCGAGTTCCTGCTGAACCGTAAAGTTATAGAGCTCGGAGTAGCCCGTACGAAAGTTAGGACTCACATAAAATCCCTGCTGCACCGTACTTTGAGGTATATCGGCTACAGGAATTTGTCCGTTAGCAGGGACCGCGGCGATGGTCGTGTCGCGAGGCACGCCACTGTCGAGTTGATATGTAGGTGATCCTAAAACATCATTGAAGTACTGCGCCTGTACCGCGAACGGGAAGTTCTTGGTCAAGACGTCACTGCGGGCATCATTTTCAGGACTGTAATAAAGGCCCCATCCGGCCCGGATTACGGTTTTCTCGTGCAAGCGATAAGAGAAGCCTAGACGCGGACCGAAGTTATTTCGATCGGGATTGATCAGGCCCGCGGAGTTTCCGCCAATGCCGGCAACTCGAAAGCTCAACATCGTTAGGTCGAAGTTGCTAGCATGGTTGGCCGCTTCTGTGTAAGGGGCTTGGTATTCATAGCGTATCCCATAGTCCACCATCAACCTTGGAGTGACCTGCCAGGAATCCTGAAAATAAAGTCCAGTCTCCCAGCTCTGGGTTGTCGGCTTCGTTAGCTGCAAACCGATGTTAGTCGTCAGTGGAAGACCCAGAAGCAAGTCAGCAACGTCGGAGCCACCGTTCCCAAAAAAGGCGCGGAAGTCGTAGTAACCCTCGCCGTAGACGTTGTAGCTAGCGTCACTGGTCAGGCTTGAATAAGCTCCCCCATAGAACTGGTAACCGGCAGGGAAAAGGGAGAAGTCCGGATGCGCTACAAGATGACGATAATCGACACCGAATTTCAAATCGTGCTTTCCGCGCCGGACAGAGATGTTGTCCACAATTTGAATATTGTTGTCGCGAAAGAACAACGGGAGAAACGTGGATCCTCCGGTGTTATATCCCGTGCCGAGCGCGATCTGGGGAAAACCTTGGGTCGCAAGGAATCCCGGGAGGTTAATGTTCCCGACCCCAAACTTATCGGCGGTATTGCTACCATTCAACAGATCAGTTTCCGTAAGGCGAAACCGGGAGTAGCCGAAACGGAATTCGTTCAACCAGAGAGGTGAAAAGACATGAGTCTCGCTTAGGGACAAAGATTGATCCGCAGAACTGTTTTGGATCGAGTTGTCAGTGGTCCCTCCGCCACTCACCAGGATCTTCCCGGCGTACTGGTCACCTACTCCTTCCGCAAGGTCGCCGTAGTGATACACGCCGGCAACGCGGTCCTTCTGCGAGAGATTCATGTCCAAGCGTGTATCGATATTGTTTGTGCTCTGACGGAATGTCTCGCGAGTTTGAAAGTTGTTATACCAGCCGTTGAAGGAACCTGGGAACTCCGGTGAAGGAAAGAAGTTCTGTAAAATTGCTTTCCCGGCCGGGCTGACGCGATTTGCTGGAATGATGTTGCCAGGAAACTGCAATGGGGAGCATGCCCAATAGAAGAAATTAGGATCCCAGCAACTCGCAGTGATCACTGGGTCAAAGATGGGAACGACCGTGCCCGCCGGAAGGCCCGAGTCTCCTCCGGCATTCGGATCGATGAGTCCGGAAAGGTCAACATCTCCGTTGGGGAGATACTTGACCATATTGGAGGGCGGAACAGAATTCACAAAAGAAAAGACGTCGCGCAAACGGAACCCTTCGTAAGATCCGAAGAAAAACAGCTTGTCCTTCTTGATTGGTCCGCCGATAGTAGCGCCAAAATTGTGATGCTTAAGCGAGGAAGGCACGCCCGGGCCCAGCAACGTCCAAGCCTCAGCTGTCGTGTTATTGGGGCGGAAAAACTCGTAGAGAGAACCGTGATATGCGTTCGAGCCGGCCTTAGTTTGGATGGAAACTACGCCACCGGCGGCGTGGCCGTATTCGGCCGAGTACGCCGAGGTCACGACCTTGAACTCTTCGACTGCATCGACACTTGGACTTAGGCTATTGTCGTTGTTGCGATTGCTAGTGGTCTCGATGCCGTCAATCATGATGGAATTCGCAAACTCCCGCTGACCGTTAACTGCCAGGTCAGAAGTGTTGCCGCCCCCGCCACTTGCCACGCCGGGAGTGAGTTTCGCGAGTTGAAGAAAATTCCGGCCATTCAGAGGCAGATTCAAAATCTGACGTGATTGGATGACGTCGCCGGTTTCTACGGACTGGGTTTGCAACAACGGAGCTTCGGTTGTCACGTTAACTGTTTCCGAGGCGGTACCCGGCGCCAAGGAGAAGTCAATACGGAGCTTTTGATCAATCAGCAAGAGAACTCCACTGCGCACGATTGTCTTGAAACCGTCCTTGGTAACGGTCAGGCTGTAGGTTCCGGGAGGCAGGTTGCGAAGAACGTAACTATCACTGTCATTTCTCGCCGTCTCAATCAGACCGGTATTTTCGTTCTTAGCGGTAACAACTGCTCCCACCACGACGGCGCCGCTCAAATCTGTCACAATTCCCTGGACACTGCCAGAAGTTGCCTGCGAAAATCCAAAATGAAGCGCAGCCAAAGAAAAACAGATTATGACTGCCGTGATCCGAAGAATTCTCTTCACATCGCCTCCTAAACTGTTCTAAGAATCGAGCCGTCCACAGAGGGGGGTACAATCCCAGTAAACGTTTACCAGTTCAACTCAAAAATAAACCTGTGTGAACTATATTGCGAATGGCCAGCGTCAAAACTTACCCTCGCCCCAGTTGTCATGTCAAGACGATTTTCCGCGGGCATAAGCGTTATTTGAAATCTGTCGAGGCTTGCCTGGTCGGGAATTTTTTCGGGAATCGTCAGGGTGCGAGCACTTTTCTGTTTTTAGAACGAAATATGATGCGGAGGGATTGTCTTTCGGAGTGTAGCCGCACGCGGACGCTCGGCCTCCCGTTCTCATCGGTCATCAATTGGCCTCCATCCACCGACGCAACCTGATCTGGGTTTAAAACTCCCAAATAATATTCCCGTCCCGTAACTCCTGATACCTCAAGAATCATCTGATCTCGTTTCGGTGTCCACGTACTGGAAATGACATGCAGGCCTCGACTGGAATCACCAAGCGGCGGCAAGTCCTCCGACAAGCTCAAACCGAAGTCATTTCGCAAATGTATACGCAATTGGCTTTGGCCCTTGGCGATCGGCACCCGAACTGTCACGTGCTGATCTTCGGAATTGGCCTCGACGTGAAAGGCGACAGCGTGGCCGTCGATCTCAGCACCGACAACTTCTGCGCGCAGGCTGATCGCGGGAGAGAATTCAAGCTGGCAATCACCGGTTCCAGTATGCTGCAACTCCAGCACAATGCTCTCGGCCATCCGCGCGTAGTCGAGATTCAGCACAGCAGATCCCACACGGAGGTTTCCAATCTGGAAGGATTTCCAATTGGCGGGTACATGGGGAGCCAAGACAAAACTCCGCCTGATGCCATTAACCTCGAGTCCGAATAACCCGCGAAGGAGGGGATTGACAACCATGGCTGCCGACCAGATTTGATGCGGCGAACTTCCAAGAGTGGGCTGATTGTAGTCTCCGGAAACCACTTCTGTAATATGGCCAAGCGCCCCTTCGAAGGTCAGCAGGGCATTTGAACGAAGATTGGAAAATGCGGGGAGCGCCCGATGATAGCGGTATTCGCCCGTAGCCGCCCAGCCTGTGAAGAGTGGCCATACCGAGCCGTTGTGATAGCCTCCGGGACTATAGCGAGGGTCGTGCGACGAGACAATGCGCATTCCCCAATCGGTTTGGTGATCCGTATCTGCAAGATGATCGATCGTGGCCTCGGCTTTTGACTTGTCCAGCAATCCGAACCACATGGGAACGGTCGCCAATACGCTGGTTGTATCCAAGACTTTGTCATCTTTGCCGAGAGCATAACCAAACGTGTTTTTCTGAGATGCCCAGAATGCGTTGTTCAGGAGCGGTTGCTGCGTTTCAAATTGGTGCTTGAGAGTTTCTGAAAGATCGTTCCTGCCCACCAATTCTGCGAGGTTAGCAAGCGCACGCAGGGCCTCCAGCCCGAGTGAGCTTTGGTATAACTCGGTTTTTACTGGCAACAGCGGACCACCCTCCACCCATCCGTGGCCGAAGCCTTGATTTTGCGAAAATCCTTGAGAATCAAACGTCGAACTTAGGAACTCAAATGCCTTCCAGATGCTAGGCCAATTATCTTTTGCGTAGTTCACATCCCCACTCCGCGTCACATAGTCGTTCATGACGATGATGAACAGAGGGGTTGCGTCAGCCGAAGCGTAGGCATACGGGTAGTCCTTGAACCAAGGCGTGAGACTGGCAGACTGTGAGACTTCGTGTGGGATCTTGCCATCGTCGCGCTGGTACTTGCGTAGGAAATCCAGGGCAGTACGGGTTGTGGCATAGTCACCAGCGGCATCGAGACCTAGGGACGTCCAAAGAGCATCGCGCCCGAAGAACCATGCAAATCCTGGTCGCTGGCTGTCACCCGAAATTCGGTATCCGGCCACGAGGCCGGCTCCGAGGAAAGGATTTTCCACCAAACCTTGCAGCATACTGATCCGAGCCCAGTCATAGGCAGCTTGGAGTTGTTCGTCTGGAACCGAGATCTTAAGGGTGTGGTCGAGAAAGGTTTGGTAGTAGTCCGAGGATTCCTTCAACAATGCTATGTGTGTGGCCGAGAGCCGATGGTACGTAACCTCAGCCTCAGTACTGTCCTTAACTGATGCCGCGATCACGATGAGTTTGGCCTCGCGGCCTTCCTTTGTAAATCCCAGGCGGAACGAATTCTGTTTCGACGCCGCGTTACTCGTCCAGAACTCTTCGGAAGCCCGCTCGGCACTCGGCGAACCAACCACGGCGGCAAATTTCTGAAGTTCATCGGCGAAGACGAAAGCGCGCAAGTTCTGGTCCCAATAAGAATAGGCTCCGGTGATCGCACCGGGCCATTCCAGCTGAAAATCCCGCTGAAACTCAGCTTCGATCTCCACGGGTTCCGCTGCGTCCACTTCAAGTTGAATGACGGCGCCAGCTTCATGCACCGGAACAAATATGGTCTCCCGGACTGTAAAGGTGTCACCCGCATACAGTATGGATGCAGATTCCGGATGGACTGTTATCGTTCGTGCGAGCGACTCAGCGGGGAAGACCGCGCCCTGCAAGTGAAATCGCAGGTGAAAATCGCGCAGGATTTTGAGCGGATAAACCCAGGCCTCAAATACGCCAGCCTCGTTTCCGAACAAAGCTGCGCGAGGCCCAGTGGCAGAGAGAAATTCCCACGATCGGACTGGGCGGGACAGCTCCAACTCAGGTGCCGAAGAACCGTGGACCTCTTGTGCGTTGGAATAGAAACGCAACGTCAGCACAAAGAAAAGAAGAACAGCATATCTGGTGCGTATGGGATTCAGTGTGCGCATTGTGTTCCAGAGTGTTTCATTTGGTTGAAGATCCGCATTCCTACTCAGACTCTCAATTTGCCAAGGTCACAACTGCGACAGCAAGACCAGGGAGAGCCATACGGTCAGAGGTCAGGTCACTCGATGAAGCGGGGTTGAACCCAGTGTTCTGATCCACAACTTCCATGTGGGCCCGAGCGCAGCCTGGTAGTAGAAGTTGAATTGTGCGATCACGCTTGTTGATGACTAAGATCTTCTTCTTTCCCTGCGGCGTAATGAAGCCCTGAGCATACACCAAGGATGTTGCGAGCTTTGTTTCGGTCAGCTTGTCTCCGGGACCGAAGTTCTCGCGCAACAGCTTCAACACCCAGTAACGCGCGTTCGGCCGACCGGTGGTCCAATCGATCATGGAAACACTGGGGAATTGGGTCGGGTACCCGACCAGTTGCGATTCTCCGACTACGTCAATCCCAAGTTCTGCCAATTGCGCATAGAGATAAGCATAAACTGCGGCGCTCAAGTTCCAATAGGAAGGGGGGAAGGTTCCAGCATTGGTGTGGGGATCCGCTTGCCCGATATCCTCCGCGCGAATGGTGCCGATCTCATTAAGCATGGTCTGAGTTTGCGGCGAGAGACGGCGACGAATCGATTCCACGTAACGCACCGTATCCAGGAAATGGTCGGCTTGCTCGAAGAAAGTGAAAGGATGGATATCGGAAGTCTGGTCGGCGGTGGGGACAGCGTAGAAGTGATACGAAATTGCATCCAACGGAATGCCCGGCTGGTGATTCCTGGCGTCCAGAAAGTACTCGAAAAACTCGGGACTCTTTGATGGGGTAGCCAGACTCATCCCCACAAATTTCACATGAGGAACCGTATGCCGAATGGCCGATGCGACGGCATCGTAGAGACGCGTATATGTCTGTGGGGTTATCGCATGCTCATACTCTGGCTCGTTGAGAATCTCCCAATAGGCAATGTCGTAATGATGACCGGAGTCGTGGTATTTGCCGAGTTCGTCGGTGAATCCTCCTTGGGTGTACCAGCTCACGAGTCGAGCGTAGTAGTCACTGACTTCCTTCATGCTGGGATCGCGCAACTCAGTTCCTTGCTCGTAGTTCCAATCAGCTTCCTTAAAATCGTTTGGGTAATCGACCGGTTTTTCGGTCTTAAACATCCATTGAGGGATCGTGCTGAAGTTCAGAACGACGGGATGTCCGGCGGTAGCGTCCAGAAAGTCCAAAGTCAAGGGATCGACAAGCGCGAAATCCCAGAACGTACGGTTGGCTGTTGGTGGCCCCAATTCCGCAACCCCCAGCTTCGGATAGGGAAACCAAGGTACGAAACGAACATAATCTGCTTGCAGATTGTGTAGCGCTTGAAATGCCGGGTCATGGATAAGCGAGCCTTGAAGCAGCAATGGATTGACAACAACTTGCAGCGTCGCAGTGGTTTTCGAGACGCGATCGACTTGACTCCAATTGACGTTGACTTGTTCAATGCGGTCGGCGCCGAGTGAGGGAATGGCCGTGGCACCGAGGAGCAAGAGAATGATGAACAATTCCGAAAAACAGGAGCGGCATGCTGAGATTCCCCTCATCATTTTTCGTGCTTTGCTGTTTATGGTGTCCAATCTGGTTGTCTCCTCCGTGGTAGCATCCGCCCGTATGCTCATTTTGCTCGCCGATACCGCCTGCGCAAACCGGAAGCCTACTGTGATTCGGCATTGCTCGCAAGGGTTTAAACAGTTAGGGAATGCTCGATGCTTCCCGGTACGAGCTTTTTCCTGCTATTTTGGTTCGGAATGCCGGGTACTCCCACCGATTGAGGCGACGTTCTGCCGAAGCGGGCGGATCGCCTTGCCAAGTGCAGCACCATGGCGAGATATCTCGGCAGAAGTCGATGGTCGCACTACTTAGATGTACTTCAGGAGTGAACCGTACAGCCATGATCAGAAACTTCGGACTAGCCTTGGTTCTGTCGCTGTGCTCTCTAACATCCGTCGCTCAGCCAAAGCCGACATTTGCTCCCGACAAGATGGACAACGTCTTGTACGGAGCGGCTTACTACACCGAGTACATGCCCTACGAGCGGCTGGACAAGGATGTTCAGCTCATGCAACAGGCGGGCATCAGCGTGGTTCGTGTCGGCGAATCGAGCTGGGGCTTGTGGGAGCCCGAGAACGGCCGGTTCGAGTTTGCCTGGATGGACCGCGTCATTGATCGCATGCAGAAGGCTGGTATCAAGGTCATTCTCGGTACGCCTACGTACTCCGTGCCGGCATGGATGTACAAGGAACATCCTGAGATATTCATAACGCGTTTTGACGGACGAACTATCACTTTCGGCTACCGCCAGAACACGGACCTGATGAATCCCACCTACCGCTCGTACTGCGAGCGCGTGATCCGAAAACTGTTGGAGCACTATGAGAACAATCCCAGTGTGATCGGTTGGCAAATTGATAACGAAACTTCCGCTGGAGCGGCCGCGAACCCCGATGTTCAAACCGGATTTGCCGACTATTTGAAGAAGAAGTTCAAAACGGTCGACGAACTGAACCGAATATGGCTACTCAACTACTGGGGGCAAAGCCTGAACAATTGGACCGAGCTTCCACCCGAAGAGGGCATCATCAATCCGGGCTGGAAGCTGGAATGGCAGCGTTACCAGCAGTGGATGACGACCGATTTTCTAGCCTGGCAGGCAAGTATCGTCAACGAGTACAAGCGTCCCGACCAGTTCATCACCCACGATCTTGCCGGACCGCCTCGTGCCGAGGTCAACGAGCATGACGTTGCTCGCTCCATGGACATCATGGCCGTCAATCCTTATCACGGAACGCAGGACCAATTTGACGGCATGGGCTCAAGCATGGCTGGCGACTATACGCGGTCGCTGAAGCGGACCAATTACCTGGTGACAGAAACCAACGCCCAGACGATCGGGTGGGATTCGAAGGAGCAGTTTCCTCCGTACGATGGACAACTTCGGCTCGACGTTTACACTCATCTTTCCTCCGGCGCAAACATGGTCGAATACTGGCATTGGCACTCCATTCACAATGGCCAGGAAACTTACTGGAAGGGCGTTCTCGCGCACGATCTCGAGCCGAACCGGGCCTACGCGGAAGTCAGCCGTACAGCGCACGAACTGGAGCGCATCGGCCCGGAAATCGTTAGCCTGCACCGAAACAACAAAGTTGCCATCCTTTACAGCGCTGACTCCTACTACGGCATCGAGTTCATGAAGTTCAGCGATCGCGTCGGATATCCCACGATTTTGCAACAATTTTATGGTGTCTTCTATCGCAAGAACGTCGGTGTGGATTTCGTGTTTCCGGAAAGCCCCGACTTTTCGGGCTACAAAGTGATTGTAGTGCCTCCTCTGTATGTGGCGAGTGACGCAACTCTCAACAAGTTATCGGAATTCGTGCGCAACGGCGGCCACTTGGTTGTGAGTTTCAAGAGCGGATTCACCAACGAATACAACACCGTTCGCTGGACGATGGCGCCCGGACCATTGCGGGAGGCGGCAGGTTTTCACTACCAAGAATTCTCCACCTTGCGCCAACCGTTGGCGCTCAAGGGAGATCCCTTCCATGCTGGAACTGAGAACAAAGTGTCGGAGTGGGCTGAAATGCTGATTCCCGACACTGCCGAAGTGCTTGGTTACTACGACCACCCGTTCTTCGGGAAATATCCAGCCATCACGCGGAACCGCTTTGGGAAGGGCATGCTGACCTATGAAGGAACTGTGCTGAGTGACCAACTTCAGGAGAAGCTATTGCTTAACGTCATGGAACTTGCAGGGCTGACCGGGCCAGATCAGAGCCTGCCGTCGACGGTGAAGGTAAAACACGGAACGAACCGGGCCGGGAAGATGATTCACTACTACCTTAACTACTCTGGAGACCTGCAGAAGATTACCTATCCTTATGGCGGTGGCACGGACCTGTTGTCTGGTGAGACGGTCGATCGGTCTCATGAGATTGTATTGATGCCGTGGGATCTGGCCATTGTCGAGGAGAAGTGACTCGGCACTAAACAATGGTGTTGACGCCCGGTCAACTCGAGGGTGGCCATTGTCTTACGCGGGAACGGTCGAGTGCGGTTTTCTCCGGGAGGAACTGAACTGCGATTGGCCGAGTTTCTCCGGCAATGCTTGAATTCGCTGACGAAGGTTCCACTGAGGTAAGGCGGCAATGTCGCAATGATCTGAACCACGTTAGGGTTTCGTCCTCAGATGCCTGGAACGGGCCTTCCAGATTGCTCGTACGGTTGAGGCCAAGTACACTAGCGTTCTTGTCTCGGGCTGATTTGCGTCGCTCTTCGGCGTTCATCACCTCAGGAGCCCTGTTCATGATGCTGCGCTCAGTGTGTTGGTTCATGCTTGCAATCGTTCCGACGATTGCGGCCCAATCAAAATCAGAATTGGCCGGCACGCATGAAGGCACGGCTTATCTTGCGGGATACACCTCGGACACCTCCTCGGGCGAGCGCTCATGGGAAAAAAAGTTTCAGCAAGGTGTTGTGCCAGGGAACATCCGCGAGAACATGCGCCGACTGAGCGCTCGTCCGCACCACGTGGGATCACCATACGATAAAGACAATGCGGAATGGATTCTCGCGAGGTTCAAAGAATGGGGCTTCGAGGCAAAGATCGAGAGCTTCAATGTTCTGTTTCCCACTCCGAAAGACCGTGTCTTGGAGCTAGTGGAACCGACAAAGTTCCGAGCAAGGCTGCAGGAGCCGGCGCTAGCGATCGATCCCACTTCAAGCCAGGCTGGCGAACAGCTCCCCACCTACAACGCGTATTCCGTCGACGGAGATGTAACCGCTCCGCTGGTGTACGTGAACCACGGCAACCGCGAGGACTACGAGCAACTCGATCGCCTGGGAATTTCCGTCAAGGGTGCAATTGTTATCGCCCGATACGGCCAGGGTTGGCGCGGCATCAAGCCGAAGGTCGCCGCTGAGCACGGAGCGGTTGGATGCATCATCTACACAGATCCAAAGGGCAGTGGATTCTTTGAAGGCGACGATTATCCGTCCGGAGGCTGGCGCCCGCGCGATGGCGTGCAACGCGGCAGCGTCATGGACACGGATTATCCCGGCGATCCCCTAACCCCTGGGGTCGGCGCGACCGCCGATGCAAAGCGGCTTTCCATCCAAGAAGCAAAAACGATTACTAAGATTCCCGTTCTTCCAATTTCGTACGCGGATGCGCTGCCGCTTCTGTCGGCGCTGAAAGGCCCAGTCGCTCCGGAAGACTGGCGCGGAGCGCTGACCATCACCTATCACATCGGTCCTGGACCAGCTCGGGTTCACCTGAGAGTCGCTTCCAACTGGGACATCAAACTGATTTACGACGTGATTGGCACTTTGCGGGGCGCGGACGACGGACAGTGGGTGATTCGCGGAAATCATCACGATGTGTGGGTAAACGGCGCCGACGATCCGATTTCGGGCCAGGCCGCGATGCTGGAAGAGGCGCGCATGTTGGGCGAGATACATCGCCAAGGGTGGATTCCGAAACGCACCATCATCTATTGCGCGTGGGATGGAGAGGAGCCCGGCCTACTAGGTTCAGTCGAATGGGTAGAAACCCATCTCAATGAGCTGCAGAAGCACGCTGTCGCGTACATCAATTCTGACAGTACGGAAAGAGGGTATTTCTTTCCCGGCGGGACACAAGATTTGCAGAGTTTCGTGAGCGGAGTGGCTCGCGACATCGAGGATCCGGAGACGCACATGTCGGTCTTTCAGCGCTCGCATCTGGTCAGCATCGCGAAAGCGAAGGATGCGGAAGAGCGCAAGGATCTCCGAAAGCGCAACGATCTGGTGGTGAGCGCATTGGGGGACGGATCGGACTTTACCGCATTCCAGGATTTTGCCGGGATCCCGACTTTAAGCATTGGTTTCGGTGACGAAGATGATGGCGATCAGTACCATTCGATCTACGACGATTTCTATTGGTATACGCATTTCATCGACACTGATTTTGTCTACGGGCGTGCGTTGGCACAGACCGGGGGCACAGCTATGATGCGTCTCGCGGACGCAGACTTGATTCCCTACGACTATTCTCCGCAAGCGGAAGCCATCGCAAAGTACGAAGAAGAACTAGAAAAGCTTCTTAAGGATAAACAAGACGAATTCACGGAGCGCAACCTGCAATTACAGGAAGGCGTGTTCACAGCCCTGGCAGATCCGAGGAACCCAACGGTACCGCCGCCGGTCGAAGCCGTGCCGCCTTACATGAATTTTGCACCGATGAAAAATGCGATTGACCTCCTCAAGAAGAGTGCAGAGCGTTATTCGAGCATACTGTCGGACTGGCAGGCAAAGGGTTCACCGGCGATTTCCGCACAAGATTTGGACTCGATCAATGCAGAGTTGCTCAAGATCCCTCGTTTGTTCCTGAGCGAAAAAGGACTTCCGGAACGTCCGTGGTTCAAGAACCAGATTTACGCGCCGGGAGCCTACACCGGTTACGGAGCCAAGCCGATTGCGGCAGTCCGTGAATATATGGACGAGAAGAAGTGGAAAGAAGCGGACGCGCAGATCCCACAGGTTGCGGAAGCCGTCGAAAATGTCGCAACGGGAATCAGCAAGGCAGCTGATGATCTAGAAAGGGCGGTAACGCGGGCTCGCTGAAGGCATTCGGGCTGTCGTTGAGTCCGACAGTCGATTCGCTCAGTCGCGGGTCGTACCCGAGGCTTGTATAGTATCGAGCATGAAACGCACTGTCCTTGCCCTCGCCTGCTTGCTCGTCACATCTGCCGCCGCCGCTCAGTCATTCTCCGTTACCTTTTCCACTGAGAGAAGTGCGCAGCCGTTGGACGGACGGCTACTGCTGCTACTCTCCACCGATCCCAGTCAAGAACCGCGGATGCAGATTGATGACACGCCGCGTTCACAGATCGTTTTTGGCCTGACGGTGGACCGCTGGCAACCTGGCCAACCGGCAGTGGTGGATGCGAGCGCCTCGGGCTACCCAATCCATAGCCTCAAGGACGTTCCATCGGGCGAGTACATTGTGCAGGCCGTGCTCAATATGTACGAGACCTTTCACCGGGCGGACGGAAAAACCGTGAAGCTACACATGGATCAGGGCGAGGGCCAGCACTGGAACATCTCCCCGGGCAACCTCTACTCCAAGCCGCAGAAGATGACAGTGAAGCCCGGCGGCGCGCCCATCCAACTGGCGCTGACCGACGTGATTCCGCCAATCCCCTCAAAGGCCGATACTAAGTACATCCGCCACATCCGCATTCAGAGCAAGGTGCTCACTAAGTTCTGGGGCCGGCCAATTGAACTCAGCGCCATTGTGCTGGTGCCGGAGGGGTTCGACGAGCACCCCAATGCTCGCTTTCCGCTGATGATCTTCCACGATCACTTTGTGGACGACTTCGACAGCTTCCGCACCACGCCGCCGGACTCGGACCTAAAGCCCGACTACAGTGAGCGCTTCCACATTTCCGGCTATAACCGGATTCAGCAGCAGGAGGCGTACAAGTTTTACCAGCAGTGGAGTTCGCCCGGCTTTCCCCGCGTGTTGATCGTCAAAATCCAGCACGCTAACCCCTACTACGACGACTCCTACGCAGTGAACTCAGCCAACGTCGGCCCCTACGGCGACGCCATTGAAACCGAGCTGATCCCGGCCATCGAGAAGCAGTTCCACGCCATCGGCCAGGGCTGGTCGCGATTTGTATACGGCGGATCGACGGGCGGGTGGGAGGCTCTGGCGGTGCAGGTCTTCTACCCCGACCACTACAACGGCGCCTTTGCCGCCTGCCCTGACCCCATCGACTTTCACGCCTACACGAACATCAATCTCTACGACGATAAGAACGCTTTTTTTCTTGAGGGCGCGCACAAGCGCGTGGCGCAGCCAGCCATGCGCGACTACCTGGGCCACACCTTCATCACCACTCAGCAGTTCAATGCCTACGAACTGGCACTGGGCGACCACGGTCGTAGCGGCGAACAGTTCGACATCTGGCAGGCCGTCTACGGACCAGTGGGCGCGGACGGCTATCCCCAGCCCATCTTCGACAAGGTAACCGGAGAGATTGACCACGGCGTCGCTGAATACTGGCGCCGGCACTATGACCTGGAGGCGATTCTCGAACGCGACTGGTCGAAGCTGGGCCCAGAACTCGCAGGAAAAATCCACATCTATGTCGGCTCAGAAGATACGTACTTCCTGAACAATGCCGTCTATCGTATGGAGGAATATCTAAGCTCCACCACCAACCCGCCCTATGGCGGCGAGGTGACCTACGGCCCACGAGCCGAGCACTGCTGGAACGGCGATCCGACGCAGCCCAACTATCTCTCGCGCCTGCGCTACAACACGCAATATTTGCCGAAGATTCTGGAGCGCATTCAGAAGAGCGCACCCAAGGGAGCGGATCTAACGAGTTGGCGATACTGATATCGATATCTGGCGCAGATGATTCTGCTTGATCCGGTATCCCGAAAACCGTTGCTAAAACTACTGGAAGTGCGCTGCATTGTCAAAATAGAAGCGTTCGCGGAAAAATTTCGCGCGGCGCTATCGCGGCTGGAAGTGGCCGTGCGCGACTTCTTCGACCTTGACTACGCGGTGCGCCGACTGAGACTTTAGTCTGAGAATCCAGAATTGATCGGCCTAGTCTGGCGAAAGCTGTCGGTACCGGGTAACGAGCCGGTGGACGTTTCCGCTAATCGCTTGGCCGCGCTCCGGCAACAGGTCGGGCCCCAGTTGCAGCCTGTGTTGCGGGCGGAAGATTTTGCGGAATTCGACTTGGAGAGAGCGTTACAGATCGTGACGACGATGGCTGCCAAGATGTCATAAAACGATGGCCCATTGACAGCAGTCGGTCATCAGCTACGGTCTGAAAACGAGAAGGCGCCGCCGCGGAAACAGACTGGATGCGGCGATCTCACTTTCCAAAGTGAGGGCGCATCGCCAATGTTGGCTCATTTCGTACGCGAATGTGAGATTCTGCTGAGGGAGTGGAGAGCGTGTCCCGAACATGCGATTTGGTGCGCGTTGGCCCGCATTTGTTTGTTGCCCGGCTGTCAGTGATATTCAACGCAAGCTACTTCGACACGTGGCGCTTCAGGTTCATGATTGCCCCGATCACAGCGATCGAGGCCAAGCTGAATTCGCTCTGTGCTCCCAAAGCAATCTCCTCCGTGACAGATTGACCGGCATTTGCTCGGTGGATCACATCTCCAACCGCCATGTGGAAGCGGGCATGTTCGCTCTTAAGGATGGAGAATTCGGCAAACGACGCAAATCTCGCGCCTTCTCCGTAAATCCATTGGCCCAACGGACACTTATTGTCTACAGCTGCTTCAGACTGACTAAAGCTCCCATCTCGTTTTTCTAGATATTCTGACAGCGTTCGCTTCCATGCGCTATGTGCAGCCACAGCCTGATCGAAATCCATAGGATTGCCTTCAGCATCAGATGTCGCTACTTCCTAGCAAACGCATCGAAATCATCGGCAAATCAGCAGATAGCCCTAGCTCGCCCGGTCTGTTTTCTAGCACGCTAGTAATGTCCCTTCAACAATGGGGGGCTCGTGGAACCCCGACCAACATTCCTCTGGTTAAAAGCCGACAGAATACTCCCGCCGCATTTCTCCCAGCCGTGGTGGTGTTTCCGTGTGGCGAGCCTTGGCAATTCGATTGCATGCGGTCGTTTGTCCGACCTGGTAGTTTCCTAAGACTTGTCTAATTAATGCTGGTTAGCCAGAAAATGCCTCGCCGCGGCAATTCGTAGAACTAATTTGTTCCTGACCGAAGCAGCGCCCGTGCTGCGAATGCAAGAAAACACCTAACGAGAGTAGTAAAAAGAGCCGACTAAGGCCTGGGCCCCGAAGATTCGGACGATGGAGTTACGCGATGGTGAAGCAGCGCGAAAAAACGGCCCCCAAACATGGGATCGCAAAATGCCCAACCGGAATTGCGGGGTTGGACCAAATTACCGAAGGAGGGTTGCCCAAAGGCAGACCAACGCTTCTTTGTGGCAATGCCGGATGTGGCAAGACGGTTCTGGCGATGGAGTTCCTGGTGCGAGGCGCGATGGAATTCAACGAACCGGGTGTCTTCATTGCTTTTGAAGAGACTGACAAAGATCTCAGTCAAAACGTCGCATCGATGGGCTTCGATCTTCCTGCACTCTGTGCCCGCAAGAGACTCTTTCTCGACTATGTCCGTATCGAGCGCAGCGAAATTGAAGAGAGCGGCGACTATGATCTCGAAGGGCTCTTCATTCGGCTGGGAAGTGCGATAGACTCCATCGGCGCGAAAAGAGTGGTGCTCGACACCATCGAGTCCCTATTCTCCGGTTTTTCCAATACAAACATTTTGCGCGCGGAACTGCGCCGGCTCTTCAGCTGGCTAAAGGAAAAGGGCGTCACCGCTGTTATCACAGCCGAGAGCGGCGATGGCAAACTGACGCGCCACGGAATTGAAGAGTACGTCGCGGATTGCGTAATTCTTCTCGACCATCGAGTGGAAGATCAGATTTCGGTGCGGCGGTTGCGGGTGACGAAGTATCGCGGAACCATGCATGGTACCAGCGAGTACCCGTTCCTGATCGGAGAAAGGGGGATCTCGGTACTACCGCTCAGTGCCCTCAAACTCGAACATCGGGCGCCCACCCAGAAAATATCAAGTGGTGTGGCGCGCCTTGACGCAATGCTGGGAGGGAAAGGCTTTTATCGAGCGACCAGCATCTTAGTGTCGGGCGGCGCCGGCACGGGCAAGAGCAGTCTGGCTGCCCATTTTGTGCAGGCGGCCTGTGCCCGTGGCGAAAGAGCCCTTTACATGGCATCGGAGCAGTCGACCGATGAAGTGGTTCGCAACATGCGATCCATAGGCATTGATCTTGAGCCTTGGATCAAGCGCGGACTCCTGCAGTTCTATTCGGCCCGGCCGGGCACCTTTGGCTTGGAGAAGCATCTCGTGACGATCCACGACGTGACCACGAGTTTCCAACCGAAGGTGGTAGTCATCGACCCGATCACCAACTTTGCGTCCGTGGGCAGCCGCTCGGAAGTGAAGTCGATGGTGACGCGTCTGATTGACACATTCAAGACGCAGCAGATCACAGCGATGTTCACCAGCCTGACTTCGGGGGACAGTTCGCCGGAACTAAGCGAAGTGGGTGTCTCGTCGCAAATGGATAGCTGGCTACTGCTGCGCAATATCGAATCGAATGGCGAGCGCAATCGTGGGCTCTATATGCTGAAGTCCCGCGGCATGGCGCATTCCAATCAAATACGAGAGTTCATGCTGACCAGCCATGGCATTGAACTGCTCGACGTATATGTCGGTCCGTCAGGCCTGGTCACAGGTTCCGCGCGCGTCGCGCAGGCAGCAAGAGAGCGGGCAGAAAGCGCACAGCGCAAGCAGCAATTGGAATACAAGAATGCGGAGTTGCAGCAGGCCCGGAAGCAACTGGAAGCAGAGATCGCCAAAATGCGGGCAGAGTTCGCTCTGCGGGAACGCAAACTGATGCGGGAGACGCAGCAGATGGAATCGCAGGAGGAACAGATTTCCGTCGATCGCAGAGAGATGGGCCATATCCGCCATGCGGACGGAGTTTTCACGAACGGCAATGGCCGGGTGTTGGAAGCAAGCGAGTAGAACGAACCCATGGGAGCAAGTCAAAAAAGGGGGACCGAAAATGAAGGTCTCAAGAGAAAAAGGCCAAAGGGGCAAACAGGGTGCCGGCGAATCGTCATGGCATCTGCGCCTCTACATCGCAGGTGGAACGTCGCGATCGCTTGCTGCGCTACGAAACTTGCAAAAAATCTGTGACGAACACCTGCCGGGAAAGTACCAGACGGAGGTGGTGGATCTGCTCAAGAACCCCCAACTGGCGGCTGGGGACCAGATACTGGCGGTGCCTACGCTCGTACGCACATTGCCGCAGCCGCTGCGAAAGATAATTGGAGATCTCTCGGATACGCAGCGAGTGCTGGTAGGACTCAATCTTGTTGCCGAGAAGTCGTCGTAGTCATGCGAACAAAGTGAAGCGAGAGACAGGGACAGAACGAACAATGCGATCGAAGAAAGGCCAGTTGGAGCAGGACGTGAAACGCAAAGGGAGTCGTGTATGCAGCCGCCTAACCGACTTCGAAGCGACGATGAAAGCCATTTACTGCGGGGAAGTCGATGGGCTCGCGGTAGATGGACCGGAGGGAAGACGAATTTTCGCGCTGCACGACCCGGAAGGTCCGTATCGGATTCTGGCAGAACGAATGAACGAGGGAATGGCCACCTTGAGCGCCGAGGGAATCATTCTTTTCGGAAACCGCCGACTGGGAGAAATGGTAGGACTTCCGGCGGACCGACTGGTGGGTTTTACTTTCCTGTCGGTGCTGGAAGAAAAGGGGCGACCTGACTTCTTTGAATTGGTGCGGCGTGGGCTGGAGGAAGACGTCCGGGCGGAGGGATGTCTGCTGCGCAGTGACGGGGTAATGGTCCCAGTTCAGTTTTCGCTCAGCCAGATCAGTCTCGAGGGATCGCAGCGAGGTCTCTGCCTGGTGGTAACGGATCTCAGTAACCAGAAGAAGGCGCAGGAGGAATTGCGTTTAAGTCAGGAGCGGCTCAGCGGCATCATTCAGTCGGCGATGGACGGGATCATCACGGTGGATGAGCAGCAAAACATCGTGCTCTTCAACGGAGCCGCTGGAGCCATGCTTCGTTGTTCGGCACAAGAAGCGGTGGGGCAGTCGATTGAATGCTTCATCCCGGAACGATTTCGAGCCGCACACCGCGAGCACATTCGCAACTTCGCTGCGACCGGAATCACGAACCGCGAGATGGGAGTAAATGACGCGTTGTGGGCGATGCGGGCCGGGGGTGAGGAATTTCAGATAGAGACCTCGATCTCTAAAGTCGAGACCCCGGACAAGAGACTGTTTACGGTGATCTTGCGAGACGTTACTGCACGCAAGCGGGCGGAGGAAGAACTAAAGCAGAGCCGGGAGCGGCAGCTCCGCGTGAAAGACGAACTGCTCTCGCACGTTTCTCACGAGTTGCGATCTCCGATGGCCTGTATCCACCAGTTCACAACGATCATGCTGGACGGCTTGTCGGGGCCACTGAACAGCGACCAAAGGGAAAATTTGGAGATCATCCTCAAGAGCGCGAATCAGCTCCGCTCCATGATCGACGACCTGCTGGAGACAACCCGGATTCAAGCGGGGAAAGTCAAACTGGAGCGCGGTTGTGTCGTGCTACATGACGCAGTTCAGGAAGCGATCGAAATGATGCGCGCCGAAGCGGGCGAAAAAGCGATTGCGTTGCAGCATGAAACCTATGGCGAATCGGTTCTAGTGTGCGCGGACCCACATAGGGTTCTGCAGATATTGCTGAATCTGATTGGCAACGCGCTCAAGTTCACAGGAACTCGTGGGTGGGTAAAAGTGAAATATGGCCTTGACGCCACTGATCCAACCCATGCGCTCGTCAGCGTGCAAGACAACGGATGCGGGATCAAGGCACCTGCTCAGGCACACGTCTTTGAAAGACTATTTCAGGAAGAAGCTTCTATCGATCAAGGACACCAAGGGTTGGGGTTGGGCCTCGCAATCTGCAAGGAGTTGGTTGCCCTCCATCGAGGACGAATTTGGGTAGAGAGCGAACCCGGATGCGGGAGCACATTCAGCTTTACGCTTCCAGTCTATTCGCTGGACAAGATACTCACGCCGGTGCTCTTGGAAAATGAAAAGGCGCCGGAAGCGATTTCACTCATCACGATCCGGGTGGCACCGAGGCCAGACACTCCGTCGATGGAAGCGTGGGTGAAGACCCGGCGCAAATTCGTCGACCTCCTGCACCGATGCACGCTTCCCGATAAAGACGTGGTGCTGCCCCCGGTAAGACGCAACGCGAAAGGGGAGTCCTTTGTGATCGTCGCATGCACGGATACGCCGGGGGCCGAGGTGATGATCCAGAGGATTAAGAAGCAAATGAAGCGTGACCCTGAGTTTGCCGACTACGGCATCGCACATATTGCGAGTCGGCTTCTGCAGTTAACGCGAGGCATAGACAAGTGCACGAGCAAAGAGATCGAGGCATTGACGAGTGAGATTACTCGTGCTGTTTCGCAAGCGATGGACCAAGGAGAATCAACAAATGAGCAAAGCAAAGATCCTGATTATCGACGATGACAGCAACATGCGCCGAGCGCTGAATGTACGGCTCAAGGCGGAAGGATACGAGACCATTTTCGCTGCCGATGGGTTTAGCGCCACGACTACGGCATTGAAGGAAGTTCCGGACCTCGTGCTGCTCGATCTCGGATTGCCCGCTGGAGACGGGTTTGTGGTGATGGAGCGTTTCCAGGGGAATTCGAAGCTCTGCGGCATTCCAATTATTGTTCTTACCGCACGCGAGGTGCAAGGGAACAAGGACCGCGCAATCGCAAGCGGGGCATATGCCTTCTTTCAAAAACCGCCTGACAACGAGCGACTGATGTCCACCATTGGTCGAGTTCTTGAGGGAACACACCTCGGTGGCGGCGTGACTCGAACGTAGGGGAAACTCCGAGCGATCAAAGATAATGCCGCCATACTCTGTCGATTTGGGCGTGCAGTTGCTGCCTTCATGACTTTCGATGATTCCCTCTGTCGTGCAAACGGGTTCTCCTCTCGTGGCTGTCAGGGTGTTTAACTGATCGCTTTTATCGCGAACGGCGCGCTGGGAACGCGGTCACCACTGCACGTCGAATTTGACATGCTATCGAGGTCTTCTTTGAGAACAAAGAATGTATGGTGACCGGGGGAGCAACTGAAGACTGCTAATGTCGCCCGACTTTCCGGATTGTATTTCCCGCTTCGAGCAACACAATATGATGCTTGAACATTGCTTGTACATGAGGGCTTCTGCAGATGGGACACCTGACTGTGCTAGCCACCGTTGCCTCCCAATTCTTGCCGCAGCAGGGCCGCGGCTCTGAGGGTCTTGGACTAGACTTGCGTCATCGGTTGCAGTGAAATCGGTCTGGTGGAAAGCATAAGTCCGATGGGGAACGTGGCGAGAGTATGAGGCGCACACTTCAACGTGACGGCGATCACAGTAGGCCGTAGCCCCCCATCATAAGTGGATTTGCAACACGCGTGAAAAATAGGCGATATGAAGCATCTCTCGGATCGAGATGTCCGGCATGATAGCGCGCATGGCGACACTGGCTACTTGCTAGCTTCGGGTTCGCGTGAACGTCATCCCTTAGAGCCGGGGGCAGGCGGCCTGCAGCAGAGGTGAGGTGTTAGCTCTGTTGGCGGTCGTGGCGGATCTGTTGTAAACAGGTTGAAAATCATCGAGAATTGGCCGGTCCGAGTTTATGAGTTTAAGAAGAAATGTTACGACAAGTACCGGCATCGTCGCCTTGATTGTGGATGCTTGATCGAACGTATGCGGGATCAGGCCGAATGGTGCTGCTTGAATTCGTCAATCTTCTCGTTGGCTTTTTCCTTGGCATTTTGAACCGACCGGTTGATTTTGTTGCGCCGCTCGCCAGCCTTGTCGGTGGCGGCATTTTTGCGTGACTGTTGTACCTCTTGGGCAGCGTGTTTGACGTTTCCCCAGGTCTCCTTTACCGCACCTTGGGCCTGATCCAGCACTCCCCGATTGGCTAGTTTTTCGCTGCCGAGGGTTTCTCCAACGCTTTGCTTTAGCTTTCCTACAACCTGCTCAACCTTGCCCGAAACTTGATCCTTATTCACTGGCATTCTCCTTATTTTAATTGCCGCGATTGCGGCCTTCGCTCGTGTGTGGACTACAGAAACGATCATAGAGAGCAATGGGCACGACGCCGTGTTCTCCTAGGAACCTGCTATGGCAGCACGGCGGTTTGGGTAAGGGCGACCACCGGGTGCATTTGCGTGTTCCTCTCCCAATCGCGGCTCGGTGCTTCTGTGTAGCGACCCGACTCAAGGGTATGCCGTCCGGCTTGACGGGCAGCTGCGATCCTGAACACCAATAGGATCGCTCAATGCCCCCTGGCAATACTGTGCAGAACCGCTCACTCCCACGAGGCGTGCCCTTTCATAGCGCGACTACATGCGTCGCCGATCCCCCCGTGATCTCGGGTCGATTCGTCGTCCTTTGCGCTCCCGATTTCTAGTCTGGTCCCGATCCAATTGGCGGCCGTCTCTGATCCCAACTGGAGCGCCGATTGGCCACCCTCTGCGCTGCCTATGAAGCCTCGATTCGCTACGCGTTAGCCTCACGGAATGTGAGTCAATGTGGGGCTGCTGAAGTTCGAGGGGCAGGCCGGTTGCTGTCGGATGGGGCGTGAAGAAACGGCGGAAGTCAAGACCTGCGGTGCTTCGCACCGGGAGGAGGGTGACACGTCATCCCCAAGTAGGGAGCTGCAGGGATACCGGAGGCGGCGGGCGCGTTTACGTGCATAAACTTGTTGTGAGGCAGCGACTTAGATTTTTCC
>Ga0302322_100000417_pt1 | contig 32551 bp, 27 predicted proteins | sample Fen_T0_2_FD_203757 | JGI IMG/M metagenome (GOLD analysis project Ga0302322, IMG submission 203757) | Peat permafrost microbial communities from Stordalen Mire near Abisko, Sweden - Fen_T0_2 | ecosystem: Environmental > Terrestrial > Soil > Wetlands > Permafrost | place: Sweden: Abisko...
TCGAGAAGCCCTCGGCGCTGACGGTTCGCGCGACCCCGCCTGAAGCGAAGGTGACGATCGACGATGCCGCGTACGATCCGGCGGCCAAGGTCGCTCCCGGGAGCCACCAGGTCACGGTCGCGCAGCCTGGGCACAGCACGGTGCGCCGCCAGATCGTCGCCCACGAGGGCCAGCCGATCGACCTTGACGTTTCGCTCGCGCCGCTGGTCGCCGTGCGGATCGCGCCGGCCAGCGCCAGGGTCTTGCTCGATGGTGCGCCGCTGGTGCTCGAGGACGGCGGCCTGGCGCTGCCGCCGGGCAAGCACGTGCTGGTCGCCCGCGCGCCGGGCTTCGTCGACCGCACCCTCGAGATCCCGGCCGATCGCCCGGCGGACTTCGCGATCGCGTTCGCGCTCGACCGGGTCGCCGTGGTCGTTCGCCCCGAGGCGGGCGGCTGGTCGACGCGGCGCAAGGTCGCGCTCGCCGCGGGCGGGGTGAGCGTGGTCGCGCTCGCCGGCGGCATCGCGTTCGGCGTCCACTCGCAGCACCTGGCCAACGACGCCCTGGCGCTGTGCCCCTCGCCGTCGACGCCATGTGCGATGGCCGCCGAGGCCAACGACCTCAGCCACCGCGGCCGGTCCAGCGCGCTGATCGCGGACGTCGCCTACGGCGCGGCCGGCGGGGCCGCGATCGCCGCGGCGGTGCTGTGGCTGACCGGCGCGCAGGAGTCGCGCGTCGCCGTGACGCCGAAGGTCGGCCCCGTCGTCGGCCTGAACGTCGCCGTCGGGTTCTGACGCCGCGAACCGAGACGGTGCGGCCAATCGTCACGGCCCAGGACCCGTCGAGGCATGGCCAAACCCGGGGAGTCGCCCTAGGCTCCTGCCGTGACCAGCTCGACCCGCGCACTCGCCGGCCCATCGCTTCGATCGTTCGGCTACCTCAACGCCGTCGTGACGGCCGGCGTCATGAGCTTTCTGGTCTGGCTCGTCTACTTCCGCGGCGGGACGCCGGGCAGCGCGGTCGCCAGCTCGACGACCTTGCCGGCGATCAACGCCGCGCTCAACGCGACCAGCGCGCTGCTGATCGTGGCCGGGCGGTTCGCGATCCGCGCGCGGCGGACCCGACTGCACGCCACGCTGATGGTCGCGGCGATCGTGTCGTCGGCGTGCTTCGTGGTCAACTACGTCTACTACCATTTCGCCCACGGCGACACCCGGTTCACCGGGACCGGCTGGATCCGGCCGGTGTACTTCACGATCCTCGTCAGCCACGTGTTGATCTCGGTGGTCGCGTTCCCGATGATCCTGACGTCGCTGTTCCTCGCGCTGTCGGGCCGGATCGACCTGCACCGTCGGGCGTCCCGCGTGACCTGGCTCGCGTGGCTCTACGTGAGCGTGACCGGCGTGGCCGTGTTCTTCTTCCTCTACCAATAGGGGACGTTCCCGTGAACCCCGCTGGGGATGCGCCGGGCGAGTTTGTTGAGTCCAGGCCAGGAGGCCGATACGCGCGCTGGTCGCTCGATTGACGCGGTCCGCCGCGCGACGGCGCGCCGACACGTAGCGTCATACCGGCCCTGGACTTGCTGCAAGCGCCGGAACTCCTTTGTCGCCACGCGTGAAGGTAGTACCGTCTATCGCCCTGATGGGTAGCGAGACCATTCTCCAGACCCACGGCCTGACCAAGGATTTTCGCGGTTTCGTCGCCGTGAAGTCCGTCAACCTGGGAGTTCGCCGCCACTCGATTCACGCGTTGATCGGCCCCAACGGTGCCGGCAAGACGACGTGTTTCAACCTGCTGACCAAGTTCCTGCGGCCGTCGGCCGGCACGATCGTCTACCGCGGGATCGACATCACCGATCACAAGCCCGACCAGGTCGCGCGGCTCGGCCTGGTCCGGTCGTTCCAGATCTCGGCGGTGTTTCCGCACCTGAGCGTGCTCGAGAACGTGCGGATCGCGCTGCAGCGCCAGCGCGGCGGCTCGTTCGACTTCTGGCGCTCGGCCGCCGCGCTGGCGCCGTTGACGCCACGCGCGCTCGAGCTGCTCGAGGCGGTGGGGCTCGCCGAGTTCGCCGGCGTCGCCGCCGCCGCCCTGTCGTACGGACGCAAGCGCGCGCTCGAGATCGCGACCACGCTCGCGCTCGACCCGGAGACCCTGCTGCTCGACGAGCCGACCTCGGGGATGGGCCATGAGGACATCGGCCGGATCGCGGCGCTCATCAAGAAGATCGCCGCCAACCGCACGATCATCATGGTCGAGCACAACCTCGGCGTGGTCGCCGATCTGTGCGACGCGATCACGGTGCTGGCGCGCGGCGAGATCCTCGCCGAAGGCGACTACGCGACCGTGTCGAAGAATCCGGACGTCGTGCAGGCGTACCTGGGGACCGCGCATGCTTGATCGATCGGCCGGCGCGCCGCACCGCGAGGCGCTCGCGCCGGACGGCCCGCCGATCCTCGTCGTCCAAGATCTCCACGCCTGGTACGGCGAGTCGCACATCCTGCACGGCATCCACCTCGACGTGCGGCCCGGCGAGCTGGTGACCTTGCTCGGCCGCAACGGCGCCGGCAAGACCACCGTGCTGCGCTCGATCATGGGCATGGTCGCCCGCCGCACCGGCAGCGTGCGGTTCGAGGGCACCGAGCTTGTCCGGCTGGCGCCCCACAAGATCGCGCGGCGGGGCATCGCGATCTGCCCCGAGGAGCGCGGCATCTTCGCCAGCCTCAGCGTGCGCGAGAACCTGCTGCTGCCGCCCCGGGTCCGGCCGGGCGGCCTGTCGGTGCCCGCGATCTTCGAGCTGTTTCCCAACCTGCGCGAGCGGCTGGGCAGCCCCGGCACCAAGCTGTCGGGCGGCGAGCAGCAGATGCTGGCGATCGGCCGGATCCTGCGCACCGGCGCGCGGTTCCTGCTGCTCGACGAGCCGACCGAGGGGCTCGCGCCGGTGATCGTCCAGCAGATCGGCCACACGATCCAGCGGCTCAAGGCCGATGGCTTCACGATCGTGCTGGTCGAGCAGAACATCAAGTTCGCGCAGACCGTCGCCGACCGCCACTACGTCGTCGAGCACGGCCGCATCGTCGACATGGTGCCCCATGCACAGCTCGCCACGAGCATGGATCGGCTGCGCGTGTACCTCGGAGTCTAACCAGGAGCTGCGATGGTGAATCTAGCCAAGCGAATCGCCGGACCCTCGATGGCCGTGATGGTGTGCGCCGCCGCGCTCGCGGCGTGCAAGAAGGAAGCGCCGAGCCCGGCGGGCGCGGCGGCCGGCAGCGCGGCACCCCCGGCGGCCGGCGGCAAGGTCACGGTCGGCGTGCTGAACGACATGTCGGGGCTGTATGCGGACGTCGGTGGCAAGGGCTCGCTCGAGGCGGCCAGGATGGCGGTCGAGGATTTCGGCGGCAGCGTCGCCGGAATGCCGATCGAGGTGGTCTCGGCGGATCACCAGAACAAGCCCGACGTCGGCGCGAGCGTGGCGCGCGAGTGGTTCGACACCGGCGGCGTCGACGTCATCGTCGACGTGCCGACCTCGTCGGTCGCGATCGCGGTCAGCGAGGCGACGCGCGACAAGAACAAGGTCTTCCTCGCCAGCGGCCCTGGCACCTCCGATCTGACCGGGGCTGCGTGCTCGCCGAACACGATCCACTGGACCTACGATACCTGGGCGCTCGCCAACGCGACCGGCCGCGAGATCGTGAAGAACGGCGGCGATACCTGGTTCTTCGTCACCGCGAACTACACGTTCGGCATCACGCTCGAGCGCGACGTCACCAAGGTGATCGAGGCCAACGGCGGCAAGGTGCTGGGCGACGCCAAGCACCCGATCGGCAACCCCGACTTCTCGTCGCTGCTGCTCCAGGCGCAGAGCTCGAAGGCCAAGGTCGTGGGCCTCGCCAACGCCGGCGGCGATACGATCAACGCGATCAAGCAGGCCGCCGAGTTCGGCATCGTGGCCAAGGGCCAGCAGCTGGCTGGCCTGCTCGTGTTCATCACCGACATCAAGGCGCTCGGCCTTGCGACCGCGCAGGGCCTGATCCTCAGCGAGGCGTTCTACTGGGACCGCGACGACCAGACGCGCGCGTGGTCCAAGAAGTTCGCCGCGCGCCGCGACGGCCGGATGCCGACGATGTCGCAGGCCGGTGTGTACTCGGCCGTGCTGCACTTCTTGAAGGCGGTCGCCGAGCTGAAGAGCGCCAAGGACGGCAAGGCCGTGGTCGCCAGGATGAAGGCGATCCCGACCGACGATCCGCTGTTCGGCAAGGGGACGATCGATCCCAATGGCCGCAAGCGCCACCCGATGTACGTCTACCAGGTCAAGTCGCCGGCCGAGTCCAAGGGCGAGTGGGATTTCTACAAGCTGGTTCGCGCGGTCCCGGCGGATCAGGCCTTCCGCGCGCCGGCCGATAGCGGCTGTGCGCTGGCCGGCAAGTAGGCGATGCCGGCGCTGTTCGCACAGCTCGTGATCGGCCTGGTCAACGGCGCGTTCTACGCGCTGCTCAGCCTGGGCCTGGCGATCATCTTCGGCCTGTTGAACGTCATCAACTTCGCGCACGGCGCGCTCTACATGCTCGGCGGCTTCGTGACCTGGGGCCTCTTGCACTACGCGGGCATCGGCTACTGGCCGGCGCTGGTCATCGCGCCGCTGGTGGTCGGCCTGGTCGGCGTGGTGCTCGAGCGCGCGCTGCTCCAGCGGCTGTACCGGCTCGATCCGCTGTACAACCTGCTGCTCACGTTCGGACTGGCGCTGATGCTCCAGGGCCTGTTCCAGATGCATTTCGGCTCGTCGGGCGAGCCCTACGACATGCCGCGGGCGCTGCAGCGCTCCGCCGACCTCGGCTTCATGCAGCTGCCGCTGTACCGCGCCTGGGTGCTCGCGGCGTCGCTCGCGGTCTGCCTGGTGACCTGGTTCGTCACCGAGCGGACGCAGCTCGGCGCGTACCTGCGGGCGGCGACCGAGAACCCGGGGCTGGTCCAGGCGTTCGGGGTCAACGTGCCGCGCATGGTCACCGTGACCTACGGCCTGGGCGTCGCGCTGGCGGGGTTTGCCGGCGTGCTGGCGGCGCCGATCTATTCTGTCAGCCCGGGGATGGGCGCCAGCGTCATCATCGTCGTGTTCGCCGTGGTCGTGATCGGCGGCATGGGTTCGATCATGGGCTCGATCGTGACCGGGTTTGCGCTGGGCCTGATCGAGGGGCTCACCAAGGTGGTGTATCCGGCGGCCTCGAGCACCGTGGTGTTCGCGCTGATGGCGCTGGTCTTGCTGGTGCGGCCGGCCGGGCTGTTCGGGAAGGCTCCGTGATGGCGCCGCGGCGCAGCCGGCCCGGCGGCGGGCGGAGCGAGTACGCGGTGTTCGCCGTGATGGCCGCGGTCCTCGTGCTGGCGCCGTTCGCGGTTTATCCCGTGATCCTGATGAAGTGCCTGTGCATGGCGCTATTTGCCTGCGCGTTCAATCTGCTGATCGGCTACGCCGGCTTGCTGTCGTTCGGCCACGCGATGTTCCTGGGCGGGGCGGCCTACGCCTCGGCCCACGCGGCGAAGGTCTGGGGCTTGCCGCCCGAGCTGGCGATCCTGTTCGGCACTGCGGTCGCGGCGGTGCTGGGCCTTGTCGTCGGCTGGCTGGCGATCCGCCGTCAGGGCATCTACTTCGCGATGATCACGCTGGGGCTTGCCCAGATGGTCTACTTCCTGTGCCTGCAGGCGCCGTTCACCCATGGCGAGGATGGCATCCAGGCGGTGCCGCGCGGCGTGCTGTTCGGGGTCATCGATCTGTCGGGGAGCCTGGCGATGTACGGGTTTGTCCTGGTGATCTTCCTGCTCGGATTCGCGGCCATCTATCGGATCATCCACTCGCCGTTCGGCGCGGTGCTGACCGCGATTCGCGAGCACGAAGTTCGCACGATTTCGCTGGGCTATAACACCGATCACTACAAGCTGATCGCGTTCGTGCTGTCGGCCATGCTCGCCGGTCTGGCCGGCGCGACCAAGGCGCTGGTGTTCCAGACCGCCACGTTGACCGATGTCCACTGGGCGATGTCGGGCGAGGTCATCCTGATGACCCTGCTCGGCGGGCTCGGCCGGTTCAGCGGGCCGGTCGTCGGGGCGTTCCTGGTCGTGGCGCTGGAAAAATACCTCGCCCGGTTCGACGGCTGGGTCACCGTGGTCGAAGGTGCGGTGTTCGTGGGCTGCGTCCTGGTGTTCCGCCAGGGCATCATCGGCAAGCTGAGTGCGGTCCTGAAGCGGCCTTTGTAGTCGCAGGCCTACGCGGCGCGACCGGACTCGGTACGATGCCTCTGCAACCTGGAGGCCCCGATGAAACGCGAAGACCTGACGGAGAAGATCCTCGACATCAAGCGCGAGCACGGCTGGACGTGGAAGCACATCACGAGCGAGATCGGCGGAATGTCGCCGGTGATCGTGGTGGGCGCCCTGCTCGGCCAGATGAAGCTCGTGAAACCGCTGGCAAAACGGGCGGCCACGCTGTTCGGGCTGTCGGCGAGCGAGGAGCGGATGCTAAACGAGGTGCCGAGCCGCGGCACGGCGATGCCGCCGACCGACCCCTTGCTCTACCGGTTCTTCGAGCTCGTGATGGTCAACGGCCCGGCCTGGAAGGCATTGATCGAAGAGGAGTTCGGCGATGGCATCATGTCTGCCATCGACTTCGATATGGAGATCGAGCGGCTGCCCAACGCCAAAGGCGACCGCGTGAAGCTCACGATGTCCGGAAAGTTCCTGCCCTACAAGTACTACGGGAGTGAGGCAGGGATTCCCGACTACGGCCTGAAGGAGTCGTGAGGCAGGCCTCGGATCAGTTCTTCGAGCGCTTCTTGCCGGGGAAGTAGGTCGTCGAGCGCTTCTTGCCTTTGGCCGAAATCACCCCTTCCGAGATGAGCTTGCGGATCGGCAACGCGAGGTCCTTGGTCGTCGTGTCGAGCTGCTTGTTGATCTGCTCGATTCGCAACCCTGGATTGGTCTTCACGAACGTCGCGACCCGATCGGACAGCGCGGCCAGGTCGGCCGGTGACCGCTTGGCGCCGCGACCGCCGCGAGGCCGACCCGCGCGACCGACCACGGCGACCGCCGGGGGCATGACCGACGCGCCGTTGCCGGGCATCCGGCCACCGAACGCCGATTCCAGCGTATCGATGGCGGCACGCCGCGCAAGCTCGGTAATTTGCGACACAAAACCCTGCACCGTGCGGTTCATCTCATTCTGGAAGTCGCTCATTCGTGCCCTCTGTTGTGTATGACGATAGCAGATCCGCTGTTGAAACGCATCCCACCATAGAAGCGGTCGCTGCACAACATTGGTTTGCTGCCCCGGCTCGCGGACTCCGCCGATGCGAGTGTGACGGTACGCGTCGAATCGGTCTGGAAACATTTCGTACACACAGATCGCGTAACCCACCGTCATGATCGTGTGTCGTTCAGCAGATAACGACGGCGCGTCACGGTGCGAGCCTGCTCACGCCACTCGCCACGTCGCGCGGCGGTGTGACCCTGTGGTGAATGTCGAAGCCGTGACCGGCGAGTATCTACATTCGCCTTGAAATGCCATGTCGCGCGTAGCGCTGTGGATGAAGTTTCCGCAGGACGTCGATCGGCTCTGCAAGGCGCTTGTTCACCGACACGCGATCATCGCAGGGCGCGGCGCCGCCGGGAGCTGTCGCGATCCGGTCGGGCGTCGGGAGGTTGCCCACGTCGCGACCGCGCGGCGCCGCGCACCCTCGCAGCGCCGAGCTCGGCGCGCCCCCAGGTCGGCTGGCGCGGCGGGGACGACCGCCTGACTGAGGCCTGCTCGGGCAACGCCGGGCGCCCGTCCCCTCGGGGCGGCTCTGCGTGCTCCCGGGAGCCGGCCGCGGGGACGGCCCTCGACGAGCCCGGTCGCGAGGTAGCCGCGGCCGCGCCCCGCGGGTATAACCGCCGCGTCCCCATGACCGCCCAATACACGTTTGTGATGAAGGATCTGCGCAAGCTCGTGCCGCCCAAGCGCGAGATCTTGAAAGGCATCTGGTTGTCGTTCTACCCGGGTGCGAAGATCGGCGTGCTCGGCAACAACGGCGCGGGCAAGAGCACGCTGCTGCGCATCATGGCGGGGGTCGACAAGGAGTTCCTCGGCGAGGCGTGGCCGGCGCCCGGCCTCAAGATCGGCTACCTGCCCCAGGAGCCACAGCTCGACCCCGCCAAGGACGTCAAGGGCAACGTCGAGGAGGGGGTCGAGGAGACCCGTAAGCTGCTCAGCCGGTTCGAGGAGCTCTCGATGAAGCTCGGCGAGGATATGTCGCCCGAGAAGATGGAGAAGCTGCTCGAGGAGCAGGGCCGGTTGCAGGACCAGATCGAGGCGGTCAACGCGTGGGAGCTCGATCACACGGTCGACATGGCGATGGACGCGCTGCGCTGCCCGCCGGGCGACGCCGACGTCACCAAGATCTCGGGCGGTGAGCGCCGCCGGGTGGCGCTGTGCCGGCTGTTGCTCAGCAAGCCCGACATGCTGCTGCTCGACGAGCCGACCAACCACCTCGACGCCGAGAGCGTGGCGTGGCTCGAGCGCACGCTCGAGGAGTTCCGCGGCACCGTCGTCGCGATCACCCACGATCGCTACTTCCTCGACAACGTCGCCAAGTGGATCCTCGAGCTCGACCGCGGTGAGGGCCGGCCGTTCGAGGGCAACTACTCGGGCTGGCTCGACCTCAAGGCCAAGCGCATGAAGGACGAGGAGAAGCAGCAGGGCGCGCGCGAGCGCATGCTGGCCCGCGAGCTCGAGTGGGTGCGGCTCTCGCCCAAGGCCCGCCAGGCCAAGAGCAAGGCCCGGCTCAATCGCTACGACGAGATGGTCGCCGAGGCCCAGAAGGAGGTCCGCGATGCCTCGCTCGAGATCGTGATCCCGCCGGGGCCGCGGCTCGGCGGCGAGGTCGTCTCGTTCGAGGGCGTGACCAAGGCGTTCGGCGATCGCCTGCTGATCGACAACCTCACCTTCAAGCTGCCGCGCGGCGGCATCGTCGGCGTGATCGGACCCAACGGCGCCGGCAAGACCACGCTGTTCCGCATGATCATGGGCATCGAGCAGCCCGACAAGGGCAAGATCAAGATCGGCGATACCGTCAAGCTCGGCTACGTCGACCAGAGCCGCGACGCGCTGACCGACGACAACACGATCTACGACGAGATCAGCGAGGGCTCGGACTACCTCATGATGGGCGAGCGCCAGATCAACGCGCGGTCGTACGTCTCGAGCTTCAACTTCAAGGGCCAGGATCAGCAGAAGCGGGTCGGCATCCTGTCGGGCGGCGAGCGCAACCGCGTCCACCTCGCCAAGATGATCAAGCGGGGCGGCAACCTGCTGCTGCTCGACGAGCCGTCCAACGATCTCGACGTCGATACGCTGCGCGCGCTCGAGGACGGGCTCGAGAAGTTCCCGGGCTGCGCCGTGGTGATCAGCCACGATCGCTGGTTCCTCGACCGCATCGCCACCCACATCCTCGCGTTCGAGGGCGACTCGCACGTCGAGTGGTTCGAGGGCAACTTCTACGACTACGAGGCCGACCGCAAGCGCCGGCTCGGCACCGACGCCGACCAGCCGCACCGGCTCAAGTACAAGCCGCTGCGCGCGTGAAGCGCTACGGCCGGGGCGCCGGCGGTTTGTGGCCGGCGTCGAGGTGGTGGTGGTCGTGCGGGCGCAGCCGGATCTCGGCGATCAGCGGGCGGTGATCGCTGGCGCGGCGCGCGAGGTCGCTGTCGCAGCGCGACAGCCGCAGGAAGTCCATGTCGCCGCGCACGAAGATCGCGTCGAGCGCGCGCAGCGGCCCCCACGCCGGGAACGTCAGCGGCCGGCGCTCGATGCCGCGGAACCCGGCCGGCGCGAGCTGCGCGCCGAGCCCGCCGTAGACGTCGTTGAGGTCGCCGCCGACGATGAGCGGGGTGTCGTGGTGGAGGTTCTGGAACGGGTGGCTGTCGAGGAACCTGCGGAGCTGGATGCGCCGCTCGTAGCGCGCCAGGCCGAGGTGCATGTTGTAGAGGTGGACGGTGCGGTCGACGTCGTCGTGGCGGATCCGGAGCACGGCGTGGAGCGCGCTGCGCCGCTTCTTGAACCGGATCGTGAGGTCGATGTTCGAGCTCTCGATGATCGGGTAGCGCGACAGGATCGCATTGCCGTACTGCCCGCCGCCGCGGACATCGACGTTGGGGAACCACGTGCGGTAGCGCAGGCCGAGCTGCTCGGCGAGCAGGTCGGTCTGGTGATCGTGATTGGACCTCGCGACCCCGCCGTCCACCTCCTGCAGCATCGCGACATCGACGTCGAGCTTGCGGATCACCTCGATGATGCGCGCCGGATCGTAGCGCCGATCGACGCCGCCGATGCACTTGTGGATATTGTAGCTGAGCGCGCGCAGCCTCATGGCAGGTGAATCGAGCTGGTTCTTGCGAGAATGTTGCAGCGTGCAGTCACCGTGAGCGCGCCGCTGCCGGGTATACCAGAGGCCGAGGGTGCGGTGCAGTGCGAGGCAGCCCCACGTCGTCGCGCATCGCTGGCCGGGCGCGACTCGTGTACGATCGGAGCCGTGGCGGATCACCGTAATCCACCCGGCAGGCGCCCGCCGATCCTGCCGCTGCCGCCACCTCCAGAGTCCGAGGAGACCAAGCCGGCGATGGCCGCCGTGGGGCCGGGGCCCGGTCACGCGCCGCGCCGCCGCAAGTCGCCGACCACCGATGTCTCCGATCTGCCCCGGCTGCCCGAAGTGAACACGCACGAGGAGTCCAACGAGGTGCGGGTCGATCCGCGCTCGCTGGCGCCCGGCCGCGACCTGCTCTCGGGGGCGCGCGCGCTGCCGATGCCGCCGGGCGGGTCGCCGCGGACGCTCAAGCCGACCGCGCCGCAGCGGCCCGCCAGGCCGGTGGCGTCGCGTGCGATGCATCACACGCCGCTGCCGCCGCCGCGCAGCGGCCACGTGCGCGAGCACACCGCCGAGCACTCGTCGCTGATCGGCGGCCGCTACCAGATCCTTGCGCGGATCGGGCAGGGCGGCATGGGCAAGGTCTACAAGGTCAAGCACGCCCTCCTGGCGCGCACGTTCGCGCTGAAGATCATCTCGAACCAGGTCGCCGAGACCGACGAGGCGCGCGAGCTGTTCTACCGCGAGGCCCGGTTCGCCTCGGCGATGTCGCACCCCAACATCACGTCGGTGGTCGACTTCGGCGAGGACGAGAAGGTCGGCATGTTCATGGTGATGGAGCTCGTCGAGGGCGAGGCGCTCAATCGCCTGCTGTTCCGCGAGAAGCAGCTGAGCTCGCGCAAGGCGTGCGAGATCGTCCTGCAGCTCGCCGAGGCGCTCTACTACATCCACAAGCAGGGCGTCGTCCACTGCGACATCAAGACCGAAAATCTGCTGATCTCCGAGCAGGACCACGATGGCAAGCGCAGCAAGAGCGTGGTCAAGCTGCTCGATTTCGGGCTCGCCCGCTCGCTGACCGCGAGCCGCGCGTCGACCTCGCTGTCGGGCACGCCGCACTACGTGGCGCCCGAGCGGATCCGCGGCGAACCGGCGTCGCCGGCGAGCGACGTCTACGGCGTGGGCATCCTGCTCTACGAACTGGTCACCGGCCAGGTGCCCTGGGATGGCCCGGTCCAGAAGATCCTGGCCGGCCACCTCGACGAGCGCGCCCGGTCGCCGGCCCTGCTGATCGAGGGCGGCATCGATCCGGCGCTCGAGACGCTGATCTACCACGCGCTCGCCAAGCGCCCGAGCGAGCGCCACAAGGACATGGCCGCGTTCCTCTACGAGCTCAAGACCGTCATGGACATGATGGGGTTCGGCCGGCGCGCGCGGCTGGGGCCGACCAAGCGCGTGGTGATCGAGCAGCGCGCGCCGAACACCCGCGACGAGCTGGCGCGGATCGCCTACGACGCGTGCCGGCTGCCGCTCGCCCTGCTGACGCCGCAGGCGGTGATCCTCCGCGCCAACCCGGCGTTCGCGCGGTTCGTGATGGGGGTGTCGGTCGAGGTCGAGGGCCTGCCGGTGAGGTCGACCCCGCTGGCGACCGCGTGGACCTCGGTCGAGCAGGACCTGGCGCGCACGCTGGCCGGCAATCCGGTGCGCCGGATCATCGAGATCGACGTCGCGGAAGGCGATTCGCGCCGGCTCTTGCTGTGGCTCGACGCGGTGTCGCCCGAGCACGTCGTGCTCGGCGTCCAGCCGCTGGATCTCTGAGCCGGCGTGGCGCGCCGCCCCGCCGCGCTTGCGGGGCGCGGCCGACGCGTCTACGGTGCGAGACCAGAGGGGGTGACCATGAAGCTCGCCAGTACCTGCTCGATCGCCGCGCTGCTCTCGGCCGCAGCCATCGCGGCCGCGGATGACCGCGCCGCCGATCCCGTGATCCCGTTCGAGAAGTACCAGCTGGCCAACGGCCTCGACGTGATCCTGTCGCCCGATCGCACGGTCCCGCTGGTCGCCGTGCACCTCTGGTACCACGTCGGCGCGGGCGACGAGGTGCCGGGCAGGAGCGGGTTCGCCCACCTGTTCGAGCACATGATGTTCCAGGGCAGCAGGCACGTCGGCGAAGATCGCCACTTCGAGGTGCTGAAGACCATCGGCGCCGAGAACGTCAATGGCACGACCAACAACGATCGCACCAACTACTTCGAGGTCGTGCCGGCGAACCAGCTCGAGACCGCGCTGTGGCTCGAGAGCGACCGCATGGGCTGGTTGCTCGAGCTGTTGACCAAGTCGAGCCTCGACAACCAGATCGAGGTCGTGCGCAACGAGCGCCGCCAGCGCTACGACAACGTACCGTACGGCAAGGCGAGCTTCGCCGAGGCCGCGGCGCTCTACCCCGAGGGCCACCCGTACCGCTACCAGGTGATCGGCAAGCACGAGGATCTGGCCGCGGCGTCGGTCGACGACGTCAAGGCGTTCTTCAAGACCTGGTACGTGCCGGCGAACGCCACGCTCACGATCGCCGGTGACTTCGATCTGGCCGCCGGCAAGCAGCTGGTCGAGAAGTGGTTCGGCACGCTGCCGGCCAGCGTCAAGCCCCAGGTGGTCGCGGTGCCAGCGCCGGTGATCCAGGCGACCGAGGTCACGGTGACCGACGACAAGCTCGCCAAGCTGAACCAGATCGTGTTCGCCTGGCACTCGCCGGCCGCGTTCGCCGATGGCGACGCCGAGCTCGCGATCCTGGCCAACGCGCTGTCGCGTGAAGGGCCGGGCCGGCTGTACCGGGCGCTGGTCTACGACCGGCCGCTCGCGCAGGCCGTGCGCGCCGACCAGGACGGCGAGACGTTCTCCGGCGTGTTCGAGATCACCGTCACGCTGCGCGGCGAGGCCAAGATCGACGACGTCAAGCGGATCGTGCTCGACGAGGTGGCGCGGGTCGCCCGGGAGCCGCTCGCCGACAAGGAGATCCAGCGCGTGGTCGCCGGCAACGAGGCCGGCGCGATCCGCGGGCTCGAGACCGCGCTGGGCCGCACGCAGCGGCTGCAGACCTACAACCATTTCCTCGGCGATCCCGGCAAGCTGTCGTGGGATCTCGATCGGTTCCGCCACGCGAGCCCGGCGCACATCCGCGAGATCGCCGCGGCGTACCTGTCCCCCGATCACATGGTCACGGTGACCACCCTCGCACCCACGAAGGGAGCCAAGTGATGACGTCGCCGATCGCCCGTCCGCGCGCCGCCTGGGCGGCCGCCGCCCTGGCGGTCGCCTGCGGCAGCGTGCCCAAGCCACCCGCCCCCAGCGCCCCGCCCGCCGCGGCCGCGCCTGTCCCGCCGGAGACCGCCATGCCGTCCGCACCCACCGTCCACGCGATCCAGACCGCCACGCCGCAGGAGCTGGTGTTTCCCGAGGAAGACTTCCGATCGCGCCAGCCGACCGCGGGGCCGCCGCGGCCGTTCCGGCTGCCGCCGATCAAGCCGTTCACGCTGAGGTCGGGCATCAAGGTCTACCTGGTCGAGAACCACACGCTGCCGCTGGTCTCGATGGAGCTGGCGTTCGACGGTGGCGCGGCGGTCGATCCGAAGGGCAAGGAGGGCCTGGCGAGCGTGTGCATGGCGATGCTCACCGAGGGCACCCAGCAGCTCGACAAGATCGCCTACGCCGAGGCGCTCGCCGACACCGCGTCGAGCATCGGCGGGTTCGCCGGCGACGAGATGGTCGGCGTGTCGCTGTCGAGCCTGCGCAAGCACCTCGATCCGACGTTCGCGCAGTTCGTCGATACGATCCGCTCGCCGGGGTTCCGGCAGTCCGACTTCGACCGCCTGGTCAAGCGCCGGATCGAGGGCGTCAAGCAGGCCAAGGGCAACCCCGCACAGGTCGCGTCGCGGATCTCGGGCGCGGTGCTGTACGGCCACGCCCACCCGTTCGGCGCCGTGATCACCGAGCGCTCGCTCGCGGCGCTGACCCTCGATGACTGCAAAGCGTTTGCGAAGACCTACCTGGTGCCCAAGCTCGCCAAGCTGTTCGTGGTCGGCGATCTGACCGAGGCCGGGGTCCGCGGCTACTTCGATTCGGCCAGGCTCGCCGGGTGGTCCGGCGCCGCGCCCAGGCTCGCCGCGCTGCCGGCGCCCGAGACCCTGCCGGGCCGGATCTTCTTCGTCGATATCCCCGGCGCCGCGCAGTCGACGGTGGCGTACCTCCAGTTCGGCCCCCGGCGCACGGCGCCCGACTACGTCGCGACCACGCTCATGGGCTCGGTGCTCGGCGGCGGGTTCACCAGCCGGCTCAACATGAACTTGCGCGAGGACAAGGGCTATTCGTACGGCGCGCGCGGCGGGTTTGGCTATACCAAGACCTACGGCACGTTCAACGCGTCCGCCCAGGTCGTCGGGAACTCGACGTATCAGTCGCTGCTCGAGGTCGATCGCGAGATCAAGGGCCTGTGGGCCGGCAAGACCGACTTCGCGCTCAGGCCCGAGGAGCTCGAGCGCGAGAAGCGCGGCGCGATCCTCGGCCTGCCCGGGCGGTTCTCGACGGCGCAGGCCGCGCTCGGCCAGTACCGGAGCCTGGTCTACTACGGCCTGCCGCTCGACTACTACGACTCGTACGTCGCGAAGGTCGAGAAAGTGCCCGCGTCCGAGGTGATGGCGGCGGCGGCCAAGCAGCTCCGGCCGGGTCAGGCGGTGTACGTCGTGGTCGGCAATGGTGACGAGAAGTTGATCATCCATCAGAAGGACCCGGCCTCGAAGACCGGATGGAAGGACGTCCCGTACATGGCTGGCGATGTCGGACCGGGCAAACCAGGCGCTCAGCTGACGCTGCGCGAAGCGCTCGCACAGCTCGCGGCGCGCGGCGATGTAGGAGCCGGTGGGCTGGTGGAGCTCGACGCTGATGGTCAGCTGAAATAGCAACCCCACCGCTACCTCAACGCGCACCAGCGAGTCGTCGCGGCGGGTCGAATCCTCCCTACACTGGCCGAGTCCATTTAGGGAGAATCTGCGTGCCTTGTCCAGCCCGGCGTCTACGGCATTGCGAACGCGGCAACTCGATGTTGCTCGCGATGATCGTGCTCTCGGCGCTGGCCACGCTCAGCGCGCTCACGGTCGTGTCGGTCCAGGGCGGGATCGCGACCGCGAGCACCGACCGGTTTCACGCGATCGCGACGTACGCCGCCGAGAGCGGCGCGGCGGCCGGCATGGACTTCCTGCGCAAGAACGTCAGCGGCGGGGCGGGGGGAACCGGGTGGACCGCGTGGGTCTCGGCGAGCAACGCCGCCCCGCAGCAGCCGACCGGGCTGCCCGGGAATAACCAGGCCGTCGGCAGCCCCGGCAATCAGTTCTCGAGCGACATCGGCGGCTGGTACAGTGTGCAGATCCTGAATAACCGCGACGACACCGGGTACGCGACGGGCCTCGATAACGACAAGCGCGTGATCATCCGCTCGACCGGGTACGGCCCCAACGGCGCCGTGGCCACGCTCGAGTGGGAGATCAGCGCGCTCAACGCCACGACCGCCAGCCGGCCGTGCTCGGTGTACTCGCAGCGCGGCGAGTCCGAGGACGACTCCGGCCGCAACGACTGTCTCAAGCAAATCAACACCTCGGATACCGCCACGTTCCGCCCCGGAGGCTGATGATGCGCAACCGCTCGTACCCATCTCTGTTCGTTGCGGCGGCGGCGATCGGCTGGTTCGCCACCCCGGCGACCGGCAGCTCGTTCGCCACCGCGCCCACCTGCCCGCAGACCTCGGCGCCGACGTCGTGGGTCGGGACCTCGCTCGACGTCAGCACGACCAAGGCCGGCACGCTGTACAACCCGGCCGGGTCTGACCTCGAGCTCAACCACTCGGGCTCGGTGTTCAACACCAAGCAGCTGACCACGGCGTCCGACATGGTGTACGCGGCGGCCGGTGACTTCAACAAGGACGGCTGGCCGGACTTCGTGGGCGCCAGCGAGAGCAGCACCAACGGCTACCTCGACATCTTCCAGAACTACACCTGGCAGAACGAGAACTGCACCACCGCGGCGTGCACCGCGTACTCCGGCGCGGCGCCCAACTGGTCCGATCCGACCGTGGTGGTCACCCCGAAGTTCACCGACGTCCGCGCGCTCCACACCACCGGGTTCAACGGGCGCTACGCGCTGGCCGCCACCGACTTCAACGGCGACGGCTGGGACGACGTGCTCGAGGTCCAGGCGCCGTCCAGCGGCTACCAGATGACGACGATGAACCTCTACATCAACAAGGCGGCCAACGACACGCAGAGCCGGCCGACGTTCAACACCGCGTACCAGCCGATCACGGGGCTGTCGGCCTACGTCGGCGCCCAGATGTGGTCCGGCACCAACCTGGTCGCGGTCGACTGGAACGGCGACGGCTACATGGACATTCTGCTCGGCTCGGGCTCGGCCGGCGGCTCGATCCGGATCTTCAAGGGCAGCTGCGCCAAGTCGGCCAGCGCGGTCAAGAACGCGGCCGGCCTGTGGCCGTGCACGGGCAACCTGACGTTCACCGATCAGGGCTACCTGATCTCGAACCTCGACACCAACCACACGCCGTCGACCGCGGACGGCTTCGGCACCAACGTCAGCGGCGCGACCCCGATGTTCGCCTACGCCGACGTCGACCTCGACGGCAAGCGCGACCTGATCCTCGGCGCCCCGAACTGCTGCAACACCGCGGCGTGGCGGCTCCGGCTGTTCAAGGGGACCTCGGCGACCACGATCGAGAGCATCGCCTCGCAGTCCTTGACCTCGAGCGGCGCGATCACCGGCGTGTTCATCGCCGACTACTCGCAGGACGGCAAGCCCGACCTCATCATCGCGACCGACGGCCACAACTACAACTCGTCGGTCAACGGCGGCTCGACGTTCTACTACCTCAACAACGGCACCAACACGCCGTTCTCCGACGGCGTCAAGCAGCAGATCACGTCCCGCGGCTCGCCCAACACCGACTACGACGTCGGCTTCATCTTCGACTACGACCGCGACCCGACCGGCTCGCCCGACCTGATGGTCGCCGATGGTAACGACTCGGCCGGCTACTACGTGATCGCCGACCGACAATCGACGACCTACGTCAGCTGCGGCGAAGCCGCCTCGGGCATCATCGACCTCGGCGCGCTGTTGACCGCCGAGATGGTGGTCACCGCGGCGCGGATCACCCCGACGATCCAGCTCAACGGCGGCACGGTGACGTTCTGGATGTCCAACGAGGACCCGGCGAACTGGGTGCAGGCGAGCCTGTGCGCCAGCAGCCTCACGGACTACTGCGCGGCGTTCCCCAAGGCGGTCGGCCGCTCGGTGCGCTGGAAGGCGATCATGTGCTCGAACGCGCAGCACACCAGCACGCCGAAGCTCACCGGCATGGGCGCGAAGTTCGACTACACGGTCGCCAAGGAACACTATCGCTCGGGCGTGGTGGTCAGCGATGGCATCACCTACGTCGGGGCGTTCCAGCAGCCCGGCGATCGCGGCCGGTTCTACGCGGTCGACGCCGGCCTCACCAACGTGCTGTGGGATGGCGCGGCCAGGCTCGACGCGCTCGCCGACGGCAGCCGCCACGTCTACACGGCGCTCGCCACGCTGCCCGAGGTCCGGGTCGATTTCACCACGGCGAACGCGAGCAGCACGCTGGTCCAGACCCTGCTCACCACGCCGAACACCCAGAGCACGACCGATCTCATCAACTGGGTGCGCAGCCCCCGGTTCGGCGTCGGCACGTCCTCGGTCCCGCTGACCCGGCTCGGCTCGGTCGAGACCTCGACCCCCGCCGTGTTGACCGCGCCGGGCCGGCCGAGCTGGTACTCGTTCGGCAGCGCGCTCGATCGCTCGCACGTCGAGAGCTTCGTCGCGGCGCAGGCCAACCGCGTCCCGCTCGTGATGTTCGGCGCCAAGGACGGCATGATCCACGCGCTGTACACGATCCCGGCCGATCAGGGCGATACCCGCAACGGCAAGGAGGCGTGGGCGTACATCCCGGCGCCGATCGCCACCAACATGCTCGCCGACTACAACGCCACGCTCAACGCCAACGCGGCGGCGACCGATGGCGAGAACCACCCGACGATCGCGTCGTACCCCGACGGCTCGCCGACCCTGGTCGACTACCAGACCCCGACCGGCGCGTTCAAGACGGTCGCGCTGGTGGCCGAGGGCAACGGCGGCAAGGCGTTCTCGGTGTTCGACGTCACGCAGACCGTCAACCCGGCGACCGCGGAGGTCACCGGACCTGTCCCGATGTGGTCCGCCACGCCGGGCACCAGCGAGGCCGGCCAGTCCTACGCCAAGCCGACCGTGACGCGCGTCCAGATCGCCGGCGCCGAGCGCTACCTCGCGATCGTCGGCACCGGCGTCGACTACAGCGATACCCAGAACCTCAAGGGCCGCGTGGTCTCGGCGTACGACCTCGTCACCGGCGCGGTGCTCTGGAAGTTCCAGGCCAAGTGCCCGGTCACCACCGACGTCTCGGCGTTCGAGACCGACGACACGCTCGAGACCGGCGGCACGAAGCTCCCGACGCTCGACGGCTACATCGATCGCGTGGTGTTCGCCGATATGTGCGGCTACGTCTACAAGCTCGACCCGGCGGTCGACCTGGCGGGCGCGTACTACCAGAACACCGGCATGGGCACGATCGCGGCCAACGTCACCCCCGACGGCAAGACCCAGTACGCGCTGTTCTCGACCGCGACGACGGCCGGCGCGCTCGGCCAGCAGCGCGCGATCGCCGGCACGATCGCCGCGCGCACCGACGCCTCGACCCGCATGGTGCTGTTCTTCGGCACCGGCGGCATCGAGAGCGTGTCGTCGACCACGGCCAACGCGTTCTACGGGATCTACGCCGACACCGGCGTGATCCGGTCGAAGGTCGCGGGGACGTGCAAGAACGGGGTTTGCGAGAAGTTCTACGGTGGTGTGATCGTCACACCTACCCAGGTGATCTTCACCAAGACGTTCGATGCCGCGATCGGCACGAACAGCTGCGACTCGGGCAGCTCCACCGTCTCGGCGGTCGAGCTGAACCCAGGAACCGGTACGAACTTCACGAGCGACTTCAACCTTGCGGTAAGCTCGGCCATCATGGGCGGCCTGTACGGAGACGCCGGCGCGGTCTACTTCGCGACCATCGCGGGCGATGTCGCGCGCATCGGCACGCCGCGCGCGGCGACCGCCGGTGGCGATACGGTCGCCAAGCTCCCCCAGCAGAGCGGCCCCGGCGATGTGTCCGGCACCGGATCGTTCACCGGCATGAGCCAGGGCTTCACCTTGATGGGATGGCGAGTGGTGTTGTGAGGCGGCGCCGTGGCCAGCGCGGGTTCACGCTCCTCGAGCTCCTGATCACGCTCGGCGTGACGACGATCGGCCTGGTCGGCCTCTTGTCGCTCCACGTCAGCGTGCGGCGCGGCAACGATGGCGCGAGCCGCTCGGCCGAGGCCCAGCAGCTGGCGGCGACGCAGATCGAGAGCCTGCGCGGCTCGAAGCTCGACGCGATGAGCCAGCTCCTGGCCGGCACCCCGACGTTCACGCTGCCGCTCGGCCCCAAGGTCGAGACCCGGGCCGGCCGCGCCGGGATGACGTACACGTTGACCACCACGGTCACCGCGGTCGCCGCGTCGGCCAGCCTGATGAAGATCCGCGTGGTGGCCGCGTGGGCCGAGGACGGCGCGACGCTGGGCACGAGCAACGGCCAGCTCGATCACCAGCTCGCGCTCGAGGTGATCCGCACCATGGAAGAGCAACTGTGAACCTCGGCCGGCAGCGCGGCTTCACGCTCATCGAGCTGATGGTCGCGCTCGTCGTGAGCACGCTGCTCGTCGGGATGATCCTCTCGATCTTCTCGCGGATCTCGCTGGCCTATCGCGGCCAGCAGCAGATCGCCGGGGTCCAGCAGGTGCTCGCCGCCGCGCGCGCGACGATCGAGATCGACGCCAAGCAGGCCGGGTTCGCGGTCCCGCAGGGGTTCCGCGTCGCGACCGCGCCCACCGTGCCGCTGGCGCCGACGGTCAAGCAGTGGCCGGTGCGGATCGTCGACAGCGCGACCGGCCCGGATCAGATCGCGTTCTTCTACGCCGACTCGAGCGCGCAGGCGGTGGTGACCGTCGCGCCGACCGCGTGGGCCGTGAACCCGACCCTGACGGTCGACAGCGCCACCGGCTTCGCAGCCCCCGACCTCGTCGTGCTGGCCAAGGTCGACACCACCACCAACAGCGTGGTCAACCCCGGGATCGATCCCAACATCGCCACCTACGACTCCTGCGTGATGCAGATCGCCACGATCGCCGGCCCGGTCGTCACGTTCAGCCGCAACGCGCCGTGGGGCCGGCCCGACTCGGCGCACTGCACCGCGCCGGTGGTCGGAACCCTGATGTACAAGTTCGTGGCCCACGGCTACCGCATCGATCCGGCGCGGCCGGCGGTCGGCGCGCTGCAGCAGTCGGCGCTCGGCGGGCTGTTCACCCCGGACAGCGTGAACAACTGGCAAGACATCGCCTACGGCTTCACCGACATCCAGACCGCGCTGCAGGTGTTCGAGAATCCGCTGCGCACCTGGTACTCCGGAGCTGCCCAGGGCCCCCAGACCGGGACCAACGGCACGACGCCGGCGAGCCCGCCGCTCCAGATGACGATCAGCCTCGTCGCGCGGACCGACCGCACCGTCGAGGGCATCGCGACCTCGGCGACCCCGCTCTTGACCGATCCGGCGAACCCCGACAACAACACGATCGGCAACCGGCCCTCGGTCGACCTGACGACCACCACGGACCCGGCGCTGCAGGGCGCCCAGATCTATCGCTACATCACGTTCTCGGTCGACTTCCGCAACATGGGAGTCGGCGATTGAGGCGCTCCCGGCAAGCCGGCTTCACGCTCACCGAGCTGCTCGTGGTCGTCACGATCATCGGCGTGCTCGTCAGCATGGCGATCGTCTACATGCGCCCGCGGGTCCGGCCGATCGACGTCGCGATGCGGCTCGGTGACCTGGTGCACGAGGCCGGCCGCCGTGCGATCGCGCTCGGCCCGGTGAGCGCAAATGTCGCGGTCGCGCTGCAAACGAAGGCGCGCACACTGATCCTCGCGGACCAGCCGGCGCCGCCCGCCGTGAGGTTCACGTTATACGTGCTCCAGGACAACGTCACGCCGCCGATCTGGCAGTCGGCCCAGACCTACACCACCGACCGGAACGTGTACGCCGACCACTGGGCAGACGGCGCGGTCGATGGCACCGCGCCGTCGCAGGCCACATGGACCTCCGCGGTGCCGCCGTCGACGACCGGCTTCCTGGTGAAGTGCTTCCCCGACGGGACCTGCGACTCGAAGACGGTGTTCTTTTGCCGGATGAACACGGCCGGGACGGGCTGCGACCCGACGGGACCTGCGTTCGAGCTCCGGGCCAAGTTGTCGATTATGCGGCTGGGGGGTGCAATCGGTACCCGCACGGACTGGAACTAGGCACTGTTCTCAGGCGAGACTCTTGCAAACGATGCGTGCCGTGAATCGATCCTCGACTTTCGGGCGAGCGCTCGCCGTTGCCTTCTGGATCACGCTCACCGCTGCCGGTTGCGGCGGGAGCATCGCCAACTACGACTACGCCAAAGAGCCGGATCCGCGCAAGCACGAGCTGATTCTCGGCGTCGGCGACCAGATCGCGATCAACGTCTGGGAGAACCCCAATCTCAGCACCGAAGCGACGATCCGCCCCGACGGCACGATCACGATGCCGCTGATCGGCGACCTCAAGGCCGCGGGCGAGACGCCGAGCGCGCTCAAGCTCAAGATCCGCAGCCAGGTGCAGAACTTCGTGCGGCTCAACGCCGGCACCGAGATCACCGTCGCGGTCCGGTCGTACAAGAGCTACCACTACACGGTGCAGGGCGAGGTGACCAAGACCGGCGTGTTCACGTCCGACCAGTTCGTGACGGTGTCCGACGCGCTGGCGCAGGCGGGCGGGCTCACGCGGTTCGCCAAGCGCAGCGGCATCCTGCTCACCCGGCGCAACGCCAAGACCGGCGAGCTCTACCAGATCCCGCTCGACTACGAGGCGCTGGCGTCGGGCAAGCGGCCGGACATGAACATCTACGTGATGCCCGGCGATTCGATCTGGGTCCCCTGAGCGATGTGAGCTACGGCAGCCGGGCGACCGCCAGGGGCGGGTTGGCGAGGAAGTCCTTGATCGTCTGCTTGTAGTCGTCGAGCTCGTGCCGCAGGTCGAGCCCGGCGAGCCGATCCTGGTTCGCGTTGGCCCACGCGACGATCGGGTGGTCCTCGCCCTCGCGCAGCGTGCCGACGCACTCGGGGCCCATCGGCCACGCCGTGATGTCGACCGCGGGGATCTCGATCGGCGGTGCCCAGTCGCGGGCCGCCAGGCGCGCCTGGTCGATGCAGTCGGTCAGATCGGTCGCCGCCTCGGTGCGCGTGGTCAGCGGATCGAGGCCGAACGCGTTCTGCAGGTGGCGCAGCGCGGAGGTGTGGTCGTACGGCGTCGAGCTGACGTAGCCCTGCTTGACGTAGGGGCCCATCACCAGCGTCGGCACGCGGAAGCCGAGCTGATCAAACCCCGCGGCCGCGAGATCGTCGGGCGCCGTGCCGGGCGACACGTGATCGTAGAACCCGCCGTTCTCGTCATAGGTCAGCACGAACAGGATGTTGGGCCACTGCGGCGATGACGCGAGCGCCTGATACACGGTCGAGATCAGCGCCTGGCCGAGGATCGGATGTCCGGACGGGTGATCGTCGTTCTGCGCGAACGCGGGGTCGATGTAGACCACGGGGGGGAGCGTGCCGTTCGCGGCGTCGGTGAGGAACTGGTGGAACCTGCGGAGGTGGGGCTTCACGTCGATGTCGGTGATCACCGCGACCACCGGGATGCTGCCGTAGTAGTACGCCCAGTCGACGCCCTTGGCGTTGAGCCGGTGATAGATCGACGGCGAGAGCGCGGTCGGCAGGTTATTGGCCATCTGTCCGAACGCCGTCCCGGCGTGCCAGTAGAACCGATTCGGCCAGGTCGGGCCCATCACCGAGCAGAACCAGCGATCGCAGCTGGTGTACGCATCGGCCAGCGCGTAGCTGACCGGCAGGTCGTCGCGCGTGAGGTACTGCATCGGCTGGATCGCCGTGTCGTCCTTGTGCTCGAGCTGATGGGTGACGACGAACTGATCGCACCGGCCATTGTTCCACGACGCGCGCAGCGAATCCCAGCCGTGCGGCGGATCGAGATCGCACAGGCTCGACTTGTCGGGCGCCCACAGCCCGATCGGCTTGCCCAGGCGGTCGGGCAACGTGACGTCGGGGTTGGGCCCGTCGCCCGGCTTGCTCTCGAACATGCTCCGCGCGCCGAAGTAGTGATCGTAGCTGCGGTTCTCCATCATCATATACACGTACGTCGTGATCCCGGCCTTCTCGTTGCCGGTGGTGGTGCCGGTGCCGGTTCCGGTGGTGCTGCGGCTGGCGCACGCGGGCAGGAGCCGCGAGAGTCCAGCCGCGCCGGCGATGCCTCCGAGGGTCCTGAGCGCTTCGCGTCGCTTCATGCAGCGCAGAATACCAGACGCGATCACGCGCACACGGAAAGAACTCCGTCGCAACGCCGTCGCGGCGGCGCCGCGCAGCGGCCACGCGCCGCGGCCACGCGAGCCTTGCGTGCGCGCGCGGACCGCGGCCGTTCGCTTCGCGCCTTGCGTGCGCTCGGTCAGCCAGACGATCTCGCAGGAGCGGAGGCGCTCGGTCAGCCGCGATGATCGTCAGCCGCTGGTCGCCGCGGTCTCGGTCTCCTGCAGCACGCGCCACAGGATCTTCCCGGTCGCCGACTTGGGCAGCGCCTCGGCGATCTCGAACGTGGCCGGCACCTTGTAGGCCGCCATGTTGTCCTTGGCCCACTGCACCAGGTCGTCCTCGTGGACCGTGCCGCGCGCGGCCGGCTTCAGCACGACCACCGCCTTGACGGTCTCGCCGCGCCGCGGGTCGCGCCGCGAGATGATCACCGCCTCGTGGATCGCCGGGTGTCCGTACAGCATCGCCTCGACCTCGGCGGGCCACACCTTGAACCCGGCGACGTTGATCATGCGCTTCAGCCGATCGACCAGGAAGAAGTAGCCGTCCTCGTCGACCCGGCCGAGATCCCCGGTGCGGAAGAACCGCTGGCCGTCGAGCTCGACGAAGCACCCGGCGGTGGCGGCGGGATTGTTCCAGTAGCCGTCGAACACCTGCGGGCCGCGCGACACGATCTCGCCGACCTGGCCGACCGGCAGCTCGGCCATCGTATCGGGGTGGACCACGCGCGCCTCGGTGTTGAACACCGGGATGCCCAGGCACTGCTTCTTGGGCCGCTCGGGCGGATTGATGTGCGTCGGGGCGATCGTCTCGCTGAGGCCGTAGCCCTCGACGAACTCGATGCCGCAGAGATCCTGCAGCTTCCGGGCGATCGCCTCGGGCATCGCCGCGCCGCCGCCGCCGAGCGAGCGCAGGCTCGAGAGGTCGAAGCTCGGCAGGTCCGGGCTCGACAGCAGATCGACGACCATCGTCGGCACCATCGACACGTTGGTCACGCGGTGGCGCCGGATCAGCTCCGCGGCGAGCTTGCGGTCCCAGCGCGGCAGGATCACGGTCGTCGAGCCGGTGAAGATCGGCGTGTTCATGCTGTTCTGCATGCCGGTGACGTGGAAGTACGGCAGCACCGCGAGGGTGACGTCGTCCGGGTTGCTGCGGTGCCACTGCGGCACCGCCATGGCGGTGAACATCACGCTGCGGTGGCGGTGGATACAGCCCTTGGGGTTGCCCGTGGTCCCCGACGTGTACGGCATCACGCAGAGGTCGTCGGCGGTCGCGAGGTGCGGCCCGAGCGGCGCGCCGGAGGCCATCGCGTCGGCCCACGCGACCACGCCCGCTGCCGCGGGGAGCGCCTGGCGCGGCGCCGAGATCCACCCCGGCACCTCGAGATCGGTCGCGGCGCTCAGATAGTCAGAATAACACGCGACGATGACGTGCGACAGGCCATGTCCGAGCAGCGGCTCGACGCGCGCGAGCTGATCTTGCGCGCCGATCAGCGTGGTCGCGCCGCTGTCGGTGACGATGTGCCCGATCTCCTTGGTCAGGTTCATCGGGTTGATCGGCACCACCATCGCGTCGGCGCGCAGGATCGCGTAATAGCCGATCACGAACTGCGGCGAGTTCTGGAGATACAGCGCGACGCGGTCACCGCGCTTCACGCCGCACACCGCCTGCAGATACCCCGCGAGCTTCTCGGCCTCGCGCTGCAGCTGGTGGAACGACACCGTGCTGTCGTAGAACCGGAGGCACGGTTTGTTTGGAAACCGCGTCGCCGACACCACGACGTTGAACCACAACGAGGTGTCGGGAATCGTGATGTTGCGTGGAACGCTCGACCAGAACTGGAAGTGGCGGTCGCTCATCGCCAGCGAGACTACCTGCGGTCGCGCGGGCGAGAGCGTGATTTCTCCACGGTGCGCTGAGATGCAATGCGCCATGCAGCGCTTGCCGCGACGGGGCGCGTCATGTGACGCCACGCGTCGGGTCGGGCGACCGGGTCAGCGCGACGGGCCCTTGGCGTACGACACGAGCTTGGCCTCGACCTCGTTGGTCGTGCCGTGGTGCGCGTAGTGGAACCGCTCGATCCCGGTGCCGGGCTCGAGCTCGAAGGTCTGCTCGTCGGGCCCGGTGAAGAACGACAGCGCGTAGCCGGTCTCGACGGCCGCGACGTGCCAGCAGTAGACCATCTCGGCGCTGGGGCAGATCTTCTGGCCGTCGATCACCGGCCAGCGGAACCAGCCCTCCGCGCCGTCGAGCGTGGGCTCGGCCGTGGCGCCGAACAAGAATGCATTGCCGCTGCGCAGGATCGTCTTCTCGGTCGCGACCGGCGTCTCGTCGAAATCGGCGAGGTCGGTCGGCCAGCCTTTGACGCGATACGCGGTCACGCCGGCGCCATCCTTCACGCCGACGACCTCGGTGACCCACTCGAGCGACTTGGTGATTTCTTTATCGGCGTCGGCGTCGAACCGCTTGACCGTCACGCTGTACGTCCACTTCGATCCCTTCGCGAGCGGCAGCGGGTCCGCGGCGATCATCTCTTGCTGCGTGAGCTGGTGCTTTTTGGGCGGGCTACTGCACGCACCCAGAACCGCCGCCGCACACGCGAGGCGAATGGTGAAGTTCATAAGACCTGCCCATTCTACGCTTCAACCCGGGACTCCGTCCATGCTGGACCACGTCGCCACGCGCGACGGCTTCCTCCTCGCCGGTCGTGTGCGGCGCCGTACACGGCGTCCGCGAGATTCCACGAAAATCCAGCGGCTGGTACCGTGGCGCGATGGCGTTCGCCGATCGACTTCCGATCCAGTTCCCCCGGCTCCCCCGGCTCCCCGGCAGCCGCAATCTCATTCGCGAGCTGTGGAACCTCCTGTCGGGCATGCCGGCCGGCAAGCTGCTGTTCTCGCGGCTGGTCGGCCGGTTCGCGCCCTATACCGGCACGATCCACGCCACGGTCACGGTGCTCCGGTCGGGCTACGCCGAGGTGCAGATGCCGGACCGGCGGGCCGTCCGCAACCACCTCCACAGCGTCCACGCGATCGCGCTCGCCAATCTGGCAGAGCTGGCCGGTAACGTCGCGCTCATGTACTCGCTGCCCGATGATGCCCGGTTCATCGTGAGCGGAATCGACATCGAGTACACGAAGAAAGCCCGCGGAACGATTACCGCGGTGGGGGAACCGCCGGTCCCTCGGACCTGCGCGCGCGCCCAGTACGAGGTGCCGGTCACGCTGCGCGACGCCGGGGGAGACGAGGTCGCCCGGGCGGTGTTGCACAGCCTGGTCGGCCCCAAGCCGGGGTCGGCCAGCGACCGGAGCAGCGACGTAAATTGATCCGCGCCGCGGCCAGAAAATAGCGTCGTCCGCCGAGTCGTTCTATGTCTCCAGGGAGAACGCATGCGTAGTTTGGTTCTTGCCGCCGCCGCCGCGGGGTTGTCCATGGCCGCGGCTCCCGCCGTGGCCGATCCGGCCCCGGCCGCGGCCGACTTTCTCAGCGATGCCAAGCTGTTCTATCGCGTCGTCGCGTGCGGCGGCAGCGACCCGCTGCCTGCGGGCGTCGACGCCGCCACGGTCGACGCGCATTGCGCCGAGATGGCGCGGCGGTATCAGCATTATACCGAGAACTACGTCACCCCCGCGCGGACGTTCTTTGCGCCGCTTCGGCCGGCAACGCTGCCTCCGACCGTGGTCTACCCGTTCGGCGGCGGTGACCTGGGTTCGGCGCTGGTCACGTACCCCGACGCCCGCGAGATCACGACGATCTCGCTCGAGCACGCCGGCGACCCGACGCGGCTCGCCAAGCTCGACAAGAAGCAGCTTCGCGCGGCGCTCGCCGCGTACCGCGATGCCAGCGCGGGCCTGCTCGCGCTCTACGACTCGACCAGCGAGAACATGCGCAAGCTCGAGCGCGGCGGCATCCCCGGCCAGCTGTCGTTTCACATCACCGGGATGACCGCGCTTGGCTTCGAGCCGGTCAGCCTCAAGTTCATCACGCTCGACCCCGATGGCACGGTCCACTACCTGACCGCGGCCGAGATCGATGCGCTCGCGCCCAGGAAGGCCAAGAAGGTCAAGGGCGGCTGGGTCGACACCGACTTCTCGGAGGCCTTCAACAACATGGAGCTCGGCTTCCGCAAGGCGGGCGACCCGGCGGCGCCGGTGATCCTCCACCGCCACTTCGCGGCCAACCTCGCCAACCTGGCGTTCAAGGACGCGCCGCTGCACAAGCACTTGTTGGCCAAGGGGAAAATCGTCGCGATGACCAAGGCGGCGAGCTACCTCCTGTGGCTCGACAGCTTCTCGGAGATCCGCGACTACCTGCTCGCCAACATGGTGTGGATGGCCTCGGACGCCACGGGGGTGCCGCCGCGCGACGCCCGCAAAGCCGGGTTCACCCAGATCACGTACGGTACGTTCACCGGGCCGTTCCTCGAAGAGGCCAACAAGGCCACGGGCGAGGCGATGGTGAAATTGTGGTCGTCGCAGCCCCATCGCAAGTTGCCGTTCCGGTATGGCTATCCGGACGCCAACAAGAACCTCCACCTCATGATCACGCAGCCGGCGGAGCGCAAACCATGAAGCTGTTCGTCGCGGTCGTCGCAGGCGTTCTCGGGGCAGGGCTTTTGGGGGTGGCGCGCGCCGAGCAGCCGCCGGACCCGGCGGTCGAGCCCGCGCCGCCCGACGCCGACGAGCCCAAGGCGATGCCGTGGGACGACGCCGATGACCCGGGCGCTCCGGGCGACGCGGAGCCCCCGACCGCGCCCGGGGATGCGCCCATCGCACCCATCGCACCCATCCCGGCCCCGTTGACCCCACCGTCGCGGCACAAGGCGCGGATGTCGCTGACCCCGCGGCCGCACGTGCCGAGAGCCTCGGTCGAAGACGATGGCGAGGGCCGGCTCGACAAGCGCGAGGACACCGTGCTCGGCGGCCGGCACTTCCGGATCAAGACCTCGCGCGGCGCGGTCCACGTGTGGTTTCCGCCCGCGTACGACCGCGAGACCGCCGGCACCGTGATCTACGTGCACGGCTACTACACCGACGCCGATGGCGCGTGGCGGGAGCATGACCTGGCGCGCCAGTTCAAGGCGAGCCATCAGAACGCGATGTTCGTCGTCCCCGACGCGCCGTCGGGCAACGAGGACGACGTCAAGTGGCCGGCGCTCAAGGACCTCCGCAGGGCGGTCGCCCGCGCCAACATCCATCTTCCGGATGGCCCGGTCGTCGTGATGGGTCACTCGGGCGCGTTTCGCACCGTCATGCAGTGGGTCGATCACCGGCTCGTCGATCAGATCATCCTGCTCGACGCGCTCTACGCCGGCGAGTCGGCGTTCGACGCCTTCATCGCGAGCGGCAAGCGCGCCGATGACCACAAGCTGATCGTCGTGGCGGCGAGCACGGCCGAGGCCTCGGCGAGCTTCGCGTCGCGCTACAAGTTTGCCGTGGCGCGCGAGAAGATGCCGCCTGGCTCAGGCGGCTTCACCCGCCGGGAGCGCGGCGCCAAGCTGCTCTACATCCGCTCGCAGTACGAGCACATGGCGATCGTCACGAGCGGCAAGGTCATTCCAACGCTGTTGCGCGTCACGCCGCTCAAGGCGCTGTAGCCGCGCCCGCCGCCTCACGTCGCGCGGACCAGGCCGAGCTCCTTGATCCGGCGGTTCAGCGCGCGCTTGGAGACCTGCAGCCGCGATACCATGGCGTCGAGATCGCCGTCGCATTCCCGATAGCACGCGGCGATCTCGTCGGCGCCGACGTCGCCGGCGGTCCGCAGGTGGGAGCTCTTCTCGATCAGGTCGTACATCGATGGCCGCGGGATCCGCAGGCGATCGGCCGCCGCCTTGAGGTCCCACGCGCACAGCTTGAGCGCTTCGAGCAGCTCCTGCTCGGTCACCTCCGAGGGCTTGCGCCGCCGCGCGCTGGCCAGCGCCACCGGCAACGCGGGCGGCGTCGGCAGCTCGGTCGCCGGCGCCGGCTCGCCGCCGAGCTCGTCGGTGAGCCGCGGATCGAGCCGCGCCTGCGGCAAGCCGCGGCTGCCGATCACGATCTGGCGCGCGAGGTTGCGCAGCTGGCGAATATTCCCCGGCCACGCATGGCGCACCAGCCGGGTCGCGATCGACGTCGGCAGCCACGGCTTGGCGTACGTGTCGGAGGGCGCCAGCAGGTGCGCCTCGCCGATCGCGTCGAGCTCCTCGCGCGCGAAGTGATAGAACAAGAGGCCGATATCCTCGCGGCGCTCGCGCAGCGGCGGGATCCGCACCTCGTAGCCAGCGAGCCGGTGCAGCAGCGGCCCCTTGAACCGGCCCTGCCGGATGTGATCCTCGAGGTTGGCGTCGGTCGCCGCGATCAGCCGCACGTGCGTCGTCACCGGCCGCTCGGCCCCGACCGGATACATCTCGCCGGCCTCGAGCACGCGCAGCAGCATGACCTGGACCTCGGGCGGTGCCTCGCCGACCTCGTCGAGGAACAGCGTGCCGCCGTGCGCGGCGCGGAACAGGCCCTCGCGGTCGCGGACCGCGCCGCTGTACGCCCCCTTGGTCGAGCCGAACAGCTCGGCGGCCGCGAGCTCGCGCGGGATCGCGCCGAGGTTCACGCTGACGAACGGTCCGTCGCGCCGCGGGCTGCGCGCGTGGATCGCCCGCGCCACCAGCTCCTTGCCGGTGCCGGTCTCGCCGCGGATCAGCACCGGCACCGCGAGATCGACCACGCGCTCGATCGCGGCCCGGACCCGCCGGATCCCCGCGCTGGCGCCTACCATGCCGAGCGCGTCGGCCGCGTCGCCGACATCGCCGTCGACCAGGTGGAGCAGCACCACCACGCGCTCCGCGAGCTCGAGCGCGACGCCGGCTTCGATCGCCGCCGCCGTGAGCTCGCCGCCGGGGCCCAGCTGCGGATCGGCCACCACCGGCGTGCCCTCGGCATCGCTCAGCACGCGGATCCCGCCGTCGCCGCCCGGCGAGAACACGATGGGCCGGCGGCTCACATACGGGTCGCCGAGCGGCACGCCCAGCGATCGACCGGGCTTGGTGAAGTCCGGAGCGTTGCGCGACACCCCGACCTCCTTGCCGGCGGCCACCGCCGTGAGGAGCGTCTGTTCTCCCACGCGCTGGCCGAGCGGGTGCGAGATGATCGTCAACGCGGGTACCAGCCGTGGCAGCTCGACGTTCCGCTTCGAGCGCACCGCGGTCGTGACATCTGCGATCCCTGGCTCCCGGATCAAGTCCAATGCTCCGGCGCTGGTTCAGTCGCCATCACCTATATACCAGCGCGTGCAGCGGCTGGGAAGCCATCGCGGCCCCCCACCGGGCGCGGCGACTGCGCGGCGATCGCGATCGTCGTCGCGACCTGCCGCATTGCGCAGCACGCGCGGCGCAAGCAATTCAGCGGCTCGGGACGCGGCGCGGGCCCGCGGGCGCGCCGCGCTGGGCGCCGCGCTGCGCCCGGGTGACATCACCGATCACGGGCGGCCTCCGCGCCGCGCGCGCGAAGCCGATGCGGTGATCTACAGCCCCGACGTCGCGCCGGGACGTCGGTCGACATGGCCTGTTATGTTGGATGCGTGGCCATCGAGCTCCCCACGCCTGCCGCGATCAACGAGTTCTTTGCGCGCGAGTACCCGTCGGCGTCGCGGAGCGGCTACCGCTGCACGGAGTCGGGGCCGGGCCTGATCGTCGCGCGCTGGACCTACGATCCATCGACGCTGCGGCCGGGCGGCTTCATCTCCGGGCCGACGCAGTTCGGGCTGGCCGACGTGGCGCTGTGGTTCCTGACGTTCACCGTGATCGGCCTCGCGCCGATGGCGGTGACGTCGGAGCTGTCCATCCAGTATTTGCGGCCCGCGGTCGGCGGCGATCTGATCGCGCGCGCCGAGCTCTTGCGCGCGGGCAAGTCGAAGATCACGGGCACCGTTCGGCTCTGGGTCGAGGGCGCGCCAGACAAGCTGGTGTCTCACGTCTCCGGATCGTATATGCAGCTTGGCTGAGGTGCCCGGGGGGAACGCGAGGCCGCGGCGGTCAGCTCGCGCGGCGCTGCGCCATCGTGGGTTCGCGAGGGGGCACGGGCCACATCTCGTACGGACGCGACAGCTCGCCCGGGGCCTCCGGGGGCGTGCGAAGCTGCGTCTCGAACATCACCGGCGCGCGCAACGAGTTGAGCACCAAGCAGGATTGCTTGGCGTCCTGCAGGGTGTCCTCGGCGCGATCGACGTTGCCGGCGAGCTCCAGGTCGAGCTGGAACACGATCGACGTGAACATCCGGCCCTCCGGGGTCTGCTCGACCGTGCCGTTCACCTTGGCGTCCCAGGTCCGCACCTCGATCCCGTCGCGCGCCGCGAACGCCTCGAACGCAGCGAGCAGGGAGAGCCCCAGCGACGAGAGCAGCATGTGCTCGGGCGACGCGCCCGGGTCCGCGGCGGGCGGCTCCTGCGCGCCCGCACGGGAGGGCGCCTCGAGCCGCGCACGCGACGCCATCGTGCGGCTGAGCGAGGTGCTGTACTGGTGAGGAAACGAGACCGGCATGTCGCGAATGCAAAGCACGAACTGATCCAGGCGCGAGCGGCCGGTTGCGTGCGCCGAGGACACGTTCGCACATCGAAAATCCAGCGCTGCCCCGC